>Ga0307375_10000763_pt1 | contig 38115 bp, 34 predicted proteins | sample TR1MG_FD_202531 | JGI IMG/M metagenome (GOLD analysis project Ga0307375, IMG submission 202531) | Soil microbial communities from Risofladan, Vaasa, Finland - TR-1 | ecosystem: Environmental > Terrestrial > Soil > Coastal area > Acid sulfate soil | place: Finland: Risofladan, Vaasa | collected... | reverse complement strand
GACTGGTTGAGCGTGCGGATCTTCTCGCTGATCTCATTGATCAGGGTGAGGTTCACGCCGCCCGCCGGCTCGTCGAGCAGAATGACGTCGGGATTGGCCACCAGCACGTAGGCGAGTTCGAGCAGTTTGCGCTGACCGAACGACAGGGCATCCGCCTGTAGATTCGCCAGACGCGCAATACCCACGAAGTCCAACCACTCCATGGCGGCCTTCACTTCACCCGTCGAGGACATCGAGCGCGTGAGACCTCGCAGCCAACTCTCCTCACGCTGGGTGGCGACGAGCATGTTCTCCAACACGCTGATGCGCCCGAAGATTCTCGTCAACTGGAAGGTTCGACCCACACCCAGGGCGAAGACCTTATCGGGACGAGCGTTGGTGATGTCTTTACCGTCGAAGCTCACGGTGCCGGCGTCGGGCCTGACGTAGCCGGTCATCACGTTGAACAGCGTGGTCTTGCCCGAGCCGTTGGGTCCGATGAGCCCGGTAATGGAGCCCTTTTCGACCTCCAGTGAGCAGTTGTCGAGCGCCTGCACGCCACCGAAGGCGCGCGAGATGCCCGAAGCTTTCAACAGGGTCGTCACTGGTTCACCCCTCCGAGTAGCGCGGCCTCGTTGCTGGTGACGGCCTCACGCTCGCGCTCGGCCTTCTTCGTCACCCGGTCTCGGATCGCCACCACGACGCCCTGGGGCATGAAGAGGATGACGATGAGAAACAGCGCACCAAACAGGATCAGGTAGAGCGAGCCATTGGAGTACGACACGGTCAGGTACTGCTGAAGTGACTCGAGCACCAGCGCTCCGAGCAGTGGGCCCACCAATGTGCCGAGGCCGCCCAGAAAGGCCATCAGCGCGATGGAGATGTCGAAGAGCGGGTCGAAGACGAACTGCGGGTAGATCTGGCCAATGAACATGGCGTAGAGCGCGCCCATCATCCCCACCGTGAAGGCCGACATTGCGAAACCAGTCAACTTCACGGCCGAGACCTTGACACCCAGACCGAGTGCACGGTCCTCGTCATCACGAATCGCCAGAAGTTGAAGTCCGAACCTCGTGCGTCGCACCGCGGCCGACAGCACCGTGATGAAAATGACGATGACCAGCGCCACATAGTAGAAGGGCACGTTGTAGTAGCTCGCGCCCCAGGTGATGAATGGCAGGTTCAATCCGGCCGTGCCACCGGTAAAGCCGGCGTTAATGGCCGACAGCTGCGCCACGAAGAACACCGCAATGGTGATGACGACGAAAGTGTGTCGACGCACGCGTAGCACGACCACCCCGACAGGTATCGCCACGATCATGGCGAAGAGCCCTCCGAGCGGCACCAACCAGAACATCGCGGCGCCCGCCGCCATGTTCATGTGAATCGAGAACAGGGCCATGGTGTAGGCACCCACGCCGTACCAGACACCCGAGCCCAGGGCGATGTACCCGGAGTAGCCCGAGAACATGTTCCACGACGTCGTGCAGCCCATGAAGATGAGGGTGAACACGCCGATAGTCGTGTAGGTGGGGTTCGACACGATCAGTGGGAACACTACGAACGCCGCGAGGGCGAGCGGCCACCAGAGATTCTTTCGCTGCAACATCACGCGGTCCTCGCTGACTGCTTGCCGAAGAGGCCCTGCGGACGCACCAGCAGCACAAGGACCAGAACCAAGAAGAACGACATCGTTGACCACACGGGCGACCACGCCACCGCGACGATGTCCTCGATGGTGACCATCGCCATACCCGCCACGAGGGCTCCGCCGAGGCTGCCCATACCGCCGAGGACAATGATGATCAAGAGACGCGAGATGAGGTCGTAACTCGAACTCGCATTGAAGGCGTTGGTGGCACCGTAGATCATGCCGCCAGCGGCCGTCACGGCCACGCCAATGCCGAAGCAGATCGTTGAAACTCGACGAACGTCGATGCCGACCAGTGCCGCAGCAGTCTGGTCGGCAAGCGACGCTCGCACACTCGCACCAAAGCGAGTTCGATACAAGATGTAATACAGCGCACTCAAGAGCACCGCCGCCAGAATGAATCCGAAGACGTAGATGTAAGGAATCCAGATTCCGAAGATCTCGAACGAACGGTTCACGTACCACGTCTGGATCTGCACGTTGTTAACCGTGAAGATCATGTTGAGTGCGCCCTCGATGAGCAGGGAGACCGCGTAGGTAACCAGAATCGACATCGCTGTCTTCTCGGGCCCCTTCAGTCGCCGAATGAAGGCCCACTCGATTACGATCCCGACGACGAACAGCGTCGGGATCGTAATCAAGAGACCGACAAAGGGGTCAATCCCCCAGTGCACGGAGAGCGCGTAACTCAAGTAGGCGCCGAGAATCACCAGGATTCCCTGAGCGATGTTGATGATGTCCATCACTCCGAAAATGAGGGTGAGACCCGTTGCCATCAAGGCGTAGACCGAACCGGTCAGGACGCCATCTATCAGAGCGTGGATGAGTGCGCTGCTATTCAAGGGTCTACTTCCCCCAGACTGGCTTCGGGTAGAGCACCTTGACTGAGTTCGGGTCAGACGTCGGGTTCACCTGGAGGAACTTCCCATTTTGCCACTGGAAGGTGAACGCGGTCGCACTGAAGCTTTCGCCCAGTTTGTTGAACTTCTCGGTGCCGAGGACGGACTTGATCGTCACGCCCGAGTGGAGGTACTTGATGATCTTCGAGTTGTCGAAGCCCTTCGTTGCCTTCACCGCGTTGGCCATGACCTGACCGACCGCGTACGCCTCAGCGACGTCCGCACTCACGCCTGATGGCGTGCCACCGTACTGCTTGACGTACTCGGCGACCATCTTCTTGCTCTGCGGGTTGGAGGAGAGGCCGTACCAGGTGTCGGGAACCATGATGCCATTGGCGTTCTTCACACCAACCGCCTTGATGAACTGGCTGCCCTGGTCGGGACCACCGGTCGCCACGATGTTCTTCGGGTTGTAGTGCGCCTGTTCAAACGCCTGCATGAAGCCCGAGATGATCGGGATGCCGTTGGATCCGATGATGACCGCCTGGGCCTTCGAGGCCGCGACGGCGTCGGCGATCGCGGTGAAGTCGGTGACCTCAGCCGGGAACACGGAGTTGTACACGGTCTTGATGCCGGCCTTCTTCAGAATCTTCTCCACCACCGGAATCTGCGGCTGGGTGAACGGGTCGTTCGATGTCACGTACGCCGCGGTCTTGGGTCGCTGCGACTTGGGCAGGGACGCCATCCAGTGGGCGTAGGGCAACATCCAGCCGATGACCGGCAACTCCACGTCAAAGACGTTGGTGAGTCCTGCTTGGAACACCGAGGGTGCCCCACCGGCTCCTTCAACCATGGCGTAGCCGTAGCGTGACACCGCCTTGGCGGCGGGCAACGTCAGCAGTGACGAGAAGGGCCCGAACGTCAGGTTCACGTGGTCGCTTGAGATCAACTTCTGATAGTTGGTAACCACCTGGGTCGGGCTGGACGCGTCCGAGACGATGTCCAACTTCACCTTGTGGCCCAAGAGTCCGCCCTGCTTGTTGACGTCGGCCGCCCACAATTCGTAGCCTTGCTTGAACGCCAAGCCGTCGCCCGAAAAGTCTCCGGAGAGCGAGAGCGAGACGCCGATCGTGACTGGCTTACCCTTGGCAATCGTTCCGCTCGACGCGCCACTCGTCGTCGCCGTCGCCATCATCAGCATCGACGACGCAGCGACCGAAGTCACTCCGAGCGCGCGAAAAAACTTCCCTCGTTTAATCATGAATTCCCCCCTGCAATTGTGCGGCCCGACGCTTCCCCCAACTCCGTGGCGCTCGGTCCGATCACTCGGTGAGTGATTGGGCAACGATAACGATGCTCAGGTGCCTCGTCAACCGCATAGGGGCTGAAATTTCTTCTAAGACCGTGAAAAGAATTAAAGCGACGCGCCCTGCTCACTGGTGCACATTGTCAGTTACCATCAGCACCTATTCGATGTAACTGGGGGGGGGAACGATGGCCGATGCGCTGCTGGAGACGGCTATCGCGAATTGGGAACCACGCTTCTGCGTCAACGGGGTCGAGACCAGCGACTACGCACGTATCACGAGCGGCCTGGAGCACTGGGACGACTGGTGCGACGCCTGGTGCGCTGGAGCCGAGGTACACCTGGAACTCGCTGTGCAGGCCCTCAGTGAGGGCCGCACGCGCAGTGCCGGCGAGTCATTCGCGCGCGCCGCGACATACTTTCACTTCGGCAAGTTCCTCTTCGTGCACGACCTCGATCAGGCCCGCGCGGCCCATATGCGCGCCGTTGACGCCCTCAACCAGGCACTTCCCAACTTCATACCGCCGGCCAGTCGCGAGGAGATCGTCTTTGAGGGGTCGCGCCTGGTGGGCATCTTGCGCGTGCCCGGCAACCAGGGCCCCCACCCGACGGTCATCCTGATCCCCGGCCTGGATTCAACCAAGGAGGAGTTTCGCGAGGTCGAACGCACGTTCCTCGACCGGGGCATGGCGACCTTCGCCCTGGACGGCCCCGGGCAGGGCGAGGCCGAGTGGGACCTCGCGATTCGCCCCGAGTGGGAACGGGTCGGCGAAGCCGTGCTCGCCCACCTGCACACGCTGGCTCAGGTGGACGCGACCCGTGTGGGAGTATGGGGCGTGAGCCTCGGTGGCTACTACGCCGCGCGCCTCGCGAGCGCGGGACTGCCGATCAAGGCCACCATCGCCCTCGCCGGCCCCTATGACTTCGCCGCCGCGTGGGACAACCTCAACCCCCTCACTCGTCTTGCCTTTCAGGTTCGCGCACACACCGCTTCGCCTGACGAGGCCCGGCGCCGGACGATGGACTTCACGATGCAAGGCTACGCTGCCAAGATCACGACACCCCTTATGGTGATCATGGGAAAGCGCGACCGGCTCTTCTCGTGGCACGATGGCGAACGACTCGCCAGCGAGGCGAGCGGTGCCACGCAACTGGTGCTGCTCGATGAGGGCAACCACGGCTGCGCCAACGTCGTCTATCGACACCGCCCGCTCAGCGCGGACTGGATGGCCCAACAACTCAACGTGCCCGTCGAACGTCGATGAGTACTCGCGATCACAAGGATTACCACTGATGCCCAATGTCACAATGCCCCAACTCGGAGAGACCGTCGCCGAGGGCACGGTCACCAAATGGATGAAGCAGGTCGGTGAGCAGGTCGTGCGTGGCGAGGTGCTGTTCGAAGTGTCAACCGACAAGGTAGACACCGAGATCCCCGCCCAACACGACGGTGTGCTGACCCAGATCCTCGTGCCCGAAGGCACGACGGTCGACGTAGGCACCGTGCTAGCGGTCATCGGCGACGCCGACGGGCCCATAGCTGCAGCGCCAGTCGCGGCTGCCGCCACCGGCGCTGCGCCGAGCACCGCGTCGTCGACGCCCGCCCCGCGCCCGGCCGCCAGGGGTGACGACGCACAACTCTCGCCCGTGGTGCGACGCCTGCTCAGCGAACACCACCTCGACGCCGGCGACGTCGTCGGCACCGGCCCCAAGGGGCGAATCACCCGCGACGACGTGCTCGCCCACGTCGCCGCATCCGCGCCATCCACTCCCGGTGTCGAGGCGCCGCTGTCGCCGGTCGTGCGCCGACTGCTACGCGAGCACAACCTCGACGCTGCGTCGATCAAAGGCACGGGCAGTGACGGACGCGTCACCCGGCGCGACGTCGAGGCGGCCATCGCCACGCAACCGAGCGCCCCCGAGGGAGACGAGGTCATCGCCTTCTCCAAGATCCGTCGGCTCACCGCCGAGCACATGGTGCGCTCCAAGGCCACCTCGGCGCACACCCTGATGGTCAAGGAGGTCGACTACGAACGGATCGACCGGCTGCGTCGCGCCCAGGGCGCGCAGTTCAAGGAGCGCGAGGGCTTCTCGCTCACCTACCTCGCCTTCAACGCACTCGCCGCGCTGAGCGCGCTGCGCGAGTTCCCGCACCTGAACGCGTCGGTGGGCGAGGACGCGCTCATCGTGCACCACGACCTCAACCTGGGCATCGCGGTCGACATCGAGGGAACGGGCCTAGTGGTGCCGGTCATCCGTCACGCCGACACGCTCTCTTTGGTGGCGATGGCCCGGGCCATTCGCGACATGGCCACGCGCGCGCGCACCAAGCGGCTCACGATTGACGAGACCACCAAGGGTACGTTCACGATCACCAACCCGGGACCCTTCGGTACCCTGATCACCGGCGCAATCATCAACCAGCCGCAAGTAGCCATTCTCTCCACTGACGGGGTGCAACGAAAGCCAGTGGTCGTGACGGGCCCCGACGGCGAATCGATCGCGATCCACTCGGTGGGAATGCTGGCGCTGAACTTCGACCATCGCGTGATCGACGGCGCCTACGCCGCTCGATTCCTCGCGCGCACGGCGGAAATCCTCCAAACGCGTGACTGGGCCACCGAACTCTAGCGAGGCCGCAATTGTTAGCGAGGTAGTCTCTCGTCGTGACGCGAGACAAGATTCTTGAAGCCGCCGCCCACGAGATCGAACGTAATGGCCTCACCCAGTTCCGCGTCAAGCGGGTCGCCCTGGGGGCGGGCATTTCGGTCGCCCTGCTCTACAGCTACTTCGAGGACCGCGAGGATCTCATCGCGGCGACCATGGTGCACCGCTACCGTCAAGTCCTGCTCGGCAACGCCGAGACCTTCACCACGCCGCTGCGCGGCGTCGAGACCACCGACGACCTGCGCCGTGCGATCATCACGATCATCGCCGACGCCCAGACCCCCGAGCGCACCGAGGCGCGCGAGCTGCGCATCGAGGGGATGTCCTTCGCCCAGCACAACGTGACCGCGTCCAAGGGCATCGCCGCCGCCAAGGAGGAGGCCGGCGAACTCATCGTCAAGCACGTGCAACCCCTGGTCGACAAGAACCTGCTCGCCGAGGGAATGAGCGGCGTCGCCTTCGCACGAATCTGGTACGCGCTCTTCTTCGGCCAAATCGCCCTCGAGGGCGAGAAGAACCTCGCCATCACCACCGAGGACTGGCTGCGGGCGCTGCACGTGATCGCCTACTCGATGGTGCGCTCGGAGTCGTAAGACGCACGGATCGGCTCACCCGCGCGCGCGAGCGAGCCGATCCACACGAACAAGATGATGCCGAAGCCAACCTCGTAGATCATCTCGCCCAACAACAGGTACGGGAAGTGCCAACTCGGCAGCGACGCCGCGGCGAGCAGCCCCCCGCCGAACTGCACCGCGAAGGCCACCAGCGCGAGCGCCGTGCGCTGGCGCGCGACGAGGGCGATCGCGATCGCGAGTTGCACCAGCGCCATGACCACTCCCGCGATCATGTGAGTCCAGTTCAGAAAAGTGCCCTGATTGTAGGGGGTCGCGAGCAGGGCGAAGAGGCCGAGCCCCACCGCCCGGGTACCGCCCACCATCGGGGCCGGCGCACCCGCGTCGGCGTAGTACGAGGACACCCGCCACAGCCCCAGCGCCGCGATCGAGTACCCGACGAGCAGGATCAGGATCGTGCGGTGATAGACGCCGTAGAACGAGATACCGTCGGTCTCGGCGATGGCGGAGTGATCGATGGTGATGCACCAGACGAGCGCGAGAAAGAAGGACAGCTGGGTCAGCGCCAGCACGCGACGGGCACTGCGCGCCGCGTGCTCGGACTGCGCGAGGTGCTCGATGGTCACTCGCTCTCGCCGCCGGGGCCTAGGCCTGGTATCGGACCCGCGCCGCCTCCAGCTCCCGCAAGGCCTCGTCGCGCCCGACCCAGTTCTCGACCTTCATCCACTTGCCCTCGTCCAGGTCCTTGTAGACGGTGAAGAAGTGGCTGATCCGGTCTAGATCGGCCTTGGGCACGTCACCGATGTCGGTAGCCGACTTCCAGCGAGGGTCGTAGTCGGGCACGCCGATGAGCTTCTCGTCGGGACCGTGCTCGTCGGTCATGATGCACATGCCCAGGACCTTCACCTCGATCTGACAGCCGGGAAACGTCGGGAACTCGGTGAGCACCAGTATGTCGAGCGGGTCACCGTCGCCACCCAGGGTGTCGGGGATGAAGCCGTACTCGGCGGGGTAACCCATCGAGACCAGCAGGTGACGATCCAGCTTGATCGCGTGGGTCTCGTGGTCGTACTCGTACTTGTTCTGGCTTCCTCGCGGAATCTCCACAATCGCGTTCACCGTCTCCATGTGCGTCGCTCCTTCTGGGAATGGCTGGCGCACCCTGACGCCTCGCGTGCCCATCGTAGCGAGACTGGCCGGGACGAGGCGGCGGCCACGAGGAGCGTCCGACAACCCAGTTAGACTTTCAACGCGCGACAGGCAGTCGACATCGGACGAGGAGGTCCTGGTGGAACGTATTGGAGTAGTTGGCTGTGGTCTGATGGGCTCAGGCATCGCGGAGATCGCGGCGCGTTCGGGGGCTGACGTGATCGTGATCGAGCGCAACCCCGAGGCACTGGCCGCGGGCGTGGAGCGCATCGAACGTTCCTTGAACCGCGCCGTGAGTGCGGGCAAGGTGCCCGAGGAGGAGGCGAACAAGGCTCGGGGGAACCTGAGTTTCACCGAGGACTTCACCCGTCTGGCCGACCGCCAGCTCGTCATCGAGGCCGTGGCCGAGGACGAGGCCACCAAGGTCCAGGTATTCAAGAAGCTCGACGCCGTGGTCAGCGACCCCGAAGCGATCCTCGCCACCAACACCTCGTCGATACCGATCATCAAGCTCGCCATGTCCACCCGCCGTCCCGAGCAGGTCATCGGCATGCACTTCTTCAACCCGGTGCCGGTGCTGCGCCTGGTCGAAGTGATCTCCTCACTGCTGACCAGCCACGAGACCACCGCGCGGGTCCGCGAGTACGCGAGCGGACCGCTGAACAAGCAGGTCATCACCTCACCCGACCGTGCCGGCTTCGTCGTGAACGCCCTGCTCATCCCCTATCTCCTGTCGGCGGTGCGGATGCTCGAGTCGGGCTTCGCCAGCGCCGAGGACATCGACACCGGCATGGTCGTGGGCTGCGCACACCCGCTCGGGCCACTGGCGCTGACCGACCTCATCGGGCTCGACACCACCCTCGCGGTTGCCGAGTCACTGTACGAGGAGTTCAAGGAGTCGCACCTCGCGACACCACCGCTGCTCTCGCGCATGGTTCAGGCCGGTCTGCTGGGCCGCAAGAGCGGCCAGGGCTTCTACTCCTACAAGAAGTAGGCCCGCGCTGCGGTCCCGGTCGCCCCTCGAGAACTCCTAGCCTTATCCGAAAAGAGAGGTTCGCGTGTCCACCTACGTCGTGACGCTGCAGTGCGCCGATGCCCCGGGCATCGTGCGCGCCGCCAGCAACGCCATCTTCGCGGTGGGGGGCAACATCCTCGAGAATGACCAGTTCACCGATCCGGTGACCGGTCAGTTCTGCATGCGCACGCGCTTCGAGAGCGAACTCACCGACGAGGACGCGGTGCGCGAGCAGCTCGAGCGCGACCTGGCGGGCTTCTCGCCGACCCTCGGCATTCGCTTCGAGCAAGAGCGCCGCCGCGCGCTCGTGATGGTGTCCACCTTCGACCACTGCCTGTCGGACCTGCTGTACCGCCGCGAACAGGGCGACCTGCCCCTGGACATCGTGGCGGTGGTGAGCAACCACCCCGACTGCGCCCCGCTCGCCGAGCGCTACGGCGTGCCCTTCTTCGAAATTCCGGTGACCCCCAGGACCAAGTCAGCCGCCGAGGACGATCTGCGCTCACTGCTCGAGCAGTTCGACGTCGACTTCGTGGTGCTGGCGCGCTACATGCAGATCCTCTCGCGCGAACTCTGCGAGGAGTTGAGCGGACGCGTCATCAACATCCACCACTCGTTCCTACCCGGCTTCAAGGGCGCGCGCCCGTACCACCAGGCCTACGAGCGCGGCGTCAAGCTCATCGGCGCCACCGCGCACTTCGTGACCGCGAACCTCGACGAAGGACCGATCATCGAACAGGACGTCGTACGTGTCACCCACGCCCGCCGTCCCGCCGACCTGGTCGCATTGGGGCGCGACATCGAGCGCACCGTGCTGGCGCGCGCCGTGCGCCTGGTGGCCGAGGACCGCGTCACGATCGTGGGCAGTCGAACGGTGATCTTCTCGCAGTGATCAGGTGACCGGGTTGCGCAGCGCGAAGCGCGCGGCCAGGTAGGCCTCGGACTCCATCACCTCGACCAGGTGGTCGACGGCGTCATAGACGTCCACGTAGCGCAGAAACAGCGGCGCGAAGCCGAAACGCGCGATAGCGGGGTCACGAAAGTCGCCGATCACACCGCGCTCGATGAGCGCCTGAACGACGCCGTAGGCGTGGGTGTGGCGCAGCGAGACCTGGCTGGCGCGCTTGGCGTGTTCGCGGGGGGTGACGAGCTCGAAGACCCCCGCCAGACGATGCTCGACCAGGTCGATGAACAGGTCGGTCATTGCCAAACTCTTGGCGCGGGCCTTCTCGATGCTCGTGCGGTTCCAGACCTCGAGCGCCCCGTCCAGCGCGGCGAGCGCGATCATCGACGGCGACGACGTGACGAAGGCCTGCATGCCGGATGCGGGAACGTACTCGAGCTCGAAGTCGAAGGGCCGCGCGTGACCCAGCCAGCCCGGCAGCGGGTTCTCGAGCACCCCCTGCCACGACGAGCGCACGTACATGAAGCCCGGCGCGCCCGGTCCGCCGTTGAGGTACTTGTAGGTGCAGCCCGCGGCGAAGTCCACGTTGGCGTCACTCACGTCAAGTGGCACCGCGCCCGTGGAATGGGCGAAGTCCCAGAGCATGAGGGCCCCGTGGGCGTGGACCCGCTCGGTGATGCCCTTCATGTCCAGCATCTCGCCGGTGCGAAAGTCAACGTGGGTCAACATCACCAGGGCGACGTCAGCGCTGAGCTCGGCGTCGAGCGAAGAGCGCTCGATGGTCTTGACCACGACGTCGCGCCCGGCGCGCGCGGCCATCGCGCGCACGATGTAGAGGTCGGAGTGGAAGTTCGCCACGTCGGTCAGCACCACGTGGCGCTCGGGTAGTAGGGCCAGCGCGCCACCGATGAGCTTGGCCAACGCCAAGGTCAGGGTGTCGGCGACCACCACTTCCCCGGCACGGGCGCCAATCAGGGGGGCCAGGTGATCGCCGATGCGCGTGGGTGCGGCCATCCAGCCCGCCGCGTTCCAACTGCCCACCAGCCCGTGGGCCCACTCGGTGTCGATGACCTCCAGCACGCGTCGGCGCGCCGACGCCGACACCGGACCTAGTGAGTTGCCGTCGAGGTACACAATGTCATCAGGCATGATGAACTCCTCGCGCAGTGCGCGAAGTTCATCGACCCCGTCGAGGGCCACACAGTCTTCACGAGTAGTCACCACGCCGACCTCACCTTCATCGCCGCGCCCGCGCGGGCACGATTCCCAAGATACGCCACAGGTGGCGGGTCGGCGCCGCGCTAGGGGCGAGTCAGTGGCTTGTAGTGCATACGGTGTGGTTGGTCGGCGTCGGTGCCGAGACGCTTGTGACGCTCGACCTCGTAGTCCGAGAAGTTGCCCTCAAACCAGCGGACCTCCGCATCGCCCTCGAAGGCCAGGACGTGGGTCGAGATCCGGTCGAGGAACCATCGGTCGTGGCTGATGACGACTACGCAGCCCGGGAAGTCCAAGAGGGCGTCTTCGAGCGCGCGCAGGGTGTCGACGTCCAGGTCGTTAGTGGGCTCGTCGAGCAGGAGCACGTTGCCCCCGCTGCGCAGCACCTTGGCGAGTTGAACCCGGTTGCGCTCGCCGCCCGAGAGCTCACCCACCTTCTTCTGCTGGTCGCTGCCCTTGAAACCGAAGCTGGCCACGTAGGCACGCGCCAGCAGCTCACGGTTGCCCACCACAATCCGATCCTGGCCCGCGGCGATCTCGTCGAACACCGTCGCGTCGGCGTCGAGGCCGTCGCGCGACTGGTCGACGTAGGCGAAGACCACGGTGCTGCCGACTTCGATGGCTCCCGAATCGGCCTTCTCCTCGCCAATGAGCATCTTGAACAGGGTGGTCTTACCGGCCCCGTTGGCCCCGATGACCCCCACGATGCCGCCGGGGGGCAGCAGGAACGATAGGTCCTCCATCAAGAGTCGATCGTCGAAGCTCTTGACCAACTCCGACGCGTTAACCACGACGTCGCCCAGGCGTGGACCCGGCGGGATCGCAATCTCGAGCCTGTCAGCACGTCGATCGGCCGCCTCGGACTGCGCGACGAGCTCCTTGAAGGCGCTCAGACGCGCCTTACCCTTGCTCTGGCGCGCGCGCGGCGACATCCGGATCCACTCGAGTTCGCGCTCCAGCGCGGCCTGACGCGCCTTGTCGGCCTTCTCCTCGGCCGCCAGCCGGGCCTGCTTCTGCTCGAGCCACGACGAGTAGTTACCCTCCCACGGAATGCCCCGGCCGCGATCGAGCTCGAGGATCCACGACGCCGCGTTGTCCAAGAAGTAACGGTCGTGAGTGATCGCTACCACGGTGCCGCTGTAGTCCTGCAGGGCGCGCTCCAGCCAGGCCACCGATTCAGCGTCGAGATGGTTCGTGGGCTCGTCGAGCAGCAAGAGGTCGGGCTTGGACAGCAGGAGCCGGCACAGCGCGACACGGCGACGCTCACCACCCGACAGTTTGGTCACATCGGCGTCGGCCGGGGGCAGGCGCAGGGCGTCCATCGCGATCTCCAGAGTGCGCTCAAGGTCCCACGCGCCCAGTGCGTCGATCCTAGTCTGCAGGTCCGCCTGTTCGCCGAGTAGCGCGTCGAAGTCGGCGTCGGGGTCCGCGAACCCGGCGCAGACCTCGTTGTAGCGCGCGAGCAGGTCACGCTGCTCGGCGACACCGTCGGCCACGTTGCCCACGACGTCCTTGGCGGGATCGAGCTGGGGCTCCTGGGGCAAGTAGCCGACGCTGAAGCCGGACGTCAGGCGGGCCTCGCCGGTGAAGCCGTCGTCGAGGCCCGCCATGATGCGAAGCAGCGATGACTTGCCCGATCCGTTCGAGCCGATGACGCCGATCTTGGCCCCAGGATAGAAGGAGAGGTTGATGCCCTTGAGCACCTCGCGGTCGGGCGGATAAAAACGGCGAAGGTCTCGCATCGTGTAAATGAACTGGGCAACCATGCCCTCCAGTGTGGCGCAAAACCCGCGTGACGATGACACAGCCAGACGCTTGAACGATCAAACCGCACCGATACGCTCACCCCCATGCCCTCAAGCACCACCCACGCGCACCGTCACGCCCCCGATTGGATCATCCTGTCGATCGCGTGCCTCGCGCAGTTCATGGTCGTGCTCGACGTCTCGATCGTGAACGTGGCCCTGCCCTCGATGCAGCGTGACCTGCACTTCACGATGGCCAACGCCCAGTGGGTGGTGAACGCGTACGTCTTGACCTTCGCCGGGTTCCTGCTGTTGGGGGGACGCGCGGCGGACATCTTCGGGCGCCGGCGCGTCTACCTGGTCGGCCTCGGTCTGTTCACCCTGGCGAGTGTCGGCGCCGGATTCGCCACCAACGGTACCGAGATCGTGAGCGTGCGCGCGCTCCAGGGTATTGGCGGGGCGATCCTGTCGCCCGCCACCCTGACCATCATCGTGACGACTTTCCACGGAGCCCGACTGCCCAAGGCTCTCGGCGTGTGGAGCGCCGTGGCCGGCGCCGGCGGCGCGGTGGGTGGTCTGCTGGGTGGGATTCTCACGGGCTGGGTGTCGTGGCGATGGGTCTTTTTCATCAACGTGCCCATCGGCGTGATGGCCACCGTGGTGGCGCTCATGTATCTGCGTGAGATGCGCAACCGCGACGCCACCGTCAAACTGGACCTCACCGGCGCCGCCCTCGTCACCGCCTCGCTGGCGGCGCTGATCTACGGCGTCGTGAACACCACCACCCAGGGCTGGTCCTCATCGCCGACCCTGACCTGGTTCGTCGGCGGCGGTGCCGGGCTCATCGCCTTCGCGATCTGGGAGACCCAGGTCGCTTCGCACCCGCTGGTGCCCTTTCGGATCTTCCAGTCGCGTGGTCTGGCCACCGCCAACGTGGTCATGTTCCTCATCGGGGGGGCCTTCTTCGCGATGTGGTACTTCTTGACTTTCTATTACCAGTACATCCTCGGCTACGGCGCCGTGAAGGCGGGCTTTGCCTTCTTGCCGATGTCGGTCGCGGTCATCGCGGGCGCCCAGATCAGCTCGCGGCTGCTCGCGCGCGTACACGCCAGACCGCTGTTGATCGTGGGCACCACGTTGGGCACCGTGGGCTTCGTGTGGATGTCGCTCATCGAACCGCACAGTTCGTACTGGGCGGCCGTGCTCGCGCCGTCGATGCTCTGCGCCTTCGCGATGGGGTTGCTCTTCACGCCACTCGCCAGTGCCGCCACCACGGGCGTGGACCGGGCCGACGCGGGGCTTGCTTCGGGCGTGCTCAACACCGCGCGTCAGCTCGGTGGCTCGCTGTCGCTCGCCATCCTGGGTACGATCGCCGCGGATCAGAGCGCGCGGTTCCTGCACCGCACCTCGAGCGCGGCACTCGTGAGCGGTTACCAGCGAGCGTTTCAGGTCTCAGCCCTGATCACCCTCGTCGCCCTCGCGGCGAGTCTGGCTGTGCCGCGGCTCATCGAGCCCCACCCCAACCACTGAATTCTTGGTCGCGCGGACCCTCTCTCGCCCCTCCAATCAGGGCTAGTGTCGCCTTGACAAGAAACCAACCGTGTGGACTACCAAGTCGGGGCGAGCACACGGCCCAACCAATCCTGTGGAGGAACTGCATGCAAAAGGAAGAAGCAATGGCGAGCGTTCGACGCATCGGCTCGTGGCTGGGAACCGTGACACTGGTTCTCGGGACACTCACGATGGGTGTCGCATCGACGGCCGTGACGGCATCGGGCGCCACCAAGTTCAAGGCCTGCGTGGTCACCGACACCGGCGGCATCAACGACAAGTCGTTCAACGCCTCAGCGTGGAAGGGCATGGAGGACGCCAAGGCCAAGAACAAGAACATCGAGATCTCGTACCTCTCGTCGACCTCGTCATCGGACTACGCGCCCAACATCAACAGCTTCATCCACAAGGGCTGCGGCATCATCGTCACGGTGGGCTTCTTGATGGACAAGGCCACGAAGAATGCCTCCAACGCGAACCGCAAGCAGAAGTTTGCGATCGTTGACGACGCGCCCCAGACCAAGTCCAAGAACGTGCTCGCCCTGCAGTACCAGACCGACCAGGGCGCCTTCCTCGGCGGTTACCTGGCGGCGGCCTCGACCAAGACCGGCACCGTGGCCACCTACGGCGGTATGCAGTTCCCCAGCGTCACCATGTACATGAACGGCTTCGTGGCCGGCGTGCGCTACTACAACAAGACCAAGGGCGCGTCGGTGAAGGTGCTCGGCTGGACGCCCGCCAAGGGAAAGTGCACCCTCGCCAAGTGTGACGGCTCGGGTCAGTTCGTCGGCAACTTCACGGACCAGACCGCGGGCCAGACCATCACCGCGAACGACTTCGCCGGTGGCGCCGACATCGTGTTCCCGGTCGCCGGCTCGGTCGGCCTCGGTTCGGTCGCCGCGGCTCAGAAAGCCGGTACGGGTCACAGCGTGATGTGGGTCGACACCAACGGTTGCGTCAGCGACAAGCAGTACTGCTCGTCGTTCATCGGGAGCGTGGTCAAGGGCGTCGAGCCCTCAGTGCGCGACGCCGTGCTGTTGGCCGCGTCGGGCAAGTTCAAGGGCGGCACCTACTTGGGCACGCTCAAGAACCAGGGCACCGGCTTCACCTACGGCGGCATCAAGGTGCCCGGCTCACTGAAGAAGATGATCACGAAGATCACCAAGGGCATCATCGCCGGGAAGATCTCGGTGAACCCGAACTCCTATCCCGCGAGCTGACCCTCGCCCACGAGCACTAGCCACGACAACAGCCCGGGTCTCAAGGACCCGGGCTGTTGTCGTGGCTACGATAACCCTGATGCGATTGGAACTGCGCGGTATCACCAAACGATTCGGATCGTTCACCGCCAACAACAAGATCGATCTCACCGTCGAGCCCGGCCAGATCCACTGCCTGCTCGGCGAGAACGGCGCCGGCAAGTCCACCCTTATGAACGTGCTCTTCGGACTCCTGCACGCCGACGAGGGTGAGATCCTCATCGACGGCGAACCGGTCAGGTTCGCCAACTCCGGTGACGCGGTGCGCCGCGGCATCGGCATGGTGCACCAGCACTTCATGCTGGTGCCCGTATTCACCGTTGCCGAGAACGTGGTGCTCGGCTTCGAGCCGACCAAGTCGTTCAACCGGCTCGACTACCGACGCGCGAGCGAGGAGATTCGCGAAGTCTCGCGCACCTTCAACTTGGAGGTCGATCCCGACGCCGTGATCGAAGGGTTGCCGGTGGGTCTCCAGCAGCGTGTGGAGATCCTCAAGGCGCTCACCCACGACGCGGAACTGCTGATTCTGGATGAGCCCACGGCCGTGCTCACCCCCCAAGAGATTGACGCGCTGATGGCCATCATGCGATCGCTCGCCGCGGCCGGCAAGTCGATCCTGTTCATCACCCACAAGCTCAAAGAGGTCCGTGCGGTCGCCGACGTCATCACCATCATCCGCCAGGGCCAGGTGGTGGGCAGCGCAGAGCCCACGGCCACCGAGGCCGAGCTCGCCTCGCTCATGGTGGGCCGCGACGTCAACCTCGTCGTGCACAAAGAAGAGCGAACCCCAGGCGAGAACGTCATCGAGATACGCGATCTCGTGGTGCGCGACGATCGCGGTCTCGCCGCGGTCAACGGCGTTTCGCTCGACGTGCGAGCGGGCGAGATCGTAGCGCTCGCGGGTGTCCAGGGCAACGGCCAGACCGAGCTCGTCGAAGCGCTGGCGGGCATGCGGCCCATCGAGTCGGGGACCGTGACCCTGCGCGGCCGCGACGTCACGAACGCGTCGCCGCGCCACATCCTCGACGCGGGTCTCGGCCACATCCCCGAGGACCGCCAGCGCAACGGACTCGTGCTCTCAATGTCGGTGGCCGACAACCTCATTCTCAATACCCCGCGCCGCACACCCTTCGCACGCCGGGGCACGCGCAATCTCGCGGCGGTCGAGACCAACGCCGCCGAACAGGTCAAGAACTTCGACATCCGTACGGGCTCAATCGACGATCCGGTCGCCTCGCTCTCGGGCGGCAACCAGCAGAAGGTCATCGTCGCGCGAGAGCTCTCACGCCCGCTGTCGGCGCTCGTGGCGTCCCAACCCACCCGCGGCCTCGACGTCGGTTCGATCGAATACGTGCACCGCCAAATCGTCAAGGAGCGCAACGAGGGGCTGGGCGTGCTTATCGTGTCGTCGGAGCTCGACGAGGTGCTCGCGCTGGGCGACCGCATCGCAGTGATGCACGCGGGCAAGATCAGCGGGGTCGTCGATCCGTCCACCAGCCGCGAGAACATTGGACTGTTGATGGCCGGGGCCAGCGAGGTCGGCGCGGGTGCCTAGTTCACCGTTCAAGTCCATCGGCGCGTTGTGGAGGCGACTCACCTCGCGCGGCCCCGTCGTAGTCGCAATCTTCGCGCTGGTGCTGGGTCTGGTGGTAGGGGCGATCGTCATCATCACCACCAGCCCGGTCATCCTGAGCGCCTGGCGAGGGATCTTTCATGGCTGGACAGCACCCGGCCACGCCCTCAAGGTCACCTTCGACAACGTGGGCGCCGCCTACCGCACGATGTTCACCGGCTCGGTGATCGACCCCCAGGGGTTCTGGCACTCGCTCACCACCGGAAAGAGTTGGTCCACCACGCTCACCCCGATCTCCGAGACGCTCACCTACGCGACGCCGCTGGTCATTGCCAGCATCGGCGTCGGTATTGCCTTTCAGACCGGCATCTTCAATATTGGCGCCAACGGGCAGGCGATCCTGGGCGGCGTGCTCGGCGCGGCGGTCGGCTCCTTGTTGCACATGCCCACCGTCGCCCACATCCCGCTCACGCTGGTAGCCGGCGTCGCGGGCGGCATGCTCGTCGGGCTGGTGCCCGGGGTGCTGAAGGCCTATACCGGCGCCCACGAGGTCATCGTCACGCTGATGCTGAACTACGTCATCAACGGCGTTCTCTACCTCTCGCTGTTCTCGACCGCCCTGCAACTGCCCAACCAGAGCAACGACGTGTCGCGCACAATGGATCCGTCGGCCCAGCTCGCCCCGATCTTCGGCACGGCGTCGGGCCTGCGGGTGAACTACGGCCTGTTCGTCGCGATAGCGGTCGTCGCCTTCGCGTGGTGGTTTCTCGAACGCTCGTCGCTCGGCTTCGACTTTCGAGTGACCGGCGCGAACCCGCACGCCGCACGCGCCTCGGGTATCAACGCGCGCACCGTGATCATCGTCGTCTTCGTGATCTCGGGCGGTCTGGCCGGGCTCGCCGGCATCGTCCAGGCCGCGGGCACTACCCACTTCATCGACGGGGGCTTTCTCATCGGCAACGCGGGCATCGGCTTCACGGCGATCACGGTGGCGCTGCTCGGGCGCAACCGACCGATGGGCATCGTGTGGGCCTCACTCTTGTTCGCGGCGCTCGGAGTGGGGGGTCGTGCGATGCAGGCGGCCACCGGCATCCCCCTGGATCTGGCGACGATCATCCAGTCGGCCGTGGTGCTCTTCGTGGCGACGCCGGTGCTGGTCACCGAGATCTTTCGACTCCGCACCACCTCCACCAGCGCGGTGCAACTCGCGACCCAGGGGTGGGGATCGTGAGCGAGGTCGCGCTCACCACGCCGCTAGCCCCGAGCACGCGGGGCACGCCGCTCATCTCGAGCACGCGCACCCGTGTCATCGGCGCAATCATGGCCGTGATCGGCGTGTTTACGTGCCTCGCCTTCGCCCTGGGTTCGGCCGCCAACGCGCACTCCGCGCTCACGTTCAATCCGGTGGACCTGAGCGCCAACGCGCCCTGGCACGTGGGTACCCTGACGGTGCTGACCCGCTGGACAAACCTGGCCCTCGGGCTCGTGATGGTGGCCCTGGGCGTCGAGGTCATCCTGCGCCAGCCACGCCGGGGCGTCATGGTGCGCTTCGGGGCGATCGCCGTGCTGTTCTTCTTCGCCCTGATGCTCTGGGCGGTGCGCACCCCCGGACCTTCCCAGATCAACTTCTTGAATCTCACCTCGGTACTCATCGGTAGCTCCTCGGTGGCGATGGTGCTGGTCTTCGGCTCGCTCTCGGGGGTGATGTGCGAACGCGCGGGGGTGGTCAACATCGCCATCGAGGGCCAGTTCGTCGGCGGTGCATTCATTGGCGCCATGATCGCCTCGACCACGCACAACTACATCTACGCGGGTCTCGCCGGCGCGGTCGTGGGCGCGCTGCTCGGACTGATCCTGGCCTTCCTCTCGCTGCGCTACCTGTCGGACCAAATCATCGTGGGCGTCGTGCTCGCCACCATGCTGGCCAGCCTCTCGTCGTACCTGAACCTTCAGGTCTTCACCCCGTTTCCCCAGTTCAACATCGGCTCTCTGGCGCCGAACTTGCCGATCCCCTTACTCTCGAAGATCCCGCTGCTGGGTCCGGTGCTGTTCAACCAGACCGGCTTCTTCTACCTGATGATCGTGCTGGTGGCGCTGGTGAGCTTCGGACTGTTCAAGACCCGGTGGGGTCTTCGAGTGCGAGCAGTCGGCGAACACCCCGAGGCCGCCGCGTCGGTCGGCATTGACGTCGTGCGCACGCGTTATCGCAACGTGGTTCTAGGCGGCGCGATTGCGGGCGTGGGGGGTGTGGCGCTCATCGCGGGCCAGGGCCAGTTCCAGCCCGGCATCACCTCGGGCTACGGCTACATCGCACTGGCGGCGCTCATCTTCGGCCGCTGGCGCCCCTCGGGCGCGGTGGTGGCCTCAGTGCTGTTCGGCGTCTCGCTCTACGTCTCGTACATCTTGAAGGCCTATCAGGTCGCGGTGTCGATCTACGTCTTGGGGATGTTCCCCTACCTGATCACCATCGCGGTGGTCTCAGGGCTCATCGGACGGGTCCGCCCACCAGCCGCCGACGGGCTCCCCTACCACCACGACTAACCCCGAGCACCCAACTCGCCCACCACGGCACTGGCGCGGTGCATCGCGCGACCGAGCGACTCGAGCACGTCGTGGCCGCTGAGTCGTGCCGCGAGGTACGCGCCGGTGGCCGCGTCGCCCGCGCCGGTGGTGTCGAGTACCTCGACCCCGCGCGCGGCAATGCTCGTCGTCGCCCCGTCGCACACCGCGCTCGCACCGAGCGCACCACGGGTCACCACCGCCTCGAGGAAGCGCCGTCCCAGCCACTCGATCGCGGCCTCAACGTCGCGCGCACGCGTCAGCGTCAGCGCCTCCTCCTCGTTCGCGAAGAGCATGTCCGACGCCGCCGCGACCTCGAGGAAGACCTCCGGGGTCACCTCGGCCAGCGGGCCCGCCGAGCAGACGTCGAGCGACGTGGCCACGCCGCTCGAGTTTGCGAGCGCGAGGATCGCGCGCGCGACCTCGCGGGTGCGCTCGTCCAACACCGTGTACCCGGACACGTGCACGTGGCGAGCGTGCGCCACCAGCGCGGCGACGTCCTCGTTCATCTCGAGCAGGGCGTTGGCACCGCGGTCGGTCATCATGGCCCGCTCGCCGTCGGGCGCTACCACCGCGACGACCACGCCGGTGGAGCGATCAACAACCTGCAGGTGCGCGACAACCCTGGCGCGAGCCAACTCGGCCCGAAAGAGCTCGCCCAACGGATCATCACCCACCGCACCGATGTAGGTGACCCGATGGCCCCGGGAGGCGAGCGCTACGGCGATGTTCGCTCCCGAGCCGCCGCGGCCCACGCGCACTCGCGAGGGGGTGTCACTGGTGGGGGCCACGGGGGCCGTGGGCTTCACCACGACGTCAACCATGACGTCGCCGACCACGAGCACGTGCTCGCTCACCGGTGTAGGGCCGCCATTTCGGACGCGACCCGACCGGCCAGCGCGGCGTTGGCCACGACGAGGTCGCGGTTCACCCGCACGCTCTCGCCCGCGGTGTGCCGCGCGAACTCCGCGAGCATCACGGGTGTGACGTCCTTGCCGCTCACGTCGGCGCCGTTCGCCGCGTCGAGCGCCGCGGTGAGGGCCGTCTCGTGCAGCACCGCGTCAAGCTGGCACTCCGGGGTGACCGGATTGGCCAGCAGAAAGCCCGTCGCGGAGAACTCACGGTGCGCCAGGAACGTCGTGGCGGCCTCGAGCTCGCTGTGCACGGTCCAGTCGATCGCGAGTCCGCTGTCGCTGCGGTAGAAGCCCGGAAATCGGGTGGTCCGGTAGCCCACCACGGGTACGCCCAGACTGTCGAGACGCTCCAGGGTGGCCGCGATGTCGAGGATGGACTTGACGCCCGAGGCGACCACCAGCACCGGAGTGCGTGACAACGTCGTGAGGTCCGCCGACTCGTCGAAGCTCGCCGCGGCGCCGCGGTGCACGCCGCCGAGTCCTCCAGTCGCCATCGCGTCGATGCCGACCCGGTGCGCGATGGCGATCGTGCCCGCGACCGTGGTGGCCCCGTCGCGGTGCAACGCTGCGGCAACGCCCACGTCGCGAGCCGAGAGCTTCGCCGCGTCGCGCGAGGGATCAGCCAGCCGTTCGAGTTCCTCGTCGGTGAGTCCCACCACCACGGTCCCGCCGGACAGGCCGATCGTGGCGGGCACCGCGCCACCCGCGCGCACGGCCGCCTCACAGTCGGCCGCGACCTCGAGGTTCACCGGCGAAGGCAGTCCCTGGACGACGATCGTGCTCTCGAGGGCGACGACACCGCGATGCTCGTCGAGTGCGGTGGCGACTTCGTCGCTGATAACGACCGAGGTATGTCGAAAGTTGTTCACGCAACGCGAAGTGTACTGTTTAGCCGTGAGCACCCCCGCCGAGATCCCCTGGGATGATCTGCGCGCGCGCGCCCTCGCCGCCACCGTGCGCTCGTACGCTCCGTACTCGAAGGTCACCGTCGGCGCGGCGGGGTTCACCACCGAAGGCCACCTCCTCGAGGGGTCCAATGTCGAGAACGCTAGCTACGGACTGACCCTGTGCGCGGAGTGCTCGCTCGTGAGCGATCTCGTGCGCTCGGGCGGTGGACGACTCATCGCGGTGTCGATCGTGGCCGGCGACGGCGAGCCGTTGGCGCCGTGCGGGCGGTGTCGTCAGGTCCTCTACGAGCACGGGGGCGCGGACCTGCTCGTCGACGCGGGCCCCGAGCGGGCGCCCACGACGCTTGGCGCCCTGCTGCCCGAGGCCTTCGGTCCCGGCGACGTCGCCGCACGGAGCAATCAGTGAGCTTCGCCGCGGTGGATGTCATCGTCGCCAAGCGCGACGGCTACGAGCTCGGCGAGGACGCCATCACCTGGATGCTCGACGCGTACACGCGTGGCGAGGTCGCCCACGAGCAGATGTCGGCCCTGTTGATGGCCATCTTCTTCAACGGGCTGAGCGCGGCGGAGTTGCGCACCTGGACCGACCGCATGATCGCCTCGGGCGAGCGGCTCGACCTGACTGGCTTGTCACGACCCACGGTCGACAAGCACTCGACCGGCGGCGTCGGCGACAAGACCTCACTGATCCTGGCGCCGCTGGTCGCGGCGTGCGGCGCGGCGGTGCCCCAATTATCGGGGCGCGGCCTCGGTCACACGGGCGGCACCCTGGACAAGCTCGAGACGATCCCGGGATGGCGCGCCACGCTGACCACCGACGAGATCCGCGAGCAACTCGAGACCGTGGGCGCCGTCGTGTGCGCCGCGGGCCAGGGCCTCGCCCCGGTCGATCGTCAGCTCTACGCATTGCGCGACGTGACCGGCACCGTCGAATCAATTCCGCTGATTGCCTCGTCGATCATGTCCAAGAAGATCGCCGAGGGCACCGGCGCGCTCGTGCTGGACGTAAAAGTGGGTCGGGGCGCGTTCATCAAGCGCTACGACCTGGCCCGCCAGCTCGCGCGCACCATGGTCGATCTCGGCAACGATCACGGCGTCGCCACCGTCGCCCAACTCACCTCGATGGACACTCCCCTCGGGCGATGCGTCGGCAACGCGCTTGAGGTCACCGAATCGCTTGAGGTGCTCGCGGGCGGTGGTCCGAGCGACGTGCGCACCCTCACGCTCGAACTCGCCGCCGTCATGCTCGAACTCGTAGGCATCAACATCGACCCCGTCGCCAAACTCGACGACGGATCGGCGCTCGCGACGTATCGCGCGATGATCCGCGCCCAGGGCGGCGACCCCGATGCACCACTCGCACGCGCGGCCCTCAACGACGTCGTGCTCGCGCCGCGCGAGGGTATCGTCCAGTCGGTCGATGCGCTCCAGGTCGGACTCGGCGCATGGCGACTCGGCGCGGGGCGAGCCCGCAAGGAGGACCCCGTCAGTGCCGGCGCGGGCGTGGTGTGTCTGGTCCGCGAAGGTGAGGCGGTGAGCGCCGGCCAGCCGATGTTCGAGTTGCACGCCGACGACCCCGAGCACCTCGCGCGAGGGCGCGCCACGATCGAAGGAGCCTTCGAACTGGGCGAGGAAGCGGTCGCGCCGTCGCCCCTCCTGTACGAACGAGTCGCCAAGTAGGGGGCTCACGTCGATTAGCCCCTACCGCTCACGGCAATTCGGGTGCTCCCGGTGAGCCGGCCAGCAGCACGGTTTGGAGGCGGTTATCGGCCCGAAAAACTACAGTTCGTGGTTCGAAAAACTACAGTTCGGGGTTCGAAAAACTACAGTTCGTGGTAGCATCAACTCATGGCCGGACAGTACTCACCCATGAGAGAACGAAGGGCGCTAAGCCGCGCCGAACTCCTGATGCAGGATTCCCCCGTCGTGCTCTTGGAGGGGCCTCGCTCAGTTGGGAAGTCGACGCTACTCAGACAAATAGCGCGTTCCAGAGACGGAGACGTTGTTGACCTGGACGACCCTTCGATCCAGGACGCTGTGCGGGCAGATCCATCCCGCGCGGTGGCTGGCCGCAAACTTGTCTGCATCGACGAGTACCAGAAGGCGCCGATCGTCCTTGAAGCCATAAAGACTGAACTGAACAAAGGAGCGATGCCGGGAAGTTTCGTACTCACTGGATCGGCCAGGCACGATTCCCTGCCGCCCGCGGCTCAAGCACTGACTGGGCGCCTCACAACCTTTTCGGTGTACCCACTTTCGCAAGGAGAACAGGGAGGAGTGTACGAAAACTTCCTCGAAGTTGCCCTCGCAGAGCCCAACGCCGTCGTCACCACGGATCTCTCATCCACAACATTGGATGACTACGTCGGCCGGATCTGCCGGGGTGGGTTCCCCCTGGCACTGGGTTCGGCATCGGACGCTGCGCGCCGCCGGTGGATTCGCGACTACATCAATCTCACACTCGAGCGTGACGTGCGTGAGCTCAGCAACCTACGACAAGGAGCCAAACTCTCGAGCCTGCTGGGGCGTCTCGCCGGACAGACCGCGCAGGTCCTGAACGTCGACAATGCCGCCACCGCCGTAAGACTGCACCCGGTCACTGCCGAGAGTTATCTGAGTCTCCTCGAGAAGGTCTTCCTGCTCTACCGGCTCGAGTCCTGGGGCAAAACTCTCATCGCGCGATCAGTGGCCAAGCCAAAACTTCACGTTCTCGACTCGGGAGTCGCCGCCGTGCTGCTCAGGCTCACTCCAGAGAAGCTCGCATCCCTCAACGCAACCGCCAGCAGCGAGTTTGGACATCTCGTCGAGACGTTCGCCGTTGGCGAACTGCGCAAACAGGCATCGTGGGTGGATGGCATCGCGGGATTCGGGCACTGGCGAACCTACGAAGGAGCGGAAGTGGACCTGGTGGTTGAGCGTGATGATGGTGGCATCGTGGGGTTCGAGATAAAGAAGGGCTCTCGTGTCCCCGGGGACGAGCTCAAGGGCTTGCGTGCCTTGCGAGACGCTGTTGGCGACAACTTTGTTGGAGGATTCGCCATGTACCTTGGTGAGCGGTCCTATACCTATGAGGATCGCATCCACGTGGTACCGCTCGACATGCTCTGGAAGCCCCTGTCTGGACTCACCACTGGTCAGCGGTGAGTTGCTGGCCCAAAGGAATCGCGCCTAGGAAGAGGCCGATCCATTCAGACGGTGCTTACGGTGGTGTCTGTTCATGGGCACCAATGCAGGGTGTGCTCCTGTGAAGACTCGTGGCTTGAAGTGCGAAGACCTACGACACGAGCGAACGATCCTCGGTCGGCGCTGGGCATTTGGAATTCCCGTACGTCCCTGCCAACTCAAACCGAGCCTCCAGTTTGCGGGTGCGGCGAAGCAGGGTGTGCGACTGTCGCCCCACCCTGATCACCATGGCCGCACCGCTCAATGATGAATCCTTCGTGAGTCGACTCCCTCACGGATACGCGAAGCGCACCCGACACATCGAATTGGGAGTTGAGAGAAGTTCCGAAGGGTCGGATCCGCAAACTCGGGCGCGGCAAGAGTTCCAGTGTCTCTCCGAACCGCAGGGACGACTTCGCATCCCAAGATTCATTGAGTTTGAAGAATCCGTCCCCAGTCGTCGGTCAAGACATTGGCTACGGAACTTCCATGAGCCCCCAAGTAGCGCCGGAGGCGGTGAGTAGCCTTGATGCATGTCAGGCCCGCCGCTCACCCCTGAACTCATACGACGGGCTCCCAAGGTTCTTCTCCACGACCACCTCGACGGCGGGTTGCGTCCCGCCACCGTGCTCGAGCTGGCCAGCGACATCGGCTACGAGGGCCTGCCGACCCGGGACCCCGACGAGTTGCGCGACTGGTTCGTCGCCGACGCGCCGGGCAGCGATCTGGTCCGCTACCTCGAAGGCTTTGCCCACACCACCGCGGTCATGCAGACCCGAGAGCAGCTCGAACGCGTGGCCGCCGAGTGCGCGATCGACCTCGCGCGCGACGGCGTCGTCTACGCCGAGGTTCGCTTCGCCCCCGAGTTGCACACGCGCGCTGGTCTGGCGCTGGACGATGTCGTGACCTCGGTGCTCGCGGGTTTCGAGCGCGGTACGCGCGACGCCGCGCTCGAGGGTCACGTCATCGTCGTGCGCGCCGTCCTCTCGGCCATGCGCCAAGCCAAGCTCAGCGAGTCAATCGCGGCGCTGGCGGTAAGTTTCCGCGACGACGGGGTCTGCGGCTTCGACATCGCGGGACCCGAAGACGGCTTCCCGCCGACCCAGCATCTGAGCGCGTTCCACCTGGTGCAACGCGAGAACTTCCACATGACCATTCACGCCGGCGAGGCCTTCGGCCTCCCCTCGATCTGGGAGGCCGTCCAGTTCTGCGACGCCGAGCGCCTGGGCCACGGCGTGCGAATCGCCGATGACATCAAGCGGGTGGGTGACGACTTCGAGCTGGGCCAGCTGGCCAACTACGTGCGCGACCGTCGCATTCCGCTCGAGGTGTGCCCGACTTCCAACGTGCACACCGGCGCCGCAGTGTCCATCGCCCAGCACCCCATCGAGCTGCTGCGCACACTGCGCTTTCGCGTCACGCTCAACACGGACAACCGGCTTATGAGCGGCATCACGCTCTCGAGCGAGTTCGAGGCGTGCGCTCGGGCCTTCGACTGGACGCTCGACGATATGGAGTGGTTGACGCTCAACGCCGCCAAGAGCGCTTTCTACCGCTTCGACCACCGACTCGAGATGATCAACGCCGTGATCAAGCCCGGCTACGCTGCGCTGCGCGAACTCTAGAACGCGAGCAGGCGCGCGAGGTCTTCGCGCACGGCATCGATCACCGCGCCAGCTCGTTGGCGCTCGAGAACAACCTCGCCGAGATCGATGGGTGCGCCGCGCACCTCGAGATACGCCTTCAACTTGGCCTCGGTGCCCGAGGGGCGCACGACGACCCGCGCATTCTCGCCCAGCGCGATGAGGACACCCTCGGTCGACTCGAGCCCGTTCCATCCGCGAGCCAGATCGACCACCCCGGTGACCGCGAGCGGGCCGAGCCGCGACGGCGGAGTGCCGCGCAGCCGCTCAAGTACCCTGGCGATGTCGTCGTGGGCCGTCGGCCCCTGGGCGCGCAGAGCCAACTGCGCGCCGGCGTGCACGCCGAAGTGTGCCTCGATCTCGTCGAGCCGGTCGGCCAGACTCTGGCCCGCGCTCTCGAGTTCGTGGGCCAACCGACACAGCGCGAGCGCGGCGGACAGTCCGTCCTTGTCGGCCACCGCCGGATCCACGGCGTAGCCGAGGGCCTCTTCGTAGGCGAAGCGCAGCGTGCCCGCGCCGGCCGCGCGCGACAGCCACTTGAAGCCCGTGAGCGTGGTCACGTAGCGCACGTGGCGCTCGCGCGCCATCGCCTCGAGCATCGTCGAGGACACGAGCGTGGTCGCCACCGTATCGTCGCTCGCCACCACGCTGTCCCACAGCGCCGACGCGAGCAACCAGCCGATCTCGTCTCCGCGCAAGACCCGCCATCCACGAGGGCCGCGCACCGCGGCGCCGAGCCGGTCGGCGTCGGGGTCGTTGGCGATCACCAGCGACGAGGACGTCTGCTCGGCCACCTGCATCGCAAGATCGAGCGCCCCCGGCTCTTCGGGGTTGGGAAACGCCAGCGTCGGAAAGCGCGGGTCGGGCTCGAACTGCGCGGCCACCGGCGTTACCCGCTCAAAGCCCGCAGCCGCGAACAGCGACATCATCGACGCGCCACCCACGCCGTGCAGGGGCGTGTACGTGATCGCCAGGTCGCTCGCGCCCACGCCGAAGCGGCCGACGAAGTGGTCGCGGTACGCCTCGAACAGTTCTGGGCCGACCACCCGGTGCAGCGCGCTCGACCGGTCGCCCAGCGCCGGCGCCGGCGCGCTCGCCGCGTAGCGCTCGACGACCGCGTCGTGGGGCGCGATGATCTGCGCCCCGTCGCCGGCGTAGAGCTTGTACCCGTTGTCGCCGGGCGGGTTGTGGCTGGCGGTGATCATGATGCCGGCCACCGCGCCCAGCGCCTTGACGGCGTAGGCGACGTAGGGGGTCGGCAGCGGACCCGGCATCTCGTGCACGCGTACGCCCGCGCCAAGCAGCACCGCCACCACTTCGTCGTTGAAGGCCTCTGATCCGTGGCGCGCGTCGCGGCCCACCACCACGCCTCGTTCGAGGTCCACGCCCAGCTCGGAGAGCCAGGCGACCACGCCCTGAGTGGCACGCCGGACCGTGTAGCGGTTCATCCCCGCCGGGCCCGCCATCACGGGGCCACGCAGTCCCGCGGTGCCGAAGCGCAGCGGTGCCGCGAAGCGCCGCTCGAGCTCGGCCTCGGCCCCGTCGCGCACGAGCAGTTCCAAGGTCTCGCGGTCCTCGATGTCGGGATCACCGGCGATCCACTCGGTCACCCGGTCGATGAACTCCTGGTTCACAGCACCGCGACGAGCTTGACCAGTAGTTCGCCCAACGACTTGGCGGCCCGCTGGCCCGCTTCGAGGACCTCGAGGTGGTTGAGCGGCGCCGCAGCGACACCCGCGGCCGCGTTGGACACCAGGCTGAGACCAAGCACCTCGCAGCCCAGGTGGCGCGCCGCGATGGCTTCGAGCACGGTCGACATTCCCACGAGGTCCGCGCCCACGGTGGCGAGCATGGCGATCTCGGCGGGGGTCTCGTAGTGCGGGCCGCGAAGACCCGCGTACACCCCCTCAGCCAGGCGTGCGTTCTCGCGAACGATGGCGCGCAGGCGTGCGCTGTAGAGATCGGTGAGATCTACGAAGCGTGACGCGAAACCCTCGGGTGGAGCGGCGCCCTCGAGCGGCGAGGTGGCCGTCAGGTTCAGGTGGTCGCGAATCACCACGACCGAACCCGGCGAAAAGGAAGGGTCGATGCCGCCGCTCGCGTTGGTGAGGATCACCCGACTCGCGCCCGCGGCGATCATCGTGCGCACGGGGTGGACCACCTGGGCGGGCGTGTTGCCCTCGTAGAGATGCACCCGGCCCGACACCAGGGCCACCGTGCGGCCCGCGACCTCGAGAGTGAGAATCTGACCGCCGTGGCCCGCGACGGTGGGGGTGACGAAGCCACTGAGCGAAGCCGTGTCGATGACGCTGGTGGGCGCACCGAGTGCGAGCGCCCCCTCACGCCAGCCCGAGCCCAGCACGATGGCGATGTCGTAGGCGTTCACGCCGCTGCGCTCGCGCACCTCATCGGCGGCGCGCTGGGCGAGATCGAAGGGCGACTCCATCACTGTCCGATCGTGTGCCACACCGTGGCGGTCTCGACGAAGGCGCGCAGGCGCCGGGTGGTGGAGGCGTCGTAGACCTCGTCGACCGGGCGCAGCACGCGCTTGATCGAACCGGCGGCGCTGGTCGCGAGCTCGCCCGTCAGCCCTCCCGCACCCTGCAGGTCCAGTCCATCGATATCCTCGTGCGACGCCAGCGTGGGTGCCAGCTCGCTCGTGATGCCCGCAATGACGTTGAGCACCCCGGCGGGCAGGTCAGAAGTGGCTGACATCTCGGCCAGCAGCAGCGCGGGCGTGGGCCGGCGCTCGCTCGCCACGACGACCACGGTGTTGCCGACTGCGAGTGGGGCCAGCACGGTGTCGACGAACCCCTCGAGCGACGACGCCTGGGGCGCCACGACGGCCACGACGCCGCTCGGCACGGGTAGCGAGAAGTTGAAGAAGGGCCCCGCCACCGGGTTCGCCCCGCCCAACACCTGGGTGACCTTGTCGGTCCACCCGGCGTACCAGACGATGCGATCAATCGATCGCGCAACGCTCGCCGCCGCCTCGGGCGCGCTGGCGTCCTCGGCCGCGGCGACGTGCTCGGCCAACTCGTCGCGACGGGCCTCGGCCATCTCGGCCAGTCGGTAGAGCACCTGACCCCGGTTGTAGGCGCTAGCCCCCCACCACGGGGCCTGGGCCGCTCGCGCGGCCCTGACGGCGTCGCGCAGATCCTTGCGCGAACCCTGAGCCACGTTCGCCCAGAACCGACCCGAGGCGGTGGTGACCTCGTAACTGCGACCCGACTCCGAGCGCACGAACGCGCCGTTGATGAGCAGCTTGTAGGTCTTTCGAATCTCCAGACGATGCTCAGACATCGAGGTACCCCTCCAGGCCGTGTCGGCCGCCCTCACGGCCGAAACCCGACTCGCGCACCCCGCCGAAGGGGCTGGTGGGGTCGAACCGGTTGTAAGTGTTGGACCAGATGACTCCGGCGCGCAACCGCTCGGCCACCCACAACGTGCGACTGCCCTTCTCGCTCCACACACCGCACGCCAGGCCGTACTTCGTGTTGTTCGCCTTGGCGACCGCCTCCTCGGGGGTGCGAAACGTCAGCACCGACAGCACCGGACCGAAGATCTCCTCCTGGGCGATGCGGTGCGACTGGGCGACGTCGGCGAAGACCGTCGGCGCGAACCAGTAGCCGTGCTCGGGCAACGCGCACGAGCTGGTGTAGCGCGTGGCGCCCTCCCGCTCGCCCACGTCGCTCAACTCTCGAATCTTTTCCAGCTGCGCGAGCGAGTTGATGGCGCCGACGTCGGTGTTCTTGTCGAGAGGATCGCCGACGCGCAACTGCTCCACACGGCGCACGAGTCGGCGCAGCACCTCGTCGGCGATGTTCTCTTGGACGAGCAGCCGCGAACCCGCGCAGCACACGTGACCCTGGTTGAAGAAGATGCCGTCGATGATGCCCTCGATCATCTCGTCGATCGGCGCGTCATCGAAGACGATGTTCGCGCCCTTGCCGCCCAGCTCTAGGGTCAGGTGCGTGCCGCGTTCGGCCACGCGCTGTTGGATCAGTCGGCCAACCTCGGTCGAACCGGTGAAGGCGATCTTGTCCACGCCGGGGTGCGCCACCAGTGCGGCGCCGGTCGAGCCGTCGCCGGTCACGATGTTCACCACGCCGGCCGGCAACTCCGCCTGTTGGAGGATCTCGGCGAGCACCAGAGCGCTCAGCGGCGTCGTTTCGGCGGGCTTGAGCACGCAGGTGTTGCCCGCCGCGAGCGCCGGCGCCAGCTTCCAGGCGGCCATGAGCAGAGGAAAGTTCCACGGAATGATCTGGCCCGCGACGCCCAACGGAGCCGGGTGGGCTCCGAAGCCCGCGTGCTCCAACTTGTCCGCCCAGCCCGCGTAGTAGAAGAAGTGCGCCGCGGCGAGTGGGATGTCGATATCGCGCGACTCGCGAATGGGCTTGCCGTTGTCGAGCGTCTCGACCACGGCCAACTCCCGAGCGCGCTCCTGAATGAGCCGCGCGATACGAAAGAGGTACTTCGCGCGCTCGGCGCCGGTGGTCGCGGACCACACGGTGTCGTAGGCGAGTCGAGCGGAGGCGACCGCCCGGTCCACGTCGTCGTGGCTCGCCTGGGCGACACCCGCGAGCACGCCCTCGGTGGCCGGGTTGATCGTCGCGAACTGCTCGTGCGATTCGGGATCGGTGAACGCGCCGTCGATGAAGAGCCCGTAGCGCTCGCGCAGCCGCGCCAGCGAGGCCGACTCGGGCGCCGGGTCGTAGGCCAGGGCGCCGAGACGCGACGCGGTGAGTTCCTGATCGGTCACGTCAGTCTGCACTGAATTCGTCGGGGCGCACGTACGCGCCGCGCAACTGCTTGGTCCGCTGCATCAAGAGATCGTTCAGCAGCGACGAGGCACCGAAGCGAAAGAGCGCCGGGGTGAGCCACGTCGATCCCACCGTCTCGTTGACGAGTACGAGGTAGCGGATCGCATCCTTGGCGGAGCGAATGCCGCCGGCGACCTTCACTCCGACGAGCAAACCGGTGGACTCGGCGAAGTCACGGACGGCTTCGAGCATCACCAGTGCGACCGGTGTCGTCGCGGCCACCGGCACTTTGCCGGTCGAGGTCTTGATGAAGTCCGCTCCGCCCAGCATCGCCAGCCAGCTGGCGCGACGCACGTTGTCGTAGGTCACCAGCTCGCCGGTCTCCAAGATGACCTTGAGGTGGGCTGGGCCGCAGGCGTCCTTCACGGCGACCACCTCGTCGTAGACCTGTCCGAGACGTCCGGCGAGGAAGGCGCCCCGGTCGATCACCATGTCAATCTCGTCGGCGCCGGCGGCCAGCGCCTCGCGCACGTCAGCGAGCTTCACGCCCATCGAGGCCCGGCCCGAGGGAAAGGCCGTCGCCACCGACGCCACGGCCACCGCGGCGTCGCCCAGCGCCGCGCGCGCTGGCGCCACGAGATCCGGGTAGACGCACACGGCCGCCACGCTCGGCACGCGAGCGTCGTGCGGATCGGGTCGCAGCGCCTTGGCGCACATCGAAGCAACCCGCGCGCTGGTGTCGGCGCCTTCGAGCGTGGTGAGATCGACCATTGAGATGGCCAACTCCAGCGCCGCCATCTTGGACGATTGCTTGATCGACCGGGTGGCCAGCTTCGCCGCGCGGGCTTCGGCGCCCACGGCGTCGACCCCCGAAAGACTGGTGAGCAGCGCGCGCAGTTGCGCCTCGGAGTCAATGGTCGGCAGGCGGCTCGCGTCGGGCATACGCACGCCGTGGTCCAGCTCGGTCACGAGTCGTAACGGCGAGGCACTCACCTCGACCACGCTACCAATGAAGCGCTGGACGCTCCCATTCGAGGCTAGGGCCGATAGAGCGGAAGTTGCTGGGCAACCCGGCGGGCGTCCAGCGAGGGCGCCGCGCGATCCTTGTCGCTCACGATCGGCTCGCCCGTGATGGTCCACGGAACATTGAGCTCGACGTCGAAGGGGTCGATCTCGAGCTCATAGTCCGCGTTAAAGGGTGAGGACAGCAGATACGACAGCACCGCCACCTCACTGGTCACGCAGAACCCGTGAGCCACTCCTTCGGGCAGGTAGACAGACCGGCCAGCGTTACCTTCGAGGTGGACCACCTCCACGCGGGCGAAGGTGGGTGAGCCTTCGCGGACATCGACGATGACGTCGTCGAGCGCGCCGTGCACGCAGGTAACAACCTTGGCCTGACCCTCGGGGGCGAGCGAGTAGTGCAATCCGCGCACGACGTTGCGCACCGACTGGGAGAGGTTGGCCTGGCGAGCATGGAAGTCCACGCCGTGGGTGACGAAGTCGGGCAACTTGAACCACTCGCGAAAGAAACCCCGATCGTCGCCCCAGACCGGCGACTCGAGTTGCCACGCGCCCTCGATCGAGAGTTCAATAATGTTCACGACTGGGCTTCCTTCAGCAGTCGCCACCAGGCCTCGTGTTCGTGATACCACTGCACGGTGTCAGCCAGTCCATCCTCGAACTTGACCTGGGGCACGTAGCCCAGCTCCGCGTTGATCTTGGACCAGTCCACCGAGTAGCGACGGTCGTGGCCCAGCCGGTCGACGACCGGCTCGATCATCGACTCGTGCGCACCGCACAGTTCCAGCAGGCGATTCGTCAACTCCATATTGGTGAGCTCGGTGCCCCCGCCGATGTTGTAGATCTGGCCGGGTCGGCCGCCCTCGAGCACCGCCAGCACGCCGCGGCAGTGGTCGTCCACGTGCAGCCAGTCGCGCACGTTGAGCCCGTCCCCGTAAAGGGGCACCTTGCGCCCGTCCATCAAATTCGTCACGAACAGCGGAATCACCTTCTCGGGGAACTGGCGCGGACCGTAGTTGTTCGAGCATCTCGTCACCATGACGTTGAGCCCGTAGGTCGAGTGATACGCCAGCGCGGCCAGGTCCGAACCCGCCTTGGATGAGGAGTAGGGCGAGTTGGGCTCGAGCACGTGGTCCTCGCGCCACGAACCGGTCGCGATCGATCCGTAGACCTCGTCGGTCGACACGTGCACGAAGCGCTCCACGCCGGCGTGTCGCGCGCTCTCGAGCAACTGCTGGGTGCCAAGCACGTTGGTCTCGTAGAAGGCGCGCGCGCCGGTGATCGAGCGATCCACGTGGCTCTCGGCGGCGAAGTGCACCACGGCGCTCGCGCCGCGCAGGGTGCGCTCGGTGACCTCGGCGTCGACGATGGAGCCCTGCACGAAGTGCGCGCGCGAGTCGGCGAGCACCGCGTCGAGATTCTCGCGCCGGCCCGAGTAGGTGAGGGCGTCGAGGATGACGATGTCGCCGTAGCCCAGACGCTCCGCCTGGTCCAAGAAGAGTTCGGCGAATCGAGATCCAATGAACCCCGCAGCCCCTGTGATCACGACACGCATAGCGAAACCTCGGCTCTGGGTAGGGGGTGAATGGACTTCTATACTAATGGGGTGAAGGGAATCATCCTGGCTGGCGGTAGTGGTACGCGCCTCTACCCCATCACTCGCGCGGTCTCCAAGCAGTTGCTGCCGATCTACGACAAGCCGATGATCCACTACCCACTCAGCACCCTCATGCTGACCGGACTACGTGAGATCCTGATGATCACCACGCCCCACGATCAGGACGCATTTCGCCGGCTGCTCGGTGACGGTTCCCAGCTCGGCATGCAGATCACCTACGTCGTCCAAGACCACCCCAACGGTCTGGCCGAGGCGCTGATCCTGGGTGAGGAGTTCCTCGACGGCGACAAGTGCGCGTTGATCCTTGGCGACAACCTCTTCTACGGACCGGGGCTGGGCACTCACCTGCGACAGAACACCGACGTGGATGGCGCGCTGATCTTCGCCTACCAGGTGAGCGATCCGACTGCCTACGGCGTTGTGGAGTTCGACGACGACGGTGTCGTGCTCTCCATCGAAGAGAAGCCAAAGCGCCCCAAGAGCTCCTACGCCGTACCGGGTATCTACTTCTACGATGAGAAGGCATCCAAGCTCGCGCGAGAACTCACGCCGAGCGAGCGCGGCGAGCTGGAGATCACCGCGCTGAACAACGCCTATCTCGACAACGGCGAGTTGCGCGTCGAGGTCCTCTCGCGCGCCACGACCTGGCTCGACACCGGCACCCACGAATCGCTCTACGAGGCTGGCGGCCTCATCCGCACACTGCAGCACCGCATCGGACTGCGCATCGGCGACATCGAGCAGATCAGCCGCGACCAAGGCTGGATCTAGACCTACCCGCGGGTAATCACTCCTCACGCCCGCGCGGTGCCGACTCGCATAAAGTGACCTCAACGCAACCTCAGGAGAACGTCCATGTCGTCCATCGCCCTTTCCACCCAACGTCCGCGCGTGCTGGCTGACGCGGTGCCCGCCTCGATCCTCGCTGACGCCGTGCTCGTCGTCGGCGCGGCCGCCCTGGTGGGCGCGCTGGCCCAGATCAGCATCCCCCTCGGCTTCACGCCAGTGCCGATCACCGGCCAGACGCTCGGCGTCCTGCTCGCGGGCGCGGCGCTCGGATGGCGTCGAGCCGGTGCGGCGATGGGCCTCTACGTAGTCGCCGGCGTGCTGGGCGTACCGTGGTTCGCCAACCACTCGAGTGGCGTGCCGATGGCGACCTTCGGCTACCTGCTCGGCTTCGTCGCCGCCAGCGGCGCGCTGGGCTGGCTCGCCTCGCGCGGCGCCGACCGCACGGTAACACGCGCCGTTGCCTCCATGGTGGTCGGCGAAGTGGTCATCTACGCCATCGCCGTGCCGTGGCTCGCCGTGTCACTGCACGTCTCACTCGCCACTGCGTTGTCGCTCGGCTTCACGCCGTTTCTCCTCGGCGACCTCATCAAGGCCACCCTCGCGGGAGTCGCACTTCCCGCGTCGTGGCGCCTCGTGGACCGCACCACCTCGCGCTAGGGCAAGTTACAGATACTGGGCGAAGCCCAGCAGATCGGCCGTCTGGGCGTAGGCGATGCGCTTGTGGCGCGCCAGCACGTCGCGATCCTTGCCCGCCATCACCGACGCCACCTCGATGGCGCGTGGCACGAGTTCGGCCTCATCGGCCACGTCCTCGACGATGCCCGCGGCCAGCGCGTCACGCGCGGCGAAGCGGCGCGCGGTCAGCATCGCGTCGATGGCGGTGGCGCGCGGCAGTCGGTTGAACAGGATCGCCGCCAGCTTCTCGTCCAGCGCCAGACCGATCTCGGCTTCGTTCATGCACCAAAAGCCGCGGTCCTCTCGCATGATCCGGTAATCAACGGCGCACGACAACAGCGCCCCGCCGGCGAAGGTGTGGCCGTTGAGCGCCGCCACGCTGTAGGCGGGGTACAACAGCAGACGCGCTACCGTGCGGTGCAACGCGCGCAGGGTGAGAGTGAACTCCTCGGCGTTGTCACCGAAGCGCGCGAGATCAAGGCCGTTGGAGAAGAACTTGCCGACCCCCGTCCACACGAGCGCCAAGGGCCCCTCGATCGTCTCGAGTTCGTCCAGGATCGCGTGCAGACGACCCAACGAGTCGAGGTTGATGCGGTTCTCGCCGTCGTCCCACGTGATGACGGCGACGAATCCCTCCTGGGTGACGGTCATGGACATTCCACGAGACTACGTGGCGGCGCCGCGGCGCACGAGCCGCAGACGCGTCGATGCGAAAAACGACTCGAATCAGGGTAAGTTGAGCGTCATGGCCGAGAGCAGCGCACCCATTCCCGAACCCGACGTCAACGCCGAACACCCGATCTCAGAGCATTGGGTGTGGGTCGGCGCGCACCGCCCCGCCGTGCCGCGCGTCCTGGTCGAACACATGACGGGCAACTGGGCGCCCGCGTCGCCCGAGGCGGGAGTGCACCCCGCCGCCGCGTTCGCCGCCGAGCGGCGCCGCGCGCTCGGCGAGCACTTCGCCGGATCGACTCTGGTCATTCCCACCGGCAATCCCAAGGTGCGCGCCAACGACACGGACTACCGCTTCCGGGCGGGCACGGACTTCTTCTATCTGACCGGGTGCAGCGAACCCGACTGCGTGCTGGTTATCAACCCCAGCGCGCAGGGCCCGCGCTCGACGCTCTACGTCGCTGCGCGACGCGACAACCAGACCCACCAGTTCTTCACCGACGCTCGCTACGGCGAGTTGTGGGTGGGCGCGCGGCGCGGCGTGAGTGAAGCCGGCGCGTACTACGCCGTCGAGACGGCCCCCCTGGACTACCTGGAGAAGGACCTGGCCTCACTCCAGGACACCGACATCCTCACTCTGCGCGGCTTCGACGCGAACCTCGACGCGATGCTCGAGGCGCACCCGAACGATGAGCGGCTCGCCACCTTTCTGGGTGAGATGCGTCTGGTGAAGGACGACTTCGAAGTCGCCCAGCTCGAGCTCGCCATCAGCCACACGGTGAAGGGCTTCGAAGACGTCGTGCGCGCCCTGCCGGCGGCCGTCGGCCGAGGTGAGCGCGTCATTGAGGGGGTCTTCAACCTGCGCGCTCGTGTGGAGGGCAACGACGTCGGCTACGACACCATTGCCGCCAGCGGCGCGCACGCGACCATCCTGCACTGGACGCGCAACGATGGGGTGGTGCACCCGGGGGACCTGTTGCTGCTCGACGCGGGCGTCGAGTGCCACAACCTCTACACCGCAGACGTCACGCGCACCATGCCCGTCAATGGACGATTCTCCGACGCCCAGCGCCGCATCTACGACCTGGTGCTCGCCGCCCAGGAGGCGGGGATCGCCGCGGTGAAACCCGGCGTATCCTTCTCGGCGCCCCACGAAGCCGCCATGCAAGTCCTCGCCGAGGGACTGCACGAGTTGGGCATCCTCAGCGAAGAGCCCGCGAGCGCGCTGCGCCGCGAGCGCCAACTGCACCGGCGCTACACCCTGCACGGCGTGAGCCACATGCTGGGCCTGGACGTGCACGACTGCGCCAACGCGCGCAACGATGTCTATCTCGGCGAGCTCGCCGAGGGCTACGTGCTGACCGTCGAACCGGGACTCTACTTCCAGCCCAACGACCTGACCGTGCCCGAGGAGTACCGCGGCATCGGGGTGCGAATCGAGGACGACATCTTGGTCACCGCGCACGGCGCGCGCAACCTCTCGGCGGACCTGCCGCGACGCGCCGAGGAGGTCGAGGCCTGGATAGCCGGACTGTGGTCGGATGGACCGGCCAGCCTCGGTCTCGGCTGAGCCGCATGCCAGTGCGCGACTGGGCCAAGCAACCAGGGCGTGGTGAGGCGTCCGCGATGAATCCCGTGAGTCAGTTCGCGGATGTCTCGACGACCACCAGTGCGAGCGCGCACTGGCGCGATGGTGTCGGCGTCACGGGCGCGGTTGTCCCCTTCGTCATCGTTGCCTTCTGGTCGCTCGCTAACCTCTGGGTCGTTGGGTGGTCGCGGTCTCAGGCGTGGATGCTGCTGGTCCTTGCGCTCGCCATGACGGCGCTCGGCGCGCGAGTGCGGTCTGGGCGCGTGGCGCCACCTCGCCGTGACTAGTGATTCCACGCCGTCGCTGAGTGGTGGTCGCGAACACAACGCTCGACATGGTTTCTCGCGCCGTCGCGCGCCCAAGGACCACCCCGTCA
>Ga0307375_10000762_pt1 | contig 38149 bp, 37 predicted proteins | sample TR1MG_FD_202531 | JGI IMG/M metagenome (GOLD analysis project Ga0307375, IMG submission 202531) | Soil microbial communities from Risofladan, Vaasa, Finland - TR-1 | ecosystem: Environmental > Terrestrial > Soil > Coastal area > Acid sulfate soil | place: Finland: Risofladan, Vaasa | collected... | reverse complement strand
ACTTCACTTCAACGCAGCGCGAGACGATGGTCTCGAGCGCCGCCGGCACGTCCTCGGCGCTCAGCAGGAATATCGTCCTCGGCGTGGGCTCCTCGAGGGATTTCAACAACGCCGGGGCGCTCGGCGACGCACCGGTCGTGGTCAGCTCGACGTTCTCGATCACGATGATCTGGTACCCGGCGCCCAACGGACGTCGCCGACTCACCCGGTCGGCCTCGCGCAGCTCATCGATGCGCCACGAGACTCCCGTTCGCTCGGCGAAATAGATATCGGGGTCGTTCCCGCTGAGCGCCAGCCGACAGGCCTCACACTTCCCGCACCCGTGCTCGGGGCACTGCAGGGCCGCCGCGAAGGCCACGACCGCATCGTGCAGACTCGAGCCGACCGGCCCACTCACCAGGTAGGCGTGGACCGGGTGCTTGACGTACTGGCGCATCGCCGCTACCGCGCGGTCTTGGCCGATCAGGGTGTCGAAGACGTCAGCCATTCGACCAGGTCAGACGCGCCAGTCGTTGGTCGATCTCCGCTGCGACGTCGGTCTCGTCCCGAGATCCGTCCACGACGAACCACTCGTCGGGGTGCTGTTCGGCCATGCGCAGATACCCGTCGCGCACCCGACGGTGAAACTCCAGGTCGGCCGATTCGAAGCGATCGCGCGCGTCACGGGCCCGGCGCTCGTTCGCGACGTCGAGGGGAATGTCGAGCAGCACCGTGAGATCCGGCCGGCAGTCGCCGATGGCGAGGTCGGTGGCGGCGATGAGCTCATCGAGGTCGACGCCGCGGCCGTAACCCTGATAGGCCAGGGTCGAGGCGAAGAAGCGATCGCTCACGACGGCGCGGCCCTGCGCACGGATTGGTTCGATGACGGTGCGCACGTGATGCGACCGGTCCGCCAGCATCATCAGCGCCTCGGTGACCGGCGACATCGGTGTCTGCGCGTCGAGGAGCCAACGGCGCAACTCCACCCCGAGCGGCGTGTCACCCGGTTCGAAGGTGAAGTGGGCCTCGCGAGCCTCGGCGACCCGCCGGGCCTGAGTGCTCTTGCCGCTGGCGTCGATTCCTTCAAAGACGAGGAAGATTCCTCGGCCCATCACTCGTCATCCGAGTGCTGGGCCTTGGCGGCGAGCACCGCGTTGGTCTTGGCGCCCTTGGCGACCGCGGTGCGCTTGGCCGCTCCCGCCGTCTTCTTCGCGGGAGCCTTCTTCGCCACCTTCTTCGCGGCCTTCTTCGCCACCTTGCGGGGCCGGGTCGACGGCTCGGCATTGCGACGCTCGGCGAGTAGTTCGCAGGCCCGGTCGAGCGAGATCGTCTCGGGGGTATCGCCCAGACGCAACGTCGCGTTGGTCTCCCCGTCGGTCACGTACAGTCCGAAACGCCCGCTGCGCACGACGACGTTGCGCTTCGTGACCGGGTCCTCCCCCAGATCCTTCAACGGCCCGGCGGCCGCCCGGCGGCCGCGCTGCTTGGGTTGCGCCAAGAGTTTCAGGGCGGCGGCCTCGTCAACGGTGAAGATCTCGTCCTCGCTCTCGAGCGAACGGGTCTCCTTGCCCCACGTCAGATACGGGCCGTAGCGACCGTTCTGGGCGAGGATCGGCTGCTGGTCGTTGGGGTGACTCCCCACGACTCGGGGCAGGGACAGGAGTTTGAGGGCATCCCCGAGCGTCATGGTCTCGGGTTGCATGGTCGAGAACAACGACGCCGTCTTGGGCTTCTCCTTCGGGTCCGTCATCTCGCCCACCTGCACGTAGGGGCCGTAGCGACCGGCCTTCAACAGGATCGGCAGCCCGGTCGCCTCGTCGACGCCGAGCTCGCGGTCGTTGCTCGGTGCGGCCAGCAGCGCCAGCGCGTTCTCCACGCTGAGCGAATCGGGCTCGGTCGCCTCGGGGATCGACACGCGGTCGTCGCCGTGCACGAGGTAGGGACCGTAGCGGCCCGATCGCACCGAGACGGCGAGGCCGTCGGGGGCCACGCCGAGCGGGATCGAGTTGATCGCCGCGAAGTCGAACTCGTGCTCACCGTGGGTCATGCGCTCGAGACCCAGTCGAGCGAGTTCGGTCGGGGCCTCGGGGTCGCCGAAGTAGAACTTGCGCAGCCACGGCTCGAGGTCCTGTCGGCCCTGGGCGATCTCGTCGAGTTGGTCCTCCATCGCGGCCGTGAACTGGTAGTCCACGAGGTCGGCGAAGTACGTCTCGAGCAAGTTCACCACGGCGAAGGCGCGAAAGGCCGGCACGAGGGACTTGCCCTTCTTCCAGACGTAGCCGCGCCGGTCGATGGTCTTCATCACCGACGCGTAGGTCGAGGGCCGTCCGATGCCGAGGTCTTCCAGCTTCTTGATCAGGGTGGCCTCGGAGAAGCGGTCCGGTGGCTGCGTCTCGTGGCCCTTGGCTTCGGCGGCGCGCACCGGGACGACTTCGCCGTCACTCAGCGCGGGCAGGATGCGCTCCTGGTCCGCCAACTCGGCCTCGGGGTCGTCGGTGCCTTCGACGTAGGCGCGCCGGAAACCCGGGAACTCGATGCGCAGTCCCGTGGCGACGAGTCCGACCTCGACGTCACCGCGGAAGCCGTCCACGTCGGCGAGCGTGGCGCTGAGGCGCACGCGGTCCTGGGTGAGGCGGGCGTCGACCATCTGCGAGGCGATGGTGCGCTTCCAGATGAGGTCGTAGACGGCCAGCTCGTCGCCGCCGAGGTGAGACTGCGCCTCGTCGAGCGTGCGGAAGGACTCGCCGGCCGGACGGATCGCCTCGTGAGCCTCCTGCGCGTTCTTCACCTTGCGGTCGTAACGGCGCGGGGCGTCGGCCACGTAATCGTCGCCGAACATCGAGGCGGCGAGGGAGCGCGCGGCGTGAATCGCCTCGTCCGAGAGCGTGGTGGAGTCGGTACGCATGTAGGTGATCCAACCCTGTTCGTACAGGCGCTGAGCGGCGCGCATCGTGCGTTCGGGGTCGAAGCGCAGTTTGCGGCTCGCTTCGATCTGCAACGACGAGGTCATGAATGGTGGCTGGGGGCGCTGGGTCCGCGGTGTCGAGGTGATGGCGTCGATGGTCGCCGACGTGCCGGCGAGGTGCCGCGCGATCGAGTTCGCCGACCCCTCACTCAAGACCTCCACCGGGGACTTGACGTCGAGCCGGCCGGCCGCGTCGAAGTGCTTGCCGGTAGCGAGCGCGGCACCGTTGACCGACTCCAGTGTCGCTTCGAAAGCGGCGCTCTTCGCCTCCAGGGTGGCGGTGACGTCGAACCACGCCGCCGAGGTGAAGGCCATGCGCTCGCGCTCGCGCTCACAGACCAGACGGATCGCCACCGATTGCACACGTCCCGCGGACCGGGCCTTGTCGACCGCTCGCCACAGCACGGGTGAGACCTCGTAGCCGACCAGCCGATCGAGGAAGCGACGACCTTCCTGGGCATCCACGAGGCGCAGGTCGAGGTCGCGTGTCTCGTTCACCGCTCGCTCGATCGCGGCCGGGGTGATCTCGTGAAAGACCATCCGCTTCACGGGGACCTTCGGGTTGAGGACCTCTTGGAGGTGCCACGCGATGGCTTCGCCCTCGCGGTCTTCGTCGGTGGCGAGGTAGAGCTCGTCGACTTCCTTCAGGGCGGCCTTGAGTTCGGAGACGACTTTCTTGCGGTCGCTCGAGATCACGTAGACCGGCTTGAAGTGGTCGTTGACGTTGATCCCCAACCGGGCCCACTTCTCGCCCTTCACCGACGCCGGGATGTCGGCCGCGCTCTGGGGCAGGTCACGGATGTGACCGACGGAGGGTCGCACGATGTATTCGGGTCCGAGCATGCCCTGGATGCGGGTGGCCTTGGCGACGGACTCCACGATGACGAGTGCTCGAGCCATGCTCACCACCTCTCACAAATAAATGTCACGGCGGAAAGTCGCCGTGTCGCTCTACAAGATAGACAGGTCTGGCGGGCCGGCGGGTTCATGGTCCCTGTCGAACGGTGCCGAATCGGGTCAATCACTAGTCCCCGACTGCCAAATCAGCCTTGGGGCGTCGACCCCTCCTCCATCGCCGGAGCAGCGACGATCTCGTACTGCGGGTTCAAGATGACCGCCTCACGGTGGAGCGATGACACCGTGCCGCTCACCATCAAACGGGTGCCCCGCTCGATTCCGGGCACGTGCGCACGGCCCTGGAAGACCAGGGTGACCGATCCCGTGGGGTCAGCGATCACGCAGCGCAGTTCGCTGGCGGCGCCTTCGTGGGTGATCGTCATGGACCGGACGCGTCCGGCGATCTCGACGGACTGACGCTCTTTGAGTCCGCCTATCGGTGCGGCCGAACCCGATCGTTGCGCCAACTTCAGGTCCGCCTCGAGGTGCGCATTCTCGCGCACGCCGCCGCGACGCACTTCGTCGCTCATCAATTCCTCGGGGATCTCGTTCTCGTCCGGGTTCACGCGGCCCATCCGGTAAGGGATGATCGTTGCCGCAGTTCTCGGAATGTGCATCACCGCAGTGGCGATCGAGTCCGCCGTGCGGTCGTGCAACAGTCGCTGGATCCTCGACGAGAAGCCCCTCCTCGGCAGGATGACCATGCAGAACACATCGGGGTCACGAACGATATCGGCCACGAGTTCGAGCGCGGCGCGGTCGACTCGACGATCGTCGCATTCAACGATTTCGAGTCCGATGGCGAACGACGCGGAGTCCGGCGCGCCCCAGTCCGCTTCGAGCTTGCGGGTCACAAACGGATCGATGTCGAAGTGGACCGCCCGCACGGAATAGGCGTTGAGGGTGTTGCAGTATTGCAGCGCCCGTTCGGTCGCCAGGTCGTAACTGTCGATGAAGATCACCAGGCGGTGGAGACGGAACTGCCCCCCCGTCGCGCCCCGCTTCGAAGCCTCGAACGCCAGGTGCTCCTTGCTGTACTGGCGGTGCATGTACTGGAGACCGAGGATCATGAGGGGTCCGGAGACGACGACGATCCACGCACCCTCGGTGAACTTCACGACGGCGAAGATGAGTGCGATCGCCAGGGTCACCACGCTGGAGAGGGCGTTGATGACGAAGCCCAGGCGCCAGCGATGGTCGCGGCGCGTCCAGTGTCGACGGGCCATCCCCGCGCCGGCCATCGTGAAGGCCGTGAAGACACCAATCGCGTAGAGGGCGATCAGGCTGTTCACCCGGGCTTGGAAGACGATTACCAGGACCAGCGCCATCGAGCCCAGCGCCAGGATCCCATTGGAGAAGGCCAGTCGATGTCCCCGTTTGGTCAATTGGCGGGGTAGGAACCGATCGTTGGCGACGAAGTTCGTGAGGTAGGGGAAGCCGTTGAAGCTGGTATTGCCGCCGGTGTAGAGGATGAGCATCGTGGCCAGCTGCACCAGGTAGTAGATGACGTGACCAACGCCATGTGCGCCGAATACCGCGAGCACCTCCTGGCTAACGACCGTGGGTGAACCCTTGGCGTAGGGCAGGGCGTGGGTCCAGCGCGCCAACATCGTCGTGCCGATCAGCAGGAACGCCAGCGTCGATGCCATGGCCACCATGACGATGCGCGCGTTACGGGCCTCGGGCTTGCGGAAGCTCGATACGCCGTCCGAGATCGCCTCCAGACCGGTCAGGGAGGAACCGCCATTGGCGTAGGCGCGAAGCAGCGTCAGGAACGCCACGCCCATCAAGAAGCCGTGGCCGCCACTGCCCAGGTGGTGATCGACCAGTTGGGCCACCGAGGGTTGGGCGATGTGGTGGAGCAATCCGGCGAAGAACTTGAAGGTACCCACCGCGATGGTCAGCGTCATCATCGAGATGAAGAAGTACGTCGGGAACGCGAAGTACGCGCCCGCCTCCTTGATCCCTCGGAGGTTGCCGTAGATCAGCAGTAGGACGATGGCGACGGTGATCGGGACCGAAAGGCTGAACAGTCCCGGCACGGCGCTGGTCAGCGCCGCGGTCCCCGCGCTGCACTGCACGGCAACCGTCACCACGTAGTCGATCAGCAGGGCGACCGCGGTGACCGAGGCGGTCTTCGGGCCGAAGTTGTCGCGGACCACGATGTAGGACCCACCGGTGATGTTGTAGAAACCGATCACGTCGAGGTACGACAAGGTCACCAGCAACAGGACGCCCAAGATCACGAACATGATCGGGACCAGCAGCGAGAAGGCGGCGAGCCCGATGGCCGGGGTCAGCTGGGTCAGGATCTGCTCGGCACCGTACGCCGACGACGAGATGCAATCCGGAGCCAGGACACCGAGGGCGACCGGCTTGTTGATCCGCTCACCAGCCAACTGTTCGGACACGAAGGGGCGGCCCAGGAAGATCCGCTTGAGCCGATAGCCGAACGTCTCGGGGTAGACCGTACTGACATTGGCGTGCGACGTCAGTACCGGGGTGTTGCGGCTGATCTGTTTATCGGCTTCTGACATGCCGCATAGGTTAAGCCACCCCTTGGTAGGTGCTGGAGATGGAGTCTCCCGGGTCAGGGCCACGTGGAGCCTGCACCGCATTCTGGTGGTGGCTTCGAAACCACGCCCGAGTGGGGCTCAACCGTCGGCCGCCGGACCCGCGACAATCTCGTACTGGGGATTGAGGATCACCGCCTCGCGGTGCTGGGCCATCACGGTGCCGTGGACCAACAGCCTCGTGCCCCGCTCGATGCCCGGAACTTCGGATCGTCCCTGAAAGACCAAGGTGACCGATCCCGAACTGTCCGCGATCACGCAACGCAATTCCGAGGTCTGTCCCTCGTGGACCAGCGACATGGCCCGGACCCGTCCCGCGATCCGGACGTTCTGGCGCTGGCGAAGTCCGCCGATGGGCTCGGTGCCCGCGGCACGTTTCGCGAGTTTGACGTCAGCCTCAAGATGGGCGTCCTCGCGGACTCCACCGCGCACCACCTCATCGCTGACGGGGCGGTCCTCGACGTTGCCCTCGGTGCCTCGTGAGCGACCAATCCGGTACGGGATGATCGTCGCCGCGGTACGAGGAACGTGCATGATGGCCTCGGCGATCGAGTCTGCGGTTCGGTCGTGCAACAGACGCTGGAGCCGCGACGAAAAACCCCTTCTCGGCAGGATCACCATGCAGAACACGTCGGGGTCCCGGACGGTGTCGGCCACCAACTCCAGCGCGGCCCGATCGATTCGACGGTCGTCGCACTCGACGACCTCCAGATTGATGCCGAAGGACGAGGTGTTGGGCGCGCCCCATCGCGACTCGAGTCGTTTGGTGACCTGGGGGTCGATGTCGAAGTGGTACGCGCGAATCGAATATGCGTTCAAGGTGCGGCAGTACTGCAGGGCACGTTCGGTCGCCAAGTCGTACTGATCAACGAACACCAAAACGCGGTTCATCCGAATGTTCATCTCGACACTCGTGCTCGCCTCGAAGGCCCGCTCCTCTCGCTCGTACTGGCGATTGAAGCGAATCAGCGCGTAGTACATGATCGGTCCCACCAGCGCGATGATCCAGGCGCCCTCGAGGAACTTGGCGGTGAGGAACACCACCACGACGATTGCGGTCACCGACGCGGACAACGCGTTGACCACCACCCCGAAGCGCCACCGGCCGGTGCGCAGACGCAGATGACGGGCCACCATACCGGCTCCCGCGAGGGTGAATCCGGTGAAGACGCCGATGGCGTAGAGCGCGATGAGCCCGTTCACCTGGGCGTTGAAGACGACGATCAGGGTCAGGGAGACCGCCCCAAGCAGCAGGATGCCGTTGGAGAAGGCAAGCCGGTGCCCCCGTTTGGTCAACTGACGAGGTAGGTACTTGTCCGTGGCGACGTAATTGGCGAGGAACGGAAAACCGTTGAACGAAGTGTTGCCTCCGGTGTAGAGGATGAGCACGGTCGCGAATTGGACCATATAAAAGATGATGTGTCCGACTCCATGGCTGCCAAAGATGTCGAGAACTTCCTGGCTGACGACGGTGGGCGTGCCGAGGGCGTAAGGGAGCGCGTGGGTCCACGAGGCGATGAGCGTGGTGCCCAGCAGCAGGAACGCCAGAATGCACGACATCCAGACGAGCGTCTTTCGCGCATTGGATGATTCAGGGCGGCGAAAGCTGGCGACCCCGTTCGAGATCGCTTCGAGACCGGTGAGCGACGCTCCACCGTTCGCGTAGGCCCGCATCAGCGTGATGAAGGCCAGGCCCATCAGCACGCCCGAGCCCTTCTGACCGAGGTGGTGGCCGACCAGTGAAGTGGTCAAGGGCTGGGGGATCATGTGTAGCGTGCCGGTGAACTTCTTGTAGTAGCCAATCAGGACCGTCGAGCCCAGCATCAAGACGTAAAAATACGTCGGCAACGCGAAGTAACTCCCGGCTTCGCGGATACCCCGGAGGTTCCCGTAGATGAGGATCACCACGATGCCCACAGTGATTTCGAGGGTGTAGGGGGTCAGTCCCCTGAAGGCACTCGTCAGCGCGGCAGTCCCCGCCGAACACTGGACCGCCACCGTGACGATGTAGTCGATCAACAACGCCACCGCCGCGATCTGGGCGATCTTCGGCCCAAAGTTGTCCCGGGCGACGACGTACGACCCGCCAGCGGTGGTGTAGTACTTGATCACGTCCAAATACGAGGTCGTGACCACGAGGAGTACCCCGATGATCACGAACATGATCGGCACCACCATCGCGAAAGCCGCGAGGCCGATTGCCGGGGTCAACTGGGTCAGGATCTGCTCGGCACCATAGGCCGAGGACGAGATACAGTCCGGTGCCAATACCCCGAGCGCCACCGGACGGTTCAACCGCTCGCCACTCAATTGTTCAGTGACGTAGGGGCGACCCAGGAGGATTCGCTTGAGGCGATAGCCGAAGGTTTCGGGGTAGACGGTACTGACGTTGGCGTGCGATGTCAGTACCGGTGCATTGTGGTTAATTTGCTTGTCGGCCTCTGACACGCAGTTCACAATAAGCCACAATTGACGAGCCCCCACGAGCAACTTGCTTACCCGCGGGCAACTGTGGTGTGATGTCACGGTGCATATCGTCGTCGTCGGCTGCGGCCGTGTTGGGTCCGAGCTCGCGATGCAACTCTCCGAGGACGGCCATTCGGTGGTCGTGGTGGACAAGAATCGTGACGCCTTCCGCCGATTGACCCGATTCAGCGGGACCACACTCCAGGGCTCGGGATTCGACCGCGACGTCCTCCTGAAGGCCGATGCCAGCAACGCTGATGCCCTGGCCGCCGTGACCAGTGGCGACAATACGAACATCCTCTGCGCTCGCATCGCTCGGGACACCTACAAGATCAAGAATGTGGTGGCCCGCATCTACGACCCCCAACGCGCCGAGATCTACATGAAACTCGGGATCCCGACCGTGGCGACGTCGCTCTGGACGACCCAGCAGGTCAAGCGCTGGATGATGCCTTCGGACGACTCGATTGAATGGACCGACGGTGCGAGCACGATGCACCTGGTCGAACGGATCGTCCCCGACCGGCTGGCGGGACGACCCATGAATCAGTTCAACATCAATGACAACATCAGGGTGGTCGGCCTGATTCGTGGCGGGCAGGGTCGGGTCAATCTCGACGGACTGTTTGCCCAGGAGGACGACATGCTCGAGTTCCTGGTGACGCCACAGGGATTGATCGAATTGAAGGAACTACTGGAAGGCGGCGGGGAATGAAGGTCGTCATCGCCGGAGGCGGGTCAGTCGGTACCGCGATTGCTCTCGACTTGATTGACCGCCACCACGACGTCACCCTGCTCGAGCAGGTCATTTCGACGGCCGAGCGCTTGAAGCAGATCCTGCCGGGCGTCAATGTCATGGCCGCCGACGCGTGCGAATACGCCTCGCTGGCCGCCGCCGACCTTCGCAACACCGACGTGGTGATCGCCGCGACGGGCGACGACGAGGACAACCTTGTGACCAGCTGGCTCTCCAAGCAAGAGTTCGCGGTGCCGAGGGTGATCGCCCGCATCAATAACTCCCGCAACGAATGGCTGTTCAACGAGACTTGGGGCGTGGACGTTTCAGTGTCGACGCCCGCGCTGATCACATCACTGGTGGACGAAGCTGTCGAAGTTGGTTCGATTATCAGCCTGATGGATCTGGCCAACGGCAAGATGTGCCTGGTCGAGGTGACGCTGGCCTCCGACGCCCCAGCTGTCGCGCGCAAACTGACGCTCGATGAACTCGAACTCGCCGACTCCGTGCGCGTGGTCGCCGTCGTGCGCAGCGATCAGCCGATGATCCCGTCACCCTCCATGCGTTTCCTCGAGCACGACCACGTCATCCTCGTCACCCGCGGTGACGCTACCCAAGAGTGCGCCGCAGCCTTCATTGGCTAATCCGACGGGTCGGCCACAAGTTCTGGGACCGACAGACCTAGCATGAGTACGTGCGCGCCGCCTTCTTCGATTTAGACAAGACGGTCATCGCCAAGTCCTCACTGGTGGCCCTTGGCCCAGAGTTCCACGCCCGCGGACTACTGCGGCGACGAACCCTGATGCGCGCGGTGCTGAGCCAGATGTTCTTTATGCGTTTCGGAGCGAACGAGGAGAAGCTCACCCGGATCCGCGAATCAGCCCTCAAAGTGACCAAGGGCTGGGACCACAACGAAGTGAAGAAACTGGTCGCCGAGACCATCAACGACGTCATCGAGCCGCTCATCTACGACGAGGCGCTCGAGCTCATCGATCACCACCTCGCGAGCGGTGACGAGGTCTGGCTGGTGAGCATGTCGCCGGCCGAGATCGTCGAGCCCTTCGCCGAGTTGTTGGGCATCACCGGCGCCATCTCGTCGCGGGCGAAGATCGATGACGAGGGCAAGTTCACCGGCGAGATGGAGTTCTTCGCCCAGGGCGAGAACAAGGCCGTCGCGATTCGTGAACTGGCTGAACGCCGGGGCATCGACCTGAGTGAGTCCTACGCCTACTCGGACTCCGAGACCGACATTCCGATGCTCCGGACGGTGGGTCACGCCTACGCCGTCAACCCCGACCGCCAATTAGCGAGAATCGCCCACGACAACGAATGGCCACTACTGAGTTTCACGCATCCCGTGCGGGCGCACGACCGTTCCAAGTCCCATACGCCATTCCTGTTGAGCGCGGTCATCATCGGCCTCGCGGCCGTCCTCGGGCGCTCCCACCAGCGCCGGGGCTAGAGCGTCAGCAAGTCGCGCGCGCCGGTGTCGGACGAGGGGTGGCGCAACTTGCTCATCGCCCGGGCTTCGATCTGACGGATTCGTTCGCGCGTGAGGTTCATCTCCGCGCCCACGTCCTCGAGCGTGCGAATCTCTCCCGCACCGTCAAGTCCGAAGCGCATGCGCAGGATCTTCTGCTCGCGCTCGTCGAGGGGCTGGAGCAGCTTCTCGATCGCGGCGGGCATCATCTTCACGGCGGCCACATCGAAGGGCGATTCGGCGGAACGGTCCTCGACCACGTCACCGAGTTCGGCGTCGCCGTCCTCACGTAGGGGCTCAGACAACGAGATCGGCTCAGAACGGAACCGCAGAGCTTCGATTAGCTTGTCCTCGGGCATCTCGCACTCGTCACAGAGTTCCTTGATCGTCGGCGGACGGCCGAACTTCAGTTCGAGTCGCGACTGGGCCTTCTGCACTCGAGCGAGCGTGTCACCGGCGTGCACCGGGAGACGGATCGTGCGGCCGGTGTTGGCGATGCCACGGGTGATCGCCTGACGGATCCACCACGTGGCGTAGGTCGAGAACTTGAAGCCCTTGCGCCAGTCGAACTTCTCGACGGCGTGCATCAGACCGAGGTTGCCCTCCTGGATGAGGTCGAGCAACGGGAGTCCCGACGCCTGGTACTTCTTCGCAATCGATACCACGAGGCGCAAGTTCGACTGAACGAAGTCACGCTCAGCCTGCTCACCTCGGTGGACGGCGCGCTTGAGCGCCAACTTCTTCGCCGGGGTGATCTTTATCTTCTTGTCGTTCTCGGCGGCTTCCATCTCGGCCTTGGCCTCGCGGCCCTCCTCGATGGCCTGGGCCAGGTGGACCTCGTCGTCCTTGGTCAGCAGCGTGTACTGGCCGATGTCCGATAGGTAGAGGCGAACGAGGTCTTCATCATCCCTGTCAACGCGATCCTTAGCCATGGCTCTCCCTTGATGCTCCCGACCCGGAAAGTCCGGTACTACTGGTTATACGGGGATACGCAACTTACCGCGTGTGTCCTATTTCGAACGCACCGGTTCGCCTTGACCGACTGAAATTAGTCGGTTCTTGCTCACCGTCCGGATTACCAAGAATCCCTGGCACTACCCGGTTCCGTTCCAGCGCCCAACCCCTTCTCGGGACCAGTAAGGGTGACGAACGGCTCTTCCCGCGTGCTTCGCGGTGCAGAAATCGTGCCGCGAAAGCAACTCGAATCCACTACCCACAGTACTGGCACGGTGCAACAACGCATACATCGACAAGCACGGAGCATCAAGGAATAGAACACACGCCGTTAGCGGGTAATGCCCAGACTTTCGCCATATCCGGCGGCCTCGAGGGTCTCGGTCAGGTCCCGGGCGGCCAATTGCCAGCTGGCATCCTCAATCGGGGCTTGGTTTCTCGCGCATTCCCCGGTCGCCACGGTCTGGGCGACCACGACCTCGGCCGCGCGGTCGAGGGCCGCGCTCAGCGTCGCGTCGCCGACGACCTGACCGGCGTCGTAGACCGAGACGAGCAGCCGCGGCCCGACGACCATGGCCAGGGCGAACAGCACCATGGCCCCCGATTCGTCGTTCGCGACCGCGTGGTCCAACACCGCCGTCAGGAGGGGGAAGGGACGAGGCGCCGCGTCGCCGAGGGCGCCGCGCAGTTCGAGGGCGACCCCGCCGAAGGCACCGGACATCTCGTGTACCCGTACCACGTACGCGTCCGTCGTCAACGTCGGAGCACGCTCCCCGAGCACCCGGTAGATCGAGTCGAAGCAGTCGAGGAGATGCTGGGCGATCTCGCGATCTCCAGCCATCACACGCTCTCTGGTCGAAAGGCGTTGGTGATCGGCATGCGCCGGTCCCGCCCGAAGGCCTTCTTCGAGATCCGCACTCCCGGAGGCATCTGGCGTCGCTTGTACTCGCTCTGGTCCACCAGTCGAGTGATGCGCAGCACCAATTCGGGGTCGTGGCCGCTCGCGATCATCTCCTCGGCGGTGGCGTCGGCCTCGACGTAGAGCGACAGCAACGGGTCGAGTTCCTCGTAGGGAGGGAGGGACTGGTCGTCGCGCTGGTCCGGTCGCAGTTCGGCCGAGGGCGCTTTAGTGAGCACCGAGACCGGGATGGGCTCGGGGTCGCCGTCGCGCACCGCCACTTCGTTACGGTACCGACAGAGTTCGTAGACCAACGTCTTGGGCACGTCCTTGATCACCGCGAAGCCACCCGCCGAGTCGCCGTACAGGGTCGAGTACCCGGTCGCCATCTCGGACTTGTTGCCGGTGGTGAGCACGATGGCTCCCGTCGCGTTGGATATCGCCATCAGCAGGACCCCGCGAATGCGCGACTGCAGGTTCTCGTCGGTGAGTCCCGACGGCTCGCCGTTCAGCACACCGTGCAGGATGCCGCCAAAAGCCTGATGGGAGGCCTCAATAGGCAACGTCGTGACATCGATGTCGAGTCGGCGAGCCAGTTCCATGGCGTCAGCTACCGAGTGTTCGGATGAGTAGCGGCTCGGCATGGCGAAGCCCCGCACCGCCCGCGCCCCGACCGCGTCAACCGCGATCGTCGCGACCAAGGAGGAATCGATTCCCCCTGAGAGACCCAGAATCGCAGTGCGGAATCCATTCTTTCGCAGGTAGTCCCGAGTCCCCATCACGAGGGCGTCGTAGATCTCCTCGACTTCGGGCAACGGTTCAGCGACGTGGTTGATGGGGATGGCGGTCACCCGGCTCTCGTCACGTGCGTAACTCGAGACCAGGATCGCGCCCAAGTCCGAGGCCCGCGCCTCCACGTCACAGACCAGCAACTCCTCGCCGAAGGCACTGGCCCGGGCGATGACCTCACCGAATTCATTGACGACCACGCTCTGTCCGTCGAAGACCAGTTCGTCTTGACCACCCACGAGATTCACATACGCGATCGGGCAGTTCGTCTCGAGGGCACGCTCGCGCAACATGGCCTCGCGCTCCTCGCGACGACCACGCGCGTACGGCGATGCGTTGGCCACGACGAGCAGGGTGGCGCCCTGGCGCGCGAGCTCCGCGGCCGGTCCGCCGCTCGTCCACACGTCCTCGCAAATCAACATCCCCACCGCGACGCCTTGCACGTTGACGATGGTCTGTGGCCCGATGCCGGCGTGGAAGTACCGCAGTTCGTCGAACACGTCGTAGTTCGGCAGAAGTCGCTTGGTCGCGGTGGCGACGACGCCATCCTCCCCCAGGGCCACCAGGGCGTTGGCGATGTGGGTGGGACCACTGATCTCACTCGGGTAGCGCGTGACGTCGCGCCCGTCGCTCGACGGGGCCAACTCGACGCCGCCCAGCGTTTCACTGACGACCGTGCCCACGAGGACCGGCGGCACGTTCTGCAGCAGGGCCATCTCGATCAGGGCCACGTTGGTGGACTCGATGAAACCCTCCTTCAACAGGAGGTCCTCCGGCGGGTACCCGGTCAGGGCGAGTTCGGGCGAAATCACCAGGTCGGCGCCGGCGAGGGCCGATTGACTCCGGAACCGCCCGAGGGTTTCGACGTTCTGCGAGAAGCCGCCCACGACGGCATTCATCTGGGCCAGAGCGAGTCGGATGACGGGCACGGCCCGAGCCTACTGGCGCGGTCGGACGAGGCTCCAGGGAGGCAACGTTTCACACGCCGTTAACAGAAGGCGGGGTGAGAGGAAAAACCATCCGGCAGACTTGGATGGGTCCAGTAACGGACTTCACGATTTCGAAGGAGTGACCTTGTCGTATCAGGCTGAGTACATCTGGATTGACGGCACCGAGCCCTCGCGCAAGTTGCGCAGTAAGACCAAGATCCTCGCGAACGGCACGAAGCCGCCAGTCTGGGGCTTCGATGGTTCCTCGACCAACCAGGCCACCGGCAAGTTCTCGGACTGCGTGTTGATGCCGGTGTGGACCTGCCCGGACCCCCTGCGCGGACCCAACGACCTTCTGGTGATGTGCGAGGTGTTGAACGCGGACATGACCCCGCACGAGACCAACATGCGCGCCGCTGCCGTGGTGACCGCGAAGAAGTACGCGAGCTTCGAGCCCAAGTTCGGCATCGAGCAGGAGTACACCTTCTTCCAGGACGGCCGTCCCTACGGCTGGCCCGAGGTCGGCTACCCGGCCCCGCAGGGTCCCTACTACTGCGGCGTCGGCGGCTCGAAGATGCCCGGCCGTGACATCGTCGAAGCGCACACGTTGGCCTGCATGCGCGCCGGCATCGGCATCGAAGGCACCAACGCCGAAGTGATGATGGCGCAGTGGGAGTTTCAGGTGGGTGTGCTCGGCGCCGTCGAGATCGGCGACCAATTGTGGGTCGCTCGCTGGCTGCTCGAGCGCATCGCCGAGGAGTTCGACGTCGAGGTGAGTTTCGATGCCAAGCCCATCAAGGGTGACTGGAACGGGGCCGGCGCCCACACCAACTTCTCGACCAAGCAGATGCGCGCGGCCGGTGGCTGGGACGCGATCATCGCCGGTTGCGAGGCCCTGGGCACGCGCGTGAAGGAGCACATCGCCGGTTACGGCGACGGCATCGCCGACCGCCTGACCGGTGCGCACGAGACCGCGCCGTACACGAAGTATTCGTACGGCGTGTCGGACCGTGGTTCGTCGGTGCGCATCCCCGGAGGTGTCGCCCGTGACAAGCGCGGCTACCTCGAAGACCGTCGCCCCAACGCGAACATCGACCCCTACGTCGTGTCGCGCCTGATGGTCGAGACCATCTGTGGCGCCGCGAGTCAGGCGGCCCCGAAGAAGGCCGTGGCGAAGAAGGCCCCCGCCAAGAAGGTGGCGGCCAAGAAGGCACCCGCGAAGAAAGCCGCCGCACGCCGCTAGCCCCACGCAGTGCACTGACGAGACCCGCCGCCACCTGTGCGGCGGGTCTCGTCGTTTACGACCCCCCCAGCCCGAATCTGAAGAAGGTGCGAGAATGAGTTCCATGCAAAGTCAGGCGCAGTACGTGCTTCGCACCGTCGAGGAGCGCGGAGTCCGTTTTGTCCAGCTCTGGTTCACCGACGTCCTGGGACGCCACAAGGCCTTCCACGTCACCCCGGCCGAGTTGGAGGACGCCCTCGATCAGGGGATGACCTTCGACGGCAGCGCGATCGACGGCTTCTCGAGAGTCCAGGAGTCCGACGTCCTGGCCCGTCCGGACCTCACCACCTTCCAACTGCTCCCCTGGTACGAGGAGGGCGCCGGGGTCGCGCGAGTCTTCTGTGACATCGACAACATCGACGGCACGCCCTTCGAGGGGTGCCCCCGCCAGCAGTTGCGCCGGGTACTCGGCGACGCGCGCGCGCAGGGTTACACCTTCTTCCTCGCTCCCGAGATCGAGTACTTCTACTTCCAGAGCCTTGACCCCACCGCGGGACCGAAGCCCATCGACGACGGGAGTTACTTCGACCTCCTACCCGACGACATCGCCAGCCAGCTCCGTCGTCGCACCGTGCTCACACTCGAGGAGATGGGGATCGGCGTCGAGCACGCCCAGCACGAGGACGCCCCCGGACAGCACGAGATCGACCTGCGCTACACCGATGCGTTGACCATGGCCGACACCGTCATGACGGTGCGTCACGTGGTGAAGGAGTTGGCCCGCCAGGCCGGGGTGGCGGCCAGTTTCATGCCCAAGCCCCTCGCCCGAGTCCAGGGTTCGGGCATGCACACCCACCTCTCGCTGTGGCGGGACGACCAGAACGCCTTCATCGGCGACGGCCCCTACGGGTTGAGCGAGGTCGCCACCAAGTTCATCGCGGGCCTGGTGCACCACGCGCCCGAGATCACCGCGGTGACCAATCAATGGGTGAACTCCTACAAGCGCCTGGTACCGGGTGCCGAAGCCCCGGTGGGCGCCAGTTGGGCCCACTACGATCCCGCGGCCCTCGTGCGCGTCCCTTCGGTGAAGCCCGGACGCATCGACTCCACGAGGGTCGAGTACCGGGCCCCGGACCCGGCCGCTAATCCCTACCTGGCCTTCGCCGTCATCTTGGCCGCCGGCCTGCGCGGCGTGGCCGGCAACTACGAACTGCCCCGCGAAAGCGAGGTGACGGCCCCCCTGCCCCAGTCACTCGCCCAAGCGGTCGACCTCATGGAATCGTCCACGCTCCTGCACGAGACCCTTGGCGAGCACCAAGTGGAGTGGTTCCTGCGTAACAAGCGCGCCGAATGGGATGCCTACCGGGGCCAGGTCACTCCGTTCGAACTCGAGCGCTACCTCCCACTGCTGTGACGATGGACGTCGTGCTCTGCGTTCCGTCGTGCGACGGGCCGATTCGCAAGGCCTTCGACGTCACGGGCGTGTCCCCCGCCGTCGCCGCCAGCGGCCGACTCAACGAAATCGCCGCCCTCGAACCCGCCAACGGATTCGCTGGGGCGGTCATCAACGCCACGGCCATCCCCTTCACCGACGCCATGAACCTGTGCCGCCAACTGCGAGCGCGCGAACGTGGCGTCGGCCCCGTGATACTCCTGCTCGACCACTACCAACTCGACGAACTCACCTTTCGCGAGGATCTCTTCGACGACTTCGTGGTCGGACCCTTCGACGTGAGCGAACTGGCGACACGCCTGCGCCACCGACTTCGTCGGGCCGGCAACGAAAGCATCGCACCGCGCGTGGAGCACGGCGACCTCTCGATGAACCTCGAGACCTATCAGGCCACGATCGCGGGACGGGTGATGGACCTGACGTACATGGAGTACGAACTCCTGCGCTTCCTGGCGACCAACCCCAACCGAGTCTTCACCCGCGAGACTCTGCTGAGCCGCGTCTGGGGCTACGAGTACTACGGCGGCGCGCGCACGGTTGATGTCCACGTCCGTCGGCTTCGCGCGAAACTAGGTGAGGAACACGCCCACCTGATCCAGACAGTGCGTTCGGTGGGCTACAAGTTCGGCACGACGCCGACCGAGTACTCCGCCTAGGACTGAGGAGCGAATGCCCAGAGTTCGACCTCGGCCCGCGCGCCCAGGGGCAACTTCGCCACGGCGACTGCGGAACGGGTCGGACGAGGTGGAGTGAAAAACTCCATCCAGACCTCATTACAGGCGGCGAAGTCATCCATGTCGACGAGGAAGAGCGTCCCCTTCACCACTTGATCCATGGTGGCGCCAGCCTCAGCCAAGACCGACGTCGCATTGGTCAGCGCCTGACGAAGCTGATCGGCCGCCCCGCCTTCGACCATCGTCGCGGTGGCGTGACCGGGCACGAGGCCGAGCTGACCAGAGATGACGACCAAATCCCCTGCACGCCGCCAGGGTGAGTAGGGACCGACTGGGGTGCTCACGGGTACCGCTCTCTAACTGAAGGAGTTGCCGCAGCCGCAGGTGCGCGTCGCGTTCGGGTTCGTGATGTGAAAACCCGCGCCCTGGAGTCCGTCGGCGAAGTCAAGGGTCGATCCGGTGAGCAACTCGGCGCTGGCGGCGTCAACGACTACCTTCACGCCGGCGTACTCACTCACCATGTCGTCCTCGGCGAACTCCGAGTCGAAGAACATGTCGTAGTTGAACCCCGAGCATCCACCCGACTTGACCGCCACGCGCAGGGCCAAGGTCTCCTCGGCGCCTTCGGCGGCAATCAACTCAGCGACCTTGCTGATGGCGTTCTCCGTCAGCGTGATCGGATCGGCGTTCTTCTGGGTCATGTTCACATTGGTGGTGGTCATCGACACGGCTCCTTATAAAAGTCCCGCTTCCCATGGTAGCGAAGGATTTCCGAAATGAACACCCCACCGGCGGGACCGGTAGCGTCGCTACATGAAGCCCCAGGACTTGCTGAGAGACCGTCTGGCTCGGGTCCTCGACCCCGAACTGGGCGTTTCCATCGTGGAACTGGGCATGGTGGGAGCCATAGACGTCGACGAATCGGGCCGGGCCCGCATCGAGGTCTCGCTCACCACGGTCGGCTGCCCCCTGCGAGCCCAAATCGACCGAGACGTCCGCGAAGCCGCCAGGTCCATTGAAGGCGTGGATTCGGTCGAGATCGTGATGGGGGTGCTCGACGCATCGGCGAAGGCCGCCCTCATGCGCGTCGCGCGCCAAGCGGCCCAACGCCGCGCGCCCGCCACGACCATCCCGCCACAGACACCGGTGCTCATGATCGCCTCGGGCAAGGGCGGTGTGGGCAAATCGGCGGTGACCGCCAATCTGGCCGCCGCCCTCGCCCAACGCGGACTCCGGATCGGTGTACTCGACGCCGACATCTGGGGCTTCTCACTCAGCCGGGTGCTCGGCATTCGCGGCGACGTCGAGGCCCGCCACGGGCGCATGATCCCCCTCGAGCGAACGTTCGGCACGGGCGTGGTGAAGTTGCTCTCGATGGGCCTGCTCGCAGAAGAGGATCAGGCCCTGCTCTGGCGCGGACTGATGGTGCAGAAGGCCGTCGCCCAGTTCATCGAGGACGCCGACTGGTCGGACATCGACTACCTGCTGATCGATACGCCGCCCGGTACTGGCGACATCGCGATGACCCTCGCGCGCCTGCTCCCCCAGATGGGTCAGATCCTCGTCACGACGCCGGCGCTCGCCGCCCAGCGCGTGGCCCAACGCGCGGCCGACTTCGCGCGCAAGTCAAACATCCGCGTGCTGGGTCTCGTGGAGAACATGAGTGGGTTCACCTGCTCCTGCGGCGCCCACCACGACCTGTTCGGTGCCGGTGGGGGCGACGCCCTGGCGGCTGAGCTCGGCGTCCCCCTCCTCGCCCAGATTCCACTCAATACTGCCATCAGCATCGGCTCCGACGAGGGAGAACCCGCAGCCCTCGCCGAATCGCCCCACGGGATCTTCCATCAGTTGGCGACGGTGATCGTCACCGATATCGCACCACCCGCGGGAGCCGCCGGGTGCTCCGCTCGCATGCTCGACGCGCTGGAGCGCGCGGTCGAAGCCGGTGGTTAGCCCTCGTATCCCTCTTCGCCCGGCAGCAGAATCCTCACCGCGTCACCATCGAGAACGATGCGCGGTTCGATGCGGGGAATCTGCACCTTGTGGCGGGCGTGTTCGAGCACTGACTCGGCGGTATCGAAGTGCTGAATCTCCTCGAGGTTCTTGATCGTCGGCAGGATCATCTCGAACTCGCCGCGAGACTGCGCCCTCAGGGCGTCGACCGGACGGACCCAAGTGTCGGCAACGGTCTCGCCGGCGTCGTGGGTGGCGATCTGGCCGCTCGGCGCCAGGGTCACGAAGAATCGCGTGTCGAAGCGACGCGGTGGACCGATCGGCGTCACCCAGTGCGCCAGGTATTCGAGTTCACGAAGGTCGAGCAGCAGTCGCTCCTCGGCCATCATGTCGAGGAACCCGAGGCTGTTGTCGTTGACGTGCCGTCGATGCGCAGCGAGACGCTCGATGGCCTCGGGGTCCCCGACATCGACGCGATGACCGTCGGCGTCGCAGACGACGAGCAGGCCGGCCTCTTCGAACAACTCGCGCAAACAGGCGATGTAGTAGGCGAGCCCGCCACGCGCAATGCCGAGACGTTCCGAGGCCTCCGCGTCGCTCGGCCCCACGACCAGGCGTTCGGCGGGCGGTCCCGAATCGGCCACGTCGACGCCACCGCCGGGGAACACGTAGGCCCCTCCGACGAAATCGCTCCGTAAATTTCTCCTAAGCATCAGGACCTCGAACCCCTTCGGTCCGTCACGCAGCGGCAAAACCGTGGCGGCGGGGCGCGGAATGAGAATTTCGTCCATAGGGCAAACTACCCAGACCCGTGGCCCCGATGGCGGCGAATGAGCTCGGTTCCACTAAGTTTGTTGTCTTAGAGCCCAAGGAGCATCGTGTCGAAGACCCCCCTACCGAAGAAGGCCCCCGTCAAGGGATCTGGTCGTCCCGCCGGACTGTTCACCTGGCTGGCCATCGGCCTCGTAGTGGTGGTCGTCGCGACCCTCGTGATCATCAAGGTCACGAGCAGCCCGACCTCGTCGGGCAACTCGACCTTCCAGGCGACTGACGCCGCCACGGTGGCTCAAGTGACGCAGATTCCCGCCTCGGTCTTTGACACCGTAGGCATCACCTCGAACGTCGCAGCGGTCAGCCCACCCCAGGCGGTCTCGGGCCAGCCGGTGCTGATGGCCACGTCGAGTACCGGGCAGAAGCTCCCCGAGGTCCTCTACATCGGTGCCGAGTACTGTCCGTTCTGCGCGGCCCAGCGTTGGTCGACCATCATCGCGCTCAGTCGCTTCGGCACCTGGACGGGACTCGGCAACACGGAGAGTTCGACCTTGTCGGGTGAGGTCTTCCCGGGCACCCAGACCTTCACATTCCTGAAGGCGCACTTCAAGTCGAAGTACTTGGTGTTCTCAGGCGTCGAAGAGTTCAACAACGTGTTCGACTCGGCACTGAACTACTACTCGCCGCTGCAGAAGCCGTCGGCTGCGGACAATGCGATCTTCAAGAAGTACGACACCTCGACGTACATCAAGGGCATCACGTCATCCCAGGATGGGTCGATCCCCTTCATCTCCATCGGCAACCAGTACCTCGTGTCGGGTTCGAGTTTCACCCCCGCCGCGTTGACGGGTCTCACGCGGTCCCAGATCGCGTCGGGTCTCAGTGACCCCACCAGTCCGGTGACCGCCGCGATCATCGCTTCGGCGAACTACGAGACCGCAGCCTTGTGTGTCCTGACGAAGAACCAGCCGGGCAACGTGTGCAACAGTCCCGGCGTGAAGGCGGCGAAGAAGGCCATGGGTCTTAAGTGACCCGGGAGACGAACCCCGTTCCCCGTTGGGCGGTGATCGTCTCATTCCTGCTGAGTCTCGCGGGACTCGGCGTCTCGCTGTACCTCACGATCGCCCACTTCGACAAACAGATACTCGCCTGCTCGTCCACCGGTGTCATCGACTGCGCTGCCGTGACCAGTTCCCCCCAGTCCTACATCCTGGGCGTCCCCGTGGCCTTCTTCGGCCTCGGGAACTTCATTGTGATGACGGCGCTGAACTCGCCTTGGGGCTGGCGGCTCAAGCCCTATTGGGTTCACGTGACGCGGTTCGTCTTGAGCGTCGTGGGGATGGTCTCCGTGCTGTGGCTCGTCTACGCCGAACTCATCATCATCAACCACATCTGTCTCTACTGCACCGCGGTGCACATCATCACGTTCGCGTTGTTGATCGTGCTGGCGATGGTGAGCCCGACCCAGTTGGGCTGGGCGCGCTCAGTTCCTGAGTAACGAACGCCGCTCGAACTCGTTGAGCCCGCCCCAGATGCCGTAGGTCTCGTGGCGGTCCACTGCCGCCCGGAGGCACTCGTCGCGCACTTCGCAGCCCGCACAGATCCGCTTGGCCATCAACTCACGCTCGGCCCGCTCCTCCTTGCGTTCGCTGCTATCGGCTGGATAGAAGAGGGCCGCCTCGCTGCCGCGACACGCGGCTGCTTCCGACCACTCCAACGGTGTGATAGCCATGACCCCTCCGACCCAATCGGTCCAGAACCGCAGGTTAACCACTCGCCGACGCAACGGCAAGACCCAATCTTCGAGAGATTCTTCGCCCTTCATTTCCACATTTCCCCGCTCCGCTACGCTGAGCGATGTGGCAAATGTTCTTGTAGCGAGCGACCTCCCCGAACTTCGACACGAGCTGCGCACCATGCTCGAAGGTCCCGACCTCTTCATTGAAGAGGCGGCGAGCGGCCCCGAGGTGCTGGCGCGCGTTGGAGAAGGTGGCGTCGACCTGGCGATCCTCGACTTGCAGATCGGTTCGATGGGCGCCATGGCGATCACCATGGAACTGCGCCACGAGGAGTCCTACGGAGCGATTGAACCGGTGGCCGTGCTGATGCTGCTCGACCGACGTCCGGACGTATTCCTCGCTCGACGCAGCGGTGCCGAGGGTTTCGTCGTCAAGCCACTCGATCCCCAGCGGGTACGCGCCGCCGTTCGTGCGATCCTTCGAGGTGACGGTTACGAGGACGAGACGTTGCGCCCGGCAACCGTTCGTGTCGGTGGCACCGACGCTCGATGAGCGATCAACCGGACCCTCCGTCGGGACTGGCACGACTTCGAAAGCGTTTGTCCGGCCGTGAGGAGCCCCGCGAGTCCTCACCCGAGGCGCTCGCCATCCACGCGCGAGTAGACCAACTCAGCGAACTTGAACTACGCGACGTGATGACCCCCCGAGTGGACGTCGCGTACCTCACGACACCGGTCACGCCCGAGGAGATCGCCGAGGCCGTGCGCGACACCGGCCACTCATGCTTCCCGGTAGTGAATGGAGACCTCGATGAAGTCGAGGGAGTCCTCTTCGTCAACGACCTGTTCCGCAGTACCACCGCGAAGCGCGCCATCGGGGTCTCCCTGCCCACCACGAACGAGATCGCCCGCAAGATCCGGCGGCCCTTCATGCTCCCCGAGACGCTGGACCTGCTCGAGAGCTTGGGCGAAATGCGCAAACAGCGACGAACGTTCGCCCTCGTGCTGGACGAACACGGTGGCGTGGCGGGCGTCATCTCGATTCGCGACATCCTCGAGCAATTGGTTGGGGACTTGAGCGACGAGTTCGACGAGGACGAAGAGCCGACCATCGTGCGGATTCGTCAGGACCGATGGCTTGTCGACGGGCAGACCCACGTGGACGAGGTGGAGGCCGCCCTGGGCGTCGCGATCCCGGAAGGTGAGTACGTAACCGTCGCCGGATTCGTCCTCGACCTCGCGGGCGAGATCCCCACCGCTGGCACGACCTACCACTTCGGGGACTGGACGTTCCGAGTTCAGTCGGTCGAACGACGCCGGATCAATGAACTGGTCATCGAATACCACCCTCCGAATCCCGAAGAGGAGTAGTCCTCCGACAGCCTTTGTCTAGACGGCGACGGCGGACTAGGATGTTCAGGCTGCGGGGGAACTCGCCGCGGGCTGTAGCGCAGCTTGGTAGCGCGCTGCGTTCGGGACGCAGAGGTCCCGGGTTCAAATCCCGGCAGCCCGACCACCAATGTTGTACCAGGTGACAGTAGTACTGGCCCCCATCGTCTAGCGGCCTAGGACACCACCCTTTCAAGGTGGCGGCACGGGTTCGAATCCCGTTGGGGGTGCCACGCATTCTTGCTGGTCAGAGCGGTTACCGGTCGCTCGTTCATCCGGCGCCGCTACCACTGCCATAACTTCCTCCATAACTTTTCGGGTCCCTCAGCAAGTTTCTTTGCGACTCTTAAATGCTTCGTGTGCGGCTGGGGGCGCCCACCAAACCGTCTGGTCCATGACCAACGCACCCGACACCGACCGCTACCTCACCATTGCCGAGCTCATCGAGCGCTGGCCGATAGGGCGGACCAAGACTTACGAGCTCGTACGGGCGCCGGGCTTCCCCGAGGCGCTCGTGCTGGTGCGCGACCGTCACGGCCGGCCCCGGTCCATGGGGTTCCTCCTGAGCGAGGTCCTAGCCTTCGAGCAGCGCTTCAGGGTTCCCGCGAGCGATTTCGACCTGGACGCCGATCTGTGCGAATCCGAGGACCTCCAGTCCGAAACGCCAGCGTGCCTTCCACCAGCGAAGAAGGCAATGCCTCTCAGGAAGGTCGGCTGATGCCGGCCAAGGGTTCCACGGGGACGACCCGACGCAAGCCCCTGCGCAGCGACCGTGGCGTCAAGCTCTACGGCCCCACGCCGGCCAAGCCCTTTTTCCGTGTGGTGGTCGTGGGCCAGGTTGAGCGCACCAGTGCCGCCGTGCCCGTCGACGAAATCGCCCCGGCGATGGCTCGTGGATTCGACCCCAGGGAGATTGACCGGGCGGTAGCCGCTGCTCGGCTCGAAGCCGACGAACTCTTCGACCGATCAGTGGCGTGGGCGAAGGTGAACGTTCGAGTTGCCAAGCGCGGCGAGCGCACGATTGACGCTCTTTGCGACCGACGTCTTCAGGAACTGCGTGACAAGGGCAGGGCCCGCGGCACCTACGACAAGGCCGAGTCACTCATGCGGCTCTACGTTCGACCCGTCATCGGTGCCGTCGACGTAGCTCAGTGGAACAACAGTCACTGCGAGACGGTGCTCCGCGCTGCTTCGAAGAGTTGCCACTCCGAGCGCATCGCCGATCTCGGCACGCTCCTGCGTAGTCTGGTAACCCTCGCCCACCGCAAGCCCGCCTGGCTGCCAGAAGGCGATGACCCACTCGAGAGTGTTGAGTACATGACCAAGGCCCATACGCAGGGCGAAGCCGCACGCTACGTTCCACTCTCGCAGCGCCCGTCTACCGAACAGGTCGATTCGCTCGCCTCGGCCATGCGCGAGAGAGGGTTGCAGGTTCAGACGTACTTGGCCAGTCGTCCGGAGGCACCGATCATGATTGACCGAGGCTGGGGATGGCTCCTTCCCCAAGTCGCTGGCAAGTGCGGGACCCGCCTGGGCGAGACATACGCCCTGGTAGTGATCAACTTCTGCAACCACCGGCCGGAAGTGGAGGCCAGAATAGACGGAGACCTGAGTCTCAGCCCGGCCGATCGCTCATCGCGCCTTCGGGGCATCATCGACTTGCCGCACGGATTCGCGATCAACCCCGGTCGCCGTGTCATCGCCGTGACCGAGACCGTCGAGTGGTCAGGATCGAAGCCCCACATTGCGCCCGTCGACGAACGCGCCTCAGGCAAGGAGACCAAATCGAAGAAGGACCGATGGACGATCTACCCGATGAGTTTGCTCGGGCCCATCGTTGAGCGGTGCACGGAGCTCCTCGAGAGGTTCGGACCCGATCTCGGCCCCGCGGCACTGATGTTTCCCGAGCACGACCACCGGTTCGTACATGTACCCATAGATTCGAAGAAACCGGCGGGACCGAAGCGGTGGCAGGACCAGGACTGGTGGAACCGCAGCGACTTCCGCAAGACGATGTACCTCAAGTCGGTGAAGGCTGCAGCGGCCTGGCCGGACACGCCGACCTTTCCCTGCGAGAACCTTCGCCACCACTTCGCCACCTGGGCCAAGCGCAACGGGTACCCAGATGAGCTGATCACCCACTGCATGGGGCACAGCTCTGTTTCGTACACCCAGCAGCGCTACTTCCGAACAGGAGCCGACACGATCCCTCAGGGCATGAGTGCCTCAGAGCACCTCTAGCGAATTCATGCGTCGATTGCTCGGCACTCGATTCACCAGACAGTAACCAGTGAGCAGAATGCTCAACAGAAAGGAACCACCCATGAACAATGTCCTGCTCAGACTGCAGGTTGCAACGTTGGCCGATGAGTTTGTGAGAGCCGAGACGTCTCCCTGCGAAGGAGTACGTACCGAAGCCAAGGCATCGGCCTCGGTACGTGCCGCGCAAATGGCTCCCACGTACGTGAGGGCGGCTCAGGCGATCGCCAGCCAACGAATCCTGCTAGAAGGACTCAACTTGCAGTAGAGGTCAACATCGTTGGCCAGAACAGAGCCCCCGCCTCTTCACAAGAGGCGGGGGCTCTGTCATGTCGACCCATCGGGAAGTTACGTCAACGTTGTCCGCACATGTAATCGATCGGAGCAGAAAGGCCGCGCCCGCTGGTACCCACGCGCCAACTCCGGACACCGGCGAATCTTCACCCCAAGGGACTCAGTGACGAGAGGCGAGGAAGTTGGTGCTGTCACGCTGGCGGTCCTTTGCGCTGTATCGACCACCAACTAACACACTGGACATCATTACCAGAAGTGACCGCGCTCCAGGACGTAAGGGTCTTGATTGCGCGCGACTTTCGCGGCCGGACAGTCCAGGTTATGAACAGCACTCTGCAGACCGCCAGATTCGTCGTCACAGTCGACGGAGTCCTCGCTTCCGACACCGCCGAAGTGCTCGTCCAAGTTTTCGAGGGAAGCCTCAAGCCCTCTCGCGTGGTCATCTCGCTTGGCGTGCTGGACCTTTCTGGAGACTGAACTCGACTGGCGTCCCCTGTTCGACCACGACAGGTGTGTGCCTACGACAATGGATCTGCGTTAATTCCGGTCTCCTCGTGACGACAGCCAGCGACCTCTGGCACGGTCTTCTTCCCTTTCCACCGGGCCGGCGCCGTGGCGATCGCCTGTCGTGGGGGAACAAGGTCGTGCGTAACTAGGTCATCCAGGTTCATCAGGTAGCCGTCGTATGGTTCGCTCGGCCACTCAACGCCTGCGCGGTCGCGCCGACAACTCAGGCAGATCGACGTATCGACTTCGTGCAGACGACTTACGCCCCTCGTCGACGAGCCGCACCAATGACACTGGGTGAGGTGCCATCCGCGGCCAACACGAATCATGTCCGTGAAGTTCTCGAGCGCTGACCTTGCGGAAGCCTTTGATATCCCGATCGCTTGCAATTCGGCGTCGCTGACCGTGCCACCCAATGCCGCCGCCGCGACATGAATTCGACCGAAGACGCTGCTGGGCGACGTTCGCAGCCAGTGAGCTGACTTACGCGACGTCGCCCAGAGCTGTCCAACCCTCCGCACAAGTTCAACGGACTCACCAAGATCGGCCGCGATCTGCTCGTCGCAGCACTCGAGGCGGTACAGCGTCGTTGCCATGCCAACGCGCAGGATCCTAGGATCGGTCACGTTCAAAAAAAAGCAATCCTTACGGTCACGCTCGAGGTGCTGTGCGATCTCGTCCAGCAGCGAAGGCGCGGCACCGATGCTCACGTCCCGGAACGGCGTGCCCGCCGCTAACGCACTGAGCACCTCTTCTACGCCCGGTGCGGGCGACACACCTTGGCTCCAACACGCTTCCAGTGGAATCTCGATGGAGCCCAGGTCGGAGCCCATCTTGATTCGCGCTTCGAACGAGACTGAGTAGCCACCACCTGGTCGCTGCACGATGGTGAGACGAGGTTCGATGAGCGCGTTCTTCAGGAGGCGCGAATATGTCGTGTCGAGTGGATCGTTCAACGAGGCGAGCAATCTAGCGAGTCCCGCTGCTTGCAGATCCTCACGCGACATCCGATTTCGTTTGTCCTCATCGGTGATGGCCGACTCGAGTGAGAGTAGGTCCCCTTCGAGTGAGGGAATCCCCTGCGTAACCAAGGTGTCGTAATCGCGTGCCAACTCCGCCAGTAGTGCGCTGCCAGCGAGACGAGAGTCGCCCAACACTCGCTCCTTGAGGTCGAGCGCACGTTCGCGAAGGTGAGCAAGCTCAGCCTCCTGTTCGGTGCGCAGTCGCATGAGGTCCCACTGGTGGTCAGTAGGTTCGACCGCTATCGGCACGAGCGGATATGCCTTGTCAGCCGCCGCAATCAACGCTCCTGCGATGGCCTTGCTCAAAGCAAACGCGTCGATGTTGGGAACTCCAGTCATCGGGCATTTCCTACCAATCTCCGTTTCCATCTGTATGCGGTACGAAACAGGTGGCTTAGATCTCGGTTTGCGATCAGCTGTGACGAAGCTGGCGGCGGTTCGGTTTACTTCCATACGTAGTCCGGCGAGGACCAGCAGGATCCTGCCGTCAAAGCGCATGCCACCCTGGGCACGGTACCGCCGGATCCTCTCGAAGTCCTTCGCCGTCGCCCAGGGACCGTCGGTTGGGAAGCAGCCTTCGATGACGACTGAAAGGCCAAGGAACGAATCGACCGCCAACGTGAGCCGGCCGGACTCGTAGACATCCAGGTTGGCGAGTATTGATTGCAGCACCACGTCGGCGCGACGCCCCGGCGGGAAGCAGGAAGACGCTCCGTGCATTGAGCGATAGGCGATCGTGGAGTAGCCGCGCTGGGTCAGGGCGTGTGCGACTTCTGATCCGCCCCACCCGGGAAGCCCCAGGTGGGTCAACGCGAAGCGGACGTTTTCCACCTGGCTGGGTGGAGTTGTGCCATCAAGCGCCTCGGCCAGTCCGTAGGCGACCGTCGATCGGTCGGGTCGCCACCGCTCGTCGTCCAGGTACAGAATGCACCGGCCGCTTCCACCGTTGTCGGCGCGCAAGCGGACTCGGCCGAATCCCGCCGGGGGCGTCTGCGCGACACCGATCGCTACGACGCCATCGACCATTTGAGTTCCGGTAGCGTCCACTCGACCTTCGCGGCTCTTCACCGCGAGTGTCTCCGCCTCCATTTCACCCTGCTGCGCGGAGAAGAAGATCAGGATGGATTCGACTCCGCTGACGCGCCGGATGTCGTGATCGTTGTCCCCCAAGTAGTTGTCGCCCAGGGCTAGCGCGACGGGTCCGAGTGCCCAGGCGTTGCGAGTCAGTCGGTCAAGACGCTTGGAGTAAACGAGGACGATCTTCTGGCGTCGAACGATTCGTTCTAGACGGTTGACGAATGGCTGGACTCCGCCGTCGTCGAGTTTGCGGGCAGTTCCAATGCTGAGCAAGACGACCACGCGCAGTTGGGTTATGTAGATCTCGACGAATCGATTGGTGAACGGATGCCCGTTTTCGTCAACGCTGCGCTCCACCGGCGCTGTCGTGAGACGTCCATCGAGCTCTGCATTGTCGGGAAGGTAAGGGCGGACGTCCAGTCCTTTCCGGGCGAGGCCCTCGGCGGCTCTGCGCAGATCCTTGATCGCTTGTTCGCGGCCCTTCTGGCCACTGGCCGTTGAATTTCGACCTATCAGCGCGGCCCAACCGCCCGCAGCGTACTTGTCCGCAAGCTCTGGCGTTGACCAGAAGGCCCGGCTTCCAACCTCTGTAGTGGTGATACTCATTCTGACTCCATCCTGTAAGTCCCATAGTCTGCCAATGGGCACTGTGACGATTAGGACTGTTCGACAGTGAGATCTACACGCAATCGTCGCGAAATCAATGGCGATTCGACATCACACAGAGCAGGTGTGCCGATTGTGGCCCACTGTTCCGTGCGTCGTCATCCTGAATCACCGACCTGTTGAGCCGGCAGCAATTACGGTCCGAAGATGCGATGATCGCGCAACCAGGTCAAGTCTGGATTGGAACTACTTGCGAAGTGGTGACGGCCGCGTCGGCCAAGGCGGGCGATTCTGGGAAACTCGACTGACGCTTGAGCACGTACTCAGACGGTTCTATCCATGACCAACTGCCACGACTCATATCCAGAGTTGGCGACCGAAACCTCGAGTTTCGCAACACGCCCAGAGCCACACCGCTCGATCAAGAGTCGAGCAAGCGGTGCGTCTTCGGCCGAATCAGCACTGACGCGCCGGAAACTTCAACCTCGATTCACACCAGGCGATGGCGAGGCTTAATCTCGTCGCCACCGCTACACGTGGGTTCGGCTGAATTAGCGTCCATTGTGCGGTTACGGAAAATCAGTCGAGTGCCAAGATCATCGCCGCTCGAAAGCTCAAGGGCCCGGCTCCGAACCGCTGGCTCCCAACAGAGAGGGACCCGAGCGCAGCAAATTGATGGGCACCCGTGTCCCGTGAACCAGTAGCTGGACCATCCGAGTGCCCGATGAATTCGCAACGGTTGCCGATCCTCTCGAAGTTCACGCTGAGAATCAACTAGAGGCGGTAAGCGCACCCATCCTGAAGGGCTACGAGTTTGGGCCGCCGTCGCCCCCGCATCTCAATTGTGATCTTCGAGGGCAGGCTCACCATCGGCGTGACCAGTCGCACCTCAACCGCTCCGACGCTCCACGACCGCAGTGCGGGCGCCGCGTCGCTGGTGGAAACGTCGGCGTCGAGAAAGACCAACGTTCCTGAACAACACCTCGAACAGCGTCGGCTCAGGTTGACTACACCGCCGCGCGGGGCCACGAACGCTTCAACGCCGTCACCCAGCACAATCGTCGTCGATGCACTGTCGCGCGCAACTCCGTCGGTGTTCATTTTGCCGCTATCACGAGGGCGTCCCTCAGTTGTTCCGTCGTTGGAGCGCCGCCAAGTCCCCGAGGACCATGGTACAGACGACACGAGAGACCGATTGGTGCATCTGGCGACCCGAAGGGATCGATGCCGTCAATCAACACCGTCGGCGAACCTCTAAACGCGACCGCCTCGGCCTCCTCGTCCGTCTTGACCTCGAGCAACTCAAGTTCGAACGCGGTCTCGGACATCAGCGATGCGAGCGCATCGGCAGTAGCGCGCCAGTTCGGGCAGTCTTTGAAATAGAGGAGCTGTACCTTCGGCGACGTGCTCACAGTTGAGAGCCTTCAAGGCCCAGCTCTCGTTCAATGGTCCGAGAGGTCTTCGCCCCCGTGGTGGCGGCGACCCACTCACCCTGACGAAAGAGGGCGATGGTGGGAATGCTTTGGATCCCGTACTCGGCAGCGATCTCCTGGTTCAGGTCGACGTCGACCTTGACAACCTTAAGGGTGCCATCGTGCTCGTCGGCGAGTCGTTGTAGTTCCGGCGCGACCGCAGTGCAGGGACCACACCAGGTGGCCCAGAAGTCGACAATGACGGGGACGTCGGCCTCGAGGACTTCGTGTTCGAAGGTGGAGCGGTCGTTGGCGTGAGTGATGTTGTTCATGTTCATAGAAACCCGCTGATTGAGGCTTCTATTCCCTTTGACTTCGCCTCGTTGGTGACGGCTCAAGAATTGCGGCTTGATATGGAAGTGGACTCACTTCGGTTGGACCCCGGGTCGACCGTGGTGCTCGACGCAGGGTCTCGTGGGAATATTCTGGCGGCCGCGGCGTTTCCTAGGCATGGGAAAAATCATCAATATCAGTAACCGCTCCTCGTTCCAGAGTGAGGTCCTCGACTCGAAGGTTCCGGTGGTCGTCGACTTTTGGGCCGCTTGGTGCGGACCGTGCAAGGTTGTCGCACCCGAACTCGAGCTTCTAGCCAGTGCGTACGGCGAGGATCTTCGCATCGTGAAGGTCGACGTCGACGCGAACGGCGACATCGCGGCCGAGTACGGAGTTCAGAGCATTCCGACGATTGCACTCTTCAAATCGGGTGAGTGGGTGGCGGCCACCGTGGGGGCGAAGCGGGCCCGCGTCATCGAAGGCGACTTGGGGCTGGCCAGCATCGTCAATGCGTCGTGATTCACCCGCCTCGAGCCAGGTGACCGCGTGCGCTCGATCAGCTCGAACATCGCACCGAGCGTCTCTGCACGTCAGATGCGCGAGATTGACGATCTAGTCATTCGCACCTTCGATATCACGCTCGCCCAGATGATGGAAAACGCCGGACGCAGTCTCGCCGAACTCGTCATCGACCAGTACCAAGTCTCGTCGGTAACCGTGCTGGTGGGGCCTGGCCACAACGGCGGCGGCGGGCTCGTAGCGGCGCGACACCTCTTCAACCGCGGGGTGGAGGTGACGGTGGTGCCCACACGCACCGAAAGGCTCACCGCCACCACCAACCGCCAGCTCATGGTGGCCCGGGCCATCGGCGTCACGATCAGCGACGTGCCGGTGACGTCGTCACTAGTTATCGATGCATTGCTCGGCTATTCGCTCGACGGCGAACCTCGCGGTCGCGTCGCGCAATTGATCGAATGGACGCACGATCAAGTCGGTCACGTCGTGTCACTCGACGTGCCGAGCGGTCTGGACGCCACGACGGGACTGGCGACACGTCACTGCGTACACGCCGATGCGACGATGACCCTCGCCTTGGCGAAGACCGGTCTGCTGCGCGCACCGGCGATCACCGGTGACCTCTTCCTCGCCGACATCTCTATCCCGCGCGTCGCCTATCAGATCGCGGGGATCCTTGTGCCCGACCTGTTCGCTGAGACGTCGATCGTGCGTCTCGTCGACGACTGCGGGTCTGACGCGACCATCCAACTGGTCTGATCGGGTCCTAAGGCCGCGCCGCGCCGATGAGACCAGCGGTGAACAGCGGTGCGTAGCTGACGGTCGTGCCCGATCGGGCCGCCGCGATCACCGTGTTGACACCGTAAGGACCCGAGCCCACGTACATCACGAGGTGGTCGACGAGATGGTCGCCGTCCAGGTTGAAGTAGTACAGCAGGTCCCCGGGCTGTAGCGAGAGCAGCGAGACGTGGTTGAGCACCGGCCACTGAGTCTCGGTGGTGCGCGGAATCGCGACTCCCACCTTGCCCCACGCCCACTGCACCAGCCCCGAACAGTCGAATCCGACATCCGGGCTCTCACCACCCCAGACGTAGGGGACGCCGATCTGGCTCTCGGCGTAGTGCACGGCGGCCAGACCTTGGGCCGAGGGTGCGACTTGGGTTACCACAACCGCCGAGGCGGCCGACTGTATGGCCACCGTGACCGTGTTGGCGGCACTCTGGCCCCCGACCGACGACGCCGTGGTCACGGCCTGGATCTCACCAGCCGTATCGTGGCGCTTCGCTGCCCGCACGCCGCGTTGGATCTCGTAGGCGATGATCCTGGCGGCCAATGAGTGGGTGATGGTGGCCAGGGTGGCACGGGACTCAGCCACGCTGAGGTTGTTCTGCACGAGCAGCGCGCGGATCTGGATCGACCGTTGCCGCAGCTGATTGCGCTGGCGTAGGACCTCGCCGACGGTCACTTCGAGGGATGAGCGATCGCGTTCGTAGTTGGAGCGCAGGCGACTCATGCGTGCGAGCGACAACCGCTCATAGAGCGACCTCGCCACCTGCTGGGTGGCACTCTGATTAAATGCGGGTGGCAACCGTTCCGTCACGGGGCCCATGACGTAGTAGTGAATGACCGCCGTGGCGAGGTCGTGTGACGCGCGTGCAAGTGCCGAGCGCGACGAGCGTAGTTGCCCTTGCAACACGTTGATCTGCCGAGCGGTCGCGGCCAGCTCGGCGGTCGCGTTGTCGTAGGCGTTGGCCGTCGTCTCACTTAACTGGGAGAGGTGCGCCAGCCGAGACGACAGTGCGGCGATCTCAGCCTCGCTCTGGGCGATGGTGGTCCCTCCCGAGGAGTCGGCGACACCAATCGTCGTGAGAACTGCGACGGCGGTAACGAGGGCCAACCAGCGATAATGGACACGGGATCGCCCGGGGAGTGCGGGTAGCGTTCGCGTCACGGAGTCAGGGCCCTTCGACGACCGGACGTATCATGTTCGTGCGGGTAGAGCGACGCGCTGAGATCGGGACAACCGGCAGCCAGCCACGCAGAGGTCGAGCGATAAGCGAACTCGATCAGCTCACCCGAGTGCGAGAAGTCGATCGGTGAAATCTCAATGGGACATAGTGGCGGAACGACTCGCAACTCAACACCATGATGCCACCGCATGGCGTCTTGGGCGAGTCGATGCTGTACCAGGATGGACAACCCTTGCATCGCGATGGCCAGCGCCGACGGGGGCGGGTGCGACAGGGCGCAGGGGTATCCCGCGGGGAGCACCCACACCGTGGTCGCGCCCAGGTCCACGGCGTAGGAGATCGGGGTGTTGTTGACGACGCCGCCATCCATGAACCAGCGTTCGCCAATCGAGACCGGGGGTAGAAGGCCCGGAATCGCTGCGCTGGCGATGACCGCCTCGGCGGCAGGCCCGCGCGAGAGCAGGACGTCCTGGCCGGATTGGACGTCGACAGCCACCACGTGCAACGCAATCGCGGCCTCTTCGATTCGCTCAAAGGTCAAGTGGCGTTCGAGCAATTTGCGCATGCCGGCGTCCGAGGCGAGTAAAGATCGACGCCCGCCAATGGCCCAGGCGCTACGCCAGAGATTCGTCGGGAAGACATCGCGGCGCCGCAGCGAAGACCAGACCTCAATGAGGCTGTCGACCCCGCCGGGGCCCGGGTGCCCGGCCATCCAGGCTGCGTTAAAGGCGCCCACGCTGGCGCCTACCAACAGGTCGATCGGGGTACGAGCCTGCACAAGAGCCTGCAGCATGCCCACCTGGGCGGCGCCGAGACTAGCGCCGCCCGACAGCACGACGGCGCTGAGCGGCTCCCCTGTCGTGTCGGTGTCGTTCATCATGGTCTCGCTGTGAGAAACCCCGGCACGGCCGACGTATTCCCGCATCGTCGCTACGTCGATTCATCGCCGGTACCGAGTCCGGACCTTGAGACATCGGTCGAACGAGTCCGGGAATAGAGTCTGCCAATGCGGGGTTACTGAGGTCGTGGACTCTGATCTGGTCGTCATCGGCGGCGGCGCGGCCGGCCTCGGCGCGGCGCGCGCCGCGCGTCGACGCGATGCGAGCGTGACTCTGATCAGTGACGGCCCTCTCGGTGGTGACTGCACGTTCAGCGGCTGTGTGCCGTCCAAGACCCTGCTCGCCGGTGCGCGCAAGGGCCTGTCGTTCAATGCGGCCATGGCGAACGTCTCGTCGGTGGTCGCGGCGATAGCCCGCAGCGAGAACGACGAAGTGCTGCGCGCCGAGGGCGTGGACGTGGTGAGCGGACGCGCAACCTTCGTGAACCCCTTCACCCTCGACGTCGATGGGGTGGGCGTGCGCTCGAAGCGGTTCATCATCGCCACGGGCGCCGGTCCGTTGGTACCGCCGATCCCCGGGCTCGATCGACGCCAGGTGCTGACCAACGAGGACATCTTCGCGCAGCGCACGCTGCCCACTCGCCTGACCATCCTCGGCGGCGGTCCCATCGGGGTAGAGATGGCCGAAGCCTTCGCCCGCCTCGGGAGTCACGTGACGCTCGTCGAAGCCGCGGCGCGCCTGCTGCCGCGCGAGGAGCCCGAGGCCAGTGCGGTGATCAAGGAGTTCCTCGTGGCGCTCGGGGTGCGGGTGCTGGTGGCGACCACGTGCGTCAGGGTCGAGCACGCAACGTCGAGCACGCGTCTTCACTTCGACGTGAGTCCGCCGATCGAGTGTGACGCGCTGGTGGTGGCTGTCGGCCGACGTCCCTCGAGTGACGGTTTCGGACTTGATCAGATTGGCGTGGCGCTCGATCCTCGAGGCTTCGTAATCGCCGACGCCAAACTGCGGACCAATATCAGGAACATCTGGGCCGCGGGTGACGTGTCCCAGCCCTTGCAGTTCACCCACGTGGCCGACGAGACCGGAAGAATCGCCGCGGGCAACGCTCTCTCGCGAATGGCGCTGCGCCGCTTCCAACCGGAATGGATTCCTATGGTGACCTACACCGACCTAGAGGTGGCCCGCGTAGGGGTCACCGAGGTTTCCGCGGGCAAGGGCGCGCGCGTCGCGTACCTGCCGATGTCCGAGTTCGATCGGGCAGTGATGTCGAGCGACGAGCGGGGCTTCGTCAAGATCATCGTCGGACCCCGTCGACTCACCGGGAACCTGGCCGGTGGCTCGATTCTCGGCGCCACGATCGTGGCCCCGCGCGCCGGCGAGATGCTCCACGAGATCGTGCTGGCCATGCGCGCAGGCCTATTCAGTGCCCGTCTCGCCACGTCGACCCACGCATATCCCACCTGGTCAATGGCGGTTCAAATCACCGCCGCCCAGTTTTTCGGCGACTTCGGCGGCCGACGAGCCCGACCAGCGGGATCGGTGGAATAGTGACGCGACCAATGTTGTTACGTACCTGATGGGCTCCGAACCAAATATCGAAGGGCGCTCGAACGCCGCCGCCGACCATGAGGCCTTCGAGCGCTACGTGGTGCCCGAGTTGCCGGCGCTGTTGCGCGTAGCGAACTCACTCACACGAAACTCTCACGACGCCGAGGACCTCGTGCAGGACACGATTGTTCGCGCTTTCAAGGCGATCTCAGGTTTCGACGGAGCTCATCCGCGCGCGTGGCTCTTCACCATCTTGCGCAACACCAATATCAACCGCAACCGTCGTCGACGCCCTGACATCTTCGACGACCCCCACGACGCCGAATTGGTCCCCGAGACCCGTCGGTCAGATCCGGCGGAGTTGGCTGAGCAAGTCGCCTTTCGCGAGGCGGTGATCGTCGCACTAGCGACGCTCCCCGACAAGATGCGTGTCGTAGTCGAACTAGTCGATCTCGAAATGTGCACCTACGCCGAGGTGGCGATGGCGCTCGACATTCCGATCGGCACGGTCATGAGTCGCCTGCACCGGGGGCGACGCCACATCAAGGAACAGCTCATCGCGAACGGTCTGGTTCTAGGGAAAGCGAGTACACGATGAGGATGCTACGAGGCATGCGCGACAACCTTCGAGAGATGCGGACCTGCCACGAGGTGGGCCAGTGGCTGCAGGACTATCTGGACGGCGAGTTAGAAGAGCCACGTACCGAGCAGGTCGAGGACCACCTGAGGACCTGCTTACGCTGCGGCTTGGAATTTGACACCTACACGAAGATCGTCTCGGCGCTGCACGACACCGTTGAGCAGTCGCCAGCGCTGATCAACGACGAAGTCGCGCTCGCGCGACTTCGCCGCTTCGCCCACGAATTGGCCGGCGAGCAGGGCGCGCGCAACGATGACGAGCGAGACGAGCGAGACGAGCGATGAGCCCGCATGGCGCCCGCGACGAAGTGGCGGCCCGACGCTGGTGGCGCGGGCTCGACGAACTGACTCGACCGGTCGCGCCCGCGACCCATCGTGCACTCGCTCAGCGCTGGAGCGAGTTGCCCGAGCACGTACGCACACCAGGTCAGGTTCTCGGGCGCTTCGGTATCGGTTGCGAAGGCACCCACGGCGTGTTCCCCAAGTGCGACTTTGCCTGCACTCCCTGTTACCACTCCTCCGACGCCAACAAGGTTCGCGTTGACGGAGCCCACACGCTGGCCGAGATCGAGTCTCAGATGTCGTTCCTCGAACGCGCGCGCGGCCCCCACGCCCACGCGCAGCTGATCGGCGGAGAAGTGTCACTGCTCAGTGCCGAGGACCACGCCGCCGCGATCGAGGTGATGCGTCGACACGGTCGCGAACCCATGAGCTTCAGTCACGGCGACTTCGACTACGAGTACCTGGAGCGTGTTGCAGTCGACGAGCACGGCCGTCGCCGATTCAAGAAGCTTTCCTTCGCGGTGCACATCGATTCCACGATGAAGGGCCGGCAAGGTATGCGCCGAGCCCCTGACGAGGCGGCACTCGACCCCTACCGTGAGTTGGTCGCTGCGATGTTTCGCCGACTGCGCGCCGAGCATGGCGTGCGCTCGTTCCTGGCCCATAACGTGACCGTGACCCCGGCAAACGTCGACCAGATACCTGGGGTCATCCGCGAGGCCCATCGCCTGGGTTTCGGCATGTTCTCGTTCCAGCCGGCCGCCTACGTCGGCGACGACCGGCGCTGGCGAGACGACTACGCGAGCCTCGAACCCGATCGGGTGTGGGGCAAGATCGAAGAGGGTGCCGGCGCGCGCCTGCCCTACGAAGTCCTCCAGGTCGGCGACACGCGCTGCAACCGCACGGCGTGGGGCTTCTACGTGGGGAACCAGTGGGTCAGCTTCTTCAACGACGAGGACCCGAAGGACCTTCGAGCGCG
>Ga0307375_10000761_pt1 | contig 38157 bp, 36 predicted proteins | sample TR1MG_FD_202531 | JGI IMG/M metagenome (GOLD analysis project Ga0307375, IMG submission 202531) | Soil microbial communities from Risofladan, Vaasa, Finland - TR-1 | ecosystem: Environmental > Terrestrial > Soil > Coastal area > Acid sulfate soil | place: Finland: Risofladan, Vaasa | collected... | reverse complement strand
TCGTGCGCATATCCTCGATAAAATGAAATTGAAAAATAATGCCGAGATGATTTATTACGTGATTCAGCATGGATTGCTGAATTAACATATCCATCCTTGCAGTTGCAACAAGCCGGACAACAGCTAGCGTGATCTGCGCGAAACCGGAACTCGGCCTTTGTAGTGTCCCGGCGTGACCCTCATGATGCGCTTGAAATGCCGTATGAAATGACTCTGATCATTGAATCCTATCGCTTCCGCTACATGGGACAAACCCACTCCCTGGCGCAGCAGGGGCAGCGAGCGCTCGATACGCAGGTGAATCTGGTATGAGTGCGGCGGCAGGCCGAACTGGGCAGTAAATGCCTTCAGAAAATGGAAGCGGCTCAACCCGGCAATTGCGGCAATCTCGTCCAGTGATACCGTATGAGCGTACCGATCAACCAAAAAGTCCCGCGCCCGCAATAGCGGCTGCCGGTTCGCAGCGGTCAACAGTGGGACCTGCTGTTCAGAATGGCTGTTCAACAGTGCCCCGATGCACTCGGCAAGGCGGCTTTGCTGCTCGATTTCTGCCGCACCTTCCAGTATTGCCGTATGCAGCCGCTTGCAGGACAGCAACAACTGTTCATCGGTGTTGGGATCCGGCTTGAAATGCAGCTTACCCAGTATTTCCATCTCATCGCTGTATCGTTGCATCGTTTCCGGTGTGAAGAACAGCACCTGGAAATCCTGTGGCACGGTTACGGGCTGGGTCAGGTGTGTTTCGCCCGGTTCGAATAACAGGGTGCTGTGGCTGACGATCCGGCGCAAATTGCGACGGTAGCGGATATCGGCAGTTGCTTTGTCAACGGTACAAACTGCATATTGCTCGTGGTAAACCCGCCAGGCATGCGAACTGCCGCGTGCAGTCATCAGCTCGATGCCGGGCATGGCCGGAGCTCGTGCAAAGCGCACGACTTCCTTGTGATCCGAATCATCCAACTTGTAATCCCCCTGATACCCGTAGCCGCTTATTCAAAAATGCATGCTGCAGCCGTAATCTATTTTACTTTGTGTCTGTTATGCCGAGGGCAGCAATAACGTCCAACTATGGAATTTCATACAGCGATAGTGTTCTGTTGAATATATATGCTGAAGGGTGATCGGCCTTGTTGCTATTTTTTCAGCATGAGCCTGATTTATTATAATTATTTTAAACTGTCGTCCGACCGTGTGATTTTTGGCGTATTGAACGTTGGCCCTGTAGTGTTGGACAAATGCATATTCGATCACGGCAACAAGTGAGGGTTAGGTTCGTTAGTAAACGCGCGCGATTTACTCAAGGAGCGGAAAGCGCATGGTGAAATTGAGCGTGAGGAATTCGAACATAAACAGCATGAACTGAGAATGCGAGTACAGTGCGACAGTAGCAGGGTAAGTTATGCATAGAAGCATAGTGGTGTTATGTTTGGGCATATTGAAGAAAGCCATAGGCCAGGACGGTGTCCCGATGGGTGAGAAAATGCCCGGTATTAATGAAAAATTGAACGAAGATGAGAAACGGGTAGTGATTTCCCATTTTCAGAGCTTCCGGCCTGATCAAACGTACCAGGCATGGATAACACCGGGCAGACTCAAATAAGGATATAAAAATACAAGGAAATTATCATGACAAGCCATCCATCCACTGATACACAGGCAGAGACGAATACACACATAGACCCTGTATGCGGCATGACGGTGAAACCGGATTCCCCGTTGCGCCATGAATATAACGGCAAGACTTATCTGTTTTGCAGTTCGAAGTGCCTGACCAAGTTTTCGGCCAACCCTGACAAATATCTTATCGGCGGCATGACCGATAGGGGCGAAATCAAGGATCCGGTGTGCGGCATGACTGTATCGCCCGACACCAAGCTGCGCCATGAGCACGGAGGAAAGACTTATCTGTTTTGCAATCCGAAGTGCCAGGAAAAGTTTTCTGCCGACCCGGAAAAATACCTTCATCCGGTTGCTGCGGAGCCCGAGGTTGCGATACCGGGTGCAGTGTACATCTGCCCGATGGATCCCGAAGTTCGGGAATCCAAACCCGGTGCATGCCCGATCTGCGGCATGGCACTGGAACCGGAAGATGCGCTGCCCAAGCCGGACATCACCGAATATTTCTGCCCGATGCATCCCGAGGTCATTCAGGATGCACCTGGTAATTGCCCGAAATGCGGCATGGCACTGGAACCCCGGACAATAGCGGCCAAGGAGGACAATCCTGAACTTGACGATATGACGCGGCGTTTCTGGATCGGCGTGGCATTGGCCGTGCCGGTGCTGGTGATGGCGATGGCGTCAGATATGTGGACTGGCTTTGTGCCGCAGATGATTTCGTTTACGCATCTGCAATGGATCGAGTTCCTGCTGGCGACGCCGGTGGTGCTGTGGTGCGGTTGGCCGTTCTTTCAGCGCGGCTGGTCGTCCGTCGTGAGCTGGCACCTGAACATGTTCACGCTGATCGCGCTGGGCGTCGGCGTGGCCTGGACATATAGCGTGGTCGGCACGTTTCTGCCGGACATCTTTCCGGCATCGTTGCGACGCGCGGACGGCACGTTGCCGATTTATTTCGAGGCGGCGGCGATGATCACCGTGCTGGTGCTGATGGGGCAGGTGCTCGAATTGAGAGCGCGCAGCCGCACCAATACCGCGATCAAATTGCTGCTTGGCCTCACGCCCAAGACCGCGCGCGTCGTGCGGGATGACGGCAGGGAAGAGGACATCAAGCTGGAACAGGTGCAGGTTGGCGATGTGCTGCGCGTGCGTCCCGGCGAAAAGATCCCGGTTGATGGGCAGGTTGTCGAGGGCAGCAGTTCGGTTGATGAATCCATGGTGACCGGTGAACCTATCCCGACAGAAAAGCAGCAGGGAGAAAAGGTGATCGGCGCCACGATGAACGGCACGGGTGGATTATTGATGCGCGCGGAAAAAGTCGGCACGCATACATTGCTCGCGCAGATCATCCAGATGGTCAGTGAAGCGCAGCGTTCGCGCGCGCCGATACAGAGGCTGGCCGATGTTGTGTCCGGCTATTTCGTGCCTATTGTGGTATCAATCTCTTTGTTGGCCTTCGGCATCTGGATGATTTGGGGCCCCGAGCCCCGGTTCGCCCACGCCATTGTTGCGGCGGTGTCGGTGCTGATCATCGCCTGCCCCTGTGCATTGGGACTGGCAACGCCGATCTCGATCATGGTGGGCACCGGGCGCGGTGCGACAGCGGGGGTGCTGATCAAGAACGCCGAGGCGTTGGAAATCATGGAAAAGGTGAACACGCTGGTAACCGACAAGACCGGCACCCTGACCGAGGGCAAGCCAAAACTGGCGTCGGTCGTGGCGCTGCCAAAATTTAATGACAACGAAATTCTGCAAATGGCAGCCAGCCTGGAACGGGCCAGTGAACATCCTCTGGCTGGTGCCATTGTCAAGGGAGCAGAAGCACGCAGCCTGACATTGTCCGAGGTGAAGGAATTTCAATCGGTGAGTGGCAAGGGCATCAGCGGTCTGGTGGCAGGCCGGAAAGTATCGATCGGCAATCAGAAATATTTTGTCGATCTCAAGATACAGGTAGGTGATCTCATTGAACATGTCCATGCGCTGCGCGCAGAAGGGCAGACTGTGATGTTCATGGCCGTTGATGGCCAGCCTGCGGGGCTGATCGGCGTGGCCGATCCGATCAAGGAATCCACGCCGGAAGCGGTGCGTGCCCTGCAGGCTGCCGGCCTGGAACTGGTCATGCTTACCGGTGACAGTCGCGCCACTGCCGAAGTAGTGGCGAATAAATTGGGCATCAAACGCGTGGTAGCCGAAGTGCTGCCGGAACAAAAGGCCGAGATCGTCAAACAATTACAGGCTGAAGGCCGTGTCGTTGCGATGGCGGGCGACGGCATCAACGATGCGCCGGCGTTGGCCCAGGCCCAAGTCGGCATCGCGATGGGTACCGGTACCGATGTGGCGATGCAAAGCGCCGGAGTGACCCTGATCAAGGGTGACCTGAACGGCATCATTCGGGCGCGGCATTTGAGTCAGGCTACCATGCGCAACATCCGCCAGAACCTGTTCTTCGCCTTCTTCTACAACATGTTGGGTGTGCCGATCGCTGCAGGGGTACTGTACCCTTTCTTCGGCTTGTTGCTCTCGCCCATCATCGCGGCGGCCGCAATGAGCTTCAGTTCGGTATCCGTGATCACTAATGCGTTGCGGCTGGGCAGGGTCAAGCTTTAGGCCATGGGCTGAATTCACGCAGCAAACGCAAAACCTGAAAAGCTGGCCCGTGAATCTGTGGCATACCTCTTGAAATCTCCCGAAACGACTCCATTCTGCTTCAGGGTTTTCGTATTAACGGATTTTAAGGGATTCATATGACTGAAAATATCGCTGCCAATCGCGAAACGATGGGATTTCAGACGGAAGTCAAACAGCTTCTGCAATTGATGATCCATTCGCTTTATTCCAACCGCGAGATATTCCTGCGCGAACTGGTCTCCAACGCTTCAGATGCCTGTGACAAATTGCGCTTTGAGGCGCTGCATAATGACAGCCTGTTTGAAAGCGATTCCGAACTGCAGATACGTGTCAGTTACGACAAGGATGCACGGACTCTGACGATAAACGACAACGGCATCGGCATGAGCCGTGACGAGGTCATCAACAATCTTGGCACCATCGCAAAATCCGGCACACGGGAATTCTTTACCAAACTCAGCGGCGACCAGCAGAAGGATGCGAATCTGATCGGCCAGTTTGGTGTCGGATTTTATTCCGCCTTCATCGTGGCCGACAAGGTCGCTGTCACGACACGCCGCGCCGGAGAGCAGGCTGACCAGGGCGTGCATTGGGTATCCGATGGCGGCGGCGAATTCACCATCGAGATGGTCGACAAGCCCGCACGCGGCACCGAGATCACCCTGCATCTGCGCGCCGACCAGGACGACCTGCTCAGCGGCCACAAGATACGTTCCATCATCCACAAATATTCCGACCATATCGTCCAGCCCATCATCATGAAGAAGGAAGAATGGAAGGACGGCGGCCAGGTCATCACCGACGAGGATGAAACAGTAAATCAGGCTTCCGCATTGTGGGCGCGCTCCAGGAATGACATTTCCGACGACGAGTACAAGGCCTTTTACAAGCATGTCGGCCATGATTATGAAGACCCGCTGGCCTGGACCCATGCGCGCGTTGAAGGCCGCCAGGAATACACCCAGTTGCTCTATATCCCGGCGCGTGCGCCGTTCGACATGTGGGACCGCAATGCCCGCCATGGCGTCAAGCTTTATGTGCGCCGCGTATTCATAATGGATGATGCCGAACAACTGCTGCCGGCCTATCTGCGTTTCGTGCGCGGCATCGTGGATTCCAGCGACCTGCCGCTGAATGTTTCGCGCGAGATCCTTCAGGAGTCCAAGGATATCGAGGCGATGCGCGCCGGTTGTACCAAGAAAGTGCTCGGCCTGCTGGAAGAGTTGGCGAACAATGAAAAGGAAAAATATGCCACGTTCTGGGGTGAGTTCGGCCAGGTGCTGAAGGAAGGTGCGGCGGAAGATTTCGCCAACAGGGACAAGATCGCCGGTCTGTTGCGTTTCGCATCGACCCATGCCGACACCGACGCTGCAACTGTTTCGTTGGCCGATTACATAGCCCGGATGAAGGAAGGGCAGGACAAAATTTACTATATCACCGCCGAAACGTTCAATGCCGCGAAGAACAGTCCTCATCTGGAAGTATTCCGCAAGAAGGGCATCGAAGTTCTTTTGCTTTCGGATCGCGTGGATGAATGGGTGGCGAGTTCACTGACCGAGTTCGGTGGCAAAGCACTGGTGTCGGTGGCCAAGGGCGGATTGGATCTGGGCAAGCTGGAAGACGAATCGGAAAAACAGGAACAGGAGAAGCAGGCCAGTGATCACAAAGAACTGACCGACAAGATCAAGAAGATACTTGAAAGCCGTGTCAAGGAAGTGCGCGTGACACATCGCCTGACCGATTCGCCCGCCTGTTTGGTTTCAGACGAGCATGACATCGGCGGCAATATGGCTCGCATGCTCAAGGCCGCAGGACAGAAGACGCCGACGACCCTCCCTATCCTGGAGATCAATCCGACCCACCCGGTGGTGATGCGTTTGAAGGAAGAAGAAAAATACTTCGATGATTGGGCTGCCGTTCTGTTTGATCAGGCATTGCTGGCGGAGGGCGGACAACTGGACGACCCGGCCGGCTTCGTCAAACGGGTCAATCATCTGATGCTGGAAATGCGGGTCGGTTGATATATATGTGTTCCCGATACGGCAATTAATGGCGGCAGCGGGGCTGAAGAAATTCGGCCCTGTTGCGGCCCAGGCCGGATTGCTAGCTTGCCCGAAGAAAAGTAACGCTACTGTTCATCAGGCAGCATCTGATAGGGTTCCATCGTCACCGACTCGATCCGGTCGCCGAGTACAATCAACTGTCCTTCGAGCCGCGTGTTGCCGGTTTCGCTGAATTCGAACCGGTAAGTGCGGCGCAACGCCCTGCGTCCCGTATTGTCGCGCACCAGCGCAAGTGCGGTCCCGGCAACCGTATCATCAAGAAACTGGACATGCGCATCGTCGCATATGCGCCTGCCCGCTTTTCGGGCAATTTCGAGCGCATGCATGCTGTCGAACCAGAACCACCCAAACGCGGCCAGCACTATCAGAAAAAACAGGCTAAATATATCCATAGCAGGGGGAATGCACGAAGTAAATATCAGGAATATTAACTGACGGATAAAATTAATACCGATTTACCTTGACGATACCTACCAAACCAGCGTAAAAGACACTTAGGTATTTGATTCAAAGTCTTTGCAATACTGGTTTTCCATGTGCAATCTTCGATTCAAATAGTTTTGCGGGGGATTTCCCCGTTTTTTAGTGAGTAGGAGTAATACACATGGCAACAGGTACAGTTAAATGGTTCAACGATGCAAAGGGTTTCGGATTTGTCACGCCTGACGATGGCAGCGATGATTTGTTCGCGCACTTTTCCGCGATCAACATGAGCGGCTTCAAATCTCTCAAAGAAGGCCAGAAGGTCAGCTTTGAAGTGACACAAGGCCCCAAGGGCAAGCAAGCTTCAAACATCCAGGAAGCTTCGTAATCGATTCTTGAGTGTTTAAAAAGGCCCGGCGCGAAAGTGCCGGGCCTTTTGTTTTGTACAGCATGAATTGCAATACTAGCATTCCGGGGCGAAGCCACATTGCATCACGCTGGAGGCTATGTAACTAGAATTTCAGGGACATCCGACTAATTTGAAAATAACTGCCCAATCTCCTGGATTACATGCTTGGAAAAATTGAAATTTAACTGATCTAGCGCCATGGTCACCAGAAATGCAACGATAAACGGTTGGACAATAAAAAATGCAGCGATAGCGGATATCTCGGCAAGGAGCCTCAAAATTCTTCTTGATTGATATAAACGTATAAGCCGTGTTTTGAGTCTTGATGCAAGCTTGCGCATTGCTGCAATTTCAATGATTATAAGGAACGCGGATAGAACGACACCCGCCATGAAGACAAGCATGAGTTCTGTTTTCATCTCCGGCGCCTGTGTAGAAACGGTGAGTTCATGCCAGCGTCCTCCCAAGAAACTGCTGGAATATAAAATTGAAGCCCCGATATGGGCACGCAACGACAAAATGCGCCTAAATATAGACTACGCTAAGTAACATCCTCAGCTGAAAAATTGGTGGGAGGTACTGGTGTCGAACCAGCGACCTTCCGCGTGTGAGGCGGACGCTCTACCACTGAGCTAACCTCCCGAATTGTCTCGGAACCCCTGTCTTGGATTCAAGATATTCCCGGCTAAATATCATACTTGATTGAAAATGATATTTATGCGGATTCTCGTTGTGTTAGGGCGGTGCGCTAGCACTGAGCCAACTGCCGGAATGAGGGCGCGAATTAAAGCATAACGCGATAAGCTGGGTCAATGCCCACGACAACTTAGTGCGGGCAATGCGTAAAGCCCGTAAAATGCGCCCCTTATTTTGCTTTGATTGTTTAACTCATGACCACACGCACCCGATTCGCTCCCAGCCCGACCGGTTATCTTCATATCGGCGGCGCCCGCACTGCTTTGTTTTCCTGGGCGTATGCGCGCAAACTCGGCGGTACCTTTGTTTTGCGTATCGAAGACACCGATCTGGAACGTTCCAATCAGGAATCGGTGCAGGCGATCCTGGACGCGATGTCTTGGCTGAATCTTGATTACGACGAAGGTCCGTTCTACCAGATGCAGCGCATGGAGCGTTACAAGGAAGTGTTGCAGAAAATGCTGGGCGAGGGCACCGCGTATTATTGTTATACCGCGCCTGCAGAACTGGATGCTTTACGCGAGGCCCAGCGCGTGCGCGGCGAGAAGCCACGCTACGATGGAAAATGGCGCCCGGAAACTGGCAAGATTTTGCCGACTCCGCCCTCAGACATCAAGCCTGTAGTCCGATTCAAGAATCCAACCCACGGCGTGGCTGCCTGGGATGACATGGTCAAGGGCAGGATTGTGTTCGAAAACAGCGAACTTGATGATCTGATCATCGCGCGTGCCGACGGCACGCCGACCTACAATTTCTGTGTGGTGGTGGATGACCTGGACATGGGGATCACCCAAGTTATCCGCGGTGACGATCATGTCAACAACACTCCGCGCCAGATCAATATACTCAAGGCGCTGGGAGCTGCACTGCCGCAATACGCGCACGTTCCGATGATCCTGGGCAGCGATGGGGAGCGATTGTCGAAGCGGCATGGCGCGGTGAGCGTGATGCAATATGCCGAGGATGGTTTCCTGCCGGAAGCGCTGATCAATTACCTGTCGCGTTTGGGTTGGTCGCATGGCGATGAAGAAATTTTTTCGACCAGGCAATTCATAGAATGGTTCGACCTGCGCCACATCAGCAAATCTGCCGCCCAGTTCGATCCGGAAAAACTGCGCTGGTTGAACCAGCATTACATCAAACTGGCAGACAACACACGTTTGGATGGGCTGGTACGCAAGCATCTGGCCGAACGCGGCGTAAAGGTGAGCGAGGCACCACAGCTGGCGGCGGTCATCGCTTTGTATAAAGATCGTACTGCCACCTTGCTGGAGTTGGCGGACGAAGCGGAGGTTTTTTATGTCGAGATACATCCGCCGCAGGAATTGCTCGATGCACACTTGGTGCCCGAGGTTCTTCCGGCGTTGCGCGAACTTTTCGAACGCTTTGCCGATGTTGTCTGGGAGGCACCCTCATTGGCCGCACTGATCAAGGAATTACTGGCCAAGCACAATTTGAAAATGCCCAAACTGGCAATGCCATTGCGCATAATGCTGGTCGGTCGGACACATACACCGTCAGTAGATGCCGTGTTGGGATTGTTTCCGCGTGACACAGTACGGGCGCGCATGAAGAAATACATCTGATTTTTTGAAGGCAATAAAAAAACACGCCCTGGGGCGTGTTTTTTTCGGCTGTTTGCTTGACTTCAGCGCATTGCCTTAACGGGAATTTCCATTGTTGCCGCGGCCGAGTGAGTAACTGGGGCGATCACCGGTACGACGCGGAGCACTGTTTCCGCCGCGATTGTTGCCAAAGCTGCGTTCCTGGCTGCGCGGTTGGCCGGTACCCTGGCTAACACCCAGGGTGTTGCCGTTGGCATGGCCCTGCCACTGACCTTCTTTGCGTCCGGTATGGCTATGACGGCTGTCGGGTGAGCTGTGGTGAAAACCGTTGCCGGATTTTCCGGGGAAGCCACCCGTGCGATTGCCGCCATTGTTGCCACCGCCGAAGCCGCCACCGTTGCTGCGACGCGGGCCGCTGTTGCTGCGCGGACGATCAGAAGATGGCCCGGTGCGCAGTTTGTACTTGGGCTCAAGTCCTTCAATGGTGTGCATCTTGATGCTTTGTTCCGTGTAGCGTTCGATACGCTTCAGTAATTGCGCATCGCGGTTCGATGCGAACGAGATGGCTATTCCTGAGGAGCCGCCACGACCGGTACGACCGATACGGTGTACATAATCCTCGGCGAATTTTGGCAAATCAAAGTTGATTACATGCGAAATTCCGCGCACGTCGAGGCCGCGTGCGGCCACATCTGTAGCAACCAGAATGCGCACGTTGCCGTTGCGCATGTTGAGCAGGGTGCGGTTGCGTTCGCGCTGGTTCATGTCGCCGTGCAGCGCTGCGACAGAGTGACCTTGGGCCGACAATTGGTCTGCAATGCTGTCCGCATCGCGCTTGGTGGCAGTGAATACCAGAGCTTGATTCATTTCAGCATCGGTCAACAGGTGACTGAGCATCTTGTTCTTGTGTGCCACGTCATCGGCGAACATCATGCGTTGTTCGATGTTGTCGTGTTTATCCTTGGCAGCCGAAACGGAAATCTTCTTCGGTGTCTTGAGCAGGCGCGATGCCAGATTGCCAACCACGCCATCAAGGGTTGCGGAAAACAGCAGGGTCTGGCGTGTGGCCGGAGTGGCCTTGGCGATGCGTTCCACGTCGTCGACAAAACCCATGTCCAGCATACGGTCAGCTTCGTCGAGGATCAGCACTTCCAGGCGCGAGAAGTCGATGCGGCCGCGTTCCAGGTGGTCGATCAAACGACCCGGCGTGGCGACCAGAATATCCACATGGCTGGACAGCAACCGGTTCTGCACCGGGTAAGGCATGCCGCCCAGGATGCTGATGATCTTGAAGCGCATGTTCTTGCCGTACTTGGTTGCGGCATCGCAGACTTGTTGTGCCAGTTCGCGGGTCGGGGTTAATACCAGTACGCGGGGGCCTTTGCCGGGCAGGGCAGAAGGTGTGGCCAGTCGATTGAGCGAGGGCAGGATGAATGCAGCAGTTTTACCACTACCCGTTTGCGACGAAGCCATCAGGTCGTGACCGGCCATGATTTCAGGAATAGCCTGCGCCTGGATCGGCGTCGGTTCGGTGTAGCCGGTTTCGGCGATTGCCTTGAGAATGGCGGTGTTTAAATTTAAATTTTCAAATGACATCTTGCTTCCTTTTTTATTATCAAAGGGAATCCGCATCGCGTGCCGGACGCAAACCAACATCCAGTTAAAAATAACTGAATGCCGAAGCGGATCCGGCAAGGCGAACTTTTGCAGTTCCCTAATTTGAGCGCAGGTAGTAATACAGCCCGTTGAACGGGGGAGAGGTAACCGGCGCATAAAACATCGTTGCTAACCGGAAAACCCCAGAGAATCCCCGTTAGAGAATTTTGGTGGGCTTTTTAGACAGGCGCGATTTGCATACGCGCTAGAGATAGGTCAGAAAACGATGAACCAATGCCGCCTTAGTGGCGACAAGCGGCGCATTATACGGATGGAAAAAATAAAAGCCAGCTAAAGTTTATCGTGCCGCGCCTTGTGCTAGAATGCGCGCCCTTTTCATATGCAAGGCTGTATTCATGTCCCGCCCACTACGTAACATAGCCATTATCGCCCACGTTGACCACGGCAAGACCACCCTGGTTGACAAGCTGCTGAGCCAGGCCGGCTCCTTTTCTGCCCATCAGCATGTCGCCGAGCGCGTCATGGATAACAACGATCTTGAAAAGGAACGAGGGATCACCATTCTGGCAAAAAATTGCGCTGTCGAATACAAAGGCGTGCATATCAATATTGTGGATACACCGGGCCACGCCGACTTCGGCGGCGAAGTGGAGCGTGTGCTCGGCATGGTGGATGGAGTCTTGTTGCTGGTTGACGCGGTCGACGGCCCGATGCCTCAGACCCGCTTCGTAACCAAAAAGGCGCTGGCTTTGGGTTTGCGTCCAATCGTGGTTATTAATAAGGTTGACCGTCCAGGTGCGCGCGCCGATTGGGTGGTTGACCAGACGTTCGATCTTTTCGACAAGCTGGGTGCCTCCAACGAGCAGCTGGATTTCCCTGTTGTATATGCTTCTGCATTGAATGGCTACGCGAAGACTGAGCTGGACGATGTCACAGACAACATGTTCCCGCTGCTTGATGTCGTGTTGAATAATGTGCCCGCCCCCAGCGTTGCCGCTACTGAAGAGCCGCTGCAATTGCAAATTTCCGCGCTGGACTATTCCAGCTTTGTGGGCCGCATCGGTGTGGGCCGCGTGACTCGCGGGCGTATCAAGCCAGGCCAGGAAGTAATGGTCATGAATGGCGACAAATCCTCAAAGAAAGCCCGCGTCAATCAGGTGTTGGGTTTTCGCGGTATTGAACGCGTGTTGCTGGATGAAGCGCTGGCAGGCGACATCGTTCTGATCAACGGTATTGACGAGATCGGCATCGGCGTAACGCTTGCCGACGTGAGCAAGCCGGAAGCTTTGCCCATGCCCAAGGTGGACGAGCCAACCCTGAGCATGAACATGATGGTGAATACCTCACCCTTGTGCGGGCAGGAAGGCAAGTTCATCACCAGTCGTCAGATTCGCGACCGTCTCAACAAGGAATTGCTGGTGAATGTGGCGTTGCGTGTCGAAGAAACCGATAACACCGATGTATTTCTTCTGTCCGGGCGCGGAGAATTGCACCTGACCATCCTGTTGGAAAATATGCGCCGCGAAGGCTTCGAGATGGGTGTAGGTAAACCGCGTGTTGTTTATCGCGAAATCAACGGCGAAAAGTGCGAGCCGTTCGAGGTACTGACCGTAGACGTGGAAGACACCAACCAGGGCGCCGTGATGGAAGAGCTGGGTCGCCGCCGCGGCGATTTGCAGGACATGCAGCCTGACGGGCATGGCCGGGTGCGCATGGAATACCGCATTCCGGCACGCGGTTTGATCGGCTTCCAGTCCGAGTTCATGACCATGACACGCGGCACCGGCATCATGGCGCACGTGTTCGATGACTACGCGCCGGTCAAGGCCGAAATGCCGGGCCGCCGCAACGGCGTGCTGATTTCAGCCGAATCCGGAGAAGCGGTGGCTTATGCCTTGTGGAAGCTGGAAGATCGCGGTCGTATGATCGTTGTTCCCGGCGATAAATTGTATGAGGGTATGATCATCGGCATCCATAGCCGTGACAATGATTTGGTCGTTAACCCGATCAAGGGCAAGCAACTGACCAACGTGCGCGCTTCCGGCACCGATGAAGCCGTGCGCCTGACCCCACCGGTTCGCCTGACGCTGGAATCTGCGGTGGAATTCATTGACGATGATGAATTGGTTGAAATCACACCGCTATCGATCCGCGTCCGTAAACGTTACCTGACGGAAAATGAACGCAAGCGCGCGGTACGTGGTTTGTAATTCGGCCACCGTCTTGCAAGGAAATTTAAAGGGGTGCTCAGGCATCCCTTTTTATTTTGGACAGGCTGTTGGTTTATACTGGCATGAACGTTACATTAGGAAAAACTCATGGGGCCCATGCTCGGCATCTTCGTCGCATTTTTGATTGGCCTGCTGGTGGGTGCGGGCGCAATTTGGCTGGTTTTGCGAGAACGCATTGCAACTGCCGGGATGGTCGCAAAAAATGAAAGCCAGGTTGAAATCGCCCGACTTAACGAGCGACTGATCGCATCGCAAGAAGCAGTCAACCGGCTGACAAGAGATAAAGAAAATCTTGCCGCACTGCGTGACCAGCTAACATCTGAGCAACAGCGATTGAGCAATCAGGTGGCCGAACTGACGACCAATCTGGATGCAGAGCGCGCCCAGAACGGAGAAAAAATTGAACTGCTGAAGAATGCCGAGGAGCAACTATCCAATCGTTTCAAGACGTTGGCCAGCGAGATCCTGGAAGATAAATCCAAGCGATTTACCGAACAGAATCAAACCAACCTGAATCAATTGCTGGAGCCGCTGAAGGTCAAAATCACCGAATTCCAGGGGAAAGTACAGGAAGTCTACGTTCAGGAAGGGAAAGACCGTTCCGCTTTGGCCGAGCAGGTCAAGCAGTTAATGTCGCTTAACAATCAATTGTCAAAAGACGCCCACAACCTCACCAGTGCGCTCAAAGGCCAAGCCAAGGCACAGGGAAACTGGGGCGAGCTGATTTTGGAAAGGGTGCTGGAAGCTTCCGGTTTGCGCAAGGGCCATGAGTATGACGTGCAGGAAAGCCATGCACGTGCAGACGGTTCACGCGCCCAACCGGATGTGGTCGTGCATCTTCCGGAAGACAGGCACCTGATTATTGATGCCAAGGTTTCGCTGACGGCTTATGAGGAACACGCCAATGCCGAAACAGATCATCAGCGCGATGGCGCCTTGAAACGCCACCTGGATTCGGTACGCGCCCACATCCGGGAGTTGTCAGAGAAAAACTACCAGCAGCTGTATGGCTTGCAATCGCTCGATTTCGTGTTGATGTTCATCCCGGTTGAGCCTGCCTTCATGCTGGCCATCTCGCATGACAGCGATTTATGGCAAGACGCATGGAAGAAAAACGTCCTGTTGGTCAGCCCCAGCACCTTGCTGTTCGTGGTTCGCACTGTGGCGCATCTGTGGCGGCAGGAGCAGCAAAGCCGTAACGCCCAGGAAATCGCCAGTCAGGGCGGAAAACTCTATGACAAATTGGTCGGCTTTGTGGAAGACCTGGAAAACCTCGGCACAAAACTGAAACAGGCCCAATCCGCCTATGATGGTGCATATAACAAATTTTCAGGGGGGAGGGGCAATGTCATCCGTCAGGCAGAGCAGCTCAAAAACCTTGGCGTTAAACCCGGCAAACACCTGCCGCAAAAACTGATTGATTCAACTCTGGAAGAATTGCCTGTCGACGACGCCAGTAACTGACCCTGTAAAACGGCTGGAAACAGCAAAATTTTCTGTCCATGACAGGATTGGTCGCGATGGTAAGATACGTATCCAAAATAAATTTTCAGTACGACAATGAAACTGGCAATTGCGCAAATTAACCCCGTGTTAGGCGATCTGGCGGGTAATGCTGCCAAGATTCTGCAATTCGCCGAGCAGGCCAGACAACAGGATGCGCAATTGTTGCTGACCCCCGAACTCGGCTTGTGCGGTTACCCGCCCGAAGATCTGCTGCTGCGTGAAGGTTTTTACCATGCCTGCTCTCGGGCACTGGATGAGCTCGCGGGAAAGGTTTCTGGCATCTCAGTGGTGGTGGGACACCCGCATGAACTGAATGGGAAACGCTACAACGCGGCTTCACTGCTCAGGGATGGGGTGATTGCAGCAACTTATCTGAAACATGAATTGCCGAATTATTCGGTGTTTGACGAAAAGCGCTATTTCGATCAGGGCAGCGAACCTTGCGTGTTTGAAATGGAAGGCATCTGTTTTGCATTGAATATCTGCGCAGATGTCTGGGAGCCGGATACCGCTCATCGTGCGCGGGAGGCTGGTGCGCAAGTGCTGCTGGTGCTGAATGCTTCCCCTTACGCCATTGGCAAACTGGAATGGCGTCATCGTGTTGTTCGTGAACGGATCGCCGAGACGGGGGTGTCCGTGGTTTATGCCAACATGGTCGGCGGGCAGGACGAATTGATTTTTGACGGTGGTTCGTTTGCAATGGATCGCAATGGTGAGCTGACCGCACAATGTTCAGTTTTTGAGGAAGCATTGGCGACGCTTGAAATTCACAGTGACTTGAGGCCAGCGGGTGAGATAGTTACCGATTCAGGCGAGGAAGCCGATGTCTACCGCGCTCTGTGTCTCGGCGTGCACGACTATATCAGCAAGAACCGCTTTCCCGGTGTGTTGTTGGGATTGTCGGGTGGTATCGACTCCGCACTGACTTTGGCGATAGCAGTCGATGCGCTGGGAGCCGACAAGGTTCATGCAGTGATGATGCCGTCACCCTATACCGCACAAATAAGCCTGGACGATTCACGCGAAATGGTAAAAATCCTTGGCGCACGTTATGACGAGTTAGCCATTGAGGAGATGTTCCAAAGCTATTTGGCCGGGCTGAAAACCAGTTTTGCCGGGCGCGCTACGGATACCACCGAAGAAAACCTGCAGGCGCGCATACGCGGAACCCTGTTGATGGGCTTGTCCAACAAACTCGGGTCGCTGGTTTTGACCACAGGCAACAAATCCGAAATGACTGTGGGCTATGCCACGCTTTATGGTGATATGGCGGGGGGCTTTGCCGTTTTGAAGGATATCAGCAAAACGCTGGTGTATCGTCTGGCACGCTATCGCAACACGCTGGGGAGGGTTATTCCGGAGCGTATCATTACCCGAGCGCCTAGCGCCGAGTTGCGTGCGGACCAGACCGATCAGGACAGCCTGCCGCCCTATGAAGTGCTGGATAGCATCATGGCACGCTATGTCGAACAAAATCTCTCGATTCCGGAAATCATCGCACTTGGTTTTGCCGAAGCCGATGTCCGGCGAGTGGTGCATCTGATCCGCATCAGCGAATACAAGCGCCGCCAGTCTGCTGTGGGCATACGCATCACTGAACGCAGTTATGGAAAGGACTGGCGGTATCCGATTACGGTGCGTTATCAGGATGATTTCTAGACAGCCACATTAATCTAATTCCTTTTCCCCGCAAGTTTTGCTACAATGCGGCGCGTTTTGAGATGGGCTTCGAGCCCGTTTTTCATTTGTGGGTCATGAATTTATGGATGTGGTGAAACTGGTCGAGACAACGGTAAACGGTTTGGGCTATGAGTTGGTGGATCTGGAACGGTCCGGGCGCGGCATGTTGCGGGTGTTCATTGACAAGCCTGAAGGAATCACGGTGGACGATTGCCAGATAGTCAGTAACCAGCTGACACGGCTGTTTATGGTTGAAAATGTTGACTATGACCGTTTGGAAGTGTCGTCGCCGGGATTGGACAGGCCGCTGAAGAAGGAAGCTGATTTTTCCAGATTTGCCGGAGAAAAGGTTCAGCTCAAGTTGCGCATGCCGCTGGATGGACGCAAGAATTTTGTGGGCATGATAGCGGGGGTAAACGATGGAATTTTGCAATTGAATGTGGATGGCAGCCCGGTAACAATCGAGTTGTCGAATTTGGATAAGGCGCGTTTAGTGCCTACCTTTTAGCTTGAAAGCTAGCAGATAGCCGGAGAATGGTATGAGTCGTGAAATTTTGTTGTTGGTGGATGCATTGTCCCGTGAAAAGAATGTGGACAAGGACGTGGTGTTCGAGTCGCTCGAATCGGCTCTGGCGTCTGCGACGAAGAAGCGTTTTTCAGACGAAGCAGACGTGCGAGTTTTGATCAATCGCGAAACTGGCGAGTTTGAATCCTTTCGCCGCTGGGAAGTAATGGATGACGAAACCTTTGAAACACCTGATCTGCACATCAAGCTGGAAGAGGCGCAAAAACGCAAACCTGATATCCAGATCGGTGAATTTATCGAGGAGCCGCTGGAATCGATTGATTTTGGCCGCATCGGCGCACAAGCTGCCAAACAGGTTATTTTTCAGAAGATTCGCGATGCCGAGCGCGAGCAGGTATTGGCCGATTTCATGGAACGAAAGGAGCATCTGGTATCGGGTACCGTAAAACGGTTGGAGCGCGGAAGTGCGATTATTGAGTTCGGCAAGATCGAAGCGTTGCTGCCGCGCGACCAAATGATCGCCAAGGAAAACCTTCGCGTAGGGGATCGTGTCAAGGCCCACCTGTTGCGCGTCGATCGCAGTGCGCGCGGCCCGCAGGTTATCCTGTCGCGTACTTCGCCGGAATTGCTGGTCAAGCTGTTCGAGCTGGAAGTTCCCGAGATTGAGGAAAAGTTGCTGGAAATCGTCAGTGCAGCCCGCGATCCCGGTTCGCGGGCCAAGATCGCGGTGCAGTCCCATGATGCGCGCATCGATCCGATCGGCACTTGTGTGGGAATGCGCGGTTCGCGTGTCCAGGGCGTAACCAACGAACTGGCCGGTGAGCGTGTGGATATCATACTCTGGTCGGAAGATCCGGCTACCTATGTGATCAATGCGCTGGCTCCGGCAGAGGTAAGCAGTATCGTCGTGGATGAAGAGCGGCACAGCATGGATGTTGTGGTAGAGGAAGAAAATCTGGCCCAGGCGATCGGACGAGGTGGACAAAATGTGCGCCTAGCCAGTGAATTGACCGGTTGGGAACTGAATATCATGACGGTCGAGCAATCCAGCGAAAAACACAACGAAGAGTTCTCTAATACCCGTGCAGTATTCATGGACAAGCTGGATGTGGACGAAGAGGTCGCCGACATTCTGGTTCAGGAAGGCTTCAGCACGCTGGAAGAGGTTGCTTATGTGCCGCTGGAAGAAATGCTGGAAATCGAATCTTTCGATGAGGCAACCGTAAACGAATTGCGCAGCCGCGCACGGAATGCACTCCTGACAGAGGCAATTGTGAGCGAAGAAAAGGTTGAGCATGGTATCGAGGACCTGCTTAAGCTGGAGGGTATGGATGAGGCAACTGCCCGTACCCTGGCGTCCAGGGACGTGACGACACAGGAGCAATTGGCAGATCTGGATGTGGATGAGTTGGTGGAGCTGTCAGGTATGGACAGCGAACGTGCCAACACATTGATTATGACGGCACGCGCACCATGGTTTGCTTGACAAGGTAATTAGAGGATAGCAATGGGAAAATTGAATGTAGCGGAATTTGCGACTGAACTGGGATTGCCGGTTGCTTTGCTGCTTGAGCAGTTAAAGGCTGCAGGGATCGCCAAGGGGCAGGAATCCGATCCGATGTCGGAAAAAGACAAGGCAAAATTGCTGGAGCACTTGCGTCAGGCACATGGTGCTGAAAAGCCGAACAAGAAAATCACGCTGATTCGTCGCGAAACCACCGAAATCAAAAAAGCTGACAGCTCCGGTCGTGCGCGCACTATTCAAGTAGAGGTTCGCAAACGCCGCGTGGTTGCTCCGGCAGCATCTGTTGAAGCGGTTGCACCCGTAGCGCCAGTTGAAGCTGTCTCAGCACCGAAGAAGGGCAAGGCTGCCAAGGTCGTGGATACAAAAGAGCTGGCTACGCGTGAAGAGGAAGCACGTCTGCAGGCTGAATTGGCAACGCGTCAGGCTGCCGATGTTCAAGCCAAACAAGAGCGTAGCAAACGCAAAGCCACTATGAAGGCGGCAGAGCCTGAATTGCCTCCCGTCGTCGCAGAGGTGGCCAAAGTCGAGCAGACCGCACCTGTGGTAGCGGTGGACCCGGCTGCGAATCTGGCTGAAGGAACATTGCACAAGCCGACTCCGAAGCCCGGTGACAAGATTGCCAAGCCAAGCAAAAAACCAAAACCGGAAGCCAAGAGCAGCCCTTGGGACGAAAAGGGGCACAAGAAGCGTACCCCGGTCAAAACCGGTGAGAAACCAAAAACAGGTGTCTGGACTACTCCCGTACGTGCGCCGCGCCATGACAGGCACGCCAAACACAACGCGGAACCTGAGCACGCATTCCTGTTGCCGACCGAACCTATCGTGCATGAAGTGGCTGTGCCGGAAACCATTACTGTAGCTGAATTGGCGCAGAAGATGTCTGTCAAGGCTTCCGAAATCATCAAGGTATTGATGAAAATGGGTTTGATGGTGACCATCAACCAGGTACTTGATCAGGAAACTGCGATGATCGTGGTTGAAGAAATGGGCCACGTCGCCAAGGCTGCCAAGCTGGATGATCCGGACGCCTATTTGATGGATGCCGAAGAGCATCACGATCTGGTGCTGGAACCGCGCGCTCCGGTCGTCACGGTGATGGGCCACGTGGACCACGGCAAAACTTCGCTGCTCGATTACATTCGCCGCACCAGAGTTGCAACAGGTGAAGCGGGTGGCATAACGCAGCACATCGGTGCGTATCACGTCGATACCCCGCGCGGCATGGTTACCTTCCTCGACACCCCGGGCCACGAGGCGTTCACCGCGATGCGTGCACGCGGAGCCAAAGCGACCGACATCGTAATTCTGGTAGTGGCTGCAGACGACGGTGTGATGCCACAAACCAAGGAAGCCATCGCGCATGCCAGAGCCGCCAACGTGCCGCTGGTAGTGGCGATAACCAAAGTCGACAAGCCCGATGCCAACATCGAGAAAGTCAAACAGGAACTGGTTGCCGAAGGCGTCACTCCGGAAGATTGGGGTGGTGATACGATGTTTGTCGAGGTTTCGTCAAAAAGCGGCAAGGGAATCGACCAATTGCTGGAAGGCGTATTGCTGCAAGCCGAAGTGCTTGAACTCAAGGCGCCTCGCACCACGAATGCCAAGGGGTTGGTGATAGAAGCGCGTCTGGACAAGGGCAAGGGCCCGGTTGCTACCGTGCTGATACAGTCCGGCACGATGAAGCGCGGCGATGCCGTGTTGGTCGGCTCGGTGTTCGGCCGTGTGCGCGCAATGCTGGATGAGACCGGCAAGACAATTACCGAGGCAGGCCCGTCCATTCCGGTAGAGATACAGGGGTTATCCGAAGTGCCTGTCGCAGGTGAAGAGTTGATGGTGCTGGCCGATGAAAAGCGCGCCCGTGAGATTGCCCAGTTCCGTCAGGGGAAGTATCGCGGTGTGAAACTCGCCAAACAGCAGGCCGCCAAGCTGGAAAACATGTTCGAGCAAATGGCCGAAGGTGAAGTGGGAATTTTGTCCTTGATCGTAAAATCCGATGTGCAGGGTTCCGCCGAGGCGATTGCACAATCACTGCAGAAGCTCTCCACCAATGAAGTCAAGGTCAATCTGATCCACGGCGGCGTGGGGGCCATTACCGAGTCGGATGTCAATCTGGCATTGGCTTCCAAGGCGATCATTATCGGCTTCAACACCCGTGCAGATGCGGCCGCACGCAAGCTTGCCGAAGCCAACGGCGTCGACATCCGTTACTACAACATCATCTACGCGATGGTGGACGAGATCAAGGCAGCGCTGTCCGGCATGCTCGCTCCCGAGAAACGCGAAAGTATCATGGGCACGGTTGAAGTGCGCCAGGTGTTCACTGTTTCCAAGATAGGCACGATTGCCGGATGTATGGTACTGGATGGCGTGATCAAACGCGGAGCCAAGGTACGTGTCATGCGTGGCGACGAGCTGATACACGAAGGCGAGCTGGATTCGTTGAAGCGCTTCAAGGATGACGTGAAGGAAGTCAAAGCCAATTTCGAGTGCGGATTGTCGGTAAAGAATTTCAACGATCTGGTGGTGGGCGACAAACTTGAAGCCTACGAGATCGTCGAGGTGGCGCGCGCGCTATAAATGGCCAATTTTGCCCGAACTGACAGGATAGCCCAGCAAATTCAGCGCGAAATAGCCGAGCTGGTGCGTCTGCAGATCAACGATCCGCGTGTGCGGCTGGTAACCATCACGGGTGTCGAGGTTGCAGGCGATTATTCCCATGCCAAAATCTTTTTCACCCGCCTTGATGGCAAGCACGATGAAGCTCAGCAGGGGCTGGATCACGCCAGCGGGTTTTTGCGCAGCCAGCTGGCGCACAGCATCAAACTGCGCGTCATGCCACAGCTGCATTTTGTCTTCGACGCTTCCGTAGAGCGCGGCAGCCATTTGTCGCAGTTGATTGATCAGGCGGTCGCCAGCGATCACCACCCCGACGACAAGCAGTAGTTTCCCGAGGTTGCGTTAATGGCACGAATTTATCGCCCATTGGACGGCGTGTTGATGTTCGACAAGCCATTGGAATTAAGCTCGAATACCGCATTGCAAAAGGTCCGCCGTCTGTTTCAGGCCGAAAAAGCAGGTCATACCGGTACCCTGGATCCCCTGGCTACCGGCCTGTTGCCGATCTGTTTTGGCGAAGCAACCAAGTTTTCAACTGCATTGCTGGATGCCGACAAAACCTATCGAGCATTGTTGCTTTTGGGGGAAATCACCACTACCGGCGATGCCGAGGGCGAGGTCACAGCACAACGCCCGGTCGATATCGGACAGCCGGAGGTCGACGCGGTGCTAGCCAGATTTCGCGGCGATATCCAACAGCTTCCTCCCATGCACAGTGCGCTAAAGCATCAGGGCAAGCCGCTTTACGAATATATCCGCAAGGGCGAAACCATAGAACGCGAGCTGCGCGATGTGGTGATACACGAGTTGCTGCTGAATTCGTTTTCCGGCAACAAGATGGACATCACGGTGCGTTGCAGCAAGGGGACTTACATACGCACCCTGGCCGAGGACATCGGCGGGGAATTGGGCTGTGGTGCACACCTGATCGGCCTGCGCCGTACCGCAATTGCGCATTTTGATTTGAAAAACAGTTATACCTTGCAGCAGCTGGAGGCGATGACCGATGCCGAACGCGATGCTTGCGTACTGCCGCTCGAAAGCCTGATGCCCGATATGCCCAGGCTGCAACTGGATGCTGTCCAGGTCCAGCGCCTGGCTCAAGGACAAAGGCTTGGGCTGGATACCGGGCTGCCGGATGGCAAGATCAGCCTGCATGGCCCGACGGGATTCATCGGTGTGGGGCTGTTGCAGGGGCGACGCCTCGCTCCCGAAAGGCTGCTGTCCAATGTGGCAAAACAAGCTGCACAAGCCATTTCGAGCGGAAATATTGTGGTTGAGTAACAACCCAGTTAAAGGGTAGAATGCTGCACTTTTTTTAGGAGATTAAAACCAATGGCAATTAACGCCGCGCAAAAAGCGCAAATCGTAACCGACTACCAACGAGCCAAGAGCGATACCGGTTCCCCCGAAGTGCAAGTTGCATTGATCAGCGCACGAATCGCCTACCTGACCGAGCATTTCAAAGACAATGAAAAGGACCACCATTCTCGCCGCGGACTGCTGCGTTTGGTAAGTCGCCGCCGCAAGTTGCTTGATTATCTCAAGCGCACGAATGATACAAGTTATCGCGCGTTGATCCAGCGTCTGGAAATTCGCAAGTAAGAGTTTGTCTACAGCGGGTCGCATTAGCGACCCGTGTTGTTTCGTTCGGTTAATTTTTATTTGGTCACAACGTTATGTCGCAATTGCGCGGCATGCCATGCACAGAGAGGTCTATCTTGAGTCACTATAAGAAAACAATCGCGTTCGGCAATCATCAACTCACATTGGAGGCCGGCGAGATTGCGCGTCAGGCCAGCGGGGCAGTGATGGTCAGCCTTGATGATACCGTGGTGCTGGTCACCGTGGTCGGCAAAAAAGATGCCAAACCGGAACAGGATTTTTTCCCGCTGACTGTGGACTATCAGGAAAGGACTTATGCTGCGGGCAAGATACCCGGCGGATTTTTCAAGCGCGAAGGACGTCCCAGCGAAAAGGAAATCCTGACCTCTCGCCTGATCGATCGCCCGTTGCGCCCGCTGTTCCCGGAGAGTTTTTACAACGAAGTGCAAATCGTCGCAACGGTGATGTCTTCGGATGAAGAGATCGATTCCGATATCCCGGCCATGATAGGTGCGTCTGCCGCGCTGGCATTGTCCGGTATCCCGTTCGACGGCCCAATAGGTGCTGCGCGCGTGGGCTATGCCAACGGCCAGTATCTGCTCAATCCGACCGCGACCGAACTGTCGACATCGCAATTGGACCTGGTAGTTGCCGGTACCGACCGCGCAGTGCAAATGGTTGAGTCCGAAGCACAGCAGTTGTCGGAAGAGATCATGCTGGGCGCGGTGATGTTCGGGCACGAGCAGATGCAGGTGGTCATTCAGGCGATCAACGAAATGGCCGATGCGGTGGGTGCGGATGCGTGGGAATGGACTGCGCCGGCCAAGGACGAGGCATTGACCGCACAAATCGCCAATCTCGCCGAGGCTGAGCTTGGTAAGGCTTATGCGATACGTTCCAAACAGGCTCGCACCGTGGCGGTTGATGCGATACGTGACAAGGTGATGCTTGCGATGTCGCCAGAAGTCATGGCAACCCAGAAAAATCACGTCAATGATTTGTTCAGCGCGCTGGAAGCCAAGATCGTGCGCGGGCAGATTCTCAGCGGCGAACCGCGCATCGATGGTCGAGACACGCGCACCGTGCGTCCCATCACCATCCGCAGCGGAGTATTGCCACGTACCCACGGGTCAACCTTGTTCACCCGCGGCGAAACGCAAGCCATCGTGGTGGCCACGTTGGGCAGCATGCGCGACTCACAGAAAATCGATGCACTGCAGGGCGAATATACCGACCGTTTCATGCTGCATTACAACTTCCCGCCGTATTCCACCGGTGAGACCGGCCGCGTAGGCACGCCGAAGCGCCGCGAAATCGGTCATGGCCGATTGGCCAAGCGCGCGTTGGTGGCGGTATTGCCCAGCGAAGAGGAATTTGGCTATGCGATGCGCGTGGTTTCTGAAATTACCGAGTCCAATGGTTCCAGTTCGATGGCTTCGGTGTGCGGAGGCTGCTTGTCGTTGCTGGATGCCGGGGTGCCACTCAAAGCTCATGTGGCGGGTATCGCCATGGGTCTGATCAAGGAAGGCAACCGTTTCGCGGTATTGACCGATATTCTCGGCGATGAAGATCATCTGGGCGATATGGATTTCAAGGTGGCCGGTACAGAAACCGGTGTGACCGCTTTGCAGATGGATATCAAGATCAACGGCATTACGCGCGATATCATGCAGGCTGCTTTGATCCAGGCCCGCGAAGGCCGTATGCACATTCTGGGGCTGATGAAGCAGTCCATGCCAAGTGCCCGTACCGAAGTTTCCGAATTCGCACCGCGCATGATCAAAATGAAGATCAATCCGGAAAAGATCCGCGACGTGATCGGCAAGGGTGGTGCGGTGATTCGTGCCCTCACCGAAGAAACCGGCACTACTATCGACATTGACGACACCGGCAACGTGACGATCTCCTGCGTAAGCGGCGAGGCGGGTGAGCTGGCCAGGAAGCGCATCGAAGATATCGTTGCCGATGTGGAAGTAGGCAAGATATACGAAGGTCCAGTAGTCAAATTGCTCGACTTTGGTGCATTGGTGAACGTCTTGCCGGGCAAGGATGGCTTGTTGCATATTTCACAGATTGCTCACGAGCGTGTAGTCAGTGTTGCCGACCACCTTAAAGAGGGGCAAATCGTGCGCGTTAAAGTGCTTGAAGTCGACGACAAGGGACGCATGAAGCTGAGCATCAAAGCCTTGCTGGATGCACCGGTGGCAGCTGCCGAGTAACGAGGTAGGCCGGTACAACAAAAAAGCCCCGCCAAAAATGGCGGGGCTTTTTTTATAGGTGTGGCAATTTTACAAACCGGCTGCGATTATTTTGCTACCTGTCTCTCGCGTATTTCATCCAAGGTCTTGCAATCGATACATAGTGTGGCAGTAGGCCTTGCTTCGAGCCGATTCAAGCCGATCTCGACACCGCAATTGTCGCAGTAGCCATATTCGCCGGCATCGATCTTTGCTAGCATCTCGTTGATTTTTTTTATTAGTTTCCGTTCCCGGTCACGATTGCGCAGTTCCAGACCCATGTCGGATTCCTGTGTGGCGCGGTCATTCGGGTCGGCGAATACGGTTGCCTCGTCCTGCATGGTATGTACGGTGCGGTCAATATCCTTGCCCAAACCTGCCTTGATGTCGTTCATGATCTGGCGGAAATGGTCGAGCTGCTTTGGGCTCATGTAAGCCTCGCCCTTCTTGGGTTTGTAAGGGACGACGGGTTTTTGTGGCTGTACCTGCATTGCGCTTCTCCAACGGGATAAAAATAAAGTCCGCTTTAATACCAGAAAGCGGGGGGTTCGGCAACTATATTAGCTTTTTCCAAGTAGCAAAAACAGGCTTGGCCGTTTGTTCAGTTGCGGCATAGGTTGCGATTTCCACTGGGCGATAGAGCGCGTCTGGATTTGCTCGCTGCGCAAAGTGATGTCGGTAGCGACACATAGCTGCGTTTCCGGGCGACACTGGGCGAGCAGGGCGCCCAACATCCTGTCGTTGCGGTACGGGGTTTCAATGAACAGCTGGGTTTGTTTGCGTTTTATGGATTCGGCCTCCAAGGTTGCAATAGCTCTTTTTCTGTCCGCCTCCGCTATAGGCAAGTAACCGTGGAAGGCGAAGCACTGCCCATTCAGGCCGGAAGCCATCAACGCCAGCAAAATCGAGGAAGGGCCGACCAGCGGCACGACGCGGATGCCGCTACGCTGTGCCAGGTTGACCAAATCGGCACCCGGGTCGGCGATTCCCGGACAACCTGCCTCTGAAATGACCCCCACATCGTGCCCTGCCAGCAGCGGAGCCAGCAGTTCGGGTAACTCAATCGCGGTGGTGTGCTCGTTTAACGTGGCGAAGTGGAGTGCCTGGATCGGTTGCTCGTGTTTAAGTGCGGAGAGGAATTGCCGGGCGGTCTTGGGTTGTTCCACTACAAAGTGTCGCAACTTGCGCGCCAAGCCGATAACGTGCTGCGGCAACACTTGGTCGGCAGGCGTATCTCCCAGTGTGCAGGGAATCAGGTAAAGCGTGCCCGGTTTGTTGGCCATTTCAGAACAGCCGTACGTTTTCACGCCGCAGCATTCCCACCAGCATAATCAGTGGCAGACCAATCAGCGCGTTCGGGTCATCACCGCTCATCCGGCTGATCAGAGCAATACCAAGCCCTTCGGATTTCGCGCTGCCGGCACAGTGATAGGGTTGTTCCTGGAGCAGGTAGCCTTCTATCTCGTCATCACTGAGATCACGCAGGGTAACAAAATTCTCAGCCACTTCGGTTTGCATATGGCCGGTTCGGCTGTTCAGCAGCGTCAGCGCAGTATAGAAGTGCGTGGTTTTGCCGCGCATGGAACGCAGTTGATGGACCGCATTGTCGTGGGTAATGGGTTTGCCGAGCTGCTTGCCATCCAGCAGGGCAACCTGGTCGGAGCCGATGATAAGCGCGTCCGGGTATTTGTCGGTCACCGCCCTGGCTTTGATCTGAGCCAATCGCACCGAGGTTTCACGTGCAGATTCTTGCGGCAATGGCGTTTCATCAACGTTTGGTGCCATGGTTTCGAACGGAAGATTCAGCCGTTTGAGCAGTTGGCTGCGGTAAATTGAACTGGAAGCGAGGACAAGCAACTGAGAATTCAAAGATATTCCTTGGGATTTTTGACAGGATGCGGCGAAAAATATATCATGCGCGCCTCATGTATGCACGGCCTTTCATCGATAGCTTGGATTTTGCCCGAAACGGGAAGCATTTAAGCGGTGACTTGCCGGTTGCCGAGCTGCCTCGCTTGCTGGATGCACTGGAAACTCCCCAGGGGATTTTGCGTTACACAGTGCAGGGAGGCGTGGATAAACAAGGGATGCAATTTCTGGATGTGGGTGTGGTTGGCCTGTGCCGGTTGCGTTGCCAGCGTTGTCTGGATGGCCTCGATTATCCGGTACGGCTTGATACGCGCTTGTTGCTCCGCGATCAGGCAAGTCTCGAAGCACTGGACGATGAAGCGGGAGACGAGGAAGAAGGGTTCGACAGCATCTTGGCGGATATGCATCTGAATGTGTTTGATATGCTGGAAGAAGAGATTTTGTTAAGCCTGCCAATCGCACCCAAACACGAATTGGGTGCTTGTCAGGCGACAGATGGCAAAAATACGCGGGTGGATGAACAAAATCCATTTTCGGTTTTAGCGAAATTGAAACGTAATTAAACAGTTTTTTAGGAGTAGTTAACATGGCAGTTCAGCAGAATAAGAAGTCCCCATCCAAGCGCGGCATGCACCGCGCCCATGATTTTTTGACCAACCCCGCGACTGCGATCGAGCCAACCACGGGTGAGAACCATTTGCGCCACCACATCAGTCCTACCGGCTTTTACCGTGGCAAGAAGGTAGTCAAGACCAAGGGCGAATAAACCTTCAAGTGGCGCAGCCGATCATTCAAGGTCGGCTGCGTTTTCTTTTTGTTAGCCTTGCCGAGGATCGTTTAGTGGATGTCACATTAGCTATCGATGCGATGGGAGGCGACCACGGCACGACGGTCACTATCCCCGCAGCAGTTGAATATCTGAAGCAGTTCCCCGACGATACCATCATTCTGGTCGGTATCCCCAATGCCATTGAAGCCGAATTACGTGCCTTGGGCATGAAAACCGGGGTGCATTTGCGCATTCATCCGGCCAGTGAAGTGGTGGGTATGGACGAACAGCCGCAATCCGCATTGCGCGGAAAAAAAGATTCCTCAATGCGCATCAGCATCGATCTGGTCAAAAATGGTGAGGCGTTGGCCTGCGTCAGTGCGGGCAATACCGGAGCACTGATGGCAACGGCTCGATATGTGCTGAAAACCATCCCGGGTATCGATCGCCCCGCAATCGCGTCGTACTTGCCAACCAAGGCCGGCCAAGTCTGCATGCTCGACCTGGGCGCCAACACCGATTGCAACGCGCAGCACCTGCTGCAATTTGCCTTGATGGGTTCGACGCTGGTTACCGCGTTGGAGCACAAACCCAGTCCCAGCGTCGGCCTGTTGAATATCGGCAGCGAAGACATCAAGGGTAACGAAGTGGTCAAGCAGGCCGCCGAGCTGCTGCGTGCCAGCGACCTGAATTTCTACGGAAACGTCGAAGGCAATGACATCTTCAAAGGCACGACCGACGTGGTGGTGTGCGATGGTTTCGTCGGCAACGTGGCGTTAAAAACTACCGAAGGACTGGCGCAGATGCTGGGCGGTTTTTTGCGTGAAGAATTTGGCAGGAACATATTCTCCAAGCTGGCTGCGCTGGTGGCAATGCCGGTGCTTAATGCGTTCAAGCGCCGGGTGGACCATCGGCGCTATAACGGCGCTAGCCTGCTCGGATTGAAGGGTATCGTCGTGAAGAGCCACGGTTCGGCAGATATATTCGCTTTTCGCTTTGCCATTGAACGCGCCGCGGAAGAAGTACGCGGCGGCATGTTGCAGCACATCAGCGAGCATATTGAAATATGGCATCATTCAAATCTGCAGAAAGCAGCGGAGGTTTCCTGATGTATTCAAAAATCATCGGCACCGGAAGTTATTTGCCGGCCAAGGCGCTGACCAATTTTGACCTGGAAAAGTTCGTTGATACCTCGCACGACTGGATCGTCTCGCGCAGTGGTATCGTCGAACGGCATATTGCGGCAGATAATGAGCTGACCAGCGATCTCGCCTTGCAAGCCAGCCTGCAGGCGATCAAGGCTGCAGGCATCAGTGCCGACCAGATAGACCTGGTGATCGTCGCGACCACTACTCCCGACCAGATTTTCCCCAGCACAGCCTGCATCCTTCAAGACAAGCTCGGGATCAGGAACCAGGGTGCCGCATTCGACATGCAGGCGGTATGCGGCGGCTTTGTGTATGCAATGAACACTGCCGACTTGTATATACGCAGCGGCCAGGCCAAAACAGCACTGGTCGTTGGTGCTGAAGTGCTGTCGCGCATCCTGGACTGGAATGATCGCACCACTTGCGTTTTGTTCGGTGACGGAGCCGGGGCAGTCGTGCTGCAGGCCTCCGAATCGCCCGGTATTATTGCAGGCAAGCTGCACGCCGATGGCAGTCATCGCGACATGTTGAAAGCCGAGGGCAGCATCAATAACGGTTTGGTGCAGGGCGATCCATTCATCAAGATGGAAGGTCCGGCAGTTTTCAAATTTGCTGTAAAAGTGCTCAGTTCAGTAGTCGAGGAAGTGCTTGAAGCAAACCAGATGCAGGGTTCCGACATCGATTGGCTGATACCGCACCAGGCCAATATCCGAATAATGGAAGCAACCGCAAAGAAACTCGGGTTGAGTATGGATAACGTGATCGTCACGGTTGCGACCCACGGCAATACCTCGGCGGCATCGATTCCCCTGGCATTGGATACGGCGGTGCGCGATGGCCGTATCAAGGCAGGGCAGAATATTTTAATGGAGGCCGTGGGTGGTGGATTTACCTGGGGTGCCGTTTTGATCAGGTGGTAGATTCCAGATATGACTAAATTCGCTTTCGTTTTTCCCGGCCAGGGATCGCAATCACGCGGCATGATGAACGGCTATGCCGATTTCCCGGTAGTGCGCAACACATTCGACGAAGCTTCCGAAGTGCTGAATCAAAACTTATGGCGACTGGTTGAGGAAGGCAGCGATGCAGACCTGAGCGCCACCGTGAATACCCAACCAGTCATGTTGACCGCAGGTGTGGCGGTATATCGTGCCTGGCAGGCACGGCATGGTGCTACCCCATCCATCATGGCGGGGCATAGTCTGGGAGAATATACCGCGATGGTCGCTTCCGGTGCACTGAGTTTTGCGGATGCATTGCCGCTGGTGCGCTACCGTGCGCAATGCATGCAGCAGGCCGTTCCGGAAGGAGTCGGCGGAATCGCCGCGATACTCGGGTTGGATGACGATGCGGTGCGTGCCGTTTGCGCAGAGGGGGCACAGGGCGAAGTACTGGAAGCCGTGAATTACAACTCACCCGGACAGGTGGTTATCGCCGGGAATCGCTCTGCAGTCGAACGCGGCATGGAACTGGCCAAGGCCAGGGGTGCAAAGCGCGCGATCATGCTGCCGATGAGCGTGCCGTCGCACTGCGATTTGATGAAGGGTGCGGCGCAGCAATTGGGAAAATATCTGAGCAATATCAAAATGCTGAGCCCTTCCATTCCGGTACTGCACAATGCCGATGTGCAAAGCTATACGGATGAGGCCGCGATAAAGGATGCACTGGTGCGCCAGTTATATTCGCCGGTGCGCTGGGTGGAAACCGTGCTGGAATTCGGCAATCAGGGCATCACACACAATGTCGAATGCGCGCCCGGCAAAGTGCTTGCCGGATTGAACAAGCGCATCACTTCCGAACAGCAAGCCCTGTCCATACACGACGGCGCAGCGCTGATTCAGATTTTGGCCGTACTCGCATAAGGAGCTGTATATGACACTGCAAGGACAGATCGCATTAGTCACCGGAGCCAGCCGTGGCATCGGCCAGGCCATCGCGCTGGAGCTGGGCAGGCTGGGCGCGACCGTGATCGGCACGGCCACCAGCGGCACCGGTGCGCAAGCGATCGGCGCGTATCTGGATGCTGCCGGTATCAAGGGGGCCGGCATGGCATTGAACGTCAACGACACGGCTCAAACCGAACAGGTCCTGGCTGACCTGCGCAAGCAATTCGGTGAAATCTCGATACTGGTGAATAACGCGGGTATTACCCGCGATAATCTGCTGGCACGCATGACCGATGAGGAATGGGACGATGTGCTGGCGACCAACCTCAAATCGGTGTTTCGCCTAAGCCGTGCCGTGCTGCGTGCAATGATGAAGGCAAGGGGGGGGCGCATTATCAGCATTTCCTCGGTGATCGGTAGCATGGGAAACGCGGGGCAGGCCAATTACGCCGCTTCCAAAGCGGGTATGGTCGGTTTCACCAAGTCCCTTGCCCAGGAAATCGGCAGCCGGAATATCACCGTGAACTGCGTTGCCCCGGGATTTATCGATACCGACATGACCCATGCGTTGGGTGAAGAACAGCGCAGCAAACTGGTCGAACATGTCCCTTTGAAACGCCTCGGTCAACCTGCCGATATCGCCGCCGCCGTGGCTTTTCTGGCAGGTCCGGGAGCGGCATACATCACCGGAGTGACATTGCATGTAAATGGCGGGATGTATATGGAATAGGTTGTCGCCGCAGGGCGTCACCCGCTGTACGGTAGCCGGTATTCGTGGCGGTGTTTTACGGCGCCGCCACAGCCGAAGGCGCCTGCCAATAACCGCTGTTCGATGCCAACTTGTTTGTTATATCAAGGTTATCTCAATCATCCCGGCGAACTGTCCGTGCTATTCCGCCAAGGATTCAAAAACAAAACCAGCGTACCTGTTATCATGGCATGCCTCGACCATAAATAATAGGATTGCAAATGGCCAAACCAAATTACTCGTTCGAAAAACGCCAGAAAGAGCTCGCCAAGAAAAAGAAACAGGAAGAAAAACGGCAAAGAAAAATTGCACCACAGGGTGAGCAGCCAGAAAATGTCCAATCCCAGCCACCCGCTGATGAAGTATCAGGCAACTGATCCCAGTAATTCCGAATATTTGGGATGCCTCTATGCATAACATTTCGATAACTCAGTAAAGAACACAAGTTGTTTGGATTTTTTTGCAAATTTGATACAATGCCGCTGTTTTTTTGAACTTTAATCTGGGTGGGAGAAATAAGATGTCTATTGAACAACGTGTTAAAAAGATCGTTGCCGAACAACTGGGCGTAAACGAGTCTGAAGTCAAGAATGAATCTTCTTTTGTCAACGATTTGGGAGCGGATTCGCTGGATACCGTGGAATTGGTAATGGCACTTGAAGAAGAGTTCGAGTGCGACATACCGGACGAAGACGCAGAAAAAATAACCACCGTACAACAGGCTATCGACTACGTCTTGGCACACCAGAAGTAATCCGCTTCAGTATTTCATATATCCTCATTTTCTGTTGGCCCATCCTTTCTGTCTGGCGGAGTTAATTTGTTGCCTAAGCGTAGAGTAGTCATTACCGGGTTGGGAATCATTTCCCCCGTGGGGATAGGTATTCCCGCTGTATGGCAGAATATCGTCGCAGGGAAATCCGGTATAACCAGGATTACCCATTTTGACGCCAGTCATATGGCGGCTCAAATTGCGGGGGAAGTGAAGGATTTCGACGTCACAAAATTTCTCTCTGCCAAGGATGCCCGGCGCATGGACAGGTTTATCCATTTCGGGCTGGTTGCCGGAATGGAGGCGTTCAAGGACTCGGGGCTGGAAGTATCCGAGCAGAATGCCGAGCGTATCGGCGTAAACATCGGCTCGGGTATCGGCGGTCTGCCGATGATTGAGGATACGCACAACGATTACCTCGCAGCAGGGCCGCGCAAAATATCGCCGTTTTTCATTCCGGGCACCATTATCAACATGATTTCCGGGAACCTGTCCGTGATGTACGGATTGCAGGGCCCCAATCTGGCGATGGTTTCGGCGTGCACAACAGGCACGCATTGCATCGGTGAATCGGCGCGCATTATCGAATATGGTGATGCGGATGTGATGATTGCGGGCGGCTCAGAAGCAACCCTGTGCGGACTGGCGGTGGGCGGTTTTTCTTCAGCCCGTGCACTCAGCACCCGCAACGATGATCCGGCCACTGCAAGTCGCCCCTGGGACAAGGATCGCGACGGCTTCGTGATGGGAGAAGGCGCAGGGGTGATGGTACTGGAGGAGTACGAGCATGCCAAGGCGCGCGGTGCCAGGATTTATGCGGAATTGGCCGGCTACGGGATGAGCGGCGATGCCTACCATATCACTTCGCCGAATAGCGATGGACCGAGGCGCAGTATGCTGAATGCGCTGCGTAATGCGGGATTGGATGCGCAAGCTGTGCAGTACGTTAATGCGCATGGCACCTCAACCCCTCTGGGCGACAAGAATGAAACCGATGCCATCAAGCTGGCGTTCGGTGGTCATGCCAAGAAGCTGGTAGTGAATTCTACCAAGTCGATGACAGGCCACCTGCTGGGTGGTGCCGGCGGCATCGAGTCGGTATTTTGCGCGTTGGCGTTACACCATCAAATCTCACCCCCGACCATCAATATTTTTGAGCAAGACCCCGAATGCGATCTCGACTACTGTGCAAATGTTGCACGCGACATGAAGATTGATGTCGCCATGAACAATAACTTCGGTTTCGGTGGAACCAACGGAACCCTGGTGTTCCGCAAGGTCTAGTTTTCGCCGCGATGCTGGTCAATGGCAAGCCTGGCGATTTGATCAGCATACGTGATCGTGGGCTGCTCTATGGAGATGGGGTGTTTCGCACCATGCGCGCGATCAAGGGTCAGGCGCAACATTGGACGCTGCACTACCAAAAACTACAGCACGACTGCACCGCCCTGGGCATTGCTTGTCCCGATGTTGAACTTCTATCCGCCGAGTTGGATGGCCTGCTTGAGCAACACCCTGAGGGTGTGGTGAAACTGGTTGTCACACGCGGGCAAGGAATACGTGGCTATGCGCCGCCAGACGATCCGAATATCACCCATTTCTGGGACTTTTCCCCATTGCCCGACTTCCCGCCCAGCCTGGCAATACGCGGGATTATAGCAAAGCTATGCAAACTACGCCTGGGTTGGCAACCTCGTCTGGCGGGAATAAAGCATCTCAACCGCCTGGAAAACGTTATGGCAGCAGCGGAATACAGTGATGCGCGTTTGCTTGATCCCGAAATTTCCGAAGGCTTGTTGCTGGATGTTGACGACAATGTTATAGCCGGAACGCGCAGCAACTTATTTGTTGTGTCCCGGGGAAAATTGATTACACCGGATTTAACGCGCAGCGGCGTGGCGGGTGTACAGAGGGATCGCGTTATCCACTGGTCGAAACTGAACAATATGGCAATGCAAATCCGCAATGTCGGTCTTGATGAGGTGTTGCAAGCCGATGAGCTGTTCGTGGTAAACAGTATTATCGGTTTGTGGCCGATACGAGAACTCGAGCAGCGGCACTGGGCGGGTTTCCCGATTGCGATGAATATCCGGCAAGCCTGGGCAAACGAGGCAGTTAGCTGATGAAAAAATTCCTTACTTTAATATTGCTGGTTTTGATTCTGCTTATCTCGGGTGCCGGCTATTACGCGCTCAGCCCGTTACCGTTGCCAGTCACCCCGTTTGAATTTTCACTTAAGCAAGGCAGCAGCCTGAAAAGTACCGCCCGGGAAATGCAACAATCGGGGTTGCTGGATCATGGCTGGAAGTTCGACTGGCTTGCCCGTTTGCTGGGAAAATCAGGACAGCTGAAAGCGGGTAACTATGCGCTGGAACATCCTGTTTCGCCGCTTCAGCTGTTGAAAATCATCAGTTCCGGCGAGGTCAGCCTGAGCCAGATTAGTGTGATTGAGGGCTGGACATTCAAACAAATGCGCGAAGCGCTAAACGCGAATCGGAATATCACCCATGATTCGGAAATGCTGAGCGACGAAGAAATATTGCAGCATATCGGCGCGACAGAAATGCATGCCGAGGGCTTGTTTTTCCCAAACACCTATTATTTTGCAGCGGGCAGCAGCGATCTGAAAATATTAAAGCGCGCCTATCAGACCATGCAAAAAAACCTGCAGCAGGCCTGGCAGACGCGGGATGCAAATCTGCCATTTCAAACGCCTTACCAGGCACTGACGCTCGCGTCGATCGTCGAGAAAGAAACCGGGACGCCCAGCGACCGCAATATGATCGCTGGCGTGTTTGTGAATCGGCTGAGAAAGGGCATGTTATTGCAATCCGATCCAACGGTGATTTACGGGCTGGGTGACAAGTTCGACGGGAACCTGCGCAAGCGTGATTTGCTGGCAGATACCGCTTACAATACTTATAAGCGCAGGGGTTTGACGCCCACACCGATTTGCCTGCCCGGCATGGCTGCTTTGCAGGCTGTATTGCACCCGGCGCAGACAGATGCGCTCTACTTCGTTGCGCGCGGCGATGGCAGTTCGCAATTTTCCAACAATTTGGCCACGCACAATCGCGCGGTGAATCGATACCAGAAATAGGCGGGTACCGCCTGCAGATGCCATTTGGCCGAATCAAATCACCCGCAAAACGGACAACGCCGACTATCGATTGACCGTGTTCAACTGTTAACTATGATCTAAATGAGTAAATTCATTACCTTTGAAGGCGTAGACGGCGCGGGCAAAAGTACCCATATCGCTTGGTTTGCCGAAGTGCTGAGGCAACGCGGCCACGATGTTGTGGTCACCCGCGAGCCGGGCGGCACGCCGCTGGGTGAACAATTGCGCGAAATTCTGCTGAGCCAGCCGATGAACATCGGCACCGAGGCATTGCTGATGTTTGCTGCCCGGCTGGAACACATCGAACAGGTGATCCGGCCGGGACTGCGTGCCGGAAAGTGGGTGATATCGGACCGGTTCAGCGATGCCAGCTTTGCCTACCAGGGTGGTGGAAGAGGCTTGAGCTGGGAAAAGCTAAGTCAGCTCGAGCAATGGGTACACCCCGATCTGCAGCCTGACCTGACACTATTTTTCGACATTCCGGTCGAGATTGCCAGGCAGCGTCTGACGAACAACGCCTCGCTGGACCGTTTTGAACAGGAGCAGGCTGAATTCTTCGAGCGGGTGAGCGCTGGATACCACAAACGCGTACAGGAACACCCGCAAAGATATGCTGTCATTGATGCATCACAGAGCGTGGATAAAGTTAAACATAAACTTGAAGAGATAATCTCATTTATTTGATATGAAAGAACTTTACCCATGGCAAAAAAATGACTGGGCACGCTTGCAGACGCTGCGCGATCGTCCCGCGCACGGGATTTTGTTCAGGGGAAGCGAGGGTATCGGCAAGCTGGCGCTTGCGGTCAATTATGCTCAAAGCTTGTTGTGTCAGGATCCCGATGAAGCGAATTTTGCATGCGGAAAATGCCCGTCATGCCACTGGTTCGAGCAAGGCACACATCCGGATTTTCGTATTTTGCAGCCAGAATCCCTGAGTCTTGATGGCGAGGAGCCCGAGTCCGGAAAAAAGCCCAGCAAGCAAATCTCGGTCGCGCAAATTCGCGATTTGGCGGGTTTTTTCGGCATGACCGCTCATCAGGGCGGCAGGCGCGTGATTGTGATACATCCTGCGGAGAGCATGAATCCGAATGCTGCCAATGCCTTGCTGAAAAGTCTCGAAGAACCTCCTCCGGGATTGTTGTTCATCCTGGTATCACACAAACCGCAACAATTATTGCCTACCATCTTGAGCCGCTGCCTGGCTTTCACATTGCCTGCGCCGGATGCCGTCAGTGCCACGCGCTGGTTAGGCGGGCAGGGTGTAAAAAATCCCGCGGAAGTTCTCGCAGCCTCGGGTTTTTCGCCGTTGCATGCGGTCCAGCTCGATGAACAGCTGGGCGGCGCAGAACGCAGCATGATGCTGCGCGCGGTGCGCCAACCGGCCTCGCTTGATGTGTTCGCATTGGCCGAGGCGCTGCAAAAAACCGAGCAGGTAATGGTCGTGCAGTGGCTGCAACAATGGTGCTACGATCTGACCTCGATGAAGTTGGCCGGCAAACTGCGCTATCATCCCGGTGAAGAATCCGTCATTAAAAATCTGGTTGGATCGGTATCAGCGTTGAACCTGGCACGCTTGCAAAAACACCTGCAAACAGCCAAACGCGAAGCGAAACATACCCTCAACCCCAAGCTTTTTTATGAATCGCTGCTGTTGGCGTATCGCCAACTCCTGCTCGAATAATCATGCCGTTAATCGACTCCCACTGCCATATCAATTTTCCGGAGCTTGCCGCAAACATTGACGATGTGCTGGCGCAAATGCGCGACAACGAAGTGATCAGCGCATTGTGTGTTTCGGTCAATCTGACTGATTTTCCGCAGGTGCTGGCCCTAGCCGAGCAGTATCCGCATATCTATGCCTCGGTGGGCGTGCATCCTGATTACGAGGGTGTGGAAGAAACCGATGTGGCCCGGCTGGTCGCGCTGGCGCAGCATCCCAGGATTGTTGCCATCGGTGAAACCGGCCTGGATTATTTTCGTCTCAAGGGCGATCTGGAGTGGCAACGCGAGCGTTTCCGCAACCATATCCGCGCAGCACGCGAGAGCGCCAAGCCGCTCATCATTCATACCCGCGAAGCCGCAGCGGATACGCTGCGCATCATGACGGAAGAAAATGCCGCGGAGGCCAGCGGCGTGATGCATTGTTTCACCGAATCATGGGAAGTCGCCGAAGCCGCGCTGGCAATGGGTTTTTTCATATCCTTTTCCGGAATCGTTACCTTCAAGAATGCAACACAACTCAAGGAAGTCGCACGGCGCGTGCCGCTCGAGCGTATGCTGATCGAAACCGATTCACCGTATCTGGCGCCTGTTCCGCATCGCGGCAAGCTCAACCAGCCGGCTTATGTGAAGCATGTCGCCGCGGAGATTGCCATGCTGCGCGGCATCAGCCTGGACGAAGTGGCGAGCCGCACGACTGAAAATTTTGCCCGCCTGTTCAAACTCGGCGATATATTTGACTGATTGCAGTAAGTGAAATTATTGACAGAAATTTGAATATCCCTATAATGCGCAACTCGTTTTGCGGGAGTAGCTCAGTTGGTAGAGCGCAACCTTGCCAAGGTTGAGGTCGAGAGTTCGAGACTCTTCTCCCGCTCCAATTCTGAGGGAAAGCATTCTGGCTTTCCCTCGTTCATTTCAAGCTGTTGATTCGCAGTGCGGCGAGATAGCAAAATGGTTATGCAGCGGATTGCAAATCCGCCTATCCCAGTTCGATTCTGGGTCTCGCCTCCAAATGCCCGCCCGGGTGGTGAAATTGGTAGACACAACGGACTTAAAATCCGTCGCTTGGGTAAAACCAGCGTGCCGGTTCGATTCCGGCTCCGGGCACCAACTCAAGAGAAAATCACGCGCTTGGTGATGGTGGGGCTGGGTATGCCCAGCGGTCACTTTGCCCA
>Ga0307375_10000760_pt1 | contig 38158 bp, 38 predicted proteins | sample TR1MG_FD_202531 | JGI IMG/M metagenome (GOLD analysis project Ga0307375, IMG submission 202531) | Soil microbial communities from Risofladan, Vaasa, Finland - TR-1 | ecosystem: Environmental > Terrestrial > Soil > Coastal area > Acid sulfate soil | place: Finland: Risofladan, Vaasa | collected... | reverse complement strand
AAAAACGGATAATAGAACTTTGCCGCCGCCCATACTTAACAATGGGCGGCGGTGTTCTTTGTGCCGGCTATTGTATGTCCCTCATTAAACGTGACCATGAGACCATCGATTGAGGTGACCACACTCAAGTGAGGGGGCGACGACCATACAGTCATGGCCGATATGGGTCAGCTGCCGATAAATCCCGTAGCCGCAGGGACCGGCCTCGGTGCAGAAGGATAGGACCTCCCCCTGGGGACTTAAGTTTCTTTACGAGTTTGGCCACCGCCTCCGGGGTGTTGGCGATCTCCCCGTGAGCGGGGCTTGCCCTGACCGGCGTCAGCGATCGCGACCGCGATGGTGTCTTTGTGTGTATCTAATCCTCTTTCTGGTGGTAGCGGCCAACGTGGTCACCTTGCTTGGGAGCGGGCCCTATTCGGCCTATCCGAGGTCGGCTGTCGCTTATTCCGGGCTCTGCTGCCTGCGAGTCCCGGTAAGTCAGGGTACACGGCTTGAATGGCCACAGCTGGTAACGGGGTTCTCTTGCCCGCTGCCCACTATGGCCCCTTTTTTTGGCTTTAATTCCCGGCTCCTATTCAAAAACTCTCCTCTATCGGCCTTTACATACACCAGGGGAACGCCTGCCCTTGATCCATTCATGGATGACCGTCTTCTCCATGATCTGGCGTACTTCGACCAGAAAGGGGCGCTGGCTTTCTGGAAACGCGAAGATCTGTCGGAAGTGTGTCTTGCCGATTCTGATGGCCGCGGCCTATAATAGTTCCCATGAGACCACATAAACGCGATATAAGTTTCTTCGGGATCTATTAGCGTGGAATCGCCTATCCCTTTACCTGTCGAGCGCGCGATTCGTAAGCTCGGCGGCGACATTGCGCTGGCGCGCCGCCGCCGCCATATCTCGCAGACTTCTCTAGCTGAGCGCATGAGCGCATCCCTTTCCACTGTGCGCCGCATGGAGAAAGGTGACGCGCGCGTGCCTATCCATTTTTTCGCCCGGGCGCTGCACGTCTTCGGCGAAATCCAGGCGCTGGAGCTGCTGCTGGACACTTCTCGCGACGAGATCGGCCTGACGCTGATGGACGAGCGCTTACCTAAGCGCGTACGCAGCAAGCCACGTGGCACTTCGGGAGCGCTGTGATGGCCGCTATCTCGCGGGTCCGCGAGCAGGTCCAGGTGTGTATCGGCGACGCAGGTCTGCCGGTGGGCTCGCTCACTTATGTCCGGCAGGGACGCCGCGAGAACAGCGCTTTTGCCTACGATGCGACCTGGCTTGCCCACCCGGCGCGCTTCAACGTGTCGGCCGACCTGCAACTCATGCCGGGCCATCAATCGCATAAGGCGAGGTTGCCTAATGATTCGGTGTTTCATGGCGCGATTGCGGACACCGCGCCGGATGCGTGGGGGCGGCGCATTATCGCCCGCGATCATGCCAGGCGCCGGAGGGCCAATCCGGAGCTGCTGGCCCTCACGGAGCTGGACTACTTACTGGCGGTTGATGACTTTAGTCGCGTCGGAGCGCTGCGCCTGCGCCATGCGGAGGGATCTTGGCGCGGAACGGCCGCCAAAGGCCAGGGTAACAGGTCGTCGCTGATTGAACTGGAGCGTGTCTACCAGGCCGGCAGCGCTGTCGAACGGGGGGATGAATCAGCTGAGGATCTGCGTTATCTGCAAGGTAAAGGTACGTCGCTCGGCGGCCTACGACCTAAGTGCACGATGGTGGACGAGGATGGGTTGCTTGCTATCGGTAAGTTCCCGAGCGTCGGCGACACCCGCAGCGTCACGCGTGGCGAGGTGCTTGCCTTGAGATTAGCCACGCTCGCGGGTGTTGATGCCGCGCACGCGCGTATCGTCTTACTGGGTGATACGGGAAACGAGGCCCCGGTAGCGGTCATCCGCCGGTTCGATCGCGCTCGCGGCGGTGGCCGGATTCCGTACCAGTCGGCGGCATCGCTTCTGCAAGCCTCGCGCGAAGAGGATCATACCTACGCGGAGATTGCAGACGCGATCCGCTCCCATAGTCACGCACCCACCGACGACGTGCGCCAGCTTTGGCGTCGCTTGGTGTTGAACCTTCTGATCACTAATGTCGATGACCATCTGCAGAACCACGGCTTCTTGCACGTGGAGCGCGGGCTGTGGCGCCTTGCTCCGGCCTTTGACCTGAATCCCTTTCCAGACAAGGACCGGGAGTCCAAGACTTGGCTGACAGAACAGGACGGGCCGATCACCGATGTGCCTATGTTGCTTGCCCGTGCATCGTACTTTGCGCTCGACGAGGCGCAGGCCCTGGCCGTTCTCGGCGAGGCGTGCGCTGCGGTATCCCGTTGGCGCCAAATCGCGCTCAGTTCCGAAGTGGGATTTTGCGCAACCGAATTGGATGATTTTGCGCCCGCCTTCGAGCACAAACAGATGGATGTCGCCGCCGCGTTGCTTGCGTGATAACGGTGCAAGCGACGGGACGGAAAGGGGCCCGTCTATAGCAAGCCCCTAGGGGTTTTCGGAAGCAGGATCGGTCTGCGTAAATCCGCGCTGCCGTTGACGCGAGCCCTGATGACGCTCGTCGCAGGGCTATCCTAAGCGACTTGGCCCGGCATTTCCGGTCGGGTTTCCTAGGCGCCTCGCGCGGCTTCCTGATCTTTCTGTCAAATTCAGCGCTTTAGGAGTCCTGGCGAGTGACCTGTCGCTACGCGGCCATTGGGCTCGTTAATGAGACGCGTGTAACGACTCACGAGAACCGACGGCGAACGTCGTGTCTCATCAGTCGTTACACTGGAACCATCACGACGGTCCCCAAAAAGACGCGGATCCTGGTGATCGTCTACACCAGAGGCAGCAGAGCCGCCCCGCATTTAGTTGGCCACTACGATTGCGCCGACGGCCGGTAGAGGTTCCGTCCCTTCGCTTAGTATCTTGAGGTATCCGCTGTAGCCAAACACGCGCCCTCGTCGCCGGCCGGTCACCTCTTCGACGATACCAAGACGCTTAAGATCGGCCAGGAACAGTTGGCACTGTTAGCCCTGTTAGCCCTGTTAGCCCTGTTCGCTCTACTAGGCGATTGGCAGTGAGAAAGGGACTCTGCTGAAACAGTTCATGCAGCCGAAGCTGCCGAACCGGCCCGGCCGCTTTCCGCCATGATCCGTTCGCGATCGCGCTTGAAAAGGTCGACGATACGTATCGCGATGTCAAACGCTTGATCCTAAATTCGGCAGTTGAATGGGCTGCTACCCGAGGATGGCTTGATTCATAAGGCTTTGTGCCACAACATGCGTTCACCCATTCGGTGAACGACAGGGTCGTTGAAATCCCTCAGAAACCTGCGAGTTAGGGCACATTTCCTGTATCGACTGCCGAATCTAGGTTGATGAGCTATCTCTGCTACGCCATCAAGAAAAAATTCGAGCCAAGCTTCCCAAGCGCCCCGTTCGCGCACTTCCTGGAGCAGACGATAGTAGTCGGCGCGATGCGTCTTTAGATAGAGACTGAGATAGAGCAGCGGTTTGCGCAACACCCCATGCACGCAGAGATACAAGGTAATCAGCAGGCGGCCGATGCGCCCATTGCCATCAAGAAAAGGGTGGGCAGTCTCGAACTGGACATGAATCAAACCCGCTTTGATGACAGCCGGCAACCGCGACTGATTCTCGTGAAAACGGCCCAGCCGTGAGCTGACGAGGGTGTCGTCGACTATGAAGTATGATATGCGGGAAAGTTGTTATTTAAGCTACCCTCATGTAACTTAATTAATGTCCCGGGCTAGTTAAGTGGGCTTAAATAGGAGATCGACTGCCTGAGCTTCCTACGTGGCAGCTCAACCTGATCTCCGTCGGGCTGCTTGCCGAGGCGCCCTTAGAATCTTCGCTTCCCAAAACTCTATCGTCATGTCGACAGGCCGTCATTGGCCAGTCCGCGCGGTTGCCGCGATTGTCCTGCGCTACCAATAATCCGCTGTTTTTTCCAGAATACGAAAATTTAACCACGAGCGAGACGAGACCAGGAAAATTTAGCCAATTGGGCACGCCACAAAGTCCATAAATACGCGAGCGGGCTTGGGCGTATGGACACTGCCAGTTTCCCAGAGGCCACCATCTTCGCCGTATGGTGATGTATGCCGCTTCTCGGATCGTCTCTTCTGACCGGTCAACGACCTATAGGGCCAAGATTGGGGACTAGGGCCACTCATAAGGGGCCTGGCTCTCATATGGCGTCACCGCCATGACGACGAAGCCAGCCCATCCCGAGCCCCTACACAGAGATCGCCTCTATGGAATTCGGCGGCTATGACCTGTTAACTATTATTTTAGTCCTCTATAGTAATAGTGCGCTTAGCGAGAAGGTAGTGCCCACATCGATTCATGGGAGCGCTACACCCATCCACCGCCAAGGGAATTCCGACGAACGCATTTCAAAGGGATGGACTATGGGCACAGCAACCGATCCTGTATGTGGTATGAAAGTTGACGGCGGCTCGGAGCACAGCTTAGAGCATGCAGGTAAGCGGCATGAATTTTGCTCACAACACTGCGTGGAAACATTTTCGGCAAATCCGGGTAAATACATCCATTTGGCCGCGACTCCTATGATCAAACCGGTCGCCGAATCTTATACCTGCCCGATGCATCCGGAGATTCGCCAGGCCATGCCCGGTTCGTGCCCCCGATGCGGCATGGCACTGGAGCGGGTCGCCCCGCCGGCAAGCGCGGGCGCGTACACGTGCCCGATGCATCCAGAGATTGTGCGTAGCGAGCCCGGTAGCTGTCCGATTTGCGGTATGGCATTGGAACCGCGTAATGCGTCTGTGGAAGATAGCGCGGAATTGCGCGACATGTCGCGGCGCTTTTGGGTAAGCGCGGCGCTCGCTACGCCGGTATTCCTGTTAACGATGATATCCGATCTTTTGCCACAGGCCGTTCCGAAAGTTGTTTCTATAAAGATGCTGCAATGGCTGGAATTCGGACTAGCTACCCCGGCTGTACTGTGGGCGGGGCTTCCTATCTTTCAACGCGGCTTTGCGTCCGTAGTCAACCGTAGCCTCAACATGTTTAGCCTGATCGCGCTTGGTGTCGGTGTAGCCTGGACTTACAGCCTAGTAGCCATGTTCGCACCCGGTATTTTTCCTGTAGCCATGCGCACTATGGGCGGCACGGTGCCGGTCTACTTCGAAGCCGCTGCGGTTATCGTAGCGTTAGTGCTGTTGGGTCAAGTAATGGAACTGCGCGCGCGCAGTCAGACGGGCGCCGCGATCAAGCTGCTATTGGGACTCGCGCCAAAGAGCGCGCGCATAGTGCGCCCCGACGGCAACGAAGAAGATATTCCGCTAGAGCATGTGAGGCCGGGAGACGTATTACACGTGCGTCCCGGCGAGAAGGTGCCGGTTGACGGTGTGGTGCTCGAAGGTCTAAGCGCACTAGATGAGTCCGTAGTCACCGGCGAATCCATCCCGGTAGAGAAGACCACAGGCGCGCGGCTGATCGGCGCCACGGTGAACGGCACGGGCAGTCTGATGATGCGCGCAAAACGAGTCGGGGCCGACACCATGCTAGCGCAAATCGTACATATGGTGAGCGAGGCCCAGCGTTCACGCGCGCCCATCCAGCGACTAGCGGATGTCACGGCCGGGTATTTCGTGCCCATGGTGATGGCGGCCGCTCTCGCTACCTTGGCGATATGGGGTATCTGGGGGCCAGAGCCACGCCTAGCACACGCCATCGTCAATGCCGTGGCGGTATTAATCATCGCATGCCCGTGTGCGCTAGGACTGGCCACGCCGATGTCGATTATGGTCGGTACCGGGCGGGGCGCCCTGGCGGGCGTGCTGATTAAGAACGCAGAGGCGCTAGAGACCATGGAAAAGGTCGATACGCTGCTAGTGGACAAAACAGGGACGCTGACCGAGGGAAAACCCCGCCTCATGTCGGTTGAAGCGTTGGAAAGTTTTGACGAAGCGGTTTTGCTTCGCCTTGGGGCGAGCCTGGAGCGCGCGAGCGAACATCCGTTAGCGGCGGCCATCGTGAGGGGCGCGCAGGAAAGATCAATAGCGCTCGTTGCGGTCAGCGACTTTCGTTCTTATACCGGCAAGGGCGTGACCGGGATAGTCGAGAAGCGCGCGGTCGTGTTGGGCAACCTCAAGTTATTTGAGGAATTGCACATAGCGGCAGGCGAATTGCCTGCGCGCGCCGAGGCGCTGCGCGCTGATGGCCAGACGGTGATGCTGCTGGCGGTGGATGGCAAGGCGGCGGGACTGATTGGCGTGGCCGACCCCATAAAAGATTCTACATGGGAGGCAATCCGTGCCCTGCACAAAGAGGGTGTGCAGGTCATCATGCTGACGGGAGACAATCGCACCACGGCACAAGCGGTAGCAAAGAAGCTCGGTATCGACCGCGTCGAGGCCGAGGTATTGCCCGAACAGAAATCCGAGGTAGTCAGGCAATTACAGGCTCAAGGAAGAATCGTGGCAATGGCAGGAGACGGCATCAACGATGCGCCGGCACTGGCGCTCGCGCAAGTGGGCATCGCGATGGGCACCGGCACCGACGTGGCTATGGAAAGTGCGGGCATCACCTTAGTCAAAGGGGACTTGCGAGGCATTGTGCGCGCGGTGCGCCTCTCCCGCACCACCATGCGCAACATTCGACAGAACCTGTTTTTCGCCTTTATTTATAATGTGCTTGGCATCCCCGTTGCGGCCGGCGCACTTTATCCGTTTTTCGGTTTGCTGCTTTCCCCTATTATCGCTGCGGCGGCGATGAGTTTCAGTTCGGTGTCGGTGATCTTGAATGCGTTGCGGTTAAACCGCGTGAAGCTCTAACAAAAAGAGACAGGGCGTAAAGGGTCTCTTCGTCAAGGCGAGGGGCTTTGTGAGGCCAGAACGCCGGACCCTCGTTCTGGAGGTCCGCCCTGAGGAATATCGAAACATGAGGGCGGTCTGGCGCGGATGTCTGGCCTAATGCCCCCGCGCCCAGCCGATTAGCGAGGCCGTCGTGAGCATGTTGTGCCATCGCCGGCAGCGGATGCGTAGCGGACCGCAAGCCGACGTGTGAATAGTTATATGCGCGTCTCCCCACCCCTCGAGCCCTCAGATTCCCTAGCTCCGTTGTGTTTTCCTCAGCATTCATAACGTACGTAAATCAAGGGGTGTGTGCTTAGGATATCGAACTCTCCCATGGTCAGGAAGATCGGATCGGCAAAAGGCTCAAGGACCCGGAACCCCAAGGCCCGGTTCTTTTCGATCTTCCGCACGCGGTTGATGCCTTAGCCCACGACATGGGTGGGTGGGCATCGCATGAACAGGAGGGTGCAATCGAAGGAATACCGCATGGTGGTTACAAAGGCCGTCCGCTGCGGGCAACCCACTTCCTTCCTTGGGACGCAAAGCGATCGGGCGCAACAGGGGCGGTTACCGCGGAATCAGACACGGTTTCTCGCAGTGTCATTTCCCGTGCAGAAGCCGGCGCGAGCGCGCCGCCACTCCCCTTGTGACGGATTGTCTCTATCTGACCGGCGGTCTTTGCTGTGTCGAATCTGGCGGTTTCTGTGACGAATCAACGAAACGGGAGGGATCCTTGCGTGCAGCTTAGGCGATCTAGCGCCCCCATCACTTTTTTTTAGGTCTCGCGAATCTTAAAGCCTCTTTGCCGCCTCTTAGCTACGACGGACTATCTTGTAAGCCAGAGAGGAAATATGATGTTCTATATAAAGAACGTGCCGTGGCGGGAGCGCTTAGCGCGAATCGGACTCAGTATCGCGATCGCTTTTTACGGGCTTACGCGCACGGACGGGGCTCTGAGCTGGCTCCTCGTAGCGGGTGCGGTCGGACTTGTACTGACGGGGGTCTTAGGTTTCTGCCCCGCCTGCGCATTGATCGGCCGACGGCTGAAGAAGTAGCGCGGGGCTTCACTGTGGGGAGATCACCATGACGGTCCCAGAAGGACATTTAGCTTGGCTTGAGGCCGCGCGGCTCGGTGACACAACCGCCCTCCATCACCTGTTAGCAGTATACCAACCCGATATTCGACGGTACGCCTACCGACACTGCCTTATGAGCGATATCGACGACGCCGTACAAGAGACCCTGCTCATTATCGTGCGCCAAGTGCGGACACTACGAGCGGTTGCGTCGTTTTCGGGGTGGGTTTGGAGGATCGTCCAGCGCGAATGTCGTCGCCTGGAGCGGCGCATGTTCGGCCTTTGGTCGCTTGGTGAGGAGAATATGGAAGACTGGCTTGCGGTCTGCTCAGACGAGACGCTGCACCTCGATCTCGTTTCCGCTCTGGAGTCGCTTCCCAGCCACTATCGGGAGATCATTTTGCTGCGGGATTTTAGTGAGCAGACGATCCAAGAGATTGCCGCAGAGATCCAACTTTCGGTATCGGCAACAAAGAGCCGCCTACACCGCGCGCGAGAGCTGATGCGGGAATATTTGCGATCTGACCGGGGCCCCGGGGACAAACCCGGTGGCGCCGCGACAGCGCCCGGAACTTCATCACCATAAAGAGGAGACACCTCATGGATGCCCAAAAAACAGTGGACCTCAAGGGTTTGTGCTGTGCACAACCCATCATTCAGCTCGCAAAAGAGATGAAGACCATGCGCGTAGGCGAGGTGGTGCTTGCCTACGCCGACAAAGACTCCATGCGTAAAGACATTCCCTCTTTCTGCAAACAGACAGGCCACACACTCCTTTCCCACGAACAGGACGGTGATCTTCTGCAATTTTGGATAAGGAAAGAATAATGGGGCGGAGACGCCTCGCTTGAGTTCATACCAACTCACGGGAATTCGAGGCGCTAAGCGACTAAAGCGGACCCACGCGTTTACGCGCATCGTGGCGAGAGACTTTATTCTAATCTTGATCGGCATAAACGAGGCGTCGCTACGTCAAAGACCCATCGGGGGACGCGCCGCGCAAGGCCGTCATCATGTTCCTGATGAGGATGTGGCGCATCACTATACTCGGAGTCTCACTCTCCTCCTTTGAGCAAAGTCGCGTATGGCGCCTCACAAGCGCCCGCCACTTTGGGTCGAGTCAGCCGTGGCCCATAAGTTCCAGAAGTAATCGCAAGAGCGCGAGCGCTGTTGGGTGCTGCCGTCCTCCATCTCGCCGACTACAAGGTCATACGAATCGAAGACGTTGATCGTCTCCGACTACCGCATATCACAAAGAAGCGTGATGACCCGCAAGAATGTCTGGCGCAACGCCCCTATACTGCGACGAGACTTCCCCGGCACGATAGAAAGCGGCTTTAGTCTTACGCGATCAGAAAGGACCTGAGAAGCCACCTGAGAGCGAGAAGATCCTCCCGGATTAGGGATAAATCGGGCACGCTGCGCGCCACCGCATGATATCAAGAAGGCCCGGAGGGCTCTGGTGCCCATAGAACCCAACACCCACATCTAGAAGCAAGCATCGAATCCTTATGTCATGACGACGATGGGGTCGGTGCGTGGCGCGCAGCAAGGATTGCGGCCACCGCCCTCTACACCACACGTTTCGGATGGGCTTGAGAGACCGCCTTTTTGAGGATACCGCCCAAGAATAGGGGCGCGTAATCTTTTCGCACCAAACACGATGGCCACCTTCCTTTGCGAATCTTGTGGTGCCGTGATGTTTAGGGTGGCCGTCATTCGGACTTAACAATAGGAGACTCTTTATGTCGAAATCCGTTATTGCATGTTTGTCAAAGCGCACCATTCTAGCGGCCTTGTTCGCCGCCGCCCTGCCCATGACGGCCTTAGCCGCCACCGGCAACGCCATGTCATCTTCAGCAATGGGATCGAGCTCCGAGAGCAAGCCCATGATGGGCGACGCATCCCACACGACAGGCTCCCAGACTCCGGCGGGCCATGCCGGAAAAGCCGGCAGTCCTTGGGTGAAATCGATTCAGGCGGCGTTAAACAGGAAGGAACACGCCCATCTGGCGGTCGACGGGAAGATGGGTATGGAAACGCGTACGGCGCTCGAGAAGTTCCAAAAGACGCATGGGCTTAAGGCTACGGGTAAACCGAACAAGGCCACGGAACACGCGCTCGGAATGTAGCTTATACAAATCCCCGTAACACCAAAGCCCGCGCCGTGCGTATTGACGCTTGCGCGGGCTTTGGTGTGCCTGCATACCGCGGGGGCGATCCGCCAAGACCGCCCCCCCTTTAACCCCTCTAGCCCGTCTTCGGTCCGTCTGCGTCCGGGTCATGACTATGGTCCTTGCCGAGCACCATATACATAGCGGGGACCACGAAGAGGGAAAACAAGGAACCCAACGATAGCCCGGTAAAGATGACAAGCCCCAGCGCAAAACGCGCGGCGGCACCGGGGCCCGAGGCGAGCAAGAGCGGCAACACGCCAATGACCATCGCGCCCGTGGTCATCATGATCGGGCGTAGGCGTATGGAGGAGGCCTTCTCCACGGCCGCCCGCTTGCTCAACCCTTGATGCCGTTGCGCCTCATTCGCGAACTGCACGATCAATATCCCTTGCTTGGTGATCAAGCCTATCAGGGTGATGAGCCCCACCTCCGTATAAATATTGATGGTCCCAAGGCCCAGACTCAAGAAAATAAGGGCGCCGCTGATTGACATGGGAACGGTCACCAAAATAATCAACGGATCACGAAAGCTTTCGAACTGGGCGGCGAGCAACAGATAGATCAAAAGGATCGCTAAGAAAAAGGTCACGAGGAGCCCGCTGCGGGCATGCATGAACTGCCTCGATTCGCTCGCATAATTCACGCTAAATCCCTGCGGGAAGATTTTGTGCGCCTGTATCCGCAGAAAGGAGAGCGCCTGACCCATGGAGACGCCCGGCATGGGGACCGCCTGTATGGTCGCCGAATTCAATTGCTCGAATTGCGGGAGATACTGGGGCTGCACGTCGGTCTTGATCGACGCGACGGTCGACAAAGGCACCATGTGTCCGCTTGCCGTCTGCAAATAGAAGCTCTTCAAAAGCCCCGCGTCTGCGCGGAAGCGATCCGAGACCTGCGGTATGACCTCGTAACTGCGGCCCTTGAGGTCGAAGCGATTGATATAGTTCCCGCTTAGCAAAGGCTGCAAATTGGCGGCTATGGTCTGCATATTAAGACCTAAGGCCGCGGCCATATCGCGGTGAATGTGCAAGACGATTTGCGGGTTGTCGTAACGCAGATCCTTGGCGACATAGGCGAATAAACCGCTGCGCTGCGCGATGCCGATCAATTGACTTGCCACGGCATTGATCTTTTTGTAGCCCGCGCTCGACTGAATGACGAATTGAATCGGAGGCCCGCCCGCCGAACCCGGGAGCGACGGCCTCTGGAACACGGCAAGCTGGAGACCCGCGATATGCGAGACCTCGCGCTGAATGATCGGTTGGAGCTGCATCGTACTGACCGTGCGCTCGTTCCAGGGCACGAGATGCATGCCCGCGATCATGGAGTTGGTGCCCGCGCCGCTTGGCGAGAAGCCTGTGATCATAAAGCTCTTGTCGTAAGCCTTGATCTTCTTGAAATCATGGATGATCTGCAAACCATAGGTGCGCAAATAGCGAGGCGTCGCCGTAGGGGGCGCGGTACCGGCCACGAAAACGATCCCTTGGTCTTCCTGAGGGGCCAATTCCTGACGGGTCGTGACAAAAAGGAAATAAACGCTCGCGAGCATGACCGCGGCAAACAGCAAGGTCACCGGAAGGTAATCGAGGCTGCCGTGCAAAAGGTGATCGTAGCGACGACGCAAGGCATCGAACTTTTCATCCACGAAGTGCCCAAAGCCGTGCGTCTGATGGCCCTTCAAGACTCGCGAACTCAAGAGCGGCGACAAGGTTAAGGCCACCACCATGGAGACCAGTACTGTTGCGACAAGGGTAAAAGCGAACTCCGAGAAGAGGCTCCCGGTGAGGCCTCCCATAAAGCCTATGGGGGCGAATACCGCGACGAGGGTAGTCGACATGACAATGATAGGCGACATGAGCTCGCGCCCGGATAAGAGCGCGGCGTCGAGCGGGGTCTGCCCTTCTTCTATGTGTCGGTGAATATTCTCGACTACGACGATGGCGTCGTCGACCACAAGCCCGATGGCAAGCACAATGGCAAGCAAAGTTAAGAGATTGATCGTAAAATGCATCATCCACATGAGCAGGCCGCCCCCGATGATAGACAGGGGTATGGCGATCGCCGGGATAATCGCCGCGCGCAACGAGCCCAAGAACAAGAGGATCACGAGAATGACGACGACGAGCGTGATGCCTATGGTCGTCAAGATCTCATGCAACGCTGCGGTAATATAGTTGCTGGCGTCATAGGGGATGGCGGCCTTTAACGTCGGCGGAAACTGGGTCTTCAGGCGCGCCAAGGTCTTGCGCAAGCCGCGCGCGACATCCAGGGAGTTCGCCGTGGGTGTCGGCTGAATGCCTATGTAAGCGGCGGTGGTCCCGTTAAAAAAAGCCTGCGAGGTATAGGTCTGGGCGCCTAGAGTGACGCGCGCTACGTCCTTCAGCCGCACAAGGGTATTACCGTCATGCGCGATAATGAGGTCCCGAAACCCACGCACCGTCGAGAGGCTAGTCGTCGCGCGAATCACCTGGCCTATCATCGGGCCTCGGGTCCGGCCGACCGCCGAGACGTAATCGTTGGCGGCTAAGGCGGTAGCCACTTGGGCGGGCGCAACATGCAAAGCAGCCATCTTGGTGGGATTAAGCCACACACGCATGGCAAAGGTATTTCCCGAACCCGTTCCCGCAGGCACGATCTGCGCCTGACTTACGCCATGCACCGCAACAAGGCTCGGCTGAACGACGCGCAGCAAGTAATCCGTGATTTGTTGCTGGCTCATGTGCCGGCTATAGAAGGCGATATACATGAGGTCCGTGGAATCACCCACGGTCACGTTAATAATGGGTAACTGACTACCCGTCGGCAGCTTATTGACGACCTGTTGAATCTTGGACTGAATGTTGGCTATCGCCGCATTGGGACTGTAATTGAGGTCCATATAAGCGGTAATAGTCGATACGCTCTGGGCGCTGGCCGAAGTCATGTAATTGATGCCGGGCGCAGATGCGATGACGCGCTCGAGCGGCGTCGTCAAAAATCCCTGTATCGTCTGCGGGCTCGCCCCCGGATAGGCGGTTGACACGACAACGGTCGTATTCGTCATCTTCGGATATTGACGCACGGTCATACCGAAATAGGCCCTCATCCCCATAAGAAAGATGACAAGACTTAAAGCGGTCGCTAAGACCGGACGACGAATAAAGAGATCGGTAAACTTCATGATGAACGCCTTATGGCTTGATCGTGTTATTGACGGCAATCGGCATGCCGTTACGTAACTTGACCTGGCCTGCCGTGACAACCGTGTCGCCGGACTTAAGGCCTTTTAAGACCGTCACCATGCCGTGGCGCTCGGGTCCGAGCGTCACGACTTGCTGACTTGCCACCAAATGGCTATGGCCCTTGATTTGGGCGTGATGCACGACAAAGACCGTATCGCCGTAAGTATTGTAAGTAAGGGCCGACGCCGGCACGACCAGGAGCGTCCGCGTCTTCCGGCTTATGAGGCGAATACGCCCAAACATACCCGGCCGCAAAGTTCCCTTACGGTTCGGAATGATCGCCTGCACAAGAATATTGCGCGTCGCGGGATTGACGGTCGCATCGACCGCATGCACGATCCCCGAGAACACGCGATGAGGGTACGCGTTCACCAAAAGCTGGATATTCTGCTGTATGTGGATCTGTGGAAACTGCTCTTGCGGGACGGTAAAGTTCGCATAGAGGTTGGCATAAGACTGGAGGTCGACAATCGGCGTGCCGGGCGCTAGGTACTGGCCGAGATTGACTTGCCGTATCCCCAGCACACCCGAGAAGGGCGCGCGCAAAGCCAGCTCCCGAATCGCGGCCTGATCGCCTGCGACGCGCGCCTTGGCGCCACGAAAGGTCGCGATTGCGCTATCGAGTTGCGCACGACTCGCGGCCTTTTGGCGATACAAGGTCCGGGTACGTTGGAGATTGGCGGACGCAAGATGCGTTTGCGCGACATCGTAGGCGAGCTGGGCTACCTGCGGCTGATCATTGACTTGCGCTAACAGGGCGCCAGATCGGATCGATTGACCCGAATGGAACCGAATGGCGGTCACGACTCCCGGCAACTGGGCGGTCACAGTCACCCCCTGAATGGCGGTAAGACTGGCCACGCTCCTGATCCTGTCGTGCCAATGAACGGAATGCACGCGGGCGGTCGATACCGTGATCACCGGCATGCCGCGCGCGGCCATGAACTGGTGCATCTTATGACTAACAAACGCCTTCCAGCCGAAAATACCTCCGAAAACCACCAAAAGGATGATGGCGACTAGAACCATGCGTTTTTTCATTGCGTGTTCCTTTGGGACGTAGCAGTCGAGACGGGAGCGGGTTTTGCGACGTCATGGTGGACGCCGTATTGGGACGACAAGGATCCGCCGCCCAGGGCCGTATAAAGCGCTGCGGTATCGAGGTAGCGCTGCGCCTCGGCACGGACATAGGCGATGCGCGCCTGGCTATACTGAGCCTCGGTGGTCAGGAGCGAGAGCGAATCGATGGCGCCGGCCCGGTAACTTTCCTTGGCAAGGAGCAAGGCCTCTTGCGCCGCCTTGTAAGCGTCCCCCTCGTCCTGCAAGGCCTGGGCATCATGTTCGAGCGCCCGTAACGCCCCCGCGACTTGCTGAAAGGCGCCCAAAACCGTCTGCTGATACGTAGCGCGCGCACCGGCGTAAAGCTCTAAGGCCTCGCGCCTTTGCGCGCGCAAAGTCCCGCCACGAAAGAGCGGGGCAAGCAGGTTGGCGCCGAGACTCCAAACATTGCTTGCCGCATTGAAGAAGCTTCCGGGTGTGAGGCTTTGCTGCCCAAAGGCCGCCGTTAACTGGACCGTCGGATAAAACTGCGCATCGGCAATCCCCACCTGGGCATTGGCGTAGCGCAGCTGTTCTGTCGCCGCGCGGATATCCGGTCGCGAGCGCGCCAAGACGGACGGCAGACTCACCGGCAGGGTGCGCGGGAGATAGAGTTGCGACAAATGCAAATGAACGGGCCGCCACTGTGCCGGGAACTCTCCGATCAAGACCGCGAGCGCGTAACGGGCAAGCGCCAGCTGCTGCGAAAGCGCGGGCAAGACGGCCTTGCTCGTGGCGAGCTGACTTTCTTGATTCACAACGGCAAGATAGGGTACGGCGCCGGCGCGGTACTGAATACGCGTCAAGGAAAGCAACTGCTCCTCGCTTTGGATGATATGCCGAGTCGCTGCGACCTGAGCCTGATCAGAAGCGGCCTGCACGGCCGTCGTCACGATGTTTCCCACGAGAGAGAGTTGCGCTGCGAGCAATTGGTCGCGTTGAAAATCGGCCTGCGCCTGCGCGGAATTGTAGACCAATTTATTGACGCCGAAGACGTCTGGGTAGTAACTCACCTGAAGTCCGCCGGTATAAAGCGAGTAGATGCCGTGCGGACCGGACCCTCCGCCCGACCCACTAGGCCCTTTCTCATGGGCGGCACCCAGGGCGCCATTGACCTGCGGATAAAAAATGCCTTCATCGGCAGCCACGGCGGCGCGCGCCTGCAGGAGTCTTGCGCGATCGGCGGCCAGCGTAGGATTGGCCTTTAAGGCCTGCGCGACCAAGGCGTCTAAGGCCTTTGAACGAAACGCTTCCCACCAACGATGTGCGGGCGTCATGCCATACTGAAACCGCTGGGCACCGCCTGCACGGCCGCTCGCGGCGAGCGTGTGGGAGGCCTGGGGCCGAGCCGTGTAGCGCGTCACGGGCGGCGCTTTAGGCGCGTGATAACGGGGACCGATCGCGCAGCCCCCCAAGACCAAAAGCCAGGCGCTAGACAAGACAGGCGCAAGCAGGGGCCTCAAACGCCGACCAAGACAGACTTTCATGACAAAACCCCCGATAACCTACCAAATCGTCAAACTTTAAGTGCGCGCCCGGAATACCGCTATACACCCATAACTAGTGGGCTAATAATTAACAAGCTAAATAGCTTACCTGTGCCGCCTATCCGGATGCAAGACCCTTACATCATGCTCATTATGGTACGCGGGCATAAAGGGCTTTTACATGCCCCGCTCAGCTTAAGCGCCAAAACCGTGAAGTCGGATCGGATCATACAAGTCCTCAAGGCTTCTAGACGGAACACGTGGCAGAAGACCTAAGCGCATGCCGTGTTTAAGCATCCGGCTTTAGGCCCTGAAGGGCCGCGACCGTGACACCACGGCGACCTTTCCTTAAGACGCATCCCCGGCCTATGATCCGTTATAACAAACGGGAGATGCCCCATGCCGGAACCGATCCTTAAAAAAACGCTTATACGCGATGAGAGCTTCGCGGGGGTGACATACCACATAGAAGGCGAACTCGTCCCGGTCCTCCAAATCATACTAAGCGACACCCCGATCTTTTTTGAACACCACATCCTTCTTTGGAAAAGTCCCTCGACCCGCATCGGCGTAAAGGCCGTCAAGGGCCTCCTGAAACGCGCGATCAGCGGCATGCCGATCCTATTGACGTCGGCTTCAGGTCCCGGACACATCGCCGTCAGTCGTGACGGTGCCGGTCAAATCGTCCCCATCCACCTCCAACCCGGAGAGGCCATCGACGTACGCGAGCACCAGTACCTAGCCGCTACGGAGCAGGTCTCGTACTCGGTAACGCGGATCAAGGGCATCATGAACTGGGTTTTTGGCGGCAACACCATCATCGTGGATCAGTTTCGCGCGGAAAGCGCGCCCGGCATCGTGTGGCTACACGGCTTCGGCAACGTCTTCGAAGTCATCCTCGGGGCCGGTGAATCCATCGATATTGAACCCGGCGGCTGGCTTTATAAAGACCCGAGCGTCAGCATGAAGACCCTGACTCAGAACTTAAGTTCCGGCTTTTTCGGGAGTTCCGCTTCGTTTTTCTGGAATCGGCTCACGGGTCCGGGACGAGTAGGCATCCAATCCATGTATATCCCCACACTCGCAGTCGAGGCCTAATAAGACAAGTGCCCAAGAAATGGCTGCGCGCGCTTACGCTCGGAGTGGCGGCGCTGATCTTGCTCTACCCGCTTTGGGGACTTTTTGCGCCCGTGGGTACTTGGCAATGGCGCGGAAGCGGCACGAGACACGCGCTAGCCACCTCCTTCGAACTCACCGGCATTGCGCTCGCCCTGGTGGTGCTGATCGGAACCCCCTTGGCGTGGTCTTTGCGCGGCGCACGCCGTCCCTTGAGACTGGGCTTCGAAGCGGTGGTCCTCCTCTCGGTACTCATGCCGCCTCTGGCGTTAGGCCTACTCCTCACCTTGGCCTTCGGGCCTACCACCGGCTTAGGCGCCCTCCTATTGCGTCTCGGTGTCCCGGTGAGCAACAGCCCCTTGGCCTTCGTCGTGACCCAAGTCTACGCAAGCTTTGGCTACTACTTACTCGGCGCGGCGGCGGCGTTCGAGGCGGTGCCGCGCGACTTAGAAGAGAGTGCCGCCCTTTTGGGCTTGAGACCTTGGGCGGTCTTTCTCAGAGTCACCTTGCCATTAGCACGACTAGGTCTCGCGGCCGCCATGAGCTTGGCCTGGGTCCGCGCCTTGGGGGAGTTCGGCGCGGTCATGGTCACGGCCTACTATCCCCACGGCATACCGGTGCAACTCTGGACCAATCTCCAAGATAGCGGTTTGCCGGCCGTCATGCCGCTCTTAATGATCTTTCTGCTCACGGCGCTGCCGCTCCCCTGGATATTACGACTCTTATCGGATTACCGTCAGCATGCTTGACTGCCACATCATCAAAAAAAGATCGGATTATACGGTCACAGTCGGGTTCCGCATGGACCGCCAACGCCTAGCCATTTTTGGTCCATCGGGAAGCGGTAAGAGTACGGTGCTCTCGTGCCTCGCCGGAATCGAAGATCCCGATTTCGGACATATCCATCACCGAGGCGAGGCGTGGTTTCCGCCCTCCCAGGCCATACATAAGCGATCGATCGGCTACCTTCGCCAAAAAGAGCCCCTCTTTCCCCATCTCCGTGTCGCGGAAAACGTCTTATTTGCCTTGACGCACGCGGCGCGCGAGCAACAAAGCGCCTGGATCGAGGAGATACGCGACCGTCTCGATCTGAAGACCCTTTGGCGCAGTCGGCCCGGCGCCCTGTCGGGCGGCCAAGCACGGCGCGTGGCGCTCGCCCGCACTCTCTGTCGAAGGCCCGCGCTGGTCTTATTGGATGAACCCTTCGCCGGACTCGACCGACCGCTGGCCCGCGAACTCGGGGCCGTACTGAAAGACTGGCAAGAACGCCTCCAGTTTACCTTACTCGTCGTTGATCACGATCCAGAGGGCTTGGAGCGCCTCTGTCCTCACGTCATAGCCTTGGAACAAGGACGCGTCATCCAACAGGGTTCATGGAGGGAGCTTGGCGACAAGCCCGCAACCCCGAGCCTGCGCGCACTCCTAGACCCCCTCTAAATGCGCTCGCTTAAGCGGCGCCGAACGCCTCCGAGGCTCAATCAAACCCATAGTAAGGGCTGCTATGAAAGAAAACCCCGGGGAACTTTAAGTTATGACAAACGGGCGACTTGCGCCCAAAGAACGGCTTGTGTAGTTTGCAAGAGGACTCGGTTCGCAAGTGGAGGTGGCGTCGCTTCGCGGACCCCAAGACTACGCCCATCCACCTTATGGATAAACCCATGGCCGACTTCATACCCATCACCATTGCCGTCCTGACCGTATCCGACACACGTACGCCGGAGACCGACACCTCGGGGGCGGTACTCGTAGACTACCTAACCCAGGCCGGGCACATCCTAGGCGAGCGCGCGCTCATGCGCGACGACCGATACGCCCTACGCGCGATCGTCTCGCGCTGGATCGCCGATCCCAAAATACAAGCGATTATTACCACGGGAGGCACGGGGCTTACCGGACGCGACTCCACTCCAGAGGCGTTAAAGCCGCTGTTTGACAAAGAAGTCGAGGGGTTTGGGGAACTCTTTCGGGCCATCTCCTTTGAGGAAATAGGCACGTCCACACTCCAGTCCCGCGCCTTGGCCGGGCTCGCCAACGGAACCCTTGTATTTTGCTTACCCGGCTCTACGGGGGCTTGTCGCACGGCGTGGACCAAGATACTGGAATCCCAATTGGACCGCCGTCATTCCCCGTGTAATTTCGTAGAATTGCTGCCACGCTTCAAAGAAGGCGATGCATGAAGGGGCAGGCACACGCACCCCTCCTTTCGTTAGAGGAGACGCTCACCCAGCTGCTAGCAGGCCTCACGCCCCTAAACGAAACAGAACAGCTAAGCCTTGCCTCAAGCGCCTATCGCATCTTGGCAGAGACCCTGCGGTCTCGCGTCACCGTGCCAGGCTTCGATAACAGCGCTATGGACGGCTATGCCTTCGATAGCGCCGATGTCACGCAAAAGACCCAGACGCTCCCCATCAGCCTCAGGGTGCTCGCCGGTGATCGGCCGGCCACACTGACTGCGGGATCCGCATGTCGCATCTTTACCGGTGCCCCCTTACCCAAAGGCGCGGATACCGTCGTCATCCAAGAAGACTGCGAAGAACGTGACGGCGTGCTCGTGCTGCCTCATAAATGGGCGCCGGGGGCGCATATTCGGCGAGCGGGCGAGGACATTCAAGCCGGACAAATTCTTCTGGAGAAGGGCGTGCGCCTAACGCCCCAAGCAATAGGCCTTGCGGCGTCTTGCGGGATGAGTCAGGTCCTCGTGCGACGACGTGTGCGCGTAACCCTCCTGTCCACGGGCAATGAACTCCGCGAGACGGGTGGCGCACCCCTTGAAGCGGGACAAATCTACGACAGCAACCGACCCATGCTCAAAGCCCTGCTCGAACGTATGGGCTGTTCCGTCCAGAGCATAGGGCCCATCGCAGACGATTACGAAGCTACGAGACGCGCGCTACGCGAGGCCTCGACGCAAGCCGATGTCATCGTCACGACCGGCGGCGTATCGGTCGGCGAGGAAGATCATGTCAAAGCCGCCCTCCAGGCGGAAGGGACGCTCGCGCTTTGGCGAGTCGCCATAAAGCCGGGCAAGCCGCTCGCCTTCGGACGCGTGGGCGAGGCCTATTTCTTGGGACTCCCTGGCAATCCGGTATCAAGCTTTGTCACCTTTCTGCTCTTTGTACAGCCCTTCCTTATGGCGCTTACCGGCGAGACCCCCAAACCTCTACGGCACTTTTTCGTACACGCGGGATTTACCCGGGAGCGCGGCGATAGGCGCCGTGAATTCATGCGCGGCAAACTGAGCCCGGGCCCGGACGGCACGCTTTGGGTCCACCCGCATACGCGCCAGAGTTCCGGCGTACTATCCTCCACGACCTGGGCCGACGGCCTCATAGACATCGCCGCAGACCGCACCGTGGCCGAAGGCGATCTGGTCCCGTTCCTGCCCTATGACGGCCTGTTGCCGTAAGGCATCGCAAAGGGATGCGATCTCGCTAAACTGGCAAGAGACCAGATGGCGTGCGGGCGCCTTGCGACGCAAGAAACACCCTTGGTTCATGGCAAGCCATATGGCCGGCTCATAAGGATCTCCCCTAGCAAAGCCTTGAACATTCGACATGGGTGTACACACAGGGCGGGCTGCGCACGATAGACTGAAAAACACTAAAATCCTATACCGCCCGGTCCCAGATCATGCGAAGCCGCACGCAGGGAAGTCAACCTACATCATCTGGGGTGTTACAGTTAAACGCCTCGGCGGGCGTCAGATCGAGCCAAGACTGCGGTGCCCCTATAAACCATTCCTGGGCGCGCCGCCCTTCTGTCTGACAATACGCCTCCAGACGCGAAAAGAGTGAACGCGCCGCCAAAAAGACGAGGGGCTCGACCCCGCGCGGGCTCCGCGCCACCACGATCCCTTCAGCCACACGCGACGCCCAAAGACGCGCCGAGATATCAAGCGGCAAAGAAGGGCTGTCGACGGGAATCGACATCACCCACGGATAGGAGGCACGCAGAAAGGCGGCGCGTAGACCCATGAGCGGCCCGCCAAAAGGAGCGGCGTCATCGACCACCACCTCATGGCCCAAGGCCCGATAGCGAGCAAGCGAACGATTGGCGCTGATCAAGACCTGCGGAAGAGTCGACACGCGGCGCAAGGCATGCACGACCAAGGGCTCGCCGCTCCATAAAACAAAACCTTTGTCTACGCCACCCATGCGGCGCCCGGCGCCACCGGCCAACACGACGCCCGTTATAGGCAAAACCGTCAAACCCATCCGCCCCCCGGCCATCCGATCCGCAACATCCAGAATGGCGTATGGGCCGCGCAAGATCAATGCATAGCGGCCTGCAGATGGCTTTTTGCGCGATAAAGGGACGTGTGTGCCCTGCATGAGGGGCTTATACGAAGGGCCAGCCTGCCTCGATCACGGTCTTTGGTTTCAAGGATGGGCATCGACCGACAAGACGACCTCGCGAAGGAGAGCTGCGAGCTCCGGACGACACGAACCGCACTCGGTTCCCGCCCCGCAGGCCGAGCCGATGGCCGCGACCGTTCGCGCACCGGCCCGCACCGCGCGTCTAATGTCCTCCTCGGCCGCGCCCCGACATTGGCATATGAGACGCCCGCGCAATAAAGGGGCCGCAGACGGCACGGTAGGCGCTACGAGTTCATGACGCCAAGCGCCTACATCGGCACCAGTCAATAAGAGATCCTGGAGCCAATCCCCGGTCGCGCCGTCCCCCAAAAGACGCAGCCCCCAAAGGCGCCCTTCCCGCAAGAGAATCTGTTTGCTTACGCCGCGGCTATCCTGATAACCGACCACTTCTCCTACACGCATAAGAAAGGTGGTATCGAGCCGCGCAGCGAGCTCCTCATCGGGCCGCATGGCCAAGGCGAACGTAAAAACCAGCGCCTCGCCAAGAACTGATTCGCGACGACTTAACGAGGCATACGGAAATTCCGAGAGAAGGTGAGAAGCGGCCTCCCAGAGACCCGGCTCCAGGCGGCGGACCACCCTCCCCGCCCAAGGGAGATGGGCAGGGCGCACCCGCACCGCCACATGTTTTAATTCGGGCTGCCCCGAGACAGGATCGAGCGCGGCGCCTTCGGTAAGGACGTTGACCGCTCCATGGGCACTAAAACGCGCACCAAAATGCATCGGCAAAAAGAGTGTGCCGGGCTTCACGGATTCGGTTGTTTCAGCACGCACAGTCACCGTTCCCCGTGCGCCGTCTACGCAAACGAGATCGACATTCGCCACGCCCAGCGCCCGGGCATCGTCTGGATGAATAGCGAGTACCGCGTCCGGCGCGTGCGCAAAGAGCGCGGCACTGCGGCCCGTGCGACTCATGGTGTGCCATTGATCGCGCAAACGCCCGGTCGTTAAATGGAGAGGGTAGGCCTTCGTGACCGGTTCGGCCACGCCCTCATAAAGAGGGGCGGCCAATCGTGCCCGGCCACTTGTGGTCGGGAAGACATGGTCTTCATAGAGTCGCGCACGGCCCACCGTGGCGCCCTCGGGGTAGGGCCATTGCTGAGGACCTTCTTGCAATCGGGCAAGATTAAGTCCCGTGATGTCGAGATCACGCCCTTGTGTGCAGCGCTTGTACTCCTCAAACACATCGCAGTGCGAGCCATAGGGAAACAAACGCCGCGCACGTGCCGCATGCGTCTCAAAGGCAACCTCCGGTAAACCCAAGGTGTCCAGGGCGCCGCCCAGCGCATGAGCAAAACGACAAAAGATTTGCCAATCAGGCAGGCCCTCGCCAGGGGCCTTCACCGCTTGACGCATGAGACTAATCCGACGCTCGGAATTGGTTACGATCGCGGCCCTCTCCGCGAAACTCGCCGCGGGCAACAGAAGGTCCGCGAAGGCCGCGGTTTCAGTGGGGTAAAAAGCCTCCTGCACGACCACGTACTCGGCGTTCTTAAGCGCCGCCTCCACAAGGCGCGTCTCCGGCATACTGACGACGGGATTTGTGCAAGCGATCCATACCGCCTTTATGCGGCCTTCGGCGAGCGCGGAAAAAAGGGGGACAGCGGTTAAGCCAGGCGTGGGGTTGAGATCAGGAACACCCCAAAGTGCGGCGATCTCGGCGCGATGGTTCGCATCCGTGACTTCTCGATGCCCGGGCAAGAGTTGGGGCATACCGCCCACCTCGCGGCCGCCCATGGCATTGGGTTGACCTGTCAAACTCAAAGGGCCGGTACCGGGCCGTCCGATCTGGCCTGTCACCAAGTGAAGGTTGATAAGCGCGCGATTCTTGTCGGTTCCACGGTGCGACTGATTCAGTCCTTGGCACCAAAGGGACAGCGCGGCGCGCGCCTGCCCCCAGACGGCGGCCGTCTGTTCCAAGGCCTCGACGGAGATCTGGCATATGTTGGCAACCTGACGCGGACCATACTCATAGACGCGCTCGCGCAAGGCCTCGAATCCCTCGGTATGGTCCTGAATGAAACGCATATTCAAGCGTCCATCGCGCATCAGGATGTGAATGACCCCATGAAAGAAGGCGACGTCGGTGCCGGGTGCAAGCGGAACATGGAGATCGCTTTCGGTGGCGGTCGCCGTACGTCGCGGGTCTAGGGTTATCACAAAAAGACGGGGGTTCTGGCGACGTGCGGCCTCGATCCTACGAAACAAAACCGGGTGTGCGAACGCAGGGTTCGCCCCGGCGATCAAGATCACGTCGGCCTTTTCTAAATCCTCGTAACACCCAGGAACCGAATCCTGCCCCAGGCTTGCCTTATAGCCACTGACCGCCGAGGCCATACACAGGCGGGAATTGGTATCCATATGGTTGGTGCCAATAAAACCCTTGGCCAGCTTGTTGACGACGTAGTAGTCCTCAGTACTCAACTGTCCCGAGACATAAAAGGCGCAGGATTCCGGGCCATGCTTCGCTATGATCTTCGCAAAGCGCGTGGCGGCCTCCGCTAACGCAGACTCCCAAGACACAAGCTGCGGGGTCTCGCCACGGTGCATACGACGCAAGGGGTGCAACAATCGGCCTTCGGGTCCCAAAGTGGTCGCAAGAGCGCGGCCCTTGGTACAAAGGGCTCCAAAATTGGCGGGGTGCATGGGATCGCCTCGTACCGCGAAGACACGTTCGTCATCATGTTCTAGGATCACGCCGCAACCGGTCCCACAATAGGGGCACACGGAACGTGTTTCGCGATGGCTCACATCCGTCATAGTCATCCTGTCCCTAAATAATATAAAAGCATTGATCGAAATAATAGATAGGCCGCCGCCAAGCCGTGATCGACAGAAATAATCGAGTCGCTACCCAGGAGATCTGCGTAGGCACAATCCGAAAGGCCGAGAGAGGCCCTTGAGGCCCGCGGATACCGGCCCGCGGTGGTACGCTCGCTATACTCGCCCACATGCATCACGCCTCTATGACGTAGCCACAGGCGATCGGCGCATATCATGGCGTCCCGAGCGCTTTAAGACCTGACACGAATACAACATCCTTATTCACCCTCGATTGCCACTTCTTCGATACGATTCTCAAGGGCAGGCACTTGCGACACGCCAGGCGCCCAGCGCGTGCTGCGGGCGGAGACCAGGACCACAGCCGCAAGGGCAAGCCCTGCGAAAACGGCAAAGCCGCTTTGATAGCTCGCGGTGATTTGCTGAGCGAGCCCGAGCACCACCGGAAGATAAAATCCTCCTATGCCCCCCGCGGCCCCTATAAGCCCGGTCATCAGCCCACGCCGTTGCGGCCAGCGGTGCGGGACGATCTGAAAGACGGCCCCATTCCCCATGCCAAAAGAGATATACAGGATAAAGAGCAGTAAGACGCCGAGAGGTCTGGAAGGAACGGAGACGGTAAAGACGAGATCGATGAAGGCGATCCCCATGAGGGCGTAGCGCAAGGTCCGGGGGCCGCTGATACGGTCAGAGATAAACCCGCCCAAAGGACGCAGGGTAGCACCGGTGAATGCCAAAAAAGCCATGATCAAGCCCGCATCGACTTTGGAGATATGGTAGAGCGATATGAGGAACAAAGTGACATAAGCCGACATACCGACAAAACCACCGAAGGTAATCCCGTAGATCAGAAAAAATCCCCACGCATCCGTCTCGCGCAAAACGGCGCGCTGATCTGTCGGCAAAAGAGCAAGAACAAATAGGATACCCAACACTGGCAACAACAAGATCGCCGGATGACCCGTAACGCCCAACCAGCCACCGTGGGCCGCCGCGACCAAAAGCCCCAGGAAGGCGAGGCTCCCAAAAAATCCCGCGAGGGCGCGGCGACGCGAACCGACCTTCGGCGCCCTGTCGCGCGCCCACACGAAAACGGCGAGCGCCGCCAAAGCAAGAAGCGGCAAGACTGCCGCCATCGCCCACTGCCAGCCATAATGGCGTGCAAGCGGCGGAAACAAAACGCCATCTAAAACAGCACCGATATTACCCGCCGCGGCAAGCCCCAACACCAAGCCCTGGACCTTGGGCGCATAGCCGCTACCGGCCATGGGGAGCGCAACGGCAAAGCTAGCGCCCCCTACCCCCAAAAGAACGCCCATGAGCAGCAGCCCGGTAAAGGTCGGCACCGCGGGATCCAAGAGCAAGTAAAGCGGCGTCAACGCAGACAGCGCGATGCCCATAAGGGCAATGTGGCGCCCGTCCATGGCCTGATAAAGATGGCCTAAAGGGACGCGTAAAATGGCGCCACTCAAGACCGGAACCGCCACCAAAAAACCGAGCGCCGCTGGAGCAAGATGCATATGCTGACCTATATACGGGGCAAGCGGGCCGAACAGGAGCCACACCGTAAATCCGGTATCGAAATACAAGAAGCTTGCACAGAGCGAGCGCCAATCGCCGCTGCGGAGGTGATCTAATATCTTGGTCATTTCATTCTTCCCGGAAAAAGATAGCCTCAATTGACCTAGCAAGTTTCGTGCACACCATCTTGGGGCGATATCGCGCCACAAATGAGGGAAAATCAGCAAGAAGGCCGCCATCGTTTGGTCAAAAACGGGCGGGCTGTCTCGCTTTGGTGCAGAAATCCTGAAACGTGCACACGATCACCGCCATGAAACCGAGACCATCAAAAAGGGCGGCGCGCGATCCCCGGGGCTTCTCCCGGATAAGCTCGGTCGCATGAGGCATAAAGGGGCTCCAGGGCACAGGATTTCGCGAGTCATGCGGCGCCCTTTTAACGAGCTTCTTTCCATACGCCCGAACCGTGACACACATCCACCTCCCAAACAGATAGGTGTCGCCCTTGCTATTCCGGCGTCTGCAAACCTCCAGAGGGCACCGACGCAAAGAGGCTTTAAGGATCGGGTTACCCGGATGCGCCGGCCCCGGCATAGGGGTTTGAAGATGAGATGGTATGGGTGGATCTCACAGACGGGCGCCTCTTGGGAGTAGCCCTCAATCATGTCCTGCGCCTGCTGGAGGCCCACCTCAATCAACAAACCGCCTACGAGATCCTTGGTGGTGAAAGCAAGTACGCGGGCCCGGCCTCGACTGGGATATTCCCATGGCGAGACTGTTTGCCGGGGCAGGTCCCGACGCGGCTAGGTAAGAACACGATCTCAATGGGGCGCTTGAGACAGGCGAAAAACGAAAGAAGCCCGCCCTCTCTAAGCGGTACGATAGGACCGTGCATTCGATGCCCACACCACAAAACGCATACTGCGCCATCGCATAAATCCCGCGACCAGGACTATACTACGAGGCAGGAACTCACGAAGGGCGGGACCTTATATGACCTCTCAGGCGACTAGCCAAAACGATACCCCGCTCGAAATAAACCCAGACGTCGCGCGAGCCATCGTAGCGTTACGTATCGCGACACTCATCGATGTCCGCCAACCCATAGAACTGGAACTCGAAGGTACGGTGGAAGCGGCCGAGTCCATCCCTTTATTCGATCTCAAAAAACTGCTAGGGCACGTACTCACCGAGACCGAACAGGAAATCCTCGACAGCGATGCGCCGACCCCGAAGGACGCGCGCTTCTTTTTATCCATGATAAATAAATATCACTACCAGAAAGGAAATGTCTTGTTGTGTATTTGCAACTCCGGCATGCGCAGCCTGCACGCCACGCAACTCTTGCGGTCCATGGGTTACGACCGGGCGTTTTCGGTGACGGGCGGGGTACGGGCATGGCGTGAAGGGAGATAATCCCTTCATTCCGATCCTTCCATAAAGAAGGGGCCCGAGGGCCCCTTCTTTACTTAAATCGCCGTTTAAGGCTTCGGTGGCGCTACGGGCTTTTGTGCCAAAACCCAACCCGCCATCTGCTCCGCCTGGGCCAGCGTCAATTGCGGATGGGGGGGCATAGGTATGCCACCCGTCCAGGCATTCCAGCGCCCCGCGCCGCCCGCAATAATCCTATGGGCCAACGTTGCCTTTGCGTGAGGCTTATGAGCAAAAGTATAGGCAACCCAGCTGTAAGCGGGTCCCACGACCTTATGACTCACCGCATGGCAAGCAAAGCAGCCTGCGTTCGTCATCTGATTACGCACCGCGGGGCTTCCGTTCGCAAAAGCCAAAAGCGGCACGACCAAGGCCGAAACGCCAAAAATGTAGCCAACGATCGTCTTCCTTCTTACCACTACACTCATGAAATACCCCCTAGAGCCCATAAGCAAAACATCGGTAGATAAATGCTAACACGCGGCCTTGGCTTTGCGAAGCAGCGGCATGACGCAGATCAATGATGGCGCAAGGCGCGCTCGGCCGTTTGCACGCGCCGCAACTGCCAGCCAAGCGTCAGTATATGCCGAGAGACGCGATGCGCGCGCTCAGGGAGACCCTCCACCAAAAACTGACGCCTGCGCATTCGCAAATGCCAAATATGACGCTTCAAGACCCGCTCGTGATGTTCAAGATGCGCAAGCCGTACGGGCCGCGACTCCAGGACAGGACCTTGAGTCACGACAGGCGGCGCATGCGCGACAGGCCCGCTTCCCGGCGGCGGCACCGAAGTGGGGCTCGCATCCGTTGGAGGCGCCCCATGGGAATCGGCAAAGGCCGGCGCCAAAGGGCCTAACAAAAGCGTCGCCAAAAGAACGCCTGCTCGCATAATCCGCATACACACTCCTCGTTAACATCAAATCATCACGCATAACGCCCCGTGAGTATACTCACAATATGCGCGCGCACAGTAAAGCGGCATGAACGGCCATCGGCGGATCGACATACCCGCCCCACCCGGGCACGGAACACAGCCGCCAGACGCGAGGTGTTGCGTGGGCGCCCACGAGAGCTCCGACCAAAGGCGCGCGACGACATCGCACCACAACGACACCTCACCGCTTGAGATACCTGAGCGCCTAGCAAAAAAAAGGGCCCCGAAGGGCCCCGAAACACCTTTAAGGGTGAGGAGATTTATTCGTATACCTGCTCGCCATGTTGGCTGAGGTCCAAACCTTCGACCTCTTCCTCTTCGGTCACGCGCAAGCCCACGATGACATCGACAACCTTCAAGATGATGTAGGTAACGACCGCATCGTATGCAATGACCGCGCCCACATCGATCAATTGCTTGACGATCTGATAGGTATTGCCTTCCAAGACCCCGGCCGTGCCACCTATGGCCTTGACGGCAAATACGCCGGTCAAGATCGCGCCTAAGGCACCACCCACCGCATGCACGCCAAAGGAATCAAGCGAGTCGTCGTAACCAAAGAAGTTCTTCATGTAGGTGGCAGTCCAGAAACAAACGGCGCCGCCTGCAATACCGATGACGAGCGCCCCGGTCGGATCGACAAATCCGGAGGCCGGGGTAATCGCAACAAGCCCCGCGATCGCACCCGACACAAGCCCTAGAACGCTTGGCTTACCACGCGCCATCCACTCGGCAAACATCCAGGCAAGAGCGGCCGCAGCCGTTGCAATCTGCGTCGTCGCCATCGCCATACCGGCACGGCCACCAGCCGATACCGCGCTACCGGCATTGAACCCAAACCAACCGACCCACAGAAGCGCGGCACCCACCACGGTGAGCACAAGGTTATGCGGGGGCATGGCTTCTTTGCCGTAGCCTTTACGTTTACCCAGAACCAAGGCGGTCACAAGACCCGCGACGCCGGCGTTCAGATGCACGACCGTACCACCCGCAAAGTCGAGGGCGCCTAGTTGCGCAAGCCAACCGTCAGCCGACCACACCCAATGCGCGATGGGCGAATAGACAAACACGAGCCAGAGGCTCATAAACCAAATCAAAGCCGAAAACTTCATGCGCTCGGCAAAAGACCCCGCGATAAGAGCCGGCGTGATAATCGCAAACGTCATCTGGAAGGTCATGTAGACCGATTCCGGGACGGCGAGCGAAAGACCCGTGACCGTGTCTTTCCCCATACCGTGCAAGAAGAGACGCGATAGACCACCTATCCAGGGATTGCCATTGGTAAATGCGAGGGTATAACCCACAGCATACCAAAGCACTGTCACAAGACAGGTCACGACAAAGCTCTGCGCCAAGGTGTCGAGCACGTTCTTCTTACGGACCATGCCCCCGTAATACAAAGCAAGCCCCGGTATTGTCATCATCAACACGAGCGCCGTCGATGCCAGCATCCAAGACGTATCGCCTGGATTGATGCTGGAGTTGGGATCGCTACTCACGGCCTCCGTGGGGGCGGGGGCTGCGGCGGGGACGGCCGGCGCGGCAACGGGCGCGGGCGCTGCAGTCACTGCAGTCGTCGTAGACGTACTAGCAGTCGCCGCGAAGGCTACGGGCGCGCCTAGTAATACAACCGTCAAGGCGAACACGCCTGTCCATAACGAACACTTCTGTATCCCATTCTTCCAAATCGTCATAAGGCCTCCGGACCGGACTCACCCGTACGAATACGGATCGCTTGCTCAAGATTAAAGACGAAGATCTTGCCGTCACCGATCTTGCCGGTATTAGCAGCCTTACCAATCGCCTCGATGACGCGCTCGACGAGATCATCGTCGATCGCAACTTCAATTTTTACCTTGGGCAAGAAGTCGACTACATATTCCGCTCCTCGATAGAGCTCGGTGTGCCCTTTCTGACGCCCAAAACCCTTGACCTCCGTTACGGTAATGCCTTGCACGCCAATCTCGGACAAGACCTCGCGGACGTCATCAAGCTTAAATGGTTTAATGATGGCGGTTATGAGTTTCATAAGTAGATCTCCTGAAAAAAGGCGAAGCGCCCGTACAGTGCATCATCGCACGGACACGGGCCCTTCATCGCGAAAACGGGCGCGTGGTTAAACACGTTCATAAAACCCCCCTGAAATGAAGAAATGTGCCTACGTCGGAGGCAGGCAGGGGGAGCAATGCAGGGAGTGTGCCAAAAAAAAGAGAGGCGGAAATCGCCGTTTTGGGCGATCCTCCGTCTCTCTTTTTCTTACGAATGCACCTATTTGGTGAGCAATCTCACCTACGGTGCACTATTTCAGTGCATTTACCGCCCGGCTCTCAAGGTAACCGCAGCTTCTACCATGTTACGCAAAGCGCTTTCCGTCTCCGGCCAGTTCCGCGTCTTCAAACCACAGTCCGGATTGACCCATAAATGCTCAGGCGGCAAGACCTTCTCGGCCTTACGCATCAAGCGAACCATCTCGTCAGTCGAGGGCACGCGCGGCGAATGAATATCGTAAACGCCAGGGCCGATCTCGTTGGGATAACGGAAATTCACAAAGGCGTCCAAGAGTTCCATATCGGAGCGGGAGGTCTCGATGGTGATGACATCCGCATCCATCTCGGCGACCGCCTCGATGATGTCATTAAACTCCGCATAGCACATATGCGTATGGATCTGGGTCTCGTCTGCCACTGCGCCTGAAGAGACACGGAAGGCGCGTACCGCCCAAGCCAGATAGTCTTTGTGGTCTTCGTGGCGCAAAGGCAGGCCCTCGCGCACGGCAGGCTCATCGATTTGAATGACGCGAATGCCGGCATGCTCGAGATCGTGTACTTCGTCTCGAATCGCAAAAGCGATCTGTAAAGTCGTGTCCGACCGTGGCTGATCGTTACGCACGAAAGACCATTGCAGAATCGTCACAGGGCCCGTAAGCATGCCCTTCATGGGCTTTTTGGTAAGCGACTGGGCATACTTCGCCCATTCCACCGTCATAGCCTTGGGCCGGGAGACGTCTCCAAAAATGATCGGCGGCTTGACCGCGCGCGAACCATAGCTCTGAACCCACCCATAATCGGTAAACGCAAAACCTTGGAGCTGCTCGCCAAAGTACTCGACCATGTCGTTGCGTTCCGCCTCGCCATGAACCAAGACATCAAGACCGATCTCCTCTTGCTTGCGAACGGCAAGCGCGATCTCGGAGCGCATCCGCTCCTCATATTCACGTGCGTCGATCCGTCCGGCCTTGAAATCGCGTCTGGCGGTACGAATCTCGCTCGTCTGCGGGAAAGATCCGATGGTCGTGGTCGGATATAGAGGCAATTTGAGACGCGCGTGCTGAAGGGTACGACGCGCGGCAAACGGCTGCTTGCGGGTGGCGTCTTCGGGACGCACGGCCGCGGCCCGGGCCTTGACGGCCGGATTATGGATGCGCGGTGAAGACTTGCGATCCAAGGCTACGCGGCGACTCTCCTCGAGGTCTTTCGCGATGGCGCTATCCCCGTCATCGAGACCGCGCTTCAAAAGCCCCACCTCGATCATTTTTTGTGCGGCGAAGGCAAGCCAACTGCGGATTTCCTGATCGAGCCGTTGCTCTCTCATTAAATCCACCGGGACATGCAACAAGGAGCTGCTGCTCGCGACCGCAACCCCGCCTTCCCTATTCCCTACGCTCCGCAATATCCGCAAAGCGGCATCCAGATCGGCGCGCCAGATATTACGACCGTCGACCACGCCCAAAGACAAAAGCTTTTCTTTAGGCAAGGCCTTCAGGACGGCCGCCAATTGCTCGGGGCCGCGCACGAGATCGATGTGCAAGCCTTCGGTAGGCAGCGTGCAAGCCAGATTGAGATTGGCGCCCAGGTCTTCGAAGTAAGTCGTAAGCAAAAGCTTGACCGGCACGCCTGACAGGGCGTCATACGCCGTACGATAGGCCTCGGTCCAGGCCTTTGGCAGATCCAAGACAAGCGCGGGCTCGTCTATTTGGACCCACTCCACGCCAAGACTCGCGAGTTTCTTTAAGATTTCCTGATAAACAGGCAACAGCTCCGGGAGCAAAGAGAGCCGATCGAAGTCTTCGCCTTTGGCCTTGCCTAACCACAAATACGTGAGCGGACCAAGAAGAACCGCCTTGACCGGGAAACCCGCTGCCTTGGCCTCGCGCACGTCATCGAAAAGACGTGGCGACGAAACGGCGAACCGCTGCCCCTTCTGGAACTCGGGCACGATGTAATGGTAGTTGGTGTCGAACCACTTGGTCATTTCGCAGGCGTAGGTCGCCTTGCCGGTGGGCGCAACGCCGCGCGCCATGCGGAAAAACGTATCGAGGTCGACCTCGGGGCCCTTCCACTCAAACCGGGGCGGTACGACCCCCAAAAGGGCGCTTGTCTCTAGGACATGGTCGTACCAAACAAAGTCGCCTACGGTCACAAAATCGAGGCCAGCGGCCTTCTGGGCATTCCAGGCGCGAAGACGAAGGTCCTTGCCGACATCTCGCAGGGCATCCTGACTTAAGGTACCTTTCCAGTAGGACTCTAAGGCCTTCTTGAATTCACGGTCTGCGCCGAGGCGGGGGAAACCAAGGATATGTGCAATACTCAATTGACTCTCCGGGGGCACGGGCCCATATCGGTTATGAAATTGGGGGGCAAAAAGCGCTATCGCGGGCATCCGCAGCGGCCCTGGGAGGCTAACCTCGACTGTGGGCTGAGTCAATGGGCGAAAGCCCATTATCGACCTTAAATCTGGATGCGGCCACCCCTATAGATTAACACAACAGGCCCGCGGTCCTAGCCAGAACAAGCGCCTCTAGTGCTAGAATCTTAAAAGACGTGCGCGGAATAAACAGGGAAGGCCATGACTCGAGAATGAGGCTAGCCGCACACTTATAAGCGTCAACGGAGGACGTGCCCATGCTGGAGAAGGTCCTGGCCGACACCATCAAGATAGGCAGCTTAACGGTCAAGTATGCAAGCGGGGAGACCGAACGCTACGGGGAAGGGCCGCCCCATGCGGTCTGGGCCATTAACGACCGGAGCATCATCCGGCGATTGATACGCAATCCATGGTTCGAACTCGGGCAAACATACATGGAGGGCGCCTGGGATGCCCCCAAAGGACTCGCGCCCCTCCTCGAGGTCTTTCTCCGCAACATCCCTGAAGAAACACCCGGATCGATCGTTACCACCCTCAAACGCCAGCTGGAACAAGCCAATAGCGTCCATAGAAGCAAGCGTCATATCGCCCAACACTATGATCTCGACGAATCCCTCTTCCGGATCTTCCTGGATCGGGAAATGCATTACTCGTGCGCCTACTTCCAGAACCCCAAGAGTAGCCTGGAAGATGCCCAACTTGCGAAATGCGAACTCATATTACGTAAACTATCCCCCCCGCCAGGGGGGCGCATACTAGATATTGGCTGTGGCTGGGGAGGTCTCGCCTTATATCTCGCCGCCCACCTGGACTGCCAGGTCACAGGCCTCACCTTGTCGCGCGAGCAACATCGCGTAGCCCAGGCCCGGGCACGCGAACGAGGCCTTTCCCACCGCGTGGAGTTTCGTCTGGAAGATTACCGCGAACATCAAGGGCTCTATGACCGCGTCGTGAGCGTGGGTATGTTCGAGCATGTCGGAGTCCCCTACTACGAGGCGTTTTTTACGCGCATGCGCGACAATCTACGCCCTCAGGGCCAGGCCTTGCTTCATCATATCGGTCGAAGCGGCGCACCCGGTCTCACCAATCCCTGGATACGCCACTACATCTTCCCCGGCGGCTATAACCCGGCGCTCTCCGAAGTCGTGCCCGTCATCGAAAAAACAGGGCTTAAGATCGCCGATATCGAAGTCCTGAAATTCCACTACCAATACACCTTGCGGGAATGGCAAAAACGCTTCCAGGCACGCCGGGCGGAGGTTGTCCGACGCTGGGATGAATCCTTCGCGCGCATGTGGGAATTTTACCTCGCCGCCTGTGAGGTCGCATTCGGGATTGGCGATCTCGTGGTTTTTCATATCCAGATCGTCCGCTCTCTGGAAGGCCTGCCCATGACCCGTGATAGCTGGTATAGGGAGCGCAAGACGGAAGACGGACTGGCGGAACAGGCCTAACGTCACTCTTTGAGGGTGAATTGGTTTTTTGATCTCGGCGTCACGATGTTTGAGCGCCATGCGGTAACGAATGGATCGTATATCTTCCAGGTTACAGAGCATCAGGAATGCGAACCATAGAGGCGGCGCCTTACGACAAAAGACAGGATGTATGATCTTAGCTGAATGAGGCCCCTGCCCTGCAAACGCGTATGGCCCGGCTTTAAGTCCCTTGTCGATCATTAGACAGTATCGTTTACTAAGCGACTACTCCGGTAGAGCCCCGCGCCAAAAGAGGCTCAATAAAAAGATATCTCAAAATTGCTAGAGCGACCCTATGAGCCGATACGCCGCTGAACAGACATACGACCAAGCCGCCATGGTCCGCATGATGGGCGCGGCCGTTCTGGCTGTGCGTCTCGTCATAGGCTGGATTTATTGGGGCGGGGGCTCACGGCGCTTCCTATACGCCCCCCAAAAACTGAATCCGCACGCACACAGCTGGATGGCCAATAAGCTTCAGGGCGGCATGCCAGGCGCGGTATTTGGCCTAAGCCACGTAATCGGCATCATCTTGCAACATCCAGCGCTCGTCTACTGGCTCTTGGTGCTTGTAAGCGCAGCGGAGCTTATCAGTGGCGCCGGTCTCATTTTGGGGTTCATGACGCGCATGAGCGCCCTCATGAGCATGGCGCTCAGTATCTCGCTCATGCTGGTCTTCGGTTGGCAGGGCGCCACCTGCATCGATGAATGGACGATGGCGGCCGCCACGTTCGCCATGGGTTGCACGGTATTTGTGACCGGTGCCGGGCTGTGGTCTATCGATAGCTTTTTAATGAAGAGAAACACAGGACTGGCCCGCGCCACGTGGTTCCGCTGGCTTGCAAGCGGTCCGCTTGGGGCGCGCGCGCTCGACGCCTGGGGCAAGGGCCTTGGCATCATAGCGATCCTCTTTACGCTCGCTTTCTACAACTACTATCGGGGTTCGATTTTCTCCCCCTTCCATGGCGGCCCAGTAAGTCCGGCAAAGCACCACATCACCTTAAGCCAGGCAAGCTTATCGGCGAGTGGCCGCCTCAAGGTCTTGGCTGACTTGGACGGGGGGACCCCGGCGGTCCCTTCGCATGTCGTCAAAGTCACGGTAAAAGGACCAAACGGCGTGCTTGAAGAGTGGGCGGGCGAGGCGTTAAAAGAGGCCGTCCAAGGCCACATACACAATGTCTATATATATAATCAATTTGCCCCGGGACTCTACGGACTCAAGGCGAAAGTGGGCGCCAAGGCGTGGATCACGCTACGCCCAACGACCCCTGCGCCACTGACGGCCGGAAACTATACGATTACTTTTCAGAACATTAATGGGAAAAAATTCCAGACGGGAGCCAGCGTCCCTTAAGTTCCAGGAAACGATTTCCCACTACCACGCTTGCGTTAGAACAAAGGCGGCGCGGGTGTCGTACACGCCGGAAAAGAGATGACGATCAATAGCAGTTACAAATACGCCAGCCGTGAAGTTATCCCAGGATTTATCGACGCCGATACCGTAATCGTCATAGGACGCAACCGTGCGTCCACTGGTGTGCCCACCATGAAGCACCAAATGGATGCCGCTGCCAAGACCGACTTGATATCCGGCTTCAAGATAGGTATTACCATGCTGCCAATCATGATAGACGCCACCCGACAAAGGCCCAAAACGCAGCCGTACATAGGTCTCTTCAAAATCCATGGTGTTTACATCGAAGCGATAGGCGGTGGCGCCTACGTTAAACCCAAGTCCCGAGGGCGTCGTATCGCGAATACCACCCGAAAAATCGGCACGGACGTCGGCGCCGTTATAGTCGAGCGTAGACGCAAAGGCGCGCGCATAAACGCCAACCGGGCCCTGTGCCAAAACGGACGCCTGAAGCGTCGGATTGCCGCTCGACTCCGACAGGCCCCGCCACATGTAGTTACTCAAAAGCGACACCTGTCCGCTCACGCCTGCGGCGTAGGCCGGAAGCGTCACAAGCAAAGCCAGGACCAAAAACCCTCGGAGACGCGTTATGATATTCATTAATCGCGCATTATATAGAAGCTGGGACCGCCCGCCAGCCCCAAAACCTTAACCCCTTCGCTCCCTCACAATAAAGGCTTATACTAACCCGATGCTGACACGAATCTTAGACCAAATCGCAAGCACCGCCCGTGCCGCAGTCCCGCCCGAATTAGGTCAGGACGTCGAGAAAAATGTCCGTGCGGTACTGGAAAGCACTTTTCAGAAACTGCGCCTCGTAACTCGTGAAGAGTTCGAGGTACAGCAGGCGGTCCTTCAAAGAACGAGGGAGCTTGTCGAGCGCCTGGAGCGTCAAGTGGCGGAACTTGAAGCTCGCTCCGGCCCCACGAGCGTAACCTCGGCTGCGCAGCCGCCCGTCATCCCCTAAAGATTAAGGGATCGAAAAGGCCTCATGGCGTGGACCGGGTCCACGCTTTTGGGTATCCTTATGTCCCGCGCGCCCTTAGCTCAGTTGGATAGAGCGTTGGATTCCGATTCCAAAGGTCAGTGGTTCGAATCCACTAGGGCGCACCAACTCCTTGAAATAGCATCAATTTATGACAATGTCGGGGGCTGCTCAGTTCGGGTCAGAGCGCGTGCCCAGGCGCCTTCCAAGTACCTAACTGGGCCCAAGGCCATCCCAGGTGACACGTTTCATATGAGCATTGGCCGAGAGGCCATCCGCTACCCTAGTCATCGGGTGCCTCAGTCGGCCGTGGCGCTCGAGCAACCTCGTCCGAATGGACCCCCGCTTGCCCTTCCCTATCCGCGCTAGCAAACGGCTTCGAGCCCTTTGCGTTCAATCAGGTGGAGAAGCTTCGATGACGGGCCGCTCGGCTTTTTGTCGCCGACCTCCCACTTACGCACAGTCGACACGCTGGTATTCAACGACGGCCTCGAAAATTCGACTTCGCGTCTTAGGTTTGGTTGTCATGACAAATCTCCTGTAGCGAACCGTCTTCGGCCGCTTCACTGAGCTCCCGAGCCGTTATAACCGGCAAGTCAGCAACAGGATCTTGAAGGGCGCCCAAGGGTCCGCTTGAGACGCGCGCGGCGCATCAGCACCGCGCGTCGTTTTCGAAGCAGTTGTTTGCATTACCGGGAAACGGCTACCGGCTGGAGAGAAAAGACGCGCGCGAGCTTTGCGGCGGCCGCGATATCGCCGCGTCTCAATGCATCGCGCACATCGTCAAGCTTGTATGCGTCTCCTACCGACAAATACGGTGACCATTCCGTTTCATCTTCAAGAAGCTCGACGTCCACCTCGGCCGCGTACCTGCCTTCGTGCACATATTTGACTCTATGGCGCTTACTCATCTTTGCCTCTTCGCTTGGTAAAGGTCCTGTCCCATCGTTCGGGATCGGGGCGATAGGCGGTTACAACCACCGCCGGGGAAATGAATCCCTTCGGAATCCCCCACACAACATGAATGGGCCGGGAATCTTTGTCAAATTGTAGCACCAGCACGGCCCGCCCCTTGGGGAAGGTCGGGTAATCTTCGATAACAGTGGCTTTGTCCACGCCTGCCAGCACATCCCGGACGTATATCCCATCCGCCGCGATCTCGTCGTACCCATGCTCGGATATCCGCACTTGCCCGGCGGCAACAAGTGTCTTTACTGCTTCAAGGGTTTCACTCAATTGGCCAGGCCTTTCGCGCTTGGTATCGATGACGCATAACTCGTAATAGGCAGACTCACCAGTCCGCCCATGCAGGATTAGTAAATACTAATTCTGATCGACATTTCCCTGTCGATTTCAGTGGTTAGAGCAAGAATGCCTTGTTCTTCTTCCCCGTAAGTACGGACCCGCGCTTGCTTTATGGGGGTATTCTGCGCCAGGGTCCCTGATTTCGACAAGGAGCAACCTTATCGGGTCCGAACACCCGCAACACCGCAACCTCCCCGCTTGCTGGAACAGATCCGTCTCGCCCGCCAGAGGCGGCACTACAGTCCGCGCACCGCCGAGGCCTGTGAGTACCGGGTGCGGGACCACGTCCTC
>Ga0307375_10000758_pt1 | contig 38252 bp, 32 predicted proteins | sample TR1MG_FD_202531 | JGI IMG/M metagenome (GOLD analysis project Ga0307375, IMG submission 202531) | Soil microbial communities from Risofladan, Vaasa, Finland - TR-1 | ecosystem: Environmental > Terrestrial > Soil > Coastal area > Acid sulfate soil | place: Finland: Risofladan, Vaasa | collected... | reverse complement strand
GAAAATCTAAGGCATCGCGATCAATTATCAACATCTTGCCCAAAGTGTAGTCCTCAATCCACTTATCGTAGCGCTCGTTTAGACCTTGAAGGTAGTCGAGCCGAATGGTGTTTTCATACTCACGACCCCGTTTTTGAATCTGACTCACTAGGGTTGGCACTGAGGCTTTGAGGTAGACAAGCAAATCGGGTGGCTTTATGAGTGAGGTCATTAGGTTGAAAAGTGAAAGGTAGTTGGCAAAATCACGGGGAGTCATTAGGCCCATATCGTGGAGGTTTGGCGCAAAAATCATGGCATCCTCATAGATGGTTCTGTCCTGCACCACAGCCTTCTCGCCGCGCTGAATATCTACCACCTGCTTAAACCGGCTATTCAGAAAATAAATTTGAAGGTTGAAGGACCAGCGCTTCATATCCTGGTAAAAGTCCTCCAGATAAGGGTTATCGTCCACGTCCTCATACATGGCTTTCCAGCCATAATGCTTGGATAAAAGAGTGGTAAGCGTTGTTTTTCCAGAACCAATATTTCCGGCAATGGCTATATGCATGGCGTCAAATTTATTTTCGCTGAAGAAAATTGAGAGGCAACTTTGCGGCAGTAAGCTGCGATCCTTTTACAAAAAAAAGAAAATTTTTCCCGATTGAAAAACTTTCAATTGTCCCCAATTGGGGAATTATTACTGATGGATCCTCGGTGACCAATGTATTCAGGGAACACAAGTCGCCGTGCCTGTTGATAAAAAAAATATTTTCTCCCATTGGCTGAAAATGTGTGGCTGCATCTGGCTCCGGAATGAGCTTCCGGAATGAGCCAAATTTATCGAATACGGCAATGCCCCTCCCCTCAATTCCAAGGTAAAGCGAGTTACCATATGATTTAAGTTCAGTTGGGGCATCCTGCGAAAGGATTGGGCTCAAATCGTTGGATGAGTATGCTGGTGAACCGACATTGCGGTAAAAGAGCAACTTCTCCTGCAAGCCATCAAACACCCAATAACCACCATCTTGCATGGCGCAGGCAAACAGCGGGAAAGAGGCTCCCATATCTGGGAGGTATTGCGATTTGCCAATTGGAGATAGATTATTGTCGAGCAGGGTAATGCGGTAAAAATCTTTCTGAAAAAGCAGCACCTTGAATGGATCGGTTGGGTCAACCGACGTAATATGGCCGAACACTGGCCTAAAGCGGGCTACTATAGCAAAGGTTGAATCCATTTTTTCTACCCCGTCACCAGCAACAACGTAGCAGTTATCGAAAACGTCGGCAAAAATTTTTGAGTTTTGGGAAACAGCAATGGATCGTTGACCATTTGCCACACCGCAAAAAAGTGATAATGCAGCAGCTGTAAGTATTTTTAAAACAACGAGTCGTTGAATCATCATGGGCTACATTGATTCGTTGAGATCGAGCAACTCGTTAACGTAATCACGACTATTGAACAACCTAGGAATTTTATTCTGACCACCCAACTTTCCTTTGGAGTGCAGCCAGCTATAAAAGACTCCTTCCTTAAGGACATGCACAACTGGACGATCAAGGGTGATTCCCTTGTAGCGCTTTGCTTCGTAATCGGAATTTACCGAGCAGAGCTTTTCATCCAGCACCGTAACGAATAATTCCAAATCATCTGGAGCGGTTTCAAACTCCACCAACCATTCGTGAGCTCCCTTGGTGGTATCGGTCATGAATATGGGGCCTGCGGTGTATTCCCTTACCAACGCACCTGTTTTTTCGCAGGCAGCTTTTATGGCGGCATCGGCATTGTCAACAATTACCTCTTCGCCAAATGCGTTGATAAAATGGCGGGTTCTACCCGAAATTTTCACGCGATGAGGAAAGGTGGAGGTAAATATCACCGTGTCACCAACTAGGTATCGCCACAATCCAGAGTTTGTGGAAATTACTATTGCGTAATTCTTTCCGGGCTCAATTTCAGCAACGGTGTAGGCTTTGGGTGTTTCACTATCGAGCTCTTCCATTGGAACGAACTCAAAAAATATACCGTGATCAAGGAGCAACATCATATCGTTGCGTGAGAGATCATCCTGAAAGGCAAAAAAACCTTCGGAGGCATTGTAGGTCTCCATATAGCGCATCGACGACGATGGAATAACCTTGTGATACTGCTCTCGGTAGGGGCCAAAGCTAACACCACCGTGAATAAACAGCTCTAGGTTGGGCCAAACATCTAAAAGGGTATCCTTGCCCGTAACCTCCAGTATACGCTTAATCATCACGAGATTCCAGGAAGGAGCTCCTGCAAAGCAGGTCACATTTTCGTTCACCACCTCGGCTATCATCTTCTCGAGCTTCTCCTCAAAATCTGCAATGAGCACAATTTCACGACTTGGTGTTCGGTAGAAGTTAGACCAGGCAGGCATATTTTCGATGAGAATGGCAGAGAGATCACCAACGGCTTGATCACCACCAATGTGATCAATTTGATGACTACCGCCGAGGGTGAGGCATTTCCCCTTGAATATCTCCGTATCGGGGCACTCCTTGGTAAAGTAGGTAAACATGTCACGACCAGCACGGAAATGGTTCTCCCGAAGCCCTTGGTTGCTAACGGGAATAAATTTACTCTTTGAATCGGTGGTTCCCGACGACTTTGCGAACCAACGAGTTTCACTAGGCCAAAGCACATTGCGCTCACCGGCACGCATTCTATCGATGTAAGGTTTTAACTTCTCATAGTCGCGGATGGGAACACGCTCCTGAAATTGACGGATGGTGGTAATAGTGCCAAAACCGTACTGCTTCCCAAATTGTGTTTTACGCGCGCGTTCAAGAAGGCTAAACAATACCTGCTTTTGAGTGTCGAAAGGATTTTCAGCCGACTGTAGTATTCTTTTGCTACTTCGAAAGCTAAGCCAACGGTAGATTGAGTTCACCAGGGGAATGTACATGCAAACATCAGAGTTGATTCAGTCACCAAAGATAGCACTTTTGAACATTTTACCGCTATTACAATCAAACTGTATTGGCGCTTCAGTTACCTTTCATTTCGAAAGGTTTTTTGCTATTCCGATTTTAGATTATAATTTAGCAACTCTTATATCGCTCTTTTTATAACCAAAAAATATCATATCATGTTTAGCCAGGAAACATACATTGACCGAAGAAACAAGCTTCGCAAGAAGTTTAAATCGGGGTTATTGCTCTTCTTGGGCAATACCGAAGCTCCCATGAATTATCCCGGTAATACCTACCAGTATCGCCAGGATAGCAACTTCCTTTACTTCTTCGGTATCGACCATCCAGGGTTAGCTGCCGTAATGGATATTGAAGCAGGGACCGACTGTATTTATGGCGACGACTACACCATGGACGACACCATTTGGATGGGACCTCAGCCGACAATTACCGACATGGCAAGCCCAGCTGGTGTTCACAGCGTTCACCCGCTCAAGGATTTAGCCAACACCATTAATAGTGCCCTGAAGCACGGCCGCAGAATTCACTTCCTGCCACCATACCGCGCCAACAACATTCTGCAACTCTCTAACCTTATGGGTATTCACCCCAACTTTATTAAAAACTATACCTCCGTTAACTTTATCAAAGCAGTAATTTCGCTACGCTCCATTAAGGACCAGCTGGAGATTGCTGAAATTGAAAAGGCCTGCCACATTGGCTACCAAATGCACGTGGCCTCCATGAAAATGGCTAAGCCGGGTATCTACGAAAGGGAGATTGCTGGCCACATTGAAGGCATTGCGCTGGGACAAGGGAGTATGGTTTCGTTCCCCATTATTCTGAGTCAGAATGGCGAAACGCTCCACAACCACTACCACGGCAATAAGCTGGTTGAGGGTAGGATGATGGTTACCGATGCTGGTGCCGAAACAGAGATGCACTACGCTTCCGATTTTACCCGCACCGTTCCGGTTGGTGGCAAGTTCTCCACCAAGCAAAAGGAGATTTACGATATTGTACTGGCCGCCAACAATAGGGCCATGGAGATTGCCAAGCCCGGCATCACCTACCAAAGCGTTCACCTCGAGGCTTCAAGGGTAATTGCCCAAGGGTTGAAGGAACTTGGAATTATGAAGGGTAACGTGGAGGAGGCAGTTCGTAACGGTGCTCATGCCCTCTTTATGCCCCACGGCTTAGGCCACATGATGGGTCTCGACGTGCACGACATGGAGGACCTTGGCGAGAACTACGTTGGCTACGACGATGAGGTATCGCGCATCGACCAGTTTGGAACCGCCTACCTGCGCTTAGGTCGTCGCCTCGAGCCGGGTTTTGTGCTAACCGACGAGCCTGGAATCTATTTTATTCCGGCACTTATCGACCAGTGGAAGAGCGAAAAAATCAATGCTTCTTTCATCAACTATGACAAAGTGGAGGAATATCGCGCCTTTGGCGGAATCCGCATTGAGGACGACCTGCTCATTACCGACAAAGGTGCCCGTCTGCTTGGCAAAAAGCGCATTCCTGTTACCACCGAGGAGATTGAGGAGACAATGAGGAGCTAGTCTGTTATCGAAACTACTAAAGAGAGGCAGCTGTAAAGGCTGCCTCTCTCTTTTTTACGTTGATGCGACCACCAACATGAGGATGTCCAACTGTCGTAAATTGATTTCACCAATAGGTGAACGAATCAGTATCTGCCAACACTTACTTTTCGGTAGAAATTACAATTTGTTGGACAATCACAGTCCATGTCGACTACATCAGCTATTTTTGTGGAAAATGAAGTGGTATGGAAAAGGCAATCAGCTATGGTGGAACCAGCTTGGTTTTCGCCGACAATGGCAAGGGGAATCCAGTGGTACTGCTGCACGGCTACCTTGAATCGCAGGAAACTTGGTATAGTTTTGCCGAGAAGCTGAAAAAAAATGGTCATCGGGTAATTACACTCGACCTCCCCGGGCATGGCCTAAGCGGCGTTGCTAGCGAGGAGCACTCCATGGATTTTCAGGCCGGTGCCGTACTGGCCGTTCTCAACGACATTAAGCTGGAGAAGTGCGTGCTGGTGGGTCACTCCATGGGTGGATATGTTGCTCTCGCCTTTGCCAAAAACTATTCTGAACGGTTGGCTGGTTTGTGCCTATTTCACTCTACCCCTAACTCCGATAGCGACGAGAAGCGGGCTAACCGCGACCGCGAAATTGAGCTGGTGAAGGCGGGTCGGGTGGAGCTCATAGCCAAAGCAAATATTCCCATGGCCTTTGCCCGCGAAAACCACAAAAAGTTGGAGGAGCAAATTGAAGAGGCAACCCTTATTGCCATGGAAACCGAACCCAATGGCATTATTGCCTGCCTAAGGGGTATGCAGTCGCGCCCCGACACCAACGATATGCTGGGCAAGTTGCAGCTACCTGTGCTCCTGATTTTTGGAAAGAAGGATGCCTATATTTCCGAAGAGGTTGCCCAAGCCATGGCTCAACATTTTCCTCAGCACCAAACAGCGTTACTCGAAAACAGCGGTCACATGGGCTTTATGGAAGAGGAGGCAAAGAGTGTGGAACTCATTGCTGGCATTGTGGATAAGGCGTTTGAAGGCAAAAGTGACGAATAGATAGACCGAAGGCCGAAGTTGTGCACTGCGTACCTACTGCCTTATTTTTCTGTGAAACCCACTGAATACTCTGTGCTACCTGTGTAACTAGAACCAAGCGCAGCCAAATCAGGAACTAGGAACCAACGCCACCTATAACGCCACTTTTTCTCGCCGACGACGGGTGAACGACACCACGTGCGTGTAGCCAATATACTTTAATAGCGCCACGGCATGGTTAAAGTATTGGCCCACCGCCTCTGGACTATGGGCGTCGGAGCCAAGAGTTACCGGAACCTTCTGCCTCTTCAGCTCCTTCAGAAAGGTGTAAGAGGGATAAAATTCTTTGCACGGCTTCGTAATGCCGGATGTGTTCAATTCCACCACGACCCCACTCTGCTTGAATATGGAGGCCGTTTTCTCATACACCTCATCTAACGGGAAGGAGGGATAAACGCCAAATTTCTTTATGAGGTCCACATGGCCAATTACGTCGAAAAGGCCTGAGCGGGCCGCATCCTGCACCAGAAGAAAAAATTCGTTATATATGGCGTTGATATCTTTGCTCTTGTAATCTTCGGAATGGGAGTCGAAGTTCCAGCCGTCCATAAAATGCACCGAGCCGATAACGTAGTCAAGCGGCAGCTCATCGATGAGCGTGCAGAGCTCGGCCTCCTTACCCGGAATAAAATCCACCTCCGCTCCCAACTTCACGGTTACCGATGCAGACTTATGGCACACCGACTCCACGCCTGCAGCCATCTCGTGCAACTTTGTCCGTTTTGTGCTCCACTCCGTATCGAACGGCGTAAGGTGATCCGAAAAACCTATCTCCTGCAACCCAACCACCTCGGCTGCCTTAAGCATAGTAAGATGGTCGGCTTTGCCGTCGGAAAAGGTGGTATGCATGTGGTAGTCAACTGGAAGCATTTTGTCGGTATTTAGGGTTAAACAAATATATTGTTCTCTAAATTGGTTTGTCAAAATAGGAAAAATGCAACGATTCGCCGCCGTTTTTGTTAATAATTATATGCCAATGCCTAACAGGTTGATGTAGCATATTTTGGGCGCAACATTTTTGAACCAAAAAGTAATCATCTATCCAAACTTTAAATATTTACGACCATGGTAGAAGTAAGTAAAAGTAAGTTCGAACTGGAACGAACAGTGGAGCTGATTCTGGAAAAAGCAACCGAAGCAGGCTGGAGGGTACCAGCCATTCACGACCTCATGCAAACGCTTTCCTCGGTTGGAATAGCCGTTGATCCAGTAAAAGTAATTGAGCTGTGCAGCCCGACCATCGCCGCCGATCTGCTCTTCTCCGACGATATGCGACACTACTCAGCGCTGATGCCCTGCAGAGTTTCGGTCTATCAGAATAAGTTGGGGGAAACCTACATCTCAAGACTCAGCGTTTCCGCCATGAGCCAAATGGCCGAAAGTAACGTGAGTGCCGTAATGGCTCGCGCGGCGGCGGAGATGGAAAAACTAATCGAAGAGTTAACAGTGTAGGTTTTCAGAATTAACCCTTCTTTAGAATATTGGCATGCTTTTAGACCGGCAGTATTTACAACGGTTGTTATTTTATCATATACGTAAGAGCCAAGGTAACTCCTTGGTTGCATGCAGTTGCCTTCCCCATGTCATTGCCATAGCCATCGGTGTATTTTAAATCCTTAATTGTTGAGATAAAACCTCTGTTATATCGCAATCCCAACTCCAACTTGTTATAAACTTTGTAGGCGATTTCGGCATTAATGCCAACATCAAACTTGCTGTCGTAAATGGAGGTTAAATCGGTTGAACTACCATTGGTTATAGCGTTTGCCGTTATTCGGTAGGAGCATTCGGGACCGAGGAGAATAGAAAAGTTTCTAACGGGAGAATATTGAAGCAGCAGGGGAAGTGTGATATAGTCGAGGTTGATATTGGAGTCAGGGAAGCCGGGATAACTTAACACTGTACCTCTTTTCGCAAATCCGGGTTCAAGCCTGATTCCAATTTTCTCGCCAAAGCTATACCCCACAACAGCATTAATCTGAAATCCCACTTTATACTTGGGGCTTTCAAAATCTGAACGATTAAATACCAAGCTAGTATAGTTTACCCCTGCTCCAAATCCATAATGAAATTTTTGAGAATATCCCGAACCAACTGTGGCCAAGATTACAATTAAGGTTAAAATGTTTTTCATAGGTTGCTGGTTTGGTTAGTTTTATGATTTTATTAAGTTCCTGTTTATTTGTATCACAATGGAGGTAACAAATTTTCAACCCATCAATATTCACTACATCTATTACTTACCTAAAAGTACAATAATTTTCTTGGCAACCAACTTTCAAGTCGATTAACTTTTTCGCCACTGCCAATTTGGAAGAAAATACACACAAGCAATTATGTCCCTTCGTATTAGCGAAAGTCATAGCCCACTTGAAATTAATTCTACATTTGTAAAAATCAGTACACATTAGCCATGGGCCAAACAGCAATAACCATTTTCTCCATTATCTTTTTTCTGCTCGCTGCCTACGTTGTTTACAAGGGTGTTGTAAGGCGGCAGCCCTCGCATCCAGAACTGCTTAAAAAACCGTTCCCTGAAGAGTTCCGGTCTATCATGCTACAACGCATACGCTACTACAAAAAACTTTCGGCTGAGGCAAAAGTGGAGTTTGAAAAGCGGATTCTGCAGTTCTTGGCAAAAAAAAACATCAATGGAATTGACACCGAAGTGACCAACGAGGATAGGTTGTTTGTGGCCGCGAGTGCCATTATTCCCATGTTTGCGCTCCCTTACTATGGCTACCCCAACGTAACCGAGGTGCTGCTCTACCCCAACTCCTTCGACGACAGCTTCCAAACCAGCCCAACGGTGGAACACCGCAACATCCTTGGCATGGTGGGAAGTGGTTTCCTCAACGGTGAAGTTATACTCTCTAAGCCCGACCTAGAGCGCGCTTTCGATGGGCAACGGCATACGCACAACGTGGGAATCCATGAGTTTGTCCACCTCATCGACAAGGCCGATGGCGACATCGACGGAATTCCTGAAATACTGATGGAGCACTCCTACTCCCTCGCTTGGCTCAAGGAGATAAAAAAGGAGATTGCCAGAATTGAGAAGGGAGAATCTAACATCAACCCATACGCCCTGACCAACAACGCCGAGTTCCTAGCCGTGGCTAGCGAGTACTTCTTCGATGACCCCAAAAAAATGAAGAATCAGCAGCCCGACCTATACGCCTACCTCGTTACTATTTTTCACCAGAATCCTGATAGCTACAGGCAAACGGCAAAGTAGGAGAGACAGAAGACCAACGTTGCGCTGCAATATGCCTACCGCTTTTTTTGAGCAAAGCCTCCTTCACGTAAAAAACCACGAAGAGTTGGCGGTATTCTGAAAATCACCGCCTTCGCATAGCGACAACCGCAACAGATTTCCTGCAGCAAAAAGGTCTAGAAGAACCCTCACCAGGGCCATTTAGCACACAAAAATTAGTCACAAAAACCAGCCACTGTGCTCATAAAACGGTTAACAAGCTGAGATGCTGGTAGCCAGCACGAAGGAACACCAGTAGAATACAAAAGAGCGAACCACCATACGCGAGGCAATGAAGGAGCATGTGAAAAGCCTTACCCGGGCAACGAAAGAGCGAATAACTTCAGTGAGAACATGGCCGAAGATTACAAAACATGCATTTCTTCGCTCAAATAAGCGCTGTAGAAAACAAGCGATTATTGGTTAACAACAATTTGAGAGATTCTCGTGGCGGAAGATAGCGCAAGGAATACCACACTGAGACTGCATCTTACAAATAGCACAACCCGCCAGGCTGCAGGCTGGAATAACAACCACACGTTGATGCCCACAGACAGAAAGGGCTTGAACCGGCATCACCCTGTTCAAGCCTCAACTATTACAAAGAGATAATACTCCTATTACTTTTTTGCCTTCTTAATATGAGGCTCCTTAACGTAGACCTGGCGCTCGATAGCCTGGTTGAGCGAAATAAAGGTCTCCGTATTCGAAATACCGGGAATGTTCTGAATTGTGTTTACCAGCACCTCCATCAGGTGCTCATTGTCGCGGCAAAAGAGCTTCAGCATCACCGCATAAGGTCCAGTAATAAAATGGCATTCCACCACCTCTGGCATAATTCTTAGTGCCTCTACCACGCCGGGGTACTGGTTCGATTGTGAGAGCTGAACGCCAACAAAGGCGCAAACGTCAAAGCCCAATGCCTTGGGTTTCACCACCAGCTGGCTGCCCGCAATAATGCCGGCATCCTCCATTTTCTTCACCCGCTGATGAATAGCAGCACCGCTGATGCCACATTCCCGTGCTATTTCCAGAAAGGGCATTCTGGCATTTTTCACTAGAAACGACAGTATCTTCCTGTCAATTTCATCTACTTCAAACTTGTCAGCCATTGCTTTACGATTTCGAAAAGCGAATATAGTAATAGATTGATATTATTTTCATCGTTTTACTAAAAATATATAAGCAAAACAACAAATCTTGTTTCTTATAAGCCATGTTTCGTGATTGAATGCAAGCATTGTTATGATATATAAAATTTACAGAAACGTGTTTTTCACTTGCATTTTAGGTTGTAAAAAAAGGCCAACCCCTAAGAGTTGACCTTTATTGTAGCCCCACCCAGACTCGAACTGGAATCTAAAGTTTAGGAAACTTTCGTTCTATCCCTTGAACTATGGGGCCGTGCATTAAGGATGCAAAATTAGAAAAATAATTGAAAAACTGAAGGCAATCTGTGCAGAAGGGTATACCTCTTCAGAAAAGAGAGAAATAGGACAGGATACAACGCAGTGCTATGATTCTACCTGCACAAAGTTCCCGCAATCGATATTTCATTACAGTAGAATAATAACTATTTACGTAAAGCATGCCACTTTTTTTTGTGAATGCCGTTTAACAGGTAAAAAATTATTCGTTTCTTAGCTCCCTTATCTTTTAAAAAAAGCACTGCTGATAAAAACGCTGTGATAATAAAGAGTTGACTATGAGAAAACTTTTACCTCTTTCGTTTCTATTTTGGCTATTGCCAATTTTCCTTCTTGCACAGGCCCCTACTGGTTATTACGATGCCGCCAGTGGAAAAACAGGTGCCACTCTTAAAACTGCACTTTTCAACATTATTAAAACTCACACTCAGAGAACCTATACCGAACTCTGGACCGACTTCCAAACAACGGATAAAAGAGCCGATGGCTATGTTTGGGATATTTATTCTTCGTGCAATCTTGTTTTTGTTACAGATCAGGATAATGGTACCGGCGGAACTACCGAGTGCGATAAGTACAACAGGGAGCACTCCTTTCCAAATAGTTGGTTTGGTGGCGTACAATCGTCCCCGATGTACACCGATCTCTTCCACATGTACCCAACCGACAAGAAGGTGAATAATGTACGAAGCAATTATATCTATGGCATAGTTCAAACGCCAAGCTATACCTCTTCAAATGGCAGCAAACTTGGCTCATCTGATCCTACAACGGGTTTTTCGGGAACGGTATTTGAACCGATTGATGAGTATAAAGGCGACCTTGCCCGCACCTACTTCTACATGGCCACCTGCTACGAAGATAAGATAGCAAGCTGGGCCTCCATTGCCACCGAAGCACAAGCCATTCTAGACGGCGATTCCTTCCCAGCCTATAAAACATGGTACGTGCAGCTACTCCTGAAGTGGAGCAGCGATGATCCAGTTAGCCAAAAGGAGATAGATCGCAACAATGCCATCTATGGAATTCAGGGTAACCGAAATCCTTTTATCGATCATCCAGAATATGCAGCCATGATTTGGGATGCCTCCAACTCGGTGACCACCACCACAAGCTCAGCCATCTCCATCTATCCAAACCCGGCAAACACTGAGTTTAAGATTGACCTACCCAACCAAAGTGATTTTTCGGTTGAGATTTTTGACCTCATAGGGAAGAGAATTAAGAAAATTGATGAGGTTAACCCCAACCAAGCTATTCAGGTAGGAGACCTTCGGAATGGACTCTATTTGGTAAGAATAAAATACAATGGTGGCTCAGTTGTAAAGAAAATGACCATCCAAAGGTAAATCCGAAAAACAGACTAAAAACCAAGTTGATAACAGCTTCTTGCTACCGACAAAATCGGTGGTAGTGAGCATACTCACCTCCTCTTAAAAGCTAAACATGCGTAAAAATATACTGTTTCTGTTATTTTGGCTAGTGCCACTCTTGATGTGGGCCCAGGCTCCTGCCGGCTACTACAACAACGCCGATGGTAAGACCGGAGCAGCGCTTAAAACGGCTCTTTTCAACATCATTAAAACCCATAACGAGCAAACATACGCCCAACTTTGGACTGACTTTCAATCGACAGACAAGAAGGCAAATGGAAAGGTTTGGGATATGTATTCGGACATTCCAGGTGGAACTTCTGCATATGAATTCACCTTTTCCACCAACCAATGTGGAACTTATTCAAATGAAGGAGATTGCTACAATCGTGAACACTCATTCCCAAAAAGTTGGTTTAGCGAGGCCACCCCAATGTACACCGACCTGTTTCACCTCTATCCCACGGACGGATACGTAAACGGAAAGCGTAGCAACTACGTTTACGGTGAGGTAATTTCGGCTACATGGACATCAACCAATGGAAGCAAACTAGGTTCCTCCGATCCGGCAACGGGTTTTACGGGAACTGTATTTGAGCCCATAGATGCCTATAAGGGCGATTTTGCAAGAACCTACTTTTACATGGCCACTTGCTACGAGGATAAAATTGCCAGCTGGGCATCGTATGCCACCGAAGCACAGGGTATTCTGGATGGTGACGCCTACCCAGCCTACAAGAGCTGGTTCGTTCAGCTGCTGCTCAAATGGAGTAGAGAGGATCCGGTTAGCCAAAAGGAAATTGACCGTAACAATGCTGTGTATGCCATTCAGGGAAACCGCAACCCCTACATCGACCATCCAGAGTATGCTGAGTATGTTTGGGGCGGAGAAACACCCAGCGGAGTTCAGATTTCCAGCATTGTGCTAAACCCGGCGCAGCCAAATGAAACCAACACGGTTAACATTTCAGCGACGGTTTCAGCGACCAAGCCCATTAGCTTGGTTAATTTAAAGTGGGGAACCACATCGAGCATTACCAACGAAATTTCCATGACCTCTACCGATGGAAGCACTTATACCTCAACTTCAACTATACCGGCCCAAGCTATAGGAACCACCATATACTACGCCGTTTATGCGGAGGACAACGAGGGTGGAAATAAACTAACCCAAACTCAAAGTTATACCGTTGCAAATAGCGTTGCTCCCACAAACATCCTCTCAGTTGATTTTTCCAGCTGCCTGCCAACGGGTTGGGTGACCTATAGTGTGGCCTCCAACAAAAACTGGACCTGCTATAGCAATCAATACATGGAGGCAAATGGCTATGGTGGAGATGTGGCTAGCGAAGATTGGCTGGTAACCAGCAAGGTAGATGCAACGAGCTATCACGATGTGGCTTTAACCTTCATCGTGAAAACAAAGTATACCGACACCAACTACCCCAACACCCTAACGGTTTACTACTCTACGAACTACACGGGAACAGGGAATCCAAATGCAGCAACATGGAACCTCCTATCCTACACCTTTCCTGCAGCAAACTCCAACGCATTTGCCTCCAGCGGCACAATTAACCTCGCAGCCATTGATGGGAAGCAATTCTACATTGGTTTCAAGTATGTTTCTACTGGCGTTGGCTCCAATTCCTCATCACTTTGGGATGTGGACGATGTGGCTGTTACCGCAACTCCCGGTTCAAACCCCACCAACCAAGCCCCCGAAATTTCAAGCATTCAGAGCACACCCACCAATCCTGAAAAAGGGGCAAATACCACCGTTACTGCTTCTGTTTCCGACGCCGATGGCTCGGTTAAAACTGTAACCCTAAAGTATGGTACCGACCAAAACAATCTTAACCAATCGGTAGCAATGGTATTGCAGTCCGGCACAACTTACACTGGTTCATTCACCTTCCCGCAAGCCAACACGGTTTACTACAAAGTTGAGGCTACAGACAATCAAGACTTGGCAGCAACTTCGTCGGTTTACACCATTGATGCATTGACCTCGTCGAATCAACTTCCGGTAGTTAGCAATGTTTCCTTTAGTCCAAACCAGCCTATGGTGAATGATGAATTAACCATTTCAGCAACAATTACCGATGCTGATGGTACTATTACTAGTGCTACGGTTAATTATGGAGACGCAAGCGACAATATGCCCTACCAGCAAGCCATGCAGGTGCAATCCGGCTCAACCTTTGAGGCCACTGTCACTGTTCCTCAACTTACGGCACTCTACTTCAGCCTAACCGCAACTGATAACCAAGGTGGGAGCATTTCATCATCACCTTCACGGGTTAATCTATCCACGGGTATTGGCACAACTACTGCCGAAAAATTGGAGATTTACCCAAACCCAGCTCACCAGCAATTCGCTGTTGCTACCAACGGTAGCACCCCAATAAACATTGCCATTTATGATCTTACAGGGAAGGACATTATTGAGAAAAGAAGCGTGTTGCCAAATCAAAGCATTGACATTACCTCTCTTTGCAGCGGCGTTTACCTTATCCGAATATCCACAGTGAAGGGTATGGTTACAAGAAAACTTACCGTTTCAAAATAACAGATACTGCACATGAGGGCTATAGCCAATAGCCACAATAAAAAACCCCAGTGAAATTCACCGGGGTTTTTGCTATAGGAACTTTTTCTTCGATTGGGTAATCACAAAATCCTTAAGGTAAAAGGGTTCAAAGTAAGCAGAGTCAACAAAATTGGAGGATTTAAATGCCTCCAGTGAGGGCAGTACCATATTTTTTGCCGAGGAAAAATTATCCTCAAGAAAAATGGCGTTAGCGTGCAAAATAACCGAGCGACACTTTTCAGCACCATTTCCAAAGAAGACCACCCTGCTCTTCTCCAAAATTGGAGCAAAAGTAGTTTCGTCCACAATTGTGGCCTTTACCGATTCAACAACCGCCAATCGACTGGAGTATAGCGCCGAATAAACCTCCATTCGGCGGGCATCGATCATTGGGCAAAACACCATGCCTTCAATGTCGTCTTCCCTCTCTTTAAGTGCACCGATGGCTCCAAAAGTCATAGCCAGCAAACTGTCAACTGCAATTAGGGGAAGGTTCTGTGCATAGCAAATTCCCTTTGCTGTGGATACACCAATTCTGAGACCAGTATACGAACCAGGTCCCTTGCTAACAGCCACAGCGCTCAAGTTCGCTGGAGAAATGTTGACCTCCTTCAATATCTCATCAATAAACACGGCAAGCGTGGATGCATGAGAACGGCCTTCGCTATTTTCCCGATAACACAAAAGCTGCCCTTCGTTAAAAAGGGCAGCAGAGCACACGTCGGTGCTAGTTTCTAGCATAAGAATTAATGCCATCTATTTCATTTTATCAAACAGCTTGTCTTTGGGAACAATCTGCACAAGAACAGAATCCTTTAACCGGCGCGAAATTACACTAAACGGAGCAACAACCACGTTCATAGAATCGGTAAGACCACTCATTACTTCAATGTAGCTGTCATCCTGAATTCCAGTAGTAACGGGCATCAGCTTAATTTTGTTTGTCGACATTACCGCATACACAATCTCCTGTGGTTTGTCAGTTTCTGGCTTAATAGTCTTGGTCTTCTGGTTGTCATTGTTATCAGAAGCGGTTTCGTTATCATTGGCACTTCCACTATCCATTTTTGTGCTATCGATCCTCACGCTTACGGCCTGAATGGGTACTGAAAGTACGTTGACCTTACGCTCTGTTTGAATATCAACAGTGGCTGACATTCCTGGACGAAATGGGTTGGTGATACCCTTCTTCAGCAAATCGGAATACGATTCTTCGAGAAGCAAAATTCGAACCTCAAAACTGGTAACCTGATCCGATGAAGTTCCCTGAACGCTGGCAGAGTTGGCAATTTGAGTTACCACTCCACGAAACTTTCTGTCCATATAGGCATCCACCTCAACAAGTGCTGTATCTTTTAACCTAACCCGAATAATATCGTTTTCGTTAACGTCTACCCGAACCTCCATGTTGCTTAAGTTGGCCAAACGCATCAACTCCGTTCCAGCCATCTGGGCTGTTCCAACCACGCGCTCGCCTTTTTCAACGTTGAGCTTTGAAATGGTGCCCGAAACAGGGGCATAAATGGTGGTCTTTGATAAGCTTTCTCTAGCTTCACGGAGCGATGCTGCTGCACTACTTACACTATACTTTGCTGCTTGTTGGTCTCCTTGGGCAACCTTATATTGTGCCTCAGCCGTTTCATAATCGGATTGAGAAATGGCCTTTTGTTTAAATAGATCTTGGTTCCTATTATAGGACAACTTCGCTTGCTGAAGCTGAGCATCGGCCTGTACGAACCTGGCATTAGCAGAGTTCAACGCAGCTTCGGCACGCTCCAGCCCACTGATATAAATATCGGGCTTAATCTTAAGAAGGAGATCGCCTCTGGTAACCTTATCGCCCTCCTTAATAGGCAACTCAACAATTTCACCAGAAACATCGGGGCTAATCTTAACCTCGGTAACTGGTTGAATTTTACCGTTTGCCGTTATTGTTTCCACAATGGTTCTATAGGTTGGCTTTTCAACTGCCACCTTTATGGCATCCTCCTTACCTATCCATCCGGCATATTTACCAACAATGATAAACACCACAATGACAGCAACTCCTATCAATGCATATTTGAGGGTGTGGTTCTTCTTTTTCATTAGAAAATATTTTAATGTTTATTATTTTACTGTTATGGGCCTAAAGTTTAATGGGCATTCCTCGGTAGAAGTCAAGTATTTTTGTTTTAAAAATATACTCATACTTTGCCTGAAGCAGGTCGGACTGGGCCCTGGTAAGCTTGCTTTTTGCAGTATTGTAGTCGATGGAGTTGATTAAGCCCAAGTTGAACCTATTCTGAGTGTAGTTATATGATTCCTGCATGGTAGCCACCGACTTCTTGGTGGAAACATAGCGGCGAAAGGAGGCAACTGCATCAGCATATGCCTGCTGTATATTCTTGAAGAGAGTGTTTTTTTCAATATCAAGATTAATCTTGGCTCTTTGAAAATTTGCCTTTGCGCTACTAGTGTTGTAATGGTTAGAAAATCCAGAAAAGATGGGGATGCTCAAATTCAAATAAACGCCCAAGTTGGCGTTATCCTTCATTTGGTTAAAGAATGGATACTTTTCAGTTGTTGGCACACCGTTCACCAGCTTTACTTGTTCCCTGACATCCGAGTAGCTGGAGCCATAGGAAACATTTAATGATAGCTGAGGATAATAACCACCCATGGCAATATCGATGGATTTTTGAGCACTTTCAACTCGAAACTCCGCCGACTTTATTTCCGGCATGTTTTTTTCTGCAATCGGGTAAATATCTTGTGATTGAACGTTTACGGAAACGATGAGAACTGAATCAAGATTTGGAGCACTAACTTCAATTAGGCTGTCCCGTAAATCCAAATATTGCGTAAGGGTTAACTTGGACATGTAGAGGTTGTTTTGCGCATCAACCAGCTGCAACTCTTCCGATGCTTCCTGTGCCTGAACATCAAGAAGGTTCCCAATAACAACCTTACCGGCATCAACCAACTTTCTAGTTTGGTCTACCTGCTGCTTGGTAAGAGCGAGCTGGTCATCGGCAACCTTTGTTAGCTCCTGATTAAACAATATTTGTAGATAGGCTGCAGCAATATTGAGCGAAATGTCGTTTTTCAACTTTTCAAAATCTTGCAGCCCAGCCATCAGGTCAAGGTTATTTTTTTTGATGCTATTTTGTTTTTGAAAACCAGCAAAAAGAATCATGCTACCGGAAAGGGAAGCGTTGGTATATTTTACTGTTTGATTCGAAAACTGATAGGTTGTTTGATCGAGCGCGCGACCATTGCTTACACTTTGTGTACCGTTAACATCAATCGATGGGAGCAACCCATAGCGAGAAGCGTTCAAGGTATTCTTCTGAACCGTTAAACCTTCCGCTTGACTTTTTATGGAAAGGTTATTCTCAAGTGCATAGCTGATGCATTGCTGCAAGCTCCACGTTGTTGTTGACGGTTGAAGGCTATCATTTCTCTCTTGGCTGAATGAAGTTAGCGAAAGTAGCAGCATTGTTGTGACCAACAGGCCTGCTTTGAACGCAAAAGTTTGTAATCGCATAGCAAATATTTTCAGGTAAAAATCAGTTTTTTAGACAGGAGTTCGTCCTGTTAGTTTAATTACAAAGCCAAAGGCATCGTTATGAACAACGCACTAAAAACAGATTTGATGCATATAAAGGTATAAAAACATTGCAAAACAACTGGATGTTGAGACAAAGGAAGTGTGCAATTAAGAATTTCTTGTGCATCAAAATGTAGATCATCGTCCTGTATTATAAGATATTAAATTAAGCACTTCAACATTCCATTGCAGTGAATTAAAAATTTTATTAGTGTTGCCAAATGCGAGGTGTTTTTGAAAAATGATTTCGCTGGGCATTTTAAAAAATAGTAGTAAGTTTACCCTTCTAGTTCGCCAAACTTTACGCTTATGGTTTTCAAACTTAAAATTCGACAGAAGATACAACTCTTTATCCTGTCAACAGTAATCGCAATCTTTATTGTAACTATTGGATATATAAGCTTTTCGGCTCGTCGAATGGCGACCTCAAGTGCAACAGCTCTTACCGATGCCCGAGCCGAGGAATCAGCGTTGAACATAGAGGGCAAACTCAATGCAGAGATGTCCATTGTTCGAACTTTTTCGCAAGCATTTTTGGAGTATCACCAGCTCACAAGCGCTGAAAGGAAAAGCCTTTTCTCCCAAATGTATCTTCGAGTACTTGAAAAAAATCCGCAAATTGACGCTATTTGGGACAGCTGGGAGTTGAGCAACTTAGATCCCACATGGACTAAGCCCTATGGAAGAGAATTCTTTCTCTGCTGGCGAGAGGACGGCGAAATAAAAACAAAGGCGGAAATACGCAGCCTTACTGGTGACCCACCTCATTATGCTGCCATGAAGGCGGCAGGAGTAGAAAATATTGCTGAGCCGTATGTCTCCGCAATTCAAAAAGGCGGTCTAATGACCACCCTTGTTTCCCCCATGTTCGAGAAGGGAAAATATATTGGGCTCATCGGTATTGACCTTCTGCTTACAAGATTTCAGGAATACGTAAACCAGATTAAGCCATTCGAAAATAGCTATGCGTTTATGATTTCTGCCAAGGGTGTGTATATTGCTTTTCCCGACACTTCCTATATTGGAAAAAACATAAACGATTTTGCTTTCAGCAAAAAACTGAACGATAAATACAAATTACTGGATAAGATACAGAAAGGAGAAAACTTCAGCTTAACAGTAAATAATGAGAATGGCGAGGAGTATTACTATTCGGTTTCACCTATAACTGTTGGCCAAACAGGAACTCCCTGGGCCCTTGCCATTGCCGTTCCCATGAAGGCAATGCTAAGCCAAGCCAACCATGCATACAATATCTCTATCATTACAGGAATCATAGGATTGCTTCTTTTGGTTTTGGTAATATCCTTCCTTTCCAACAGCATCACCTCCCCAATTGGCAAGGTAACTAAAAGCTTAAGTCTTATATCAACCGGTAAAGTCGATAGAACCATGCGGCAAAACTTTAAGACGGGTGATGAGATTGATGATATGACAAAGGCGCTTAACATATCCATCGACGGCTTGGTGGATAAGGCCGACTTTGCCCTTGAAATTGGACAGGGAAACCTAAATGTAGACCTGAACCTGCTTAGCAACGATGATATCTTGGGCAAAGCCCTGCTGAACATGCGCGATAGCCTCCTCAAGGCAGAGAAGGATGAAGAGGAAAGAAAATCAGAGGAAGCGAAAGTTCAGTGGGCAAATAAGGGGCTTGCCTCATTTACTGAGATTCTCCGCCAAAGCAATGAGACCATGGAGGTGCTTGCCGACAATATTTTGAAGCACCTTGTTCGTTACCTCAATGCCATTCAGGGTGGTGTCTTTATTAAAAATGACGACAATAGCCAAAATATTCATTACGATCTTGTAGCGGCTTTCGCCTTTGACCGCAAAAAATATCTTACCAAATCGTATGAGGAGGCTGAAGGGCTGGTTGGTGCCTGTGCTGCCGAAAAAGCCACCATCTACCTAACCGAAATACCTCAAGACTATATTGAGGTTACGAGTGGACTTGGTGATGCAAATCCGAACGTTCTTCTTCTCGTGCCGCTGAAAGTTGAAGATACCATTCTTGGCGTAATTGAGATTGCCTCATTCTACAAGCTGCAAAAGCACGAAATTGAATTTGTAGAAAAGATTGCCCAAAACATCGGCTCCACCATTCAAACAGTACGCATCAACGAAAAAACGAAGAAACTGTTGGAGCAATCGCAGCAGCAAGCCGAAATTATGGCTGCACAGGAGGAGGAGATGCGCCAAAACATGGAAGAGTTGCAAGCCACACAGGAGGAGTCAGCACGAAAAGGTGCCGAAATGGAAGGCCTTGTTGATGCGTTAAATGCCTCCAGCTACGTGGCAGAGTATGACCTGCACGGCAATGTTATTAATGTTAACGATGCATTTGCCAACTTGCTTGGATCATCAAGAGAGGAAGTTATTGGAACGCACCACGCTGACGGTATCGATATGGCCTCTTTCGTCGACCAAAGCTATGAAGAGTTCTGGAACGAGTTGCTGAGAGGCAAAATAAAAAAGCACACAACCCACCTTAAAATGCACGGTAAAAGCATTGTGCTCTTAGAAACCTACACTCCAATTGTAAACGAACACGGGGAAGTTTCTAAAATACTGAAGATATCAACAGACGTTACCGATATTCATTCATCAAGGTAAAAATAATTAAGGCCGCATTTCTGCGGCCTTTTTTTATTCCGTTTCAAAAACGACTTCATATCCGCTAAATGTTCTGAGGTTAATCACCTTTTGCCCATTAAGCATTAGGTACTGTCCCCTAATTCCGGTCAAAATACCTTCCACCGTTTTATCTTTATCTAGGCTGGACGAAACGATCGATGCAGGATACTCCTCCACCGGATAACGAATTTCAAACTCTTTGTTATTTGGAAGGAAAAAAGGAGCATGGTCATCAGGAAAGAGCAGTCGAGCTTGCTCTCGCTGCTCCATCAAGTCAATCCCCTCAGGAACAACGCCACGCAACATTTTCCGCCAGTCTGTCTTGTCCAAAAAATTGGCTTTTAAGGCAACCTCCAGCGTTCCAGCAAGGTACCTATTTGGCAGCTCGGCAATACAAATGGCACTCGAAGCTCCTTGATCAATCCAGCGAGTTGGTACCTGAGTCTTGCGAGTGACCCCAACTTTTAAACCCCCCGAAAGTGCAAGATATACATAATGTGGCTGTAGGCAATGCGAGGTTGCCCACTCCATGCTACGCGCCACGCCTTCGTGTGCTCTACAAAGTTCCGGCCTCAAAATACATGGCTCAGTTTCTGGAATCGAAATAAAGCAAGGATAGCAGTAGCCCTGTCCATAACTTTTTTTTGTAAGACCGCCACAACTTAGGCACCGGATGGTTCCTGACCAAGAAATTCGAATATGTTGGCCTATTAGCGCATTCATCTCCACCCTTTTGCCGCCAAGGACCAAACTGTAGCTAGCAACTGAACCGCTGTGCTCAATGGATACTTCCATTTTAGCTAAACCACCGCTTACCTTCATATCCTTTTGTTTTCGGGCAATATAAAAAAACATATCACACCGAATCGACTTCGTTCGTCAAAATAATTTCAAAATAACACTACCATGTATTGCATAGTATTTATTTTTGAACGTATATTTGCATAACATCTTACAGTGTATAACATAATATTATAAAACAATGAAAAGCACAATCAACGTTAACATTGGAGGGCAGTCGTTTGTAGTTGACGAGGATGCCTACCACGTGCTTAGTACCTATCTTGAATCCTGGGAAATAAACCTTTCTGGAGATTCGGGAAAACGGGAAATTTTAGATGACATGGAAGCACGTATTGCCGAGCTGTTTTTGGAGCGAGTAAAAATTCCTGGACAGGTGGTTACCCTATCGATGGTCGAAGAGGTAATAACCATTATGGGGAAGCCCGACCAAGCAGGCTCATTCGATGAGGGATCTAGAACCCACACTGGCAAACCCTATCGCCGGATGTACCGGGATCCCGATAATCGATTTCTAGGTGGCGTTTGCTCCGGTATGGGGCTTTACTGGAGAGTTGATCCAATTATCTTCAGGCTAGTTTTTATACTTGCCTTTTTCACCTTTTTCTCCGGCGTGATTCTCTACCTCTTACTTTGGATTGCAATTCCCAAGGCGGTTACCCCTGCCCAAAAGTTGGAAATGAGGGGAGAACCCATAACGGTTGAAAACATTAGAAGGGCAGTAGCCAATGAGTTCAATGAGATTTTTTCAAAAAAGCAATAAAAAAATAGAGCCATGAACGCAGAAAATGTTAAGGCCCAAATGCGTAAAGGTGTTTTGGAGTATTGCATTCTTTCCATTCTTTCCAAACAGGATGCCTATGCAACCTCCATTATACAGCAGCTTAAGGAGGCCGAAATGATAGTAGTAGAAGGAACGCTTTACCCGCTCTTGACTCGTCAGAAAAACCAAGGGCTACTCAACTATCGATGGGAAGAGAGCACACAAGGGCCACCTCGCAAATACTACTCTCTTACTGATAAGGGAAAAGATTTTCTAGCGGACCTAGATTCCGCCTGGAGTAAGTTGGTCGAAACTGTCAAAAAAATCAGAGAAAACAAGTAGCAAACCATGGAAAAGGTAATTCATTCAAACATAGGCGGTGTGGCCTTTAAGTTGGACGACGAGGCTTACACCATTCTGAGCAACTACTTTGCCGACATTCGAAAAGAATTTGCCGGAAAGCCGGGAGCCGAAGAAATAGGAGATGACGTTGAAGCCAGAGTAGCGGAACTGCTTGTCGAGATGCAGGAGAGCAAAGATGTTACCATAACGGCGACAATGGCAAAAAAGGTAATAGCCCAGATTGGAACACCGGAACAGATAGAGTCAATCGACGGTGATAGTGCAGAACAAGAACCTTCTGAAGGGTTTAGGCGCTACCCCAAGCGGCTTTTTAGAGATAAAGAGAACAGCGTTTTCGGTGGGGTTTGCTCTGGACTGGGGGTTTACTTCAACTCAGATCCTATTCTGTTCAGGGTTGTGTTTATTCTACTCTTTTTGATTCCCCTATTTAATCATCATTTTCTTCTTTTTGGCAACGGCTTTGCTTTGCTAAGCTACATTGTGCTATGGGCAATAGTTCCGGTTGCAAAAACCCATCGTCAAAAGATGGAGATGCACGGAGATGCATTCAATATTCACTCAGTGAAATCAAAAGTTGAGGAGGAGTTCAAGGAGGCGTCCGAAAGTCTTAGAAGGAGAACTGGAGGTGGCAGCTTTATGAATCGTTTAGGTTCTGTATTTGGTGAAATTTTGCTCGTTTTTGCCAAAATACTCAAGGTGTTTTTCAAAATAATTTTTGGGATATTCGCTGCAACATTCATTATTGTTGGAGTTTCCCTTATTGTCGCAATGTTAGCTATCATGTTTTTTGGCCCGAGCGATTTCATCACCGACAGCACTATGAACTGTCACTTCTACATTCGTGACCTAGCTTCCGTATTTGTTGGACAATCTGGATTTTGGGGCATCACCATTCCTGGCGTCCTGCTAATTCTAATTCCTACCATTGGCCTAATATACCTTGGCCTTCGTCTTGCATTTAAGTTTAAGGCAAACGACAGGGCCATTGGACTTTCGGCACTAGTTATTTGGGTAGCAGCACTGGCAGTTGGATTGGTGTATGGGGTATCGGAACTCAACAGCTTTAAGCATGGCGAGTGGGTTAAAACTTCGCAACAGTTCGAAAATGCAAAGCCAGATACGCTCTATATTGCTTCACCCGATATGGCATCTCTCCCAACATTCTGCAACACTAGGATGGACTTCAACGATGATAACGTTAAGATCTACTCCGACGGAAAAAATATCATGACCCTTGCAAATCTTAATATCATAAATGGCAAGGACCAACCACTTAGCGTATCTACCGATCTCTATTCGAGAGGAATAACTACAACAATGGCGAAACAAAATGCGAGTTCAATTGATGTCTCATCTTCGTTAAGCAGGGATACGCTAACCATTGATCCGGTATTAACCTTTAGTAAGGACAAAAAATGGCGCAACCAGAAGGCAATTATTAACCTCACCATTCCCGAAGGTACCGTAATCCATTTCGACTCCAACCTCTACTCGCTCCTGCAACAGTCAAACAACAGCTTCAACTATGTAGCAGGCTATATGGCAGGCGGATACTTTCGCTTGACCGATGATGGGCTACAAAATACAGACACAAAAAACTAGATTTTAAGCTGAGGTGCTTGGCACAAAAAAGAAAATTATTACATTTGCACCGCAATAAAATGCGGCACTGACCTATGGTGTAACGGCAGCACTACTGATTTTGGTTCAGTTAGCCCAGGTTCGAATCCTGGTAGGTCAACAAAAAAACCCCGATTTCTCGGGGTTTTTTTATAGGTCAACACTACGGGTTAAATATTCGGAGTAATTCTTAATTTTTGGCTGGTAAGCCTCGGTTAGCAACGGCGATGAGATAATAAAATCAGCCGTTGATCGATTACTGGCAGTAGGAATATTATAAAGAACCGCAATTCGTAACAGCGCCTTGATGTCCACGTCGTGTGGCTGCTGCTCCATGGGATCCCAAAAGAAAATGAGCATATCAACCTTCCCCTCTGCAATCATGGCACCAAGCTGCTGATCGCCACCAAGAGGTCCAGACTTCAACTTTGCTATCTTAAGTCCCTTCGAGGCATGACCCTCCTTGAAGTGTATGGCTTCTTCAATTAACTTTCCCGTTGTTCCAGTGCAAATAAGATCGTGACGCAACAACTCTGTTGAGTTCCACTCAACCCACTCTATCATATCCTTCTTGCGATTGTCGTGTGCAACCAACGCAATGGTTTTTTTTGCTTCCATCTCTAAAATTTATTTATACCTAATAAAAACATGTTGCAAATTTACGCTATTCCGACCACTATTGTCGCTTTTATCAGCTAAGAGACCATTAATTATTCCGGTAACGATTGCAAAAAACAACAGGAATGTTTTAATCATACAATTGACATAGAAGAGAATATCCCAAAATCGTAATATATTATGGTGAAAATGTTTATCAGGTGTTCATTTTCGAACACGGATTGTTCGTTTTTGTTCATTTTCATTCATTTTCCATGCGATTTACAGGCATAATTTTTTCCTAGATAACTACAGTTCTGAGTATTGTAATATTTGGCTTAATGGTTGTAAAAAATATTTAACCAAATACGGGAGCTATTGCGATTGCAAAAAATGCACATCCAATGATAAAGAATTACATTATTACTGCGCTACGGAACATCAGCCGATCCAAATTTTACTCATTAATCAACATCGTTGGGCTTTCCACGGGCATCCTCGCGGCAATACTTATCATTCTTTACGTTAAGGACGAGCTTGGTTATGATAAGTTTTATAAGAACCACGAAAGAATTTTTCGAATAGAATCCCGCTTCAATATTGGCGGCAGTGAAGATATTGTGGCCGTAACCTCCCCTGCCATTGGGCCAATGCTTGCTCAGGAATTCCCCCAGGTTGAAAAATTTGTTCGTTTATCCAGTTTTAGAGACAACGAGCTATCTTACAACGGAAAAAAGTTCGAAATTAAGCAGGGGTATTGGGTTGATACCTCCTTTTTTGATGTGTTCAACCAGCAGTTTATTGCTGGTGACCCCGCCAATGCCTTAACACAGCCGAATGCAGTTGTGCTAACCGCATCAATAGCCAACCAAATGTTTGGAAGTTCTCCAGCCGTGGGGAAAACCATCACAACACCCGACAATCAGAATTTTACGGTAACGGCCGTAATTCGTGACCTCCCGAAAAACACACACACGAAATTTGACGCCCTCTTTTCGCTCAAAACCATTGAAAAAAGAGCTAGCTCAAATAGGTTCAACAACCTAAATGCAGAGGCCTTCTTTAACATAAACGTATACACATTTGTGCTCCTAAGGCAACCGTCCGACATCGATTCTATTCTGGCCAAAAACGACTACCTCTACCAAAAGTATATGGCCTCCGTGGGCGAAAAGCTCAACGCCAAGTTTAAGATGGAGGCTCAACCGTTATCAGAACTTCACTTTAGTAAGAAAGAGCTTAAGGGAGATGAGACTGTTGGTAACCGTAAATTGATTATACTCTTTGCGCTGGTGGCCCTCCTCATACTGGTAATTGCGGCAATCAACTACATGAATATGGCAACGGCAAGGTCGGCCAATCGAGCAAAGGAAGTTGGCATACGAAAAGTGCTGGGCGCCCAGAGGTCTAGGCTAGTATTGCAATTTTTGGCGGAATCAGTGATTATATCGCTTGCATCGCTTGCATTGGCATACCTTGCAGCCGAAGCTATTATAGATCCCTTCAATGCCCTGACGGGAAAAAATATTACAAGGGCTGAATTATACCAGCCACTAGTTCTTGGGCTAAGCTTTGCAGTAGCCATTTTTATTGGGCTTGTATCGGGCAGCTATCCAGCAGGCTATCTCTCTTCGTTCAATCCAATAGAGGTTCTGAAGGGCAAGGCATCCACATCATCGAGCAAAGTATTACTGCGGAAATTACTGGTAGTAGTTCAATTCACCATTTCGGTAATTATGATCATCGGCACCGTGGTGGTAAGCATGCAGCAATCCTATATTCGAAACAAGAACCTTGGTTTCGACTCCAACAATCTTTACGTCTATCGAGAAACAGATACAACCGCCAGAAAAAAAACGGAGTTCATCCGAGACCAGCTGCTCAAGACTCCATATATCGAAGATTTTTCATCGTCCATTACACCCTTAGGAATGGGTAACGACCTGCGCGTATTCAGGGTTGAACAGCAAGCGGAAGGAATGAAAGAGTTTACGGTCGCCGCCTACTATGTTGATTTTGACTTTTTGCGCATGATGAAAATTTCCATCCTCGAAGGACGCTCATTCGAAAAAGGCAATGCATCAGACAGCACTAAAGCATATATTATTAATGAAGCCGCCGCAAAATTTTTTGGATGGAATAAAACCGCTCTTGGTAGGCGGATTTACATGGTTGATGACATTGAAACCAATTCAGACAAAATTGGACAAGTTATTGCGGTGGTAAAAGATTTCCATTTTCAAAGCGTTCACAATGTTATTGAACCATTTATCATAGTTGTTCCCAACTTTCCGCTCCCCAGCATGAATGTGCGCATTAAGCCCGGAAAAGAGAAAGAGGCCTATGCTGCAATCGAAAAGGTGAGAAAAGAGGCCGGTGCAACTACCGACATCAACATTTTTTCTTACAAGGAGCGGCTCAACGAGGATTACGCAGCCGAGGAAAAACTTGGCTGGTTGTTTAGAGTTTTCTCACTGCTAACAATTTTCACCTCCATTCTTGGTTTAATGGGACTAACCTCCTACCTCACCGAGCAAAGAACAAAAGAGATTAGCATACGTAAAGTGATGGGCGCAGAATCGTGGAGCATCACAAAAATGCTGACCTTGGAATATATCAAGCTAGTACTGCTTGCCAACCTTATTGCATGGCCCATTGCCTATATCGCTGCAACGAGTTGGCTTCAGGGGTATGCCTATCGGATAAGCTTTGGTATTTCACCGTTTCATTGGCAAACATTATTCCCATTTGTATTGGCAACCCTAATATCGTTGGTGGTTGCAATAGTTACTGTTGGTTGGCTTGCCAAAAAGGCGGCCGAAACAGATCCAGCCTTTGCTCTAAAGCAGGAGTAAGGTGCTGTCCATGTCCCAAAGGCCGGTGTCCCCCGGCCTTTTTTCATTTTCAGCAAACAAAAAAAAATAAGAAAAAGAATGCCTACCTTTGCGTGCTAATTTTTTGGGATAGATGAGAGATCTAAGGAACATTGCAATTATTGCACACGTTGACCACGGAAAGACCACCTTGGTAGACAAAATGATATTTCAGGCCAAACTGTTTCGGGACAATGAAAAACACGGAGATCTGATTCTAGATAGCAACGACCTTGAACGAGAGCGAGGCATTACCATTCTTGCTAAAAACGTTTCCGTTGCCTATAAGGATGTCAAAATTAACATTATCGATACTCCTGGTCACGCCGATTTTGGCGGTGAAGTTGAACGAGTGCTTAATATGGCCGACGGCGTTCTTCTGCTGGTTGATGCCTTTGAAGGAACCATGCCACAAACACGATTTGTGCTCTCAAAAGCACTTTCGCTAGGACTTAAACCTATTGTGGTAATAAACAAGGTTGACAAGCCAAACTGCCGTCCCGAAGAAGTTCAGGAGCAAGTTTTCGAGCTGATGTTTAACCTCAATGCTACAGAGGAACAACTAAATTTTCCCACCATATACGGGAGTGCCAAGAATGGTTGGATGTCTGACGATTGGAAAAAGCCTGCTACCGACATTACCCAACTGCTGGACTCAATTCTCGAAAACATACCAGAACCCATTGCACTTCAGGGAACACCCCAAATGCTCATAACCTCGCTCGACTTTTCGAGCTATGTTGGTAGAATTGCCGTTGGGAAACTCCATCGAGGAACGCTAATCACCGGACAGGCCGTAGCATTAGCAAAACGAGATGGAAGCATCATACGCTCCCGAATTAAGGAGCTCTACACATTTGAAGGGCTTGGAAAAGTTAAGGTTGAACAGGTTGATGCCGGTGAGATTTGCGCTGTAGTCGGGATCGAGGGATTTGAAATTGGAGATTCAATTTGCGATATTGAAAATCCAGAACCGCTAGTTCCAATCGCCATCGATGAGCCAACAATGAGCATGCTCTTTACCATCAACAATTCACCATTCTTTGGAAAAGAGGGTAAGTTTGTTACCTCGCGCCACCTGAAGGAACGGCTGGACAAGGAGCTGGAAAAAAATCTTGCCCTACGAGTGGAAGCTACCGATAGCGCCGATTCATTTACCGTTTTCGGACGAGGTGTTTTGCACCTCTCCATCCTACTGGAAACCATGCGCCGTGAGGGATATGAAGTTCAGGTAGGCCAACCTAAAGTAATTATTAAGGAGATTGCTGGAGAAAAGTGCGAACCCATGGAGGAACTCACTATAGATCTTCCTGAAGTGGTTGCCGGAAAAGCCATTGAGATGGTTACCAAGCGCAAAGGTGAGATGATAACCATGGAGCACCGTGGAGATAGAATGCACCTCGAGTTTTCTATCCCTTCCCGTGGAATTATTGGACTACGCAACAACCTTTTAACAGCAACGGCCGGCGAAGCAGTATTGGCACATCGATTCAAGGGCTTTGAGCCTTACAAGGGTGACATCGAAAAACGATTAACCGGATCGTTAGTGGCACTGGAGGCTGGAACCTCATTTGCCTACTCACTCAACAAGTTGCAGGACAGGGGCAAATTCTTTATCGCCTCACACGATGAGGTTTACACTGGTCAGGTAATTGGAGAACATTCCCGAGCTGGTGATTTAGCCGTTAACGTTACTAAGCCCAAAAAGCTAACCAACGTTCGTGCATCTGGAACAGACGAAAAAGTAACCCTCCCTCCACCAATTATTTTCAGCCTTGAAGAGGCGCTGGAGTATATTCAGGAGGACGAATATGTAGAGTTAACACCTAAAAGCATTCGCCTTCGCAAAATAATTCTCGACGAAAACGAACGGAAACGAAAATCCAGAGGATAAAGAATGGCGTTCTAGTCAGAGCTAGGCAATATTTTTTTATTCTGGTAATAATTTATACTTTTGCACGACATTTTTTTGAATAAAAGTGAGCCGTCTTATAGACTTTACTATTCCCTTCAAGGGTTTAAAGCAGGGGAAACACGAGCTAGAGTTTGAGATTTCCGATCGGTTCTTTTCTGAGTTTGATGGCTCTGAAGTAACGAAAGGAAATTTGATGGCTAATGTATTGCTCGACAAGAACTCTACCTTTTTAAAGTTAGATGTTCACATTTCGGGGAATGCTGAGGTAGTTTGCGATCGTTGTCTTGACACCTTCTATATCCCGGTAGAGTACACCGGCAACCTTTTCGTTAAGTTCTCAGAACGAGAGGCATATGAGGATAGTGATGACGATGTTCTTTTTCTACCGCCCTCAGAGAGCGAACTTGACCTCAAGCAATACCTCTTTGACTGGATTTGCTTGAGTTTACCTGTTCGCCGTGTTCATCCCGACGATAAAAACGGTAAATCCTTATGCAATCCAGAGATGATAGAAAAGTTGGAGGCATATGTCATCTCGGAAGAGCCTCAAGCAGCCGCCGAAGATGATCAGGAAGAGTGGAAAAAAAAGTTGAACGAATTGAAGTCTAACATAAAGGATAACTAAACATTACGTTAAAATGGCACATCCGAAACACAAGATCTCGAAGCAGAGAAGAAATAAGCGCAGAACACACTACAAGGCAGTTGCACCAACACTTTCAACTTGCTCAAACTGCGGTGCTCCGGTAATCTATCATAGAGTTTGCCCAGAGTGTGGATACTACAGAGGAAGACTTGCTATCGAGAAAAAAGTTACAGCCTAATTCGTTAGGGTAACTATTAAAACTGGAAAGAGACTTTATGAGAATAGGAGTTGACGCTATGGGCGGAGATTTTGCTCCCGAAGCAGTTGTTTTGGGAGCGATTCAAGCTCATAAGGAGATTCCTGAAAGCATTCGCATTGTCTTACTTGGGAACAAAGAACAAATTGTTTCCATTATAGAGAAGCAAGGCTTTCCGAGGGAGGCATTTGACATAGTAGCAACCTCCCAGGTTATCGGAATGGGGGATCATCCGGCAAAAGCATTTCAGCACAAACCAGACTCATCGCTTGCAGTTGGATTTAGTATGCTGGCAAAGGGCGAAATTGATGGGATTGCAAGCGCCGGGAGTACTGGTGCTATGATGGTGGGTGCAATGTATTATATTAAGCCCATCAGCGGAATTATTCGACCTGGCATTGCCTCTTTTTTACCAATATGCGAATCCAAAACTGGATTGCTCATCGACGTCGGTCTTAACCCTGACGCCAGGCCTGATGTACTTTTTCAATATGCACTTTTGGGAACCATCTACGCCAAAGAGGTACTTGGCATAGAAGATCCTAGCGTGGGGCTGCTCAACATTGGAGAAGAACCCGAAAAAGGAAATTTAGTGGCTAAAAATACTTTTGAACTGCTCAAAGAATCAACCAGTATTCGATTTGTCGGAAACATCGAAGGCAATCAACTTTTCGATGAGAACACAGCAGATGTTATCGTTTGCGACGGTTTCGTTGGCAACGTAGTTCTCAAGGAAGCAGAAAGCTTCCACAAGTTAATAAAGCGGAGGAATATTAGCGATCCCTTTTTTGAGCGATTTAACTTTGAACATTACGGCGGAACACCCGTGCTCGGCGTAAACGCACCAGTCATTATTGGCCATGGAGTTTCCACCGCCACCGCCATAAAAAACATGATTCTTCAAACCAGAAAGGTTATTGAAGCTGGTTTGACGGAAAAAATAAAGGAGGCCTTAAGTTAATGGCAAAAATAACCGCGGCAATCACAGGAGTTGGTGGGTACGTGCCCGAATATGTTCTTACCAACAACGAGCTAAGTCGGATGGTAGATACCTCCGATGAGTGGATAATGACTCGAATTGGAATAAAGGAAAGGAGAATCCTGCAAGGAGAAGGTCTTGGTACCTCCGACATGGCAGCCAAAGCAGTTCAGCAACTCCTTGAAAAAACCAACACATCGCCGGAAGAAATTGACATGCTTATTTGCGGAATTGTAACCCCGGATATGCAATTTCCCGCAACAGCCAACATTATTAGCGATAAGGTTGGCATAAAAAACGCCTTTGGCTATGACCTTAATGCTGGTTGCTCCAGCTTTTTATACGCGCTGGTAACTGCATCAAAATTTATTGAAACGGGTAGCAACAAAAAGATTATTGTAGTTGGTGCCGATAAAATGTCGTCCATTACAGACTACACCGACCGTTCAACCTGCCCAATCTTTGGAGATGGCGCTGGAGCAGTGCTCCTTGAGCCCAACATAGACGGCGAGGGGCTTATTGATGCTGCAATGCACGTTGATGGTTCCGGAAGGAAGTACTTACATCAAGTTGCCGGTGGCTCATGCTACCCTGCAAGTAATGAAACTGTAGCCAATCGAAAGCACTATATTTTCCAGGATGGTCAGCCCGTGTTCAAGGCCGCAGTTTCCAACATGGCCGATACCGCCGTGGCAATGATGGAAAAGCACGGTCTAACGCCAGAAACGTTGGCATGGCTGGTACCTCACCAAGCAAATATGAGAATAATTGAAGCAACTGCTAAGCGAATGGGATTACCCAAGGAGCGCGTAATGATAAATATTGAGCGATACGGCAATACCACCTCTGCAACGCTTCCGTTGTGCCTGTGGGAATGGGAAAGTCAACTCAAGAAAGGTGATAATATTATTTTTGCAACTTTTGGTGCTGGGTTTACCTGGGGTGCAGCTTACCTCAAGTGGGCTTACAACGGTAAGAGGTAGTTACCTTATCCAAAAAACGATAACCTTAAACCGTCAACATTGACGGTTTTTTTCTGACAGCGCTTTTTGAAATAAAACAGATAAGAGGGCAGTTGCTATCAAGCCAGAAAACTTTAGACAAGGCAAAACCTACGTTGGCAGCACTCAAATTAATGAATCAACCGAGAAACGACGGAATAAAGCTCCATTTTCTTTATGGGCTTTAGCAGGTATGCCGAACATCCAACAGCATAACAGCGTTCCATCTCTTCCTGGTGGCTATATGCCGTTAAAATAATCACTGGTATCTCTGGGAATAAGTCCTTTATCCTTTTTGTAGCCTCAACTCCATTTGATTTGGGCATTCGAATATCCATTAGTACGAGATCAACTTTTCCGCCTACTGCCATATCCACTGCCTCAAGGCCGTCCTTCGCCCACAAAATTGTAGCCCCACTACTTTTTAGTAAAGCCTTCAAAAGCAAAAAGTTAGAGTCAACATCCTCCGCCACCAAGATAGTCTTTCCACTAAAATCAACCTTTGAGCGAGTTGTTTTTGCGCGATTAACCTTTTGCCCTATCTCTCCATTTGACTCAATAGGCAAGGAGAAGAAAAATGTGCTACCTTGACCTGGGACTGAATCAAGCCAAATATCGCCACCCAACAAACCCACCAAATCACGGCAAAGGCTGAGGCCTACCCCCGTGCCGGCATAAAACCTATCACCACCGGAGTTATCCTTCGAAAAACGCTCAAAAACCAAGGCTTGCTGGCTTCTGGATATTCCAGATCCAGTGTCACGAACAAAGAAAATCAACTTACTATTGTCCACCTTGTATCCTACCTCAACAAAGCCGCTCTCTGTAAACTTAAGCGCATTTGACAGGAGATTCGATAAGATTTGTCGAAATCGCGTTTCGTCACCAAATAATGGTTGTGTCCAATCTGGATCGAAGGAGAAACGAATCTCTACGTTATTCTTCGGTTGGAAATACAAAGCCTTCTGCTGCAGCACAACATCTTGAATGGTTTCATCTAGATTAAACTCTCGCTTTATAATCTTTATCTCCCCTATTTCGATTAATGAAATGTCCAGAATATCGTTGAGCAGGTTTAGCAGAACCTCTCCATTTCGTTTTATGTAAGAAACAGCCTCCGAGCGGCCTCCCTCATCAAGGGACGGCTCCTCCAAATAGTTTGCAAAGCCGATTATTGCATTCATGGGCGTCCGAATTTCATGAGAAATATTTCCAAGGAAAGCCGTTTTTAGCTTATCCGACTGCTCTGCCCGGTCCTTTGCTTCCCTCAGCTGCATAGTTCTATCCTCAACGAGCAGTTCGAGGTCTTTTTGATACCGCTCCAGCTCCTCTTGAATTTTTCTTCTCTCACCCACCTCATCCATCAACTTTTTATTGATCTCCGATTTCAACTTATTCCTGCTATAAAGGAGGTAGGACACAATTACAAAGAACAAAAATAGCGTTGCCCAAAAGTAGCTCACCCACCTTGCTTTTTTAAGCTCGCTCACCTTTAGCTCAGCCTCCTTCGAAAGCATTTTTATTTTATTTTCAGAGTATTCAAATTTATAGCGAGCATCAACGCCTAGTAGCAGTTTCTGCTTTTCAGCGCCGTAAACGCTATCGCGGTATATGCTGTATTTAATGTAGTTAAGGTAGGCTTCCCTATAATTAGAACTCTTTGCATACAACTCCGACAATCGTTGATATCCAACAACCTTTAATCCATTAAGATGAATTGAATCAGCAATACCAATTGAACGTTTCAGCAACTGTTCACTATCGACATTCTTCCCTTCTTCAGCATATATTCTTGCTAAATACTGCATTGCTTCAGCTATTCCTTCCTTATTTTGGAGTCGTGAGCGAATCTCAATGGTGCGGTTGAAATAATTCTCGGCGAGATTAAGCCGGCCCATTATTTCATAGGTACGGCCTATATTCAGTAGGGTGTTTGATTTACTAAGCTCATTACCGTCCCGCTCCTTTATTTCGAGCGCCTTGTTAAAATAATCCAAGGCCATGGCAAATTTTTGTTCCTCAACATAAATCCTTCCAATATTATTTAAAGCCATGCTAATGCCATTACTATCGTTACTCTTTCGGCTAGTTTCCAAGGCAATCTGGTAAAAGTCAAGAGCTCGATTCTTCTCGCCGAACTGGAAGTAGATATTTCCAATTTTACGGATAATATTGGAGCGCTCTACGGGAAAATTGAGCTGCAGAAGGATTTGAAAAGCCGACTTGTAATTTCTTAATGCCTGCTCAAAATCTCCAGTTGAAGAGTAGATGGTACCTTGAGCGTCATAAATATCAACCAAAAGGCGCTGAATTTCCAGCCGCTTCGCAATTTCCATGCTGCGACTAAAGGACTCTTGGGCATCAAAATAATCACCAAGAAGAAATGCCGCGTTACCGTAATAAAGAAGCGCATACCCTTGTTCTTCTTGAGAGTCAGTTTCAATGGCTAACAAGGTCGACTGAGAGGCGAGCTGCTTCGCAATTCCGGGATTGATGGTGAGGTATGTTTTGGATAATTCCAAGAGCTGCTGCAATCGGTTCTTGCCTACCAAATTCTGATATTTCACCTTTACGCTATCTGGCACTGAATCAGCAAGGGCACTTCCTGTTGCAAAAAGATGCTGCCCAGTTAAGATTAGAAGGACCATCAAGAACGCAGTACATCGAAAAGTCTTCATTTTCGGGACTTATAGAGGAAATCGAAATCTATAAAAATTTACGGTCAATTCAAACATCTTATTTAAACGAAAAAGAGGGACATATGCCCCTCTTTACAAATTCAGCTGTTTCTAGCATCTCCTTATTACTCTTCAAATCATCTTAATCCTCCTCATCATCCTTTATTTCCTCCTCCTCATCCTTAAAATAATCATCATCGTCAAGTAATTTTTCATCCAGATAATCCTCCTCATCATCCTCTTGTCTAAATTGGAGTTCGGGATCATCTAAATCATCAATTTCAGAAAAAATGGAGCGTTTTTGGTTTTTTTCCTTTTTTTCAGGTTTGAGTTTTCGCCCCCGTTTTAAATCATCGGACTCAAACACCTTTGTGTTGCTTCCACTTTTTAGGTCCTTCCTCGCTTTCATTGTTGGCGCCTGTTAGGTTAAACCAGTTTTTAAGTTTTTGTTAGTAACAATACTATTCCCAAAATTGGGAACCATCATCTTTTGCAATTATAAATATTTTTTTGATTCAAACAGAGAAGAACATGCTATTTATGCATATATCCGTCATAAGCTAGTGTGCATCGAGCCAGTTTTTGCCCTCACCAGCATCAACAATCAAAGGAACAGAAAGGCTAGCTGCACTTTGCATCATAGTCATAACTATTTCTCTAACCTGATCTCGTTCAGCAAGATCAACATTAAAAACAAGCTCATCATGTACCTGCATGATCATTTTACTCTGCAATTTAAGTCTATTAAATTCAGCGTAAATCTTGATCATGGCAATCTTTATTATATCGGCTGCGGATCCTTGAATTGGTGCATTAATGGCGTTGCGCTCAGCAAGGCCTCTAACCACCTGATTATTTGACCTGATATCGGGAAGGTAACGCCTTCTACCAAAGAGTGTTTCAACAAAACCACTTGTACGGGCTGCAACAACAACGTTTTCCATGTATTCTTTTACCTTTGGATAGGAAGCAAAGTATCCATCGATTAACGCCTTGGCATCACCCCGTGCAATATTTAGTCGCTGGCTCAAACCAAAGGATGAAATACCATAAATGATGCCAAAATTTGCAGTTTTGGCATGCGATCGCATTTCGCGCGTTACTTCTTCAACAGGAACTTCGTATATCTTAGCAGCCGTGGCGGCATGAATATCCTTTCCATCCAAAAATGCTTCAATCAGTCCGCTGTCACCCGAAAGATGCGCCATTAACCTAAGTTCAATCTGAGAATAGTCAGCGGATAAAATAATAGAGTGCTCATTTTCTGCAATAAATGCTTTGCGAATTTCCCGTCCCCGCTCTCCTCTCACTGGGATGTTTTGGAGATTCGGGTTATTCGAACTTAGCCGGCCTGTTGATGTAACGGCTTGATTAAAGTTGCTGTGAATTAAGCCCGTTTTTTGATTTACAAGTTTGGGGATTGACTCAATATAGGACGAGAGCAACTTTTTTAAGGAGCGAAAATCTAGAATCTTCTCCACTATTGGATGCTCGCCAACCATCCGCTGAAGAACTTCCTCGCTAGTGGAGTACTGCTTGCTTTTAGAACTTTTAGCGGAACTAGAGCCCGCACCAAGCTTCAGCTTATCAAAAAGCACGTAGCCCAGCTGCTTTGGTGAACTTACATTAAGATCGGACTTACCTGCTAACTTTTTTATATCATCATCCAGCAAAATCATCTGAACATTCAAATCCTTGCCAAATTCTTCAAGGGCATCAATATCAACTCGAACTCCAGCAGTCTCCATGTCTGCAAGTACACCTACGAGTGGCAACTCAATCTCATAAAAAAGTTTTGTTAAACCAAGGCGCTCAATTTCTTCCTTAAAGTAAAGGTATAGCTGCCATGTAACATCAGCATCCTCAGCAGAGTATTCAGCAACTTTCTCAGGTGAAACTTGTGACATATTAATCTGTAAAGCGCTCTTCCCGCCAATAAGTTCCTCTATTGCAATTGGCTTATAATTCAGGTACCGCTCACTCAGGAAGTCCATTCCGTGACGAGACTCTGGATCGATAAGATAGTGAGCCAACATGGTATCGAAAATTGGTCCTCTAACAGCCACTCCGCTCTGCTGCAATACCATGATATCAAACTTCAAATTCTGACCAACCTTGGTGTAGCTATCCGATGCAAATATGGGAGCCATCCTATTCAACCACTCAGTGCGGAGATGTTTATCCTTGGGGAGATAGAGAAAAAATCCATGATCCTTTTGCCAGCTAAAAGCAATACCAACAAGCTCCGCCGAAAAAACATCTAGGCTGGTTGTTTCGGTGTCGAAACAAAAAGTCTTGTTCGCTTGGATGGCGGTAACAAGCCCTTCAAAGGTCGCTGCAGTATCAACCAACTTATAATTCTTCTTTATATCCCTAATTGTATGATATTGAGATGCCACGCTAGTTGGCTCGCTTTCAAACAGGTTTCCTTGAGCAGGAAGAACTTGCTTGGGAGTGGCAGAAGGTGCATCCTTCGCATCCTTCAACATTGAACGGAATTCAAGCTCTTCAAAAAGATGCTTTAGCTCATCGAGGTTAGGTTCCCTCACCAAAATATCATCAATGGTCAAGTTTATTGGCACATTAATATCAATGGTGGCAAGTTTTTTTGAAAGCACGATCGACTCAATATGATTTTGGATAATCTCCCGAGTCCTTCCCTTTAACTCCTCCGCGTGTTCTATAACACCCTCAGCTGATCCGTACTCTGCAATGAGTTTAGTGGCAGTCTTCTCGCCAATACCATGTGCACCAGGGATATTGTCGGAAGCATCACCCCACAATGCAAGAATATCAATAAACTGTGCTGGGGAAGATAAACCATGCTGCTCGCACACCTCCGGCACACCTAATATCTCAGCCTCATTACCAGATTTCTTTGGTTTATATAAGTATATATTCTTGTCTACTAATTGTATATAATCTTTATCTGGAGTATACATATAGGTATCATATCCCAATGCTCCAAATCGTTTTGCCAATGTACCAACAACATCATCGGCTTCAAAATTAGGAACAAGAACAACGGGGATGCGATAGGCCTCCAATATTTTCTTTATGTAAGGCACGGATGCCTTAATATCTTCTGGTGCTGGCGGTCGATTTGCTTTATATTGAGGGTAGAGCTCTCCTCTAAAAGTTGGTCCAGCCGGATCAAAGGCCACCGCGAGATGCGTCGGCGTTTCTTTCTTAATAAGCTCCTGAAGCGTTTTTACAAAGCCGAATATTGCAGAGGTGTTAACTCCCTTCGAATTAGTAATTGGCCTATTTATAAAAGCATAGTATGACCGAAAAATCAGGGCATATGCATCAAGAAGAAAAACTTTTTCTTTCATGTCATATTACTTATTATCTTCATTGTACCATTCGGCAT
>Ga0307375_10000756_pt1 | contig 38281 bp, 50 predicted proteins | sample TR1MG_FD_202531 | JGI IMG/M metagenome (GOLD analysis project Ga0307375, IMG submission 202531) | Soil microbial communities from Risofladan, Vaasa, Finland - TR-1 | ecosystem: Environmental > Terrestrial > Soil > Coastal area > Acid sulfate soil | place: Finland: Risofladan, Vaasa | collected... | reverse complement strand
AGATTGCCTTCAGTGGTGGCACAATACTTAGTATGTCACCAACTGATTATCTCGATGAAAGCGTATTAACTTTTCTGGAGAACAGTCAGTGTCCAACAATTGTTTTTCCATATTGGAACATGTCAATCATTTTTACAGAGGAAATTGCTGGTGTACAAGCAGGTAACCTGAAATACACACAATTTAAAGACAGGGGATTGGGTGGATTCGTATCATATATTCAGAATCAAGCACCACTATATAAGAAATTAGGTGTTATACATTATACCAATAGTAGTCCTGCAAACGTATATGGTGAGGGTTTTCTCCAAGACACACCAACAGTTGACATACCAACAATTATGTGGCATAAATCAACAACACAGACACTTGGAACAACGTTATCACCAATTGGTGGACAGCAATTATTGGCTGGACTCAATCTTTATTATTACGACCTTGCGGATTCACAGGGTTTCGTGGTTGGAAAAGTGTTTCCAGACCTAAAAATATTTGTGATTGAAGACCAAGAATTACTATTTGCAATGTCATATAAATCAAACAGGTCGTGGACACTTCCAAATTATACCGCAATCACACAAGACGTACCAGATGTACCAGTAGGTATTGCGGTTACTTGGAATCAACCAGCAGTATGTTGTGGAGATTTTTGTGTTGTATGTACACAGTATTGTCACAGTACATCAGGTAGTTGGATACCATTTAGTGGTCAGAAATCATTAATTGGTGTTGAAAATACTGGTTATATGGTTATAGGATGTAATATAAGTTCTGGGGATGACTTAGATATTTGTTTATGCGCTATCGATATTCCAACAGGAGTTAAATTCGATAATGTTCGTGTAAGGGATGACGAACCCGAATTGACAGCATCCTTACTTAATGTGACTGGATATACCAGCACCAATAGTTATTATTTTAAAAGTTGTATAGATGGTGATTAATAAAAAATAAAATAATGGACGGAAACACAGCATTCATATCATACGTACTAATACCAAGTGGAATCACTGATGGTAGTTGTAGTCAGGCAGTTCATTGCAACTATATCAAGAAAATCAATTTAGGTACGAATAATCCATATGTACAGGAAATTAGTTTGAATTTTCCAAATGCCTCGGATTTTAAATTTCTGGCATCAACATATAATACTACCATTGGTTATACCGCAAATAGAATCAACGCAATTGTGCAGATAGTTAGTAATGGTGCGTTTAACAGTTTTGAAGAAGTTGTTCCAGATTCAACTGCATGGAAACAAGTCAATATCACACGTCAAGTAACTGGTTATAGTTCAAGTGCTTCTTGGGTATTAACTCCTGCCAATATTACGAGTGTTGTCTTCAAAATATCGTTATTACAATATGATAACCCCACAATATTCTTACCATATAATCTTACTTACCTCAATTATCCAACCCCAAGTCAACCAGAAGACGAAAGATTGGCTTTTGGTGAAGCCACGTTTTTCTTCGGTAATGTTGAGACGAAAATTATGGCAGAAGTATATACAACAGATATTAGCATTAATCTACCATTAAACGAATTCAATTCAAGTTCCAATCTAAGTTGGGATGGTGTTGAAACCGTTTATATTAGCGAAATCGGTATATATGATAGTGATAAAAATCTTGTTGCAATTGGCAAATTAAACGACCCCGTAGCCAAAGATGCAACAATTGCCAGAACAGTTGTGTTTGCATTGGACTTTTAAATGAAAAACAAAAAATTTTTAATTATTGGTGTTATTGTGTTAGTCATAACACTTGTTATTATTCTTTTGGTTCGCAGAGAAAGGAATGTCAACGTATATACGTATCCTGATTCGCTGGTTGTGAGTAATCATACCGACCACAAAAATGTTGATACATATTCACAAATTATTATTAATAAGATTTATAATTACGATACTGTCAATCTTAATGTCTTTTATACACCAAAAGATTATAGTACCGATGAAATTGATGTGGCTGGGTTTATACAAAAAAACCCATTTGTTCCTCATACCTATATTATTTTCATGAAAAAAGGTGGTCTTTCCATCTCGATAAAGAAATTTTTATCACACGAATTGATTCATTTACAACAAATGGAAATCGGTGATTTGATTCAACTTCAAAACCAAACAAAAATGGTGTATTTGAATGATACAATCGATTTATTTCAAATACCTTATGACCAACGACCTTACGAAAAAGATGCCAGTATTAAAGAAAATGGTATTCTAAAATCATTAAATCATCTTCTTTATTCAAAATAATCATAAAAATCTATAATTTTTTATAAAATCTTAGTATTTATTATAAATTATGAAAATAAATTATATTAAATATGAAAGAATTACTCACACTCAATGAAACAAAACCCAAATCTGTTATAATTGAGGGTAATTTGCATAGCAGATTTAAAATCTTGTGCAAGGGGAAAAGTTTGAAAATTGGTGGGGTTATTGAAGACCTTATCAGTTTATATCTGGATAACCCCAAAAAGATTCAGGGACTAATTGAAGAAACTAAAGAGATTAATTACAAATAATTAATTATGGAAAACTATATCTGGTCATTAGATATCAGTACCACAAATATCGGCATGGCATTGTGGAGCAGTAGAGGTAAACTTATTGAACTTAAACATCTTGAATTAAAAACAGATAAGAATACCCCTGTTGAAAATCGAGACCTACACAAAGCCGAGATATTCAGGAAATACGTTCTGGACTTCAAGGAACGTGTTCTCCATAAACTCAATGGTGAAATCATTCATATTATCGTGGAAGAACCTCTGGGTGGTAGTAATAATGCCAACACGGTTTCATTACTATATGGGTTTAATGGCATTTGTAGATATATTTTATCCACAATCTTCGGTATACATCCAATGAAAATTAGTGTTTATGAAAGTCGTAAAATATTTTGTGATGAATTGGTTCACATTTCTTATGTAAAAGGTGAGAAAAAGGAAACACTTAGTTTTCCACCTGAATATCGTAAAGAAAAAAAGTTGTATATTTGGAAAAAAGTCTGTAACTTAGAACCCCAAATTGAATGGTTTTACAAGAAAGACAGCGATGTACCCAAAGACATGTGTTTCGACATGTCAGATAGTTATGCTGTTGGCTTTGCAGGATTAAGGCGATTGGGAATTATTAAATGAAATCGGTATATTTAATTCAATCATTAGAAGATAGTCGTTATAAGATTGGGGTGTCCAAACATCCTAAGAAACGAGTACTACAATTGCAAACGGGAAATTCTTCTAAGTTAAAACTCGTTGAAACCTATCAATCGGAACTTGCACATCAAATTGAAAGAACATTGCAGAGACGCTATTCTTATTTAAAAAAGGAAGGTGAGTGGTTTGACATGTCGATAAGTAATGAAGTAAGTTTTCTAAAAGAGTGTCAGCAAATCGAAAAAACCATGATTCTTCTGAAAGAAAATGGCAATGTATTTATATAAAACCTTGTGTTTTTGATATTTTTGTTATAGATTTGACAAAAATATCAAAATAATTTTATTTAATTATTTAAACAATGGCAAAAGAACGAAGTAAAACAATACAGAAAAGAATTGAAAACGCAGTAGAAATCATTGAATACGCAATAAAGAATCAAGTGTCGGTAAAAGAAGCATCAGTTAGATGTGGATTTTCCGACACTTATGTTAAGAACATAAAGGCAATGGTTTATGAGAAATTTGAGAACGGTGAACTCGAACTCAGTAATTATAACATGTTCCACACACCATTTCAGAATTACCTCAACATGAAAGGGTTTTCGCAACCCACAACCAGTCCTGAGACTAACAAAATCGCAGAACCAAACAAACCCAAAGACCTTCCCAAAGCAGGAAACCGTGAAAGTTTTAGACAGAAAGGCAATGATGCCGAATTTGAATGGGTTGGTGGTAGTAACTATCCTAAAGACCATGTTCATACCCTTAAACAATTATTGGGCGTATCTAATGTGGATACCGATACATGGATTGTTAAAGACCACATCATCAATAAATGGGATGTCACCATGAAACTTCTGGAAGATGGTGAATGGGTTGCAAAAACTTTCCAAAATTGGCAAGTAAAAGCACGTCTTGAAAGGGATGTGCAATACGTTAAAGAACGTATTGTTGGTGAACTGTTCCAAAAAATGACTCAGGATTATATTCCACCTGTGTTACAAATTGACTCATGGAGAAAAGCCGAAACCAATGGTGAAAAAAATCTTTTGGAAATCTCGATTTTCGACTTACATATCGGCAAACTGGCATGGGGTGGTGAGACTTTTGAAAATTATGACGTGAAAATCGCTCGTAAGAGATTTCTAACTTCAATTGAAAAACTTCTTCAAAGAGCACAGGGATTCAATTATAATAGAATATTATTTCCTGTTGGTAACGACTTCTTCAATAGTGATACTATGGAGAACACAACAACTAAAGGCACACCACAAGACGAAGACCTTAGATGGCAAAAAACTTTTGATGTTGGAACACGACTACTTGTTGATGCAATAAATTTATTGAAACAAAGCGGTGTTCCTGTTGACGTGGTGGTCATCCCCGGTAATCATGATTTCGAACGCAGTTATTACTTAGGTAGTTATTTAGCAGCATGGTTTCATCAAGACCCAGCAGTAAATATCAATAACGGTGCGTCTCCAAGAAAATACTATCGTTATGGTAATCTATTACTTGGACTTACACATGGAAGTGAAGAAAAAGAAGCAAGTCTTCCGATGTTGATGGCAACTGATGTTGAATCAAAACCAATATGGAGCGAAACCAAATTCCATGAATGGCATATTGGTCACATTCATAGGAAGAGAACCGTGACATACGACATAAATAAATCAAGACCTTTAAATGAAGATTTGGGTGTTACAATCAGGTATTTATCAAGTTTAACTGGTACTGAAGAATGGCATCATAAAAAAGGATTTGTTGGTGCAACAAAAGCAGCAGATGCATTTGTATGGAACTACGAATTCGGACTAATCGCTCATTTAAACACAAATTTAATATTAAACTAATATGGCAAAAAATGATTTAATCGGTTTAGCAAAGAGTGGCACTGCCACGACTAAAAAACCTGCTGCAAAAAAACCAGCAGCAAAGAAACCTGTTGTTAAAAAACCTACAGCAGAAGAACTGAGAGACCTTAAAGCGAAAGAAACTGTTGAAAAACTGCTTGAAGATTCTCCAATCAATACTCTTGAAAAGAAAGAAGACCTTTTGGAACTCGATGAAACACCAGTAGAAGAACCTAAAGGTGTTGAATGGCTTGAAGAACAGGTCACATTACTTACGCAGAAAAGTGAAGCACTTGCTGCTGAATTGAACGTGGTTCAAATTGAGAATCAGCAACTCAGAAGTGGTACTGATGTTTCAGGAAGTAATGATGGTGAGGTGAGGAAAGTTGTGGTTCAACTTTTTAATGAATTGCAAGAGAATTATATTAAAATGGGTATTGATAATCAGGGTATCGGTAATTTCCGTATCTATACCCCCGGTTTTCTTAATCGTATGATTAAATTCTTCCCATTCTTGGATGAGGTAAAGAGATACTAATAATGAACATTTGGTGTTGGTTATTCGGGCATAGATGGAAATATAATTTCAGTTGGATGCCTTCAAGACGCACGTGTAGACGTTGTGAAAAGAAGGGGAAACAAGTGATAAATAAACTCTATGGTCATCCGAAAGACCTACATAAATGGGTAGACGCATAAATTAATTGTCTCTAAACTCTTTGTTTTGAGACAATTTTTTCATACATTTGTTTCATGATTAAAGGACAGGAGTTTCACGCAATTATTCAAAACATTTTTGGGGATGTTCAGGGTTATTTGCAATCGGAACAATTGCAGGTTAACTGTCCACATTGTCAAGAACGTGAAGGTCTTAATTACCCAGATGGTAAGTTCAATCTGGAAATCAACACTGGTAAACGAATGTTTAGGTGTTGGAAGTGTGATGAACCCCGATTTAGTGGGTCATTGGGAAGGCTTGTCAGGACATTTGGTAGCGGTGTTGATTACGAAATGTATAAATCATATGCGGGAATCTTTCAGGATTACGTTTATGATGAAGACGAGAAAGAATATGTTCAGGTCAGATTACCTGAAGAAATGATATGTTTTTCACAAATGGAAAGTGGGAATTCAGAACATTTCGAAGCATATAATTATTTGGTGAATGAAAGAAAAATAAGCCGAGACATCATTTTAAGATATCGGCTTGGTTTTTGTACTACTGGAAAATACGCTAAGAGAATAATTATTCCATCATTCGATAAAAATGGCGAACCCAATTATTTTGTTGGTAGATATTATGGAACTGACCTGAAGATTAGAAAAAAATTACCATATCTTAATCCCGTAGCGGATAAGGGTATGATTATTTTTAATGAAGGTTTTGTAAATTGGGATTCTACTGTATACCTTGTTGAAGGTGCGTTTGAGATGCTTTCTTTTCCTGTTAACAGCATACCGATGCTGGGAAAAACATTATCAACCACATTGTTTTTAAAACTGAAAGAAATAAAACCTGATGTCGTTGTTTTGTTAGACCCCGATGCATATAAAAATAGCATTGAGTTATATTATATGTTATACACTATTTATATCGAGTGCGAAGAAAGGGTCAAGATTGTTAAACTCCCCACCGAGGAAGATTTGGATGAACTAAGAAGAAATCAGGGTATAGATGAAGTAATTAAGAGTCTGTATGGTGCAAGGGGTTTGATTCTCGATGATTATTTTATTCAAAAGTTACAGAAGCCATATGATAAAAGTGCAGGAAGATACGGAACTTATTCAAAATATTTTGAAAGGAAATCCACAGGCGCAAGAAATACTATATAACAAATATAAAAAATCTGTTAAAAATTTCTTAAAGAACAAATATTCTATTTATTATGACCTTGATGATGATGTTTCAGAAATCATGATTAAGGTATTTATGAAATTAGACACATTTGACAGCACAAAATCAAAATTCAGGTCATGGGTTTTCAGTATTGCGAAAAACCACATGATTGACAAATGGAGAAGCACATCAATTACACTCACAGGTAGTAACATCAATTGCACATACACGACCACCACAGCAGATATCGGTGTTAGTAGTTTCATTACCTCAAGTAACACTGCAACGATTGATATAGGTAATACGTTTGCAACAAACTGTTGTGGTACTGATTATGAGTTCGAAAATTGTAGTTCAATCAATTACATTTCAAATCAACTAACACCGCAAGATTTCACGCTGCTCGACATGAAATATGTACAAGGATATAATTATTGTGAAATCGGAAGCGAGTTCAATGTCACGAGTTCTACAATTAGTAACAGGGTGAACTACATCAAAACCAAATTAAAAAAGAATAACCCAGAGATAATTTACGAATAACTCAAGTATTTATGTGAAATACTTGACGCAATGAGTAATAAAAATCTATTCGAATACGTTAATCTTGAATCTCAAACACTTAAAAGTAAAGCAGGTAACGATTATACCAGATATGTTGTGGTTTCTGACCAAAACATGGAAACCAAAAAAATAGCCAGTAAGCTGGGTCCTCTCGGATTCAAATGGAATGGCAAAGAATGGTGGGTTTTTGGGAACAAATTAACAAAAGCAGCAGTTGATGGACTGAAAGCAATTAATACTGAATTGGAAACACAAGGTGGTCAAACAGGTGACCTTGAGGATTTTCTTACACAATTAGATGCTTTCAAAACCGAACTTCAGAGTGCTGACATTCCAACCAAAACGAAAACCGAACTCGAAGCAAATCTCGAACAATATATTGAAGACATTGCTAATGCTACTGATGAAAGAGCAGCAAGTGCAGAACTCCAGAAATTCCTGAACTTCTCAAGCAAATTCCATCAATATAGTTTTAATAATATCATGTTCATTTATCTACAAGACCCCAATGCAACCAAAGTTGCTGGTAAATTCAAGTGGAAAAGGGATTTTAATAGAGAAGTTATTGACGTATCGAAGTCCATAACAATTAATTGTGGGAATAAATTCTATCGTCACCCCAGAACTGGAAAACTGGCAGAATACACATTAGACCAACAAAAGGCTGATAGACAATATGTTCAACAAGTTCAAAGTGGTGCTGCCCCTATGGACAGAAGTAAAATGGATGCCATTAGTGTTAGAAAAGAGATTAAACATATTGGATTTAAACCATGTATTGTTTATGATATAGCCAATACGACTGGAGACCCTCTTCAGGATGAACCAGAATGGAAAGGGGGTAATGATGAAAGAGCAGATGCTGTTGCGTTATTCAGTATCGCTAAGAAAAGTTTGGAAAGTATGGGTATTAGAGTGACACAAGACCCAGCGACAGCAGGTGAGAATGGTTGGAGTAGAAAAGGTCAAATAAATGTTAGTGCTGATGCAACAGGAAGTGGTGCTGCATCTACAATTTTTCATGAATGGGCACATGACTTGTTACACCAAAAGGGTGGTCAGTTCTATGATAAAGCACAAAAATATTTTGTGGATAAAGGACAATTAAATTATGCACAACTAAAACAAATTAAGGAAGTACAGGCTGAAACGGTTTCCGCAACGCTCTGTAAACACTTCGCATTACCAGCAGACCATCACCCAACATACATGGCGTTATGGCAAGCACAGGGTGGATTGAATAGCAAACAATTAATTAAAGAAAATATGTCAACAATTGCTACTGTATGTAATTTCATATTGAAGCAAGTTGATAAATATGAAAGTGAGTTCCAGACTGCAAAAGCAGGTATGGCTCAACCAGAACAACCATAACCAGAACAATAAAAAATGTGGTCGCAATTTGCGACCACATTTAGTTTTCGGACAATAATTACTTAATCACGATTTGGTTTTTCTTCTTGGTTTCATTAACGGCTTTGGGAATACTGACCGTTAAAACACCGTCACTTAATTTGGCTTCAATGCCTTCGGCATTCACGTTATCTGGAAGAACAAATGACCTCTTATATTTGCCAACATATGACTCTTTACGGTTGTACTTAAGTTTGTCGTCTTTCTTACGTTCGGCTTCAATAGTTAAAACACCGTCTTCGGTGTCAATGCTAATGTCTTCTTTCTTCACGCCAGCCAGTTCCATTTCAACAATAAATTCATTGTCATTCTCAATTACATCATGTGCAGGGCATTTCCTTGAAGTAATGTCATGGGTTTCATCAAAAAAATCATCGAAGATTCTCATGAAATCAAGTGTTGGATTTCTAAATTTAAGTGTGTACATAATTCTATTGTTTTATTTTTAAATAATGTTATTTTTCACATGTATTACGAATATTATGCCATAGCGATTCATAAGCCAGATTGTCATATGTTTTTAATTAAGAATGACAGAATGACAATTTAGAAAAATCCTTGCATTTCATGGTGGTTTTAGATATATTTGTAAAAAATTATTGAATGATTAAAACCATAGCGCATCTCGCAGATATTCATATCCGCAAAACTCCTACACGTAACGAAGAATATCAAGAAGTATTTACCGAAACAATAAGAGTGATTAAAACAAAGAAACCCGACAGAATTGTAGTCGTTGGTGACCTTGTTCATGATTATCTCGACCTTCAAGGTGAGCAATTAATCATGGCACATAATTTCCTCAAAGATTTGGCTGCAATCGCACCTGTTCGTATCACCAGAGGTAATCACGATTGCCGTAAGAAAAACCTGAAACGTGTTGACAGCATCAAAGCGATTGTCGCAACACTTGGAGATGTAGATGTTGATTATTATGATAAAACTGGTTTCTACGTTGATGAGAACATAATTTGGGCGGTTTGGCATCACGGTGAAAAAAATAATAATCCTTGGAAAAAGACCAAAGATGTGAAGGTGTTGCAAAGCAATGAAAACACCACAATCATTGATTTATTCCATGACCCAATCACTGGTTGTATGTCAACCACGGACTTCGAAATGAAATCAAAATCATACTACAAGATTAAAGACTTTAAGGGTGACTTATCTTTCTTCGGTGACATTCATCGCCAACAGTATCTTGATGATGATGCCACCAAAGGTTATTGTAGTTCGTTGATTGAACAAGATATAACTGAAGGCGATGGTGCGTTTCATGGTTTTCTTTTATGGGATATTGAGACGAAAAGTGCACAACATATTGTAATTAAAAGCGAATATACACACCACAATATCAAACTCACTCCATATACGGACTTCGATGACTTGGATTTTGAGATTGATAATGTGACTAATTTTATGAGGGTTAGATTTGTTTGGGGCACATTACCTCAGACACGTGTAAGTGAGAATGAGAGGAAGGCAACACAATACTTGAAAGATTATGTGAAGGCGTTGCGTCCGAAAAGTGTTGTGATTGTTTCACATAAAAATGAGTTTATTGAAACCGAAGAAGTGGATGTTAATGAAAACATTACACTGGAGAATGTAACTGATGAAGCAGTCCAACAAGAAATTTTTAAAGACTTTTTAATTAAAATCGGCACTGATGAACAACTGATAAATGATGTTATTAGTCTCGATGAAGAAATACTTGCTGAAATTGATATACCTGAAGACCAGAATATTGAATGGGATGTGATTAAGTTCGGTGGTAATAATTTCATGTCATATGAGAAAATTGATATTGACTGGCGACAAATGGATGGTATTTTCCAGATAAACGGTGCAAATACTGCTGGTAAAACCACCATAATGAAAATTATATCGTATCTGTTGTTTGGTAAGACACTGGAAACCGAGAACCGTATGAAATTTGGTGATAAACGTTTTGTTAATAACAGGAATGGTGCTGATTCCTGTGATACATATATGGTACTCGAAGCCAATGGTGAATATTTTGGGATTAAGAAAGAAACTAAAATCGAGAAGAAACGAGACGGCACAATTACTGGCGCACCCACTACATTAAGTTATTTCCTTCTCGTAAGTCCTGATGACCCAATGACTGATAATAATTGTCTTGATAAACTTGACGGTGATAGGCGTATCAAGACTCAGAAAAAAATCGAAAGCATTATCGGCACATATGATAATTTCATGCGAATCGTCATGACCACTTCTGACACATTGAACCAGAACCTGTCAAACGACATGGCTGTCTTTATCGATTCATTGCTCTATGATAGTGGTTTGGATATTTTCGATAAGAAACTTGAGGGTCTTAAGGGTTATCAGAAGCGTGTTAATGAAAAACCACGTGTGAATTGTAATGTTGAATTCACGACAGGTCAAAATGCTATGTTCAGTGAGCAAATCAGAACACTTCGAGGCGAGATAGTTGATATCGAATCCAACAAAATTCCAGAAATTCAAACCAAGATTCAAACTGGTCGTGAATATGTTGAGACTCTCACCAAGAAGCTGTATAAGATAGACCCTGAAATCTATAATTTGGATGTAGATGCTGCACGAGAGGAAATAAGTGACAATCAGAAGAACATCGTTGAAATACGGGCACGTGAGATGGTTTTACGTCAGAGTATTGGTGAATTACGTGAGTCATATGACGAAGACAAATTGAATGAACTCATAATTAAGCGTGATGACCACAAACAGACCGTTTATGATAAACGGGTTTTAATTAAAGAAGAAGAGAGAAGCAAAGCAGACTTCCAGCACAGAATAGAACTCATTAATGGTCAAATTTTCGTGTTAACACGAGATGGTGGTAAATTAAAACAAGAAGCTATTGACCTGAAAAAGAGTAAAAACTGCCCACAATGTGGACAGGTGATTGATAAAAAAGAGCATCAAGACCATATCGCTAAAACCGTTAAAGAAAAGGAAGTCGAAATGGCTAAAATCGTCAAACAAATCAAAGAACACGAACACGATATTGAGACCGATTGGAAGCCTGTGATTAAGAGGTGTGAAGAAAACATTATAAGAATTAATGAGGAAATTGTTGCTCTTGGTCTGGACATGGAAGGCATTCTAACTGAAATCGGGACTCTCACCAACGAAAAAAACGATGTTGAAAGACGTGTAAAACTTCAAGACGAGTTAGACCTGACTCCAACAAAGGTTCAGAACGAAGAACTGAAAATCAGTATCTTGAAGCAAAAAATCACGAGTCACGAGAACAGTCTTAAACACATTGAAGAAAATCATAGAATTGAAAAAGGGATTACTGCTGCTAAAGAGAAATTAATTACACTTCAAACCGAGGAAGAAGATGAAAAGGAGAATGTTTTTATTAGAAAAACAAATATTGGTGGTCTTGAAACAACTATTCAGAACAATAAAATATTGATTGAGGAATTCAAAATACAGGAATATCAGGACAGCATTATGGCACTTTACAAAAAATGTGTACACCGTGATGGTATTCCAAGACAGATGTTGAGTAATTACATCATACCTAAGATAAACCTGACTCTGGAAAACATATTAAGTGTCGCACCATTTAAAATTTGGCTTGATGTCGATGACCTCAGACCCAAGTTGGTTTATTATGACCGACCAGAAGCCATCGTTGATTGCATCAGTGCAAGTGGTAAGGAAAGAACATTCAGTAGTGTTGTCTTAAAATTCTCATTGAATCAAATCAACGTAAAGGCAAAGCCATCGATATTTTTGTTGGATGAGGTTATGGGCAAGTTAGACCCAAATGCCATTGATGAATTTAAGGAAATCCTACAACTCATTAAAGTTAAGATGAAGAAGGTATTAGTTGTTGAACAACTCATTGAAATCAACCCTGATTATTTAATTCAGGTACAACTGGATGACAACGGTATATCATCCCTAACTATTGAATAAAACATATTTTTTAGTATTTATTTGAAAGGAAATTGAAATGGATTTAAAAAAATATGACAAATTAAGACAGAAAATAAATACCAAGGATTTCGAAGGAAATAACAAGGGGTTGGATAAGTGGTTATTTAGATTTTCATTTATTGGGAACATCAGTTCGATATTTTTCGCATACTTTTTGGTTTACCCAGCACTTTTGAAAGCCATTAGTCTTAACTTTCTTACTGGTAATTGGGGTATTGCGCTTGCATTTGGACTCACATTGGTATTCCTGACTATCTTTGAAATAACCAAGAGATATTTCATTCATAATTTCAGCAATGATTTCGTTACCAATGATAAAAAGGTTAAGTTCAAGACACTTAGTTGGTTAACTATTTCAGTTGCAGTTGTTATTCTAAGTTTCTATCTCTCAATCACAGGGTCAAAGAATTTGGCACGAACAAGTGTGATTAAAAATGCTATTGTACAGACCGAAGTAGTGTCAAAATCTGATAGTTTGGTATCAGTTTATGATATTCAGAAGCAAATATATATTGGTGACAATGAGGCATTGAGAGCAGTTAATACAGATTTGCGTCAGAAACTGGCTGACACACCATTGAATTATCCAACAACCCGAAAAGGGTATCAGGTTAATATCGATAAAAACACCGAACTTATTAGAGAAAATGATAATAAAATTGAAGAACTTAACGGAGAACTGCAACTGGCGGTTGCAGAAGTCAGACAAGAATTTACCGAAACAAAAACTGGTAACGAAACCGAAGATGCCAAGAATATACTCTTATTCATTATTATTGTTTGTTTTAATGAATTAATTATTATTGGTGGATTGTATTTCCGAGAATATTTCGAATATAATTTATTCTTAATTAACCAAGATAAGTTTGAAAAAATATATCAGAAGAAAGACAGGTATAAAGCGTTACTGTCATTTATTTATAATGATGGTAAATTAGGTGTTGGGGATAAGGTTATTAGTGGAATAATATTGAAAGAAGCGGTTGGTGAGAAGACAAAAATCCAGAATCCCAATAAATTTGTTGAAGAGTTCTTGCGTGACATGGATAGATTAACTATCTTTACGACTCATGGTAAACGCAGATTAATTAATTTGACATTTACTGAAGCACTTAACATTGTAGAAAATTATGATGACAATTACAGGGTGCTTGAAAATATGAAATAATGACTGAAAACGAACAAAAAGCAGATTTAATTAAAAAGGGACTCAAAATTGTTGATGAACTTGCTGAACTCGACCTTGATGATGTTGATGAATTGATTGATTTAATTGAACGAGCAGAAAAATTGAAAAAAGATAGATTGTGGAAACTGAAGTAAAATGGTGCACTTATGGTGCTTGGGGTAAGGAAATACCTTCATTTATCGGTCAATTAGTTGAACAACAAGGAAATACTGGTAAAATAAGATATGCTGAAAAACAAATGTATCCTCTGGAATATTGGGATATGGATTATGTTGCAGTGCATGAATCGCTTGAAGATGCCATTATTTACATGATTACTCACAATAGTGATGAATCTGTTCTTCAAATAAGAGATTATCTGTCTTTTGAAAGAGGAAAAAAGAATGTTGATTGGGATGAATTAAGAAAAACTGAATTAGAAATATATAAGAATAAACACAATGGAAAATAAATTAACGAAACAACAAATGGCAGGAGTATCAGTAGTTGATGAAAACTGGAAACCATATAATAAATGGGATATGAGATTTATGGTATTCACTGACCTAACAGTGGCACAATGGTCAAAAGACCGTTCAAGCCGAGTTGGTGCAACCATTGTAAAAGACCGAGAAATTGTAACAACGGGATTTAATGGCTTACCAAGGGGTTGTAATGACGATGTGGAAGTCAGACATGAGAGACCTGAAAAGTATAGTTGGTTTATACATGCAGAACCCAATGCCATCATCAATGCAGCCAGACAGGGAAAAAGTACGTTAGGTTGTGATATGTATGTTAACTGGTGTCCTTGTGACCAGTGTTCTGGATTTATTGTACAAGCTGGTATTAAAAGAATATTCTGCGACAAAGAACCAGATTGGAATGACCCTAAATGGGGTGAGGGTTTCAAGAGAGCCAAGACCATCTTAGAAGAAGGCGGGGTGGAAGTGATTTACATGGATTATGATGCACATAGACAGGGAAACATATAAAATATCAGACACTAATCATTATAAAACTCAAAGTGTTAAAACGCAGATTGTAGTAGGTGCAAGTCTTAGAAAAGATAATCGTCACATCATCCGACTTCAACACAAGGAATATGGTGAGACGAAAAAATGGAACACCTATACGATTAGTCGGGACGGTACAGTTTATCAACATTATGAGGATAAGTATCATACAGATTTTCTTGGAATTAAGGATGGTGATAAATGCACCGTATCGATTGTGTTGGAAAACATGGGTGCGTTATTTCAAATAATAAACGGTAAACATATTAACTGGTTGAATGAAGTTTGTGAAGAAAAGAATGTTGTTGAAAAAGAATGGTCTGGTTATGAGTTTTGGGAAACGTTTCCCGATGTACAAATTAAAAGTCTGATAAGTTTGTGTGGAGAACTATGTGAAAAATATCACATCCCCAAAACATTTATCGAATTTCATCACTATCACAAAGAAACGCATAAGTTTAGTGGAATTGTATTCAGAGGCAACTACGTTGAAGACAGTAGTGATATGAATCCATTGCTCGACATTTCTCAACTAAATGAAATGTTACATAACGAAGTCATCTAAATATTTAATAGTATTTATAGTAAAAGAAAATATGGGAAACGACATAAATAGTAAAAACACCCCGAATCAAATGAGGGAGTTAATGAAAAGGGTTCGTGATGGTAAATACATTGCGAATGAATCACAAGAACCAAAGAAAGACCTTAACGTGCGTGATATGTTAAAAATTACACGTGATATCAATGAGGGTATTGTTAGTCTCAGGGAAGAAGGTGCGGAAAATAAGGAAAGTGTTTATGACCAGACTATGGAAGAAGAGAAATTTAGAAATTTCTTTAGAGACATGAGTGTTAGCATAAAACTAATTGATTTGGAGATTTATGATAATTTGGTGTTCTGGGGTGGAACTATCGATGGTGTTATCCAGTTCGTTTATAAAGTAACCCCAGATGAAAGCACATCAGGGGTCGAGTTTAATTATCTCGAAGATTTCTCGCCAGATAATCCTGAGAATGAAGAAATTACTGGTAGGGTTGAATCGTATTTCGAGAATTTCTACAAATATTGGAGAGATAATGTAATGAATACTGATAACGTAGTAAATAACGAAAAATAATAATCATGAAAAAAATATTAGGATTAATTTGGGGTTTTTTGAAAGAAAAAAACAGATGGGCAATAGCCTTAGTAGTTGTCCTACTCCTTATTACAGGGGGTATTATAAAAATCCAGCGCAATAAGATTGCCGACTGGAAAGATAAGTATCAAACTGAAGTTAAGTTAAAAGATGCTTTAATTGATAGTGTTGGATTCTATAGAAATGCGTATGGTGAAGTTGTCGCAGAAAAACTCACAATCCAAGAAAGCATAAAGAACCTTGAGAAAATCTATGGTCAGTTAAGTGAGTCACAAAAAGAATTAATCACAAGAATAAAAGAACTTGATAAGAAAAATAATATCATTGCTGCTGCACTTATAACTGCAAACGTAAAAATTGATTCATTGCTACATGACGGCAAAACCGTTGTTGATACAACAGGTAAGAAAGTATATTTTAGTGATTATTATAAGAAAACAAAAGATAAGGTTACTTATGAAGTAGCATATAAATTTACTGTTGGTAAAGTAGTTCCATTTCCGATTACGGCAACACCAACATTATTAATTGATTCCTTATATTTTCCAAATAAACAATTCGTAGATTTTCACTATAGAGATAATAAGGAGAAAGGTGACCCAATTTCATTTAGTGTTTCTAACTCGAATGGATTCTTTAATACTGTTAATATTGATAGTTATGCAATACCGAAATTAGTACCAGAATACAAGTCTAAATTTGGTGCGTGGTTTAATAAGAATGGTAAATGGGTATTAGTTGGTGTTGGTGGCGTTGCTGTCGGCACTGGTGCAACATACATGTTATTGAAATAATATACACCCTTAAGAGGTGGACACATTAGTATAGTAGTAAGGCGCATAATTAAAGTTATGCGCTTTTTTTGATTAAATCAATTTTTTGTATTCACTAAGTATTTATAAACAACTGACAAACACAATATGGATAAACAGGATGTTAAAGAGATTGTTAATGATGAAATAAGTAAATTCGTCAATGATTCTCTGGACAAGGAAATTAAGAAGATTCTTAGTAAATCAAACACCCAAACAAGGAATGAATTGATTTCAACAATTAAGAATGCAATTGAAGCCGTCTATAAAGTGTTGTGGCAGAAAAGAGATTTTTGGAAAACCGATATAAAATAATGGCAAATTTTAAACCAACATTAAAAGACCCAATGAGTGACCAGTCTAAGAAATTTGAAAAGGGTTTTAAGAAAACTATAATTAAAACTGGTGCTCCTGCTATTAACCTGAATGAAGTTGATGGCATGTTGAGTGAGGTAGAACAGTCATTAAAGAAAAAGATTTTCAGTTTGGCAAAGATGGAATCATTGGTGTTTAGTGACCCAAAACTATCTGCTATTTACGAAGAAATGGCTGAAAATGGTGAAGAAAAATATGGTTACCATTACAATGAAACCATTATGAACATGCTTTTTAACGATTACGTATTAAATAGTCCAAAATATCTACAAAAATATAAAATGGCGATTCCCAAGGAAAAGAAAAGACGTGATAAATCTGGAATCAACCAACTAAAAAAAGCAGGAGAAAAAAAAATGACACAATCTGGCTTACCTAAACTACAAAAAACAGAGGTCGATGAAGGCAATGAAGCACCTACAAAAGTAATGTTTCTGGTTAATGAAAAAGACCCAGAAGACCCTGACCTATTCGCATATTTTCCAGAAGAAAATCATGATAGAGAAGGTAAATTTAAAACAGCATATTCACACATTGGACAACATAGTTCAGCAAGTCCTCAGTATGCAGCAGAAAGTCGTCCTGCAACTCCAGAGGAATACGCTGACCTTAAAGCCGAACTTGAAAATCAAGTCGGATATAATCTTGAAGTATTGAATGGGATGCAGGAATCAACATCAGCAGGAAGTGCTGGTGGTGCTGCTGGATACGTAGGTTATGCAGGTCCTGCTGCATGGAGCACAAAGGGTGATTTATTGGGTAAAGGCAAGAAAAAGGGTGGTGGTAATACGGGTAAAGCGACTCCTATGAATAAACCGATTTCCAGAGTTATATCAATTACAGAAAGTAATTATTTAACAGACCCATCAGGATTCGAGAAATATGTTGAAGAATTAGATAGAACATTAAATGGCGATTTCATTCAAATAAACGAACAATCAAATGCTGAGTTTATTCCAAAAAATAGTCAGGCATATGGCACTGTTGATAACATGAGTCCTGAGAATCAAAAGGTAATAAAAAAAGATATTCAGACTGGTAAGTTGGATAATAATTCAAACATTAAAGGTGGTCTTGCTCTTCAAGAAAACTTGGGTAAACTCACAACAGTTGAACAAGTGAAAGCATTGGGTAGGAAATTAACGAAAGAAGATATTCCGAATCTGGCTGGAGAGGCATTATATAAAATGGCAATTAATTTAGCAAATAGAATGCTCCCAATCGGCTGGAATGAATTGGCAGATGTTAATTCGATGTGGGATTATATTGATGAAAATGGTGGAATGACATATGAACAATTAGTTGAGGCAGTTAAGGAAGGTTGTAATGATAGACTGGCTGATGAAGGCATGAGTCTTGATGATTTAAACGAAAAAGCGAAGTCGAAATCACAACAACGTTTCATGGGAATGGTTAACGCTTATAAAAATGGTGATTTAAGTGGTGATGACGTAAGTGCTGATATCGAAAGAGCAGCAGACTCAATGACAGATAATGAAGTTGATGATTTCGCTAAAACAAAACATAAAGGATTACCAGAAAAAATTAAAGAAGATATGCAAACTATGATACAAAATAACGGAACTTCGATGTCTAACAAGGCACAAGCAACTGGCGACCAGAGTAGTGGTGTACCAGTAGGAATGCAAGCAACTGGCGGGTTAAATGAATCTGACATAACATTGCTTGAAGAAATAAATAAAGAATTGGAAGCATTTTCAATTCATCATGACAAACTTAAACTAATGAGTGAAGACAAGAAAACACCTTCAATGGTACAAGGTGACCGACTAAGAGCGGAGAACCCTAAGAATTTCAAATCAGACTTACAACACAGTGGAACTAAAGAAATTATTGATGTTGAGAAAGAATTACAGTGGAAAGACCAGCAAACCGATGTTGGTGATGAACCACAAGAACTTGGACAAGATATTGAGAAAAAAGAAATCAAAGTTGCTGATATGAAAAGCAATCAAGCACTTAAGAACGTTGGTAATAGCACCAACCGCCCCGGTGACGAGATTCCAAAACGTAACCTAACTACAAAGGAACAGGAAGAAGTAAATCTTTATCGTAATGGTTTGCATAGTCCTATTTTTGATAACGAACCAAGTGAACGTTTTGAAGACCGTATGAAAGCCGACATGGGTGAAGAAATTTACGACCAAAGAAATAAGCAAATCGAATTCAAAGGTAAAGCACCTATGTATAATAAAGACCCACAACCTATTGAAGACACAACAGCTAAGAAAGTTCAGTTCGATAAAGAACAAACAGGCTGGAATGAAAGAATGGGTATTGGTAACCAATTAAAAGAATCTATGATTACTGGAAGATATATTGATGTTCTTGGTAAAAGACGTTTAATTGAATTCAGATTGAATGAAGCCAATCTTAGTGAAGATGTTGAAGGTTTACATGTATTGGATTTCACAGGTCTCGGCAACACATATAACAGTAAAACTGTTGATAAAAAAGTTATTGTTAATGAGGCAGTTGTTAGCGCAATGGCATCACATAAATTCTATACTAATGGTAAAGAAGTTGTTGCGGTAAAAAATCCTGTTCAGTTATTAAGTGAAAGCGATGAAAGGAAAATGGAAATGCCTGTTCTTAATGAACAAATGGATAAAATGAAACATCTCCTTGGGTACAAACCAGATTCTTTTGTAAGCACAAGTAATGTAAAGAAAAATAGAGGATTTTAATATGACAGATTTTAGGAAAATAACCAAAAAACAGTTTGATGCAGCATACAATAAGAGTTTGCCAAGCGGATGGATTAGATTTGCTTACAAATATTTTTCAAAGGAAACCGAGAAAAAAGACATGTCACTTCGTAACTACTTGGTTGGTATTTTACTTGGTTTATTCCTTTTAGGTTTCTTTGGTACAGTATTTAATGCATCACATGCCTTTATTGGAACAGCAACAATAATTTATTCAATACTATTGTCAATACTCGTTTTATATCTATTTAGCGCAGTATTTCTTAATAATCGAAGACTAAAAAAAGTAATGAAGGTTCTTGGAGTCAGCAAATCCGAATATAATTGGTTGGTGAACAAATTCTACGGTTAGTAGTAATCATTAAAACAATAATTAAAGGGGAAGTTAAGCAAAAACTTCCCTTTTTTTATAGGTAAGTATTTATGATAAAGTGAGAATCATGAATATGTTTAAAAAATGGTTGTTTGGTTCGACAGATACTGTTAAACGAGCGGAAGTAGAAAAAGTAAAGGAAAGTAAATTATTAAGTAAATTAAATCTAAATGACATAATTTCTGTTGATTTTCCTGACAACCAATACATTAAAGAACAAACTGATAAAAAGCAAATCGTAATTCATCACACCGTCAGTGGACAGGGTGTTAATGGTGATATCGCTTGGTGGAGAAGTACTGTCGATAGAGTGGGCACTGCAATTATTGTCGGCTGGGATGGTAAGATATATCAATGTTTCAGTAGTAAATATTGGGCATATCATTTGGGTTTAAAAACGAGCAACAATAAAAAACTAAACATGGAGAGTATTGGCATTGAAATCGATGCTTGGGGTGGTCTCATAAAATTCAATAAAAAATGGTATCCAGCAAAATGGGATAAAGACCTCAAGAAATTCGTAGCAAATACCCGTGTTGCACCAATTCAAAATGTTCAGGTTTACGAGCAGAAATTCAACGGTTTTTTTGGTTTTGAAAAATATACTGATGCACAAATTGAAGCAGTAAGAGAATTATTGGTATACTGGAACGAAAGATATAAGATACCATTGGATTATAATGAAGACATGTGGGCGTTATCAAATAAAGCAATTGCTGGTCAAACAGGTGTTTGGTCACATGTGAGTTACAGGAAAGATAAGAGCGATTGTCATCCACAACCAGAACTAATTGAGATGCTGAAATCATTAAAATAATGTCAACAACAAAAAAATATATTATAGTTAAAGACAGGGTTGAAATCTATAGAGATTTCGCCCTGAACTTACTATATTATATTCATAAATATTATATTGATAGAGAAAGTCTTAGTGCTGATGAAGACATTTATAACCATTTCAAATGGTGTTTCAAAAAAGTTTGTGACGAGTTTCTGGAAGAAGGTCTCGACTTCACAAAAAACAAAGAATTAATGAAATATTATTACGCATATTATTATCACCAATTTTATATCGCAACGAGCAATCAGGATACTTCACTTCCTTACTTTGAGAAATTCTGGAAAAATATATTTGAAATCGACAAACAAAAGAACAAAAATATCATAAATATCCTTATCGAAATCTATAATATATATGACAAATCAATCAATCAGGAAAAAAATATTTTAGAGATTGTTTAAAAACTCTTGCATATACTATTTATAATCACTATTTTTACATTTATAAAAAATTATTTTATTTTAAAAAGAAGAAACAATTATGGCAAATTTAAAACTTGACCTTGTTAACAGGTTAAACAACGACAAATTTTACAGTGAACTCGAATTCGTGCGTCTCGCACAAGAACCAAATATGAATTACAAAGAAAAGATTGACCAAATGGATGCCCTACTTGGAAATCTTGCGCTCAGTAATGCAAAGATTGGTTTGATTGACCAGTATTTTCAAGAACCTGTAGCAGCACAAGGAGCACCAGCAGCACAAGGAGCACCTGTACCAGAAGCACCTGTACCAGAAGCACCTAAAGGAAAAGTTCATCAGGGTCAGAGCCACGGAGAATAAGAATGACATTAATAACTGAAATATATCAGTTTTTATTTATAGCTTCCATCGTTTTTATGATTCATGTCTTTAGCGACCTAATCATAAAAACGTATGGAAGGTTTAGATTGAAAACTGATACCAGATTTATATTAATAAAATCCGAAAGAATATTGCTTTGGATATCCATCGCAATCTTTTTTTCATATATTCTTAAATAAATGAAACCAATTGAATTAGTATTAGCACCTACGACTGGTTACATTAACTCTTTTACAAGAAACACTTTGAAGGGTTGGTGGGAAGTTGAAGTTGGATTACCAAAAACATGGGTCTTTGATGAAAACACTAAGATTGGTTGTGAAATCATCTTTGAAAACGAATTAGGAAAATTAATCAGAGTTTACCCCAAGAAAACCGATGTGGTTATTGACGACTTGGTTGCGTTTGTTGAAATCATTATTCTAACTAATGAGAAAATTGCTGAGAAAGAAAAGCAGTTTACAGATAAAATGCAAGAGATGAAAGGTATTCTGGAAATCGAAGCCAAGAAATTCTATCAAGAACTCGATGAATTGAAAGAGAATTCGTTCAAGAAAAATAATGAGACCTTTGCCAAAACCTTGGAGAAACCTAAAACACCAAGGAAACCAAGAGCACGGAGAACACCACCAGTCGGTGATGGTGTTGACACCACTGTTGTAGTACCAAAAACTGGTACAAGCGTTACCGTTACCGAGGAAACCGAAACTCTCGAATCACTCAAAGAATAATCAACATGGCTGAAGAAGACAAATTACCACTCGATGATGAATTGATGGATTATGTCTCGTTGAGTAAACACCTTAAAGACGATACTGACAGAAAAAAGAAGCAGACTTCAGAAGAATTTGAAGAAATGGGTGACAGGTATCTACAGGAAATCGAACGAAAAAACAAAAACAAGGAATTAAAACAAGTAAGATTAATTCCATATATTTTGAAACATCGTGGAGGTATTCATGATGAAGCCGAATTAATGTCTTATAGTTTTGAGGACGTACAGGACATTTATAATGAAGTCAAAAAAGAAAAAAAACCTGTAATCATAAAATTTTTCCATTTTATTTTCAATATTGAATAAATTTGATTATCTTCGCATAACATAACTTCATTAACAAAATCATACAATGGCGCAATTATTTGATGACGTTTTTAATCCACAAGGCATACATGAGATGCTATTTTTTAATCTGAAATCAGTTCTTATCTATCCCACACTTGAAGAATTCGCTGAGAAAAACAAAACACTATTTGAACGCTGGGAGTATTTGGCGAGAACCAAACATAATGCCGAAATAGTTGAGGGGAATTATCGACAATCAATTTATGAGAGAAATGCACCATATTATCCTGAATTTAGTAGGGTTGTTGCGATAACATATGCAACAGTATATGTTGAAAACGGCACACGAAAACGCTACATGAAAAAAATTGTGAACGAAGACGAATTTATCGTCTTGGCAACATTCATGGACGAGTTGTACCAGTTATCAAGCGATGCAACCAAATCAAATCCACAATTCTTTCCAATACTTTGTGGACATAATATCATAAGTCATGATATCCCACATTTAATTAAGAAACATATTCTATATAGAGATAAGTTCGATAAAAAAATGCCTTTAATTCTTAAAAGAAGTCTGGGCATTAAACCTTGGGAATCTGGGGTGATTGATATTGTGAACGTCTGGAAATTCAATGGATATGATAACATGCCACTGATGCTAATCTCTGATTATCTGGGGTTGAAAAAAACAACAGACTTACTTTCTCTTGGAGAAGTATCAAAACAATATTGGGAAATGGTTGGTAGTGATGTTGAAAAAGCACTGGAGTTCGTATCGTTGCAGTCCGCAACACAAACAAATCTTGTGATTCAGTTAATGAATACTTTAAGTCTGTTGTAATTTTATTTTTGTTGAGTATTTTGAAAAGGTGAGACATTTGTTTCACCTTTTTGTATTTATTTGAAAAATAAATTATGAAAATTAAGAGGGCATGTGTTATTTCTGGTGGTGGTAGTTGGGGAGCATTTGGTGGTGGGACTCTTGCAAGAATTAATGGGAACTACGATACTGTCATTGGTATTTCAACAGGGAGTCTTTTAGCACCACATACTGCTTTAAGAGAATGGGAAGATTTAAAAAAGGGTTTCACTACTTCAAATAATAACGATGTTTATGATAGATGTTGGTATAAGGGGAAAATGTTTACAAAAAAAGGTAAAATCCGAAAATTACCGATAATAATAACGTTATTGCTGGGTCAAAAAACAGTTACTACATCCAATGCATTAAGAAAAAAAATTGATAATTATTTCCTAAAGTCTCATTTCGATGAACTGAGAAAACAAAAAAAAGAAGTTCTTGTCGGGACACAGAATTTTGCACAAATACCATCTAAAGTCCATTACTTTAATTCAATGGATGAAGAGTATGAAGAATTTAAAGATTGGATATGGTGTAGTACAAACTTTCCTCTCTACACATCTTTAGTTAAAAAGAGTTGGCGAAATGGTGATGGAAACTTCCATGTGGGTTTGTGGGGTGATGGTGGGTTAACTGATTTAGTGGGACTTGACCAATTAAGTATTGGAAGATATGATGAAATCAGTATTATACTTCATAGAACACGTACTATTAATAAATTTGAGGGAGAAAAAGTCAACAACTTAATAGAGAATATCACAACCAGCATTGGTGCAATGCGTTATGATATTAAATATTTCTATGAAAGAATTAAGAAACTAAATAAACGAGGTGCGAAGGTAACGGTTTACTGGCTTCCGAGGAAACTCAGCACGAATTCAATGGTTTTTAATCGAGAAGAAATGGCAGCTTGGTGGGATGAGGGATATGAAACTGCTTTTGACTCAAATAGAATTGAGGTATTCGAATCAACAAAAAGAAAATTTTAATCGTTTTAAGCCGTTTTAAGACATATTTCGGCTTTGATGTCGTCTGGGAGGTAATCGTATAGATAATGGCTCAGTCCGTCCCAAAAGTGGTTTTCTGACAAGAATTCGACCCTTCCTTCATATGAGAGTTCAGTCCAGAATTTATATGCCTTATCACTTAATTCTATATCCATGATTAAAAATTAAATACTGAGACAGACTTATTGCGTCCATGTCAGTTGTTCCTCAAACTTACCATTGATATATGGTGAATCCCAGATAATATCAAAATCATTTTCACTCAGATATGCTCTTTTTAGTTTACCATCACCATATAGAAGGTAATCATTCATCTCCATAATTGTGTTGAAGAAAATATACATGCCTTCACGGTAAATATAAACCAAACTATCCACACGCTTACCGTTTTCATCCGAATTGAGCAGGACACCTAATGTCCTGCTCTTATTTGAATATTCTTCTTCGTGTGCGGTACTAATAAATGTTTTCATAATGCAAATGTAATGAAAATTTATTGCATTGCCAATAGTTCGTCAGTGACATGGGTATAAAAATACCCCAGAGGGTCTCTGGGTTCACCATTCTTATGTATTTCATAATGCAGGTGCGGACCTGTACTCCTACCTGTACTCCCTACCGTTGCAATCAATTGGTTTTTATTAACCCACTGACCCTTCTTAACTTTAATGTCACCATTTAGATGTGCATACAGGGTTTCGAACCCATATGCGTGCTTAATAAGAATTCGATTTCCGTAACCGTATTTCGAATACATTATTGCCACAACACGTCCCTGTGCCGTTGAATATACTCCAGACCCAATATTGGCACTGATATCAAGTCCCTCATGAAACAATAATTTCTTTTCAATCGGGTGCATTCTCAAACCATAGGGAGAAGTCACGCAAATAAAATCCTTAGTCTTAACTGGTGAAATTGTTGGATAATAAAGAATTGCTTTCTTATTATCGATAAATCGACTTGATGTTTCCTGCAATTTCACCAGTTGTGTTGCCAGCATTTCTGCTGCGTAAAATGTTCGGTCATCAATTTCACTAAAAATACTATCGTATGGATGTGCATTAAAATTAATAGTATCATTTTTATATAAATAAAAACCAGTGGTATCATAATCAACACCGAGAAACTGAGAATAAAATACATTATCATATTCCCGAATCTGTGCTGCATAGGCTTCCATTTCTTTTAATTTTCCCTCTAACTCAACATATTCTTTTCTCAACTCCATGTTCTCGTGTAGTAATCGTGAATTATTGCCACGTGCAATACCATCATTACTTGCTTGCATCGGTGCTGACATGCCACCACCGAAACTAAAAATTGCAGACATTACAAGAATAATGAATGCGACTTTTGCGATAACAGATTTTGTGTTTTTCATAAATTTATATTTAATAATGTTATTTTGTTGCTGATAATCAATCAGTTGCCGTACACAACCATCAGCCATTCACCCAGAAAATGGGGGGTATTTAAATGAAAATGCCCAGAAAAGTTTAATCTTCTGGGTATTGTGAGATTCAAGTAGTTATAACCTACCGAATTTCGTATTCGAGGCGTTTTTTCTCGAACATATTTACTTATTTTTGAATTTACATTCATTATTTCGTGTCTATAAATACTATTTTTTTATAAAAATGTCACTTACTCAGTCTCAACACGTTGTGAGAACTTTTGTTTTTCCAACATTCTTTTCTCTATTTTTTCTGGTGAAAAAAGGAACAAATGTGACTCATTAATCCTTTTAAAACCACACTTATTGGCAACCCCAAATAGCTTATATTCATTTAGTTCGGTATCTTTTTTCTTCGTCAATTCATTAAGAGAATAATATTCTGTTGCTGGGATATTAATTGCATCTGAAAAGTCCAGCGATTCCCTAACAAGTACGTATTTACGATTGAAATAGAAGTCAGCATCGATTGGATTGTCTTGAAACGGTTTAATGAGCATGATTATAGCAACGTTATCGCAATAAAAATCTCTGTAAAGCATCTCAATAAATTCTTCGGTAATACCACGCTTACGATAATCTTTATTAAGGATAAAAGTGTGAACTAAAACAATTTTCCTATAATCCTTGACATTAATTTCTTTCTTTTTAATCACGCTAACCAATTCACTATAAGTGTCCTCAAGTGCATGTTCTTTAATTAATTTATGGAAATCGACAGCAAATCTTTTACCTAACCCGATGTTCCAAACAGAAAATCCATATTCACCGACTTGACGTGGGGGTTTACGTTTTTCAATTCTGATTTCAGATATAATACCATCATGCTCGGTAATAAAATTTTCATTAACATTTATCAAATCAAAGTTTTTACGATAACCTTGAGTTTTAAATGTAATATTACTCCACAGATTCCAGTCCAGTCTCTTCATGTCGTTCAAATATAGGTAAAAGTAAATAAATGTGCAAGAATTATAGTAATTCGTGCGACTTACCCATCTTTGCGAGTAGGTCAGTAAAGTAATTTTTTATTTCGCCACGGTGTAGATATTCCTTGGGTTCAAAGTTCTCGTCAATCCAAGATGTCCAGTAGAGTTGAACCCCAAATCTATTTATATCATTAATAAAATCTGAAATTGTTTCAGGTATTGACAACATATATTTTATGCTGTCTGCTGGTTTATTTTTCTTCAAAGTGTAATAGGTGGGATAGAATTCCAAGGTATAGTTATCATTATTAAATCTATACCAGTTCATCATGTCTTTGCCACGCCAGTCTTCAAAGAGGGTTTCTACGGACTTCTCACCGAACACAGGATATAACATATCAAATGTGAAAGGTTTGGCGAGAAACGTTTTGAATTTCTCGCTCCCCTTCGTTTCACTGTATGGAACTACGTTAATCATTATCTACGGTATAAAAATAATTACCAACTGGTTTGAATGTGAATGTTATTGGTGCTTCATTAATACTAACCCTTCCGTTAGTCATCACATCATAACCAATTGTTAACTCAACACAATCATCTTTAACAACAACTTCCCCAACACTACTGTTGTGCTTTTTCTCATTATATATAAAGAAATCGACCTCATCGTAAGTCTGAATGTTAATCCAGTTGCTTGTCATAACGATATCAGATGCTTTTTCCCAAGGACTGTTGATATCATTAATGTCTTTGCTGTAGAGATAGATGTCTCGATTAACACCAAACATACGCCTTTCATTGGGTTCATAAGACAATAAGTATAACCTGTCGTCCTGAACGAAATGGACATAAGCCACCCAATCATAATCACCATCAGTGACATTCCATCTATGAATGGCATCCTCAATAGTGTTGTTTCCCGTAGGTGTGGATTCGATAAATGAATGACTTCGAATGAATTTCTGTCCAAAAACACCTGTGGTGATAAGCAAAACTGCGAATAATCCTATTAATTTTTTCATCTCGTTATGTATTTGTTACAGTGATTATACGAAAACCCGTCAAAAATGTTACAAAAATACACATTTTTTTACGTGCGGGTTTCTTAAACGGTTTCTAATTAAAAAACGATTATACGAGTTGGAACTCCCCAACAACCAATATCATTAGATTGGCTGGCATCTTTTTATTTTTCCATTCGTTCTTCATGATGCTGTCAATAGCACCATCGGTTAGAATCTCACCAATATTCATCCATGTCCTATCCTTTACTTCGAAAAGAATGTCATTGGTGTCACTGTCAACAAATTTAACTGTTAGTCTGGGGGTTGCTTTAGTGTATCTCATTGATTTTATTCTTCAGATTCGTTATTTTCTTCCATTTCTTTCTCCATTTTACTTCCTAACGACTGGAAACCCGCTAATAACTTAAATACGTCAAACAGTAACATTTTAACAATCCAGTAAATCGCAACTATTTGTAAATATCCCATCTCACCAAGATATTGACTCAGGAAGAGTTTCCATATAACCATAATGAATATTCCAACGATTAGTGCTTCCAATGCATAATACAGCATTATTGGGAAGACAAACAATATGTCATTAAATATTTTATTCATATCAGTTGGTATCAATTTTTAAACCCATTTCTTTCATTTTAAGCAATGCTTCTGCATTACCCATTGCATCATCAACAGGATGATGAGTGTGTTTGGTGACACGGAGTTTCTTCCAACTTGCCCATGTGTCCATTTTCATACCACAATACAGGTCACCAATTCGTCTTGATGACCATCCAAAGGGGTTTTTACCATAATATAGAAGAAAGTAATAATTAATCCAAGAAGCATCATAACCATTATTATCTGAAATCAGAATCGGTCTACCTTTGGAATGCTCGTTGAGCCACTCTGCAAATTCTTTCATAACATCTACAGGGTCATCGAATTTCAGATGTTCTTTTCTACTGAAACCACTTACTGCAAGTGCTTCTTCTATGTAATTATTAGATATTGGCTTGGTTTGTCCATAAAAGGTGGTGTCGAGTTCTGGTGTGAGTTTAACTACACCAAAACACACCATGCTGTGATATGAAATAATACCACCGTCTGATTCTACGTCTACAACAAATAAACTCATACTTTTAATGCTAATTTTTGTAAGTTAGCACGGAATGCCTTTCTGAAGAACACCCAGAGAAATAATTCAAAGAGGGTGTGCATTATCGCAAAAACATAATGTGCAATTATTATTAGAGTGGCTACGATTATCCCGAAGGTTAATTTACTAACCCATCCATTGAATTTCTTGAACATCTGTCCAAGACGATTCCAATGAATTAACTCTTTTTTCCAGAGAATCTCTGCTAAGTTAGTTTTCATAATTAAAACGGTATTTCACGGATTAATGAATCTGGTATTGCAGAATACTCAGTTGGTGGTAAATAAAGACAATTAATGGTCTTGATATAGGGAAGACTGATATTGGCAATCCACTTACTTGACCTGTCGTTATAATACTGCCTTTCTTTTGCATAATATGCAAGGCTGTCTGAGGTACTTGGGGCGATATAAACATTAGTCCAAAGTTTACTCTTCAGGTCATCTTTTACTGCAAATCCAACACAGAGTTTACCATCACTGTTATAATAAAATAGGTGACGAGAATAAGCACATGCTTTGGTACTGTCATCCTGATTCAGATGTTCCTTGAACCCTAACTCGTCATCACGAGTAAAATAGGTACTATCAATTAAAGAAGTATTTACTCCGAAAACTATAACAGATTTCTTTGAAATGGTTTCCACTTTCGTACCGAGTTTGTTACGAGTGGCATAGTTACTGGTGAGTGTGGCAACGAGTGCCACACCACCAATGAACAATAAGACTAAGTATCGGTTCTCCCAGAACTTCTTTTTGAAGAAGCACAGAGATATGATAGAAACTACAAGTATTGCTAAAATAAATATTTTCATGACTTTTTGCTTTTTAGGTTAAACGTTATTAATTAGTCTTCATCGAAATCAACCCATTCGAGACCCGGGCAGAAATCACTGTAACTCGCCCCGAAATACTCTCCGAATATACCTGTACTTCCAATAACTCCTTTGGCAAGAGTAACACATCCTCTACCGATGAAAAGACCAATAGGCTTTAAGAACCAATTGAATAGCAACGTGTAGAAAATGAATTTAATGATTGCCCAGATAATTTTGACCACAACAAATGCAATGGCGATAGCCAGATACTTCACGGGATACCATACAAGATATATAAGGGGTTCGATATACCAGACTTTTTTACCACGATTATACTTATTAACAACGGTTTGACCCCAACTTGATATCAGGACATAAAGTAGATAAAGAACACCACAACCAATTCCAATAAGTGCCAGTACAACAAATACCAACCAATTAGCGATACACCAGTCAGCAGCAACCATGAGTGCCAGAGAAATGTAATTCACTGCGAAGAATGTTGCAGTAAGTACGACAAGCGTGACAACAGCACCAACAAATTGTTTGGTTCTCTTGACAATCATGTTTCTCCTACCCCTTTCTACGGTAAAGGTCTTCCTGAACCAAGCACCGATATTGGCAAAACCTTCCTCAATTGGCTGCATTCTCTTTTCCCATCTGGCTTCGGATTCTCTGCGTTTCTGGTCGTGAATTTCCTTTAACCTACGTCTTTCCTTTTCCTTTTCACTATTACGTGCCTCTTGTTCTTCACGTCTCTTATCGAGGTCTTCACGCCATACTTTCCACTTTCCTTCGATTTCTGCTCGTTTTTCAGCATATTTTGGGTCGCTTTTCTTAACCTTATATTTCTTTGACAAGAACAACTGGAAAAAATCATCATCAGTCTTATCAAAGAATATCTTGGCTGTTGTCGGCATTTTGGTCTTACCGTATCTGCCATTATATTCGAATTCGTATGCTGCTTCGTCATCGAGTCCAGCAAGCCAACTATTTACCATTTGTTCCAGCACCCAAAATAGTGCTTCGGGAATTAGGAAAATCACCCATTTAACTGTCTTAAAAATCACAATGAATGGCACAACAAGCATTGAAAACAACACCAACCAAAAATATGGACAGCCGTTCTGCATGTCATGAGGGGTTGGAACATTGTCTTTGAGCACGTATTGTAGTAATCTGTAATGCCATGATTTCTTACTGATTCGCATCAGTTTGGGTTTGTCGGCAACAACAAGGAATTTTTCATCTCCGTCTTGGAGATAGATGATATCATTGAAGGCGACATCAGTACCAGTGATAATCTCAACCACTTTGAAGTAGTACCCACGATGATTTTTATAAAGGAACGCCTTAAAATTGTGTCCTCTACCACCATGCGCTTTTGGGTTGTTATATTCAACCACCTTGTTTAGCATTAATTTCAGTTTTTCGTCTTTCATTTTGATTTAATTTAATAATATATTAAGAATTTTATTTTTTACACCACTTTGTTTAATTCCTTCATTTGCTCTTGGTGTGCAAACGAAATGATTTGCATCAATCCAAGGACTTAAATCAAGGTCATCAATCGCCAACCAGTTTTCAATCTGGTGTTCATGAACATACAATAGGATTTCATCTGCACGACAGTCTTGCAATTGAGCAACTGACTTAAACTTAACACCCCAAAGATTTGATGTAATATCAGTAACCACGGCATTCACGGCATTCCATTTGAAAATCTCATTCATGATTTCAATACTGTATTTCTCTTTCCAATCACTTGACAATATAATAACAGGGTCTATTTTACTGAGAATCTCATTGAAAACCTTTACACATTTCTCGTCAAAGCGGTAGCAATCATACATTTCATGCCATTTCTTTCGATTGGTATAATATTGATGCGAGGTGGCTAACACCCCGTCTATATCTAAGAAAATGTGGTACTTAGAGTTCACTCAATAATTTTTTAACATGATTAATATGCTTGTTTGCCATCGGCTTTCCACAAGTATTAAGTTTAATAAATGTTTCAAATATAGCACGCTTATCTGGATTTTCCAAATATCCGTATGCAATTCCGTGGTTTTCGAACTTATTTTTATCCAATCCAGATAACTCGGAGAAGTAAAATCCCTTGTATTTGAAACGGTCTTCATAGAATTCTGTAAGTGCCGTAAGTCTTTGTTTACCATCAAGAATTTCATAAAGTGCGCCTTCAGTACTGAAGTCACGTTGAACAAAAACAAATTTTCCGATATCGATGTTATTGAAAATACTATCAATTAAATCAATTTTATCAGCTTTACTCCAAACATGTTCACGTTGATACTCGACTTCCATATCAACACCTGAGTGATATACCATTTGTAATATAGAAGCGATTCCAGAATTAAGCATTCTGATATAATATTTTTCTTCCTGACGAAAAGCAGTCCCTTTATCTATGAGTGGTAAAAGATTGTGCCACTCCAATACATGTTGTTCATTTTGTGGTGGTTTATCCCTATCACGTTTAACACCAACGCTTTCAACACGATAATACATGCCGTCCCTAAATATTTCACGAATGTAAGTCTCTTTATGAGCACCAAATCGCACACGCTCACCAATTTTGAATTTTCTATGTTTTGGTGGAATGGGAAGTGCACCACGTGCTATTAATTTTTCACTATCACGTATTGCTGACTCCATTAAAGATTTCTGATGTTCTTCAGGACTAATTTTTGAAACACGTTTTGCCATTTTATAATCTTTGTTTTGTAATTATACGAAAAACAAATTAATATGTTACAAAAAAGGGTAAGAAAATTAATTCCTACCCTTCAACACTTATAATTATCACCCTATTCTGGTGATTCTTCTTCTTTCTTTTCACCCAAAAGTACTTCAGCAATTCCCTGTTTGAAATTCTCTTTGGATTGACCACCCAATGCCATTTGAGGTTGACCCACTAATGGTATGAAAAGAATTGCAGGAATGCTTTGAATTCTAAATGTCGCAGCCAATTCAATTTGTTCTTCGGTATTGACTTTATAGAAATCAACGTTTTCGTATTCAGTATCGAGTTCTTCGAGAATAGGTGCAATCATTTTGCATGGTGCACACCAATCAGCATAAAAATCAATTATTGCGGGTTTCTTGCCCTTAAACGACCATTCTTTGTTCAGTATATAGTCAAACACTTTTTCCTTAAAGGTTTCTGTTGTTAGGTTTTCCATAATTTATTTTGTATTTAATTTTTTCCAAGTGGCTGTGCAATAACTGATTTGATGTTTGCAGTCGTCAATCGGGTTATGTTCTATCCCTTCAAAGGGAAGGTTTGTTTTAATATTTGGTGCAAAACTAACCAATGTTCTCACATCTCTTTCAGACCTGAAGTACCAAGGATTTGGCATTTTACAGGCTCGGTATGCGTCTTCCATTAAACCAATATCGAAACGAGCACCATTCCCCCAGATGTTTACATGTTGGATGCAGTCTTCCATCCAAACACTGAACATATGAAGAACAGTTGGTAGCAGAGTTTTATTATCCTTACAGATAGCGTCTCGTGCAGCCTGACTTTGTTGTAGCCAGAAATAAATAGTGCTGGCTTCAACTTCTAATCCTACATCCAGACAGGATTGAAGGTCAATGACTTTATAAAATTCCCTACCAGTCTTACCACCATCCATTAGATTGAATTCCACAGCACCTATAGAGACCAGTGCCGAATTACTTTTTTTGCCCATTGTTTCGAGGTCGAGCATTACGTCTGTGTAGTTCATATGTTATCTATTATTTATAAATATTGGTGTAAATGTACAACATGTTAGCCTGAAAAGCAAGAAAGTATTATTTTGTTTTTCTGAAATTACAAACATACATTAATTTATCACCAATATACATACCATCCATTTGGATTTCCGCAACACCGCTTTTTGAAACATATATATTATTTAATAAATCAAATAATTTTGTTCCAATATTTGTCCTTAATCGATGTTTTCTCTTTTCATTCTCTACGATATATGAGCAATAGGTTTCAGGAGTTCTCCCATATCCTTTTCTTCTGACTATTTTCCACGTCACCTTCAGAGTTTCTCTTGTCATTATTACTCCTTATTAATCTTTTTGTAACCATGAATCTCGTCAAGTTCTATCCAAAACATTTCAAGAGTTTCGGCATCAAGATGTCTCACGTACCAATTTAACGCCTTTATGAAAATAGGTCTGCGGTATAGATATTCTTCAACATAAACATCATACATGCGACCACCATGCTCTTTGCTGTAAAGACCATTTGCACGCATGTCAGCCATCTTTACAATGATTGCAATATAATCCTTCACTGTTTTACCCATAGTAAAAAGATGACGCAATAAGCGGTTTTCTTCATGAACATCAGTGACTGCCAATACAATTTGTGCAACACGTCTGTTTGAGGCTTCCTTAATATCATTGAAAGTCAATTGTGCGTCTTCGATAAGGTCATGACCACTACCACCAGCACGTGCTATACGATAATCTATATGTGATTTAAATACGGTTTCGTACTTATCAATACCGTCTTCAACCATTTTTACGTGCGTATAATAGTTTTTACCATCATATTTACAATTAGCAGCATCATGTGCTGCTCTTGCAAATTCGCTAAATGCTTTCAAGTTAAGTTCCATCATTTTTTCTTTTTTCTGAATTTATTAAAAATTCCGTTTACTTTTAAATAAACATAGATAAATCCAATAATAATAAAGGATGCCATTCCGATTAATGCCCAGCCTGAATCACTCATTTTATCAATATTTAAGTTGTTGGATGTACTAAACCCAATCTTTCGGCATCATCGAGAGTATAAATTTGAATACTATCAAATCTACCACCCCACATTGGGTTATTATTATATAAATTACCATCACCTTTGGTTTGTAGAAAATCAATACTATTCCTATATCTTTTATTCTTGGTATCATGAACTATCCACCACCCATTAATTGTTTGGTATGGACTTGCTATCCAAATAGTATCACCATATTCAATTTTGCCTTTATATAAAACAGACGTGCTGTCATTCAATAATCTCATACGGTATTCACAATCCAGCATTTCCTGACTAATGGCAACCCATCTGTGCTCACTGGCTTTATATGGGTTAATTCTTGACCCGTCACCAGTAATAGTTGGTGTTGCATCACACTGCCTTGCCTCTGCGTGATAAATCGTACCCCATATATTGTCATATAATGGTCTGATTTTAGGTGCAGTAAGAATAAATTCGTTACGAGTACCCATGCTTGTTAGAAACACGAATACCGTAACAAATATTGCGAATTTATATATAAAATTTCTTTTCATTTCGTTTTTTTATTTTGCAATTATACGAATAATTTTCTGATTTGTTACAATCCTGACCAAAAAAATAAATACTATTGTATTGTAATATTGAAAATTTTAATTAAATTTGCGTTATGGAAAAAAATGTAATTGACGGAGCAGCGATGCTTTATTATAAAGAAAATGTTGAAGGTGAACCACTTGACCAAGACACACCTTTTGAATGTTTTCGTGCTGGTGCACAATTTGTAATTAATGCACAAAAAAAGCGGAATAATTGTAACATTCCCAACGAAAGTTCGTATAATGATAAAAAAAGAACTATGAATATCTATAAAAAAATTACCGAGAACGTGGAAAAAATCAATAAAGTTACGGGATTCTACGTTACCGCCCCGGGTGACCCCAGCGTTGGTATCAACCCAGCTACATGGGAAATAAAAAATGACTTTTATTTCGATACCCCTGAAGAACTTGAAGAATTTAAAAAGGAATTGAAAGGTACTTTCGAATGGTATTGTGGTGAAGTTGTTGGTGTTGTCACTTTCGAAGAACACCAAGTACAACTTGATGCCGATGAAAAAATGTTTTATGAGGAATTTCCTGTAAGATATCTTATTAGGGATGACGAAGGAAGTGATATGTTTATGCGTCCCGCTCCTCTTACTGGAATGTATAGTAGTGATGTTGCAGAATGCATCCATTTCAAATTGGAAGATTGGATTAAAAACAGTCACAGAGAGGAACACATAATTCCTTCAACAAGTGACGAATATTGGGAAATTATCAAGAAAGCACTGGCAGATAAACAACGCAGTGCTGATGTAAATGGTCAGCATTATCACAGTGCCAGACACAGTATTAGGAATCTTCTCAGGGAATTAAATTATGGAAAATAAATTCAATTTTCGAATATATAACCCACCACGGAATATCATTTTTCTTGACATTGATGGTGTTCTCAACTGTCAAATTTTTTATGAAGAACATTTCAAGCATATCCAACGTTATGATAACATACCATTATATAAGGTAATAAAGAAACACCTGCGAAAAATCGTTAAGAAAAAAGAGATTAGTCGGCTTGATTACTATAAATCACAAATGGACGATAAACGAATAAATTGGTTGAATAGTTTGTGTGAGGAAACAAATAGTGCTGTTGTACTTAGCGCAAGTATGCGTGGTGGTAAATCGGTACAAGACCTTCAGAAAATCTTCAACTATTGTGGTGCTACCTTTACAATTATCAGTAAAACTGGTCACAGTGAAGACCGTATCAGGGGTGTTGAAATACTTAATTGGCTTAAAGATAATTGCATGCAATGGTTTGGTATTAATTATTATGATTTTCATCGCTACGCAATTATTGATGATGACAGCGACATGTTGCTCTGGCAACAACACAATTTTTTTCAAACCGATAATTACAGTGGGTTAACACCCAACACATGTTATAAAATAAAAAGATTTTTTACACACGAAACATTTTAGAAATGGCAGATAAATTACCAAAAGAAACTATCATCCTTTGTCCAAGTTGTGGGGAGTTGAGTTACTGGAATAGTTATTTTCAAAAATATATGTGTAGGAATGATGAATGTAAAGCATCAACCACACTTGAAGAATACGAACTTTGGTTAGAATATAACAAATAAACCGATATGACAGACATCGAAGTAATTGAGAAGGTACTTAAATCAAACAAACCACAAGACCTATTTAGTGGGGATTGGAAATCCACATATAAATCATATAGTAGGCTTATTCATCCCGACATGTGTGGTCAACCCAATGCAAGCAATGCAATGGCGAAAATGAATTATTATAAAGACGTTTTGGAAAACGGTGTGCAATACCGAGACGAAACTGGTGACTTCAAAGTCTTCGAAAAGAAAATCGTGTATCAAATTACCAATGATAATCGCAAATTGATTCAGAAATCTGTCAAGAACTACAAAATATTGAAGTCAAAGTCTGACAAAGCGTCAGTTGGTTTCCACAGGTATCTACCAGAGAGTATGATACTGGAAACCGACAGTCTTACCATTAATTTAAAAGACCGTGGCATTCCACTTACTGGACAGAAATTACCCCAAATTCATGTTAACTGGCTCTTTAGTAGGATGTTCGAAATTATATTATGGTTTAGGAACATTGGGTACTCTCACATGGGTATGAACCCCACAACGGTCTTCGTAGTGCCTGAAACTCACGGCATTATACTGACTTCGTTCTACCATATGAACCCTTTGGATAAGAAAGCTGAAACCATTAGTGCAAGGTATAAAATGTGGTATCCCACCACGTTATTTATGAAAAAGATTGCTACTCAGGATATTGATTTAGAACTCTGTAAGAAAATTGCACTATATTTGTTAGGAGATAAGAGTGCAGCAGGTACTAAACTCAAGCGAGATGCTGACGTGCATCAAGAGATATTGACATTCCTTCTGACCAAACACCAATGCGAGGTTGAAGATTATGCTCAATACAGAGAATTGCTTGCAAAAAACTTTGAAAAGAAATTTTATCCATTGGATTTGTAACATTTTAAATTATGATAAAACCCGACAGAGTATTATGTAAACGTTCACTCATAATTGGTGAACCC
>Ga0307375_10000753_pt1 | contig 38474 bp, 33 predicted proteins | sample TR1MG_FD_202531 | JGI IMG/M metagenome (GOLD analysis project Ga0307375, IMG submission 202531) | Soil microbial communities from Risofladan, Vaasa, Finland - TR-1 | ecosystem: Environmental > Terrestrial > Soil > Coastal area > Acid sulfate soil | place: Finland: Risofladan, Vaasa | collected... | reverse complement strand
CACAACAACGAGTTGCATTCGGTGTTCAGCGTCGAGCACCGCACCCCGGGCAACCTCCGCGCTTTCATCCAGGCCAAGCTGCGCAACCTGCGCACCGGAGCGATGTTCGAACACCGCTTCCGTTCGCCTGATTCCATCGAGAAGATCACCGTCGACGAGGTAAAGATGGAGTTCCTCTACAACGACGGCGATGACTACTACTTCATGGACACTACGACCTACGAGCAAACGCCGCTCAAGCGCGACACTCTCGGTGACTCTGTCGACTACCTCACGGCGAATCTGCAGATCTCCGTTGAGTTCTTTGATGGCAAGGCCGTAGGCATCGAGTTGCCTCAAACCGTCGAATTGACCGTTGTGGAGACCGAGCCCGGCCTGAAGTCCGCCACCGCCAGCAGCGTCACCAAGCCGGCCAAGGTGGAAACCGGACTCATCGTGCAGGTCCCGCCCTTCGTCAACGAGGGCGACAAGATCAAGGTAGACACCTCCGAAGGCGCCTACCTCAGCCGGGCGTAACATTGCTGATTTGTGATTGACGATTAAAGCAGTGTTTCGGATGGAAATAGCGGGCCATTGCTGAGACACAGCTTTGCAATCGTCAATCGACAATCATCAATCGACAATTTTTATGGCCTCTCCTATCTTCACTCGTCGCTACGTCGTCACCGGACGCGTCCAGGGTGTCGGCTTTCGCTGGTTCGTCGAGCGCGAAGCCCACATCCTCGGCATCGCCGGATGGGTGCGTAATCGTTATGACGGCTCGGTGGAAGTCCTGGCCGCCGGCACCAACCAGCAGCTCCATGCGCTCTATGGCAAGCTGCGGGAAGGGCCGCGTGCCGCGCGCATCGACAACGTCGAAGTCGACGAAGCGGCCCCGCTCAACGATCTCAAAACATTTCGCATTGAAGGAGCCTGGTAGCGAACCCATTTCGCGAACTTTCTTATGACCTGCGACGCCCTCAAAAAACTCATCCGTGAGATTCCTGACTACCCGAAGCCGGGCATCCTCTTTTACGACATCACCACGCTCATCAAGGACCGCGTCGGCTTCGCCCGTGTCATTGATCAGATGACCGCGCCCCATCTCGACAAGAACATCGACCTTGTTCTCGGCATCGAGGCCCGCGGCTTCATCTTCGGCCCCGCCCTCGCCTATCGTCTCAACGCCGGCTTCATCCCCGTGCGCAAGCCCAAGAAGCTCCCCGGCGAAACCGTCAAGTGGACCTACGATCTCGAGTACGGCACTGACACGCTGGAGATTCACAAGGACGCCATCAAGCCCGGTCAGCGCGTGCTCATCGTCGACGACCTGCTCGCCACCGGCGGCACCGCCCAGGCCTGCGGAGCGCTCGCCAAGTCGCTCGGTGCGGAAATCTGCGGCCTCGGCTTCGTCGTGGAACTCACCTTCCTCAACGGCCGCCAGAAGCTCGCTCCCTACGATGTCTTCTCGCTCTTGCAGTACGACAAATAGTTTCCATCTCGTGCCCTACCCTTGTCGCGCGCTGTTCGCGACAGGGTGGGGCCTTTGATTTTGCCGTTGCTTTTGCTTGTCGCGTGTTGCTTGTCACTTGCCTCGTCGTGCTAGACTTTCCCCTTCACCGCCATGACCCGTCGTCATCTCATCGTTTTCGTGCTCTTCGCCTCCACCTGCGCCTTCGCCTCCAAGCCCAAGCCCGCCGAGGCCGACGCCCTCATCCAGCGCGCCATCGCTCACTCTGACTGGCGCGCCGCAGGACCAATCTCCGTCTCGGGTACAGTTGTGCTCAAGGCCGTCAAAGGCAATCCTACAATCCTCTACGAAATGTTGTGGAAGTCCTCCCGCGAGTGGCGCGATTCCGTTTCCGCTCCCGGATATCGGGAAGAGCGTGTTGCGCTCGGCGATAAGCTCTACCTCCAGCGCCCCGCGTCTTCTAGCCCGGGAGTGTTTCTCGATATGTACTTGGCACTCGATCCGCAGCGCATCTGGAACGGCCTTCCGGAGCACACCCCTTCAAAGGTGTTCACCAGAAAGATCGCCGGACACCCTGCCATCTGTGTCCACTACACGACGAAACAGTTCGGCATATTCGGTGAACCGACGTTCTGCGCTGACGCGGCAACCGCCGATCTCCTGTATGCAAGCTCCATGCTTGGCGACGTGACATATTCGAACTTCTCGAATGTCGATGACCGCTCATTTGCGCGGAACATTGAAGTGAAGCACAACGACGTTCTCGAACTCGCACTTGCCTTGCAGGCCAATCCCTCCATAGCGGGTCCGCCCCTTGTTGCCCCCTCGGGTGCCGTGACTTACGTCAATTGTCCGGCCGTCGATTTCCGCGAACCTCTCAAGGACGACGCACATTCTCCCCCTCCGCACTATCCGCGCGAAGCACGAATACGCGGGGAGCAGGGCACTTCTGGCTACGTTGTCCTTATCTCGAGCACGGGCGTAGTTGAGGTAAAGGACCTTGCGGTCGCTGCCACCACATTGCTCGACGACCAGACGCGGAGTGTGCTTCCGCAGTGGAAGTACTTCCCGGCCACCTGTAACGGCCAGCCCATCGATGTCGAAACCGTCATCCGCGTCAATTACACGCTCTCCGCCCACTAGCTCTTCTGTTTACATCGTCTCTTCCCCCGCACTACACTTGTCGGACGAAAATCCCGACCCTCTGCGGCTTGCGTTCACCGCTCCGGGTCTCTCCAAGGATTGTGGCGTGAAAGCTTCCGGCACCTCTCCAGCCGTTCCGCCGACCCAGCAGCGCAGTGATTACGTCACTTCGCTTGCCAGTGCTGTCTGGCGGTTGGGCCAGCATCAGTCTGTTGAAGACCTCGTCGCCGATGTCACCGATGGCCTCTTCTCCGGCTTTGACGCCGCACGCGCCGAGCTCTGGCTCTGGGACGACGGCGGCAACTCCGGCTACCTCACCGACGAAGCCGGCACTGAAATCGCTCACCGCCACGACTATCTTTTGATCAACGAGGGGCCCATCGGCACCTCTGTCGCCTCGCGCGAAGCCGTCTTCAATCAGAGCGTCGATCTTCTCGATCTCGTGCGCAAGAGCACGCTCACCCACTTCAGCGTCTTCCCGCTCGCCGCGCATCACCGCGTCACCGGAGTCCTCGTTGCCTACTCCTCCGGTCCCGCTTCCGCCGATCTCCTCAAGTGGTGGAAGATGTATGCCGACGTTGCCGCGCTTGCCGCGCAGCGTGTCCTCAACGCCACTGAGAGCCATCGCCAGATCCAGCAGCTCTCCCTGCTCTTTGAAGCCACGCGCCTGCTCAACTCCACCCTCGATCTCGCCGAGCTCCTCGACCTCATCCTGCGCATTGCCAAGACCGAAGTGAAGGCCGACCGCGGAACCGTCTTCCTCGCCGACATGAAGCGGCGCGAACTCTGGTCCATCGTCGCCCAGGGGCTCGACAGCCAGGAAATCCGCGTCCCTTTCGGCAAGGGTGTCGCCGGACACGTCGCCGAAAACGGCGAAGCCATCAACGTCGAGGATGCCTACACGCTTCCGTTTTTCGACCAGAGCTTCGATCAGAAGTTCGGCTATCGCACCACTTCGCTGCTCTGCCTGCCCATCCGTCATCACTCCAACGAAATCGTCGGCGTCATCCAGTTGCTCAACCACGCCGGCGGACGCTTCTCTGCCGATGACCAGGCCTTCCTCACCAAGCTCAGCGGACACATGGCCATGGCGCTGGAGAACGCCCGTCTCCATCACGAAGCGCTTGAAAAGCAGCGCATGGAGCGCGACCTCACCGTCGCCCGCCAGATCCAGCGCAGCCTCATCCCAGAAACTCCGCCCACGCTTCACGGTTACGACATCGCCGTCACCTACGAACCCTGCTTCGAGTGCGGCGGCGACTACTACGACTTTCTCTCGCTCGGTCCGCAGACCATGCTTGTCGTCATCGCCGACGTCGAGGGCAAGGGCGTAGCCTCGGCCATGGTCATGAGCAACCTCCAGGCCACCCTGCGCGCCCTCTGCATGCACCTCCACTCGCTCGAAGTCCTCATGCTGTCGTTGAACGAAATGATCTACAACGACACCAAGAGCCAGAAGTATCTGAGTTGTTTTGTAGGACTCATCGACACTCGCCGCAACGGCCTCCACTACATCAACGGCGGCCACTGCCCGCCCTTCCTCATCAACGCTGCGGACGGTTCGTTTACCCTGCTCGATAAAGGCGGCACCGTCGTCGGACTCTTCCCCGACTCCGAGTACGAACGCGGCACGCTCCAGATGAATCCCGGTGACATCCTCGTCTGCTCCACCGACGGCATCACCGAAGCCTGCAACGTGCAGGAAGAGGAACTCGGCCCCGAGGGACTCGCCGCGCTCATCAACAAATACCGCGACCTCTCCGCGCAGGAAATCGTCGACCGCGTCCTTGTCGAGGTCAACGAGTTCTCCAAGGACGGCCCCCTCATCGACGACAAAGTCCTCATGGTCATCAAGGTCACCAACGGCGGACTGTGGGAACAAGCAACAAAGAAATCCTGATAAGTGAAAATTTCGGGTGGCCCATGCGAGCCGTCTTTGCTCGCATGGGAGCGAATTCTTCGTGCCCTACCCTTGTCGCGTGCCGTTCGCGACAGGGTGGGGTAGTTGCTTTTGCTTCTGTAGGCTCAGGCGACGCCACCGGCTGGGCGGAACGTTCGGAGGGTGCTCCATCCTAAGCGCAGTTCATCCCTTCTGTGCTTGCCATTGCCTGCGGCTATTCACCGCCAGTTCATCGCGGATGAAATCTGTCCCTAGGTTACCTAAGAGATATATCACCCGATCTTCGTGACACGTATCCTGCGCCTGACTGTAACTGACAAGAACGTCCGGCACCTCTCCCCAAGTAGGTGAAATCGAGCCTCTCGATCTTCGCCCCTCAGTCGTACGACCGGACGGCACACGCTTAACAACGGAGAATTCCGAGAAGGATTCACGCGGGAATCGCGCGCGGCCGCAGACTTCTGCCTTGGGGACATCTGCGCGGTCTTCCGCCTGTTTCTTGCGGAAACACAAACCACATGCAACGGCTCATAACCTGGTGCAAAAAGAACAGGCTCGAACTTGTATTACTTCCCTGGCTGGTGCCCGCCATCAGTACCCTGTATCTCAAGTACGGCATTCTTATTCATGACGGGCTCCACGACTGTGCTCTTGAGCTTGGTCCTTCTGGCGTCTTGACTCTTGCGCAAATGCTCTCTCTCTTCGCATCCGACCTTGTGGTCTTCTTCGTACTGGTGCCTGCGGGGATGATCGTCCTGGTTTTCCTCTTTCCCTTGCGAGTTCGCGTTGGGCTGAGCGGCCTGTTCGCGATCGCCGTACAAGTCGGCGTGGCACTTCAGGCTTTTGCGTATGAGGCGACGGGAGCATTCACAACCGCAAAAATGATGTGGTTTGCCATCTCCATGGCCGTGCGACTGCGCGATGAGCGCATTTTGCCCATTCCCCCGATGGACGCATTTTCCCTGTTAATGTGGGTGGCAGCAACCGTGCTGTTTGCGGCCATCACACTGGTCCTGGTGCAACGCCCGCCCGGCTGGCTTAATCGCGTTTGCTACCGCGTCTTTGGTGCCGGCTTGGTCGCTGCCGCTTTGACTTCGTGCGTACCTTCATCCAAGTTGCCCTGGAGCCCCTCTCTGCTTCGACTCGCAAGCCGCGCAACTTTTGTGTGGAATGCCGCTGATGCGGAGATGCTGCAGTACAGCGTTCCCGAACTCTACCGGATGTATCGGGAGGATGCGCGTCTTACTGCTGCTTCGCCTTCCGCTTTCACCGGCAAGGCGCGCGGTTACAACGTCCTCTTGTTTGTTCTTGAGGCAACGCCGGTTCAGGTTTTTGATCCGGCACGGGACCCTCTGCAGGACATGCCACACCTCCGGGAACTACGCCGGCACGCCTTCCTCTCCGCCCGGCATTACACTTCATTTCCAGCTACGAATGCTGCCGTGTTCTCCATCTTTACATCGCAATACAGCTATGGTCCGGTGGGCAACCGTATCGGTGACCGGCCCTTGGCTCTGCCGGGAATGATTCGGACCCTGAAGGAAGCTCATTACAAATCAGCTTTCTACGGCTTCGTCTGGAGGAACCCTCTTGAGCGCGATGACCGCATGCTGGCAAGTTTCGGCTTTGACAAGATTGTCGAGCCGCCTACCGGTCTTTTTGAGGTGATGACTGGCCAAAAGACCTTCTTTGGCCCAGTGGACTATGTCGAACAACGGGACCTTCTCGTTCTCAACGCATTGCGCTCGAATATCCGCCACTGGACATCGCAGAAACAACCGTTCGTTGCTGCCTTCTTCCCCGAAATCGGACACGATCCCTGGCGCGAACTTGACGGACACAAGTCCAATTCCCTGACCGCTCGCGGGCACGCTCTGGCCGTCCGTCAGGATGCATGGCTTGGCATGTTGATTGACGAATTGCGGCGTGACGGCGCACTGGACAACACGATCATCGTTGTCACCGCTGATCACGGCATGCGATTCTTGCCCACTCCTCACGGGCAACTCTTCCGAGTCGTCTCTCACGGTAAGCTCGACGACATTGTGATTCACGTCCCGCTACTGGTCTACGTCCCTAAGGTCCTTCAGCACCCAGTCATGATTCACTGGCCCACCTCGCACATCGATATCTCGCCGACGATCCTCGACCTGCTGGGAGCAACATCCGGGCGCACGCTCGAAGAAGGGGAGCCCATCTGGGCCCCCTCTCTTGCAAAACGCCGTCTATTTCTCCCCATGGACACCTTTGGGGCAACTGGTCTCTATCAAAATGGCCATTACTACGACATGGCCTTGACCACTAGAACCGTATTCAAGAACCAGGCACTCAATTTTGAGGACAAGAACGTCCTTGCCACGGATGCCCCTGAGGCTCTTGCCGTACGCCGTGACATCTTGGAACAGAACGCGCGCCAGAACGTCCTCCTCGTCCACTTGCTCGATGGCGATACCGGTGACCCCAACGCCCGTCGTCATCCCGAAAGTATCTACAGATGGCTCACTCACATGGCTTCGACCTGGTTCTGATTGGATGACTTCGCCGGGTGCCACACGTACTCACCCCGTCGTCAGGTGCTAACGTGGATGGCAGTGTCATGAACTACCGTTTTGCCGGACACCTATCCTGGGCATGATGAAGGGTGGCATCATCGCTCGCACCTCATCACCATTCCCATGTGTCATGCTGCGTACCTCGCATTCGCGCCCCGCTATTAAGCAATAACGCGGGAGCAACTCGGCGCAAGGCCCCACACTAAATCCGCGCTCGCTCGTCTCGTTATCCCAATCGTCAATTCCTCCGTTTTCTCTCGTCACTTGTCAAGAGGACGCCGGTCACACATTTCTCCCAGCTATCTCATTCCAAAGCAAATCGAGTTCTCATTTCGATGTCACCTTTTCCCCCTCCGTTGTGTCACACTGGATATAGGAAGACAAAACACCAAAGCCCGCCTCGTGCGGGCTTCTGTTTTCGCCGTTGTTTTGCTCAGCAGCTTAGTAGCTCAGTAGCTCAGCAGCTCCAGCAGCTAAGTCTTTTGTTTTGAAATATTTAACCTCTAACCTCTTTGTTTTGTAATATTTAGAGGGAAAAGTTCGTATCTATTTGAAAACAAAGTATGAAAAAAAGGGGGAGGGGGTACTCGCGGCTATCGACTCGCGACTTCCGTCACGATCAGTCCCTTGTCCTTGCCGATGTAGCTCTTGCGATGGAACCAGTCTTCCATCCGCTCCTTCAACAACTCGAGCGGGACGCGCGTGCCGATTTCGATCAGTCCGTCGGTCACTGGAAGCGTGTCATCGAAGACCGGATCGTTGGTGAAGTTGCGCATGGCAAAGTTGTCGATCCAGTGCAGCGGAGCGGCGACGTGTTGGCCGTTGTCTTCGTATTCCACGCGAATCTTGCGGCAGTACATAGAAGTCTTCTGCCGGTAGTATAAATCGCCGCACGAAGAAAACGCCGCTACCGAAGCAGCGGCGCTCTTGTGTTCAGGTCTTTGAAACTCCCGAAACCTTCGACACTATTTCTTATGCGGTTTCGGACCTGCGTCGCGAACTTCCGGCGGAACATCGAACTTCTTGATGTTGTTCTCGAACAGCTCCGTCAGATGCGCGGCCGTTTTGTCGTAATCGGCTTTGTCCTTCCAGGAGTTGCGCGGCATCAGCACTTCGTCCGGAACTCCCGGAACGTGCGTCGGAACGCGCAATCCAAACGCCGGATCTTCGACAAACTCCGCGTTGCGCAAGCTGCCGTCAACTGCGGCCGTCACCATCGCGCGCGTGTGTGGAATGTCCATGCGTTTGCCGACGCCGTACTTTCCGCCTTGCCAACCCGTGTTGACGAGCCAGACTTCAGCGTTGTGTTCCGTCATTCGCTGGCGCAGCAACTCGGCATAAACCTTGGGAGCGCGCAGCATGAACGGCGCGCCGAAGCAGGTCGAGAATGTCGCCTGCGGTTCGGTGACACCGGCTTCCGTACCCGCAACCTTGGCCGTGTAACCGCTGACGAAGTGATACATCGCCTGCTCGGGCGTGAGCTTCGTGATCGGAGGCAGCACGCCAAACGCGTCTGCCGTCAGGAAGACGACCGTCTTCGGATGGCCGCCAACGCCGGGAATCACCGCGCCGTCGATGTACTCGACGGGATAGTTCGCGCGGGTGTTCTCGGTGATGCTGCCGTCATCGTAATCGGGCAGACGCGTCGCAGGGTCGATGACGACGTTTTCCAGCACTGAACCGAAGTGCAGCGAGTTGTAAATCTGCGGCTCCGTCTTGGGCGAGAGCTTGATGCACTTTGCATAGCATCCGCCTTCGAAGTTGAAGATGCCCTTGTCGCTCCAGCCGTGCTCGTCGTCGCCGATGAGCGCGCGGTTCGGATCGGCCGAGAGGGTCGTTTTGCCGGTGCCGGAAAGTCCGAAGAAGAGCGCGGTTTTGCCGTTCTTATCGACGTTGGCCGAGCAGTGCATCGGGAAGACGTTGCGTGCGGGGAGCAGATAGTTCAGCGTCGAGAAGATCGACTTCTTCATCTCGCCCGCGTAACCGCTGCCAACCACGAGGATGGTTCGGCGGGAGAATGAAACGCCGATGAAGACTTCCGAGCGCGTCCCGTCGGTCTTGGGGTCGAGTTTGAGTCCGGGAACGGCGATAACCGTGAACTCGGGTTCGAAGCCAGCTAGTTCTTCTTTCTTCGGACGGAGAAACTGCTGGTAAACGAACATATTGTGCCAGGCCATTTCGTTCACAAAGCGAACGTTAAGGCGATAGGTCGGATCGGCTCCGGCGAACAGGTCCTGAACAAAAATTTCCTTGCCCTTCAGATATTCGATAGCTTTGTCGTAGATCTTGTCGAACTGTTCTTCGGAGGTCGGAAGGTTGATGTCGTTCCAGTCGACGTGCGCTGCCGCGTCGTCTTTCACAATGAAGCGGTCCTTCGGAGAGCGGCCCGTGCGCGAACCGGTCTTGCAGACCAGTGCGCCCTTGTGAGCCAGCGTACCTTCGCCGCGGCGGATCGCGAACTCGACGAGTTCGGCGGGTGTCAGGTTGCGATGAACGTTCTCCCCACGGATCAGGTCTGCCAGATCGGGGGCATGGGTAGAGGTGGACATAAAAGGGCTCTCCTTCCAGCAGCCACTTGTGAGTGGCAAATCAGTATCAAACCGCCGGCAGACCTCCGGCAGCCCTTGAGGGTCCACCGAATTCTGCGGGCGTAAACCGCACCGCGTGCACGCGGTTGGAAGCGTCACAATTACAATCCGCAACGCCCCGGCGGAATACATCCATCGAAACAACCCCGGAATTTCCGGGTAAAAAATAATGTCTCCGGCACGCGGCCGGAGACATGGATTGTGGAATCTACTGCTTCACTGCCGCGGCTTCCTGCAATACCGCGTCGAGGTGTTCGAGCGTTTCCGGCACGGTGAGCGTGTACATTTCGCGTCCGCTCTCCTCGCCATTTTCAATGATTGATTTCAGGTAATGTCCAGCGATCTGGACAGCGAGTGGATCGTTAATGATTTTCCCGGTCTGCTTTTGATATTCAGCCCAGGCAGGATGTGGCAGAGCGATCCATACGCCGCGTCCGTTAACCGTGAACTTGATATCAACCGCGTCGGCGTGACGGGTTGCAATGGCTACTACAACGGCCTGATAAGAGCACCGTACCTCTTGGCCCGTCCAATGATCTTTTGCGCGAAATTCTTCGTACATGACTTTAGAACTATAAGCCACCGGCCGAAAGCCGGGCAAATTTTCGGGAATCGGAGAACGACGTTGGGCGTTTCTAGCTAATAGCTTGCCACAACACCCCGGAGATTGCATGAAAACAGGTTCATGAAATCAAACTTTATGGTACCGAGGCTTCAACGGCTATGCTCGGCTACAATCGATAACGGTGAAAAATCGCAGCAAAACGCAGAAAAACCTCCAGTCGTCCTCGCAGACGGCACAAGAGTGGACTACCGCCGAAGAGATTCAGCAGGGGTTTCGCGCCGCCAACGGGCTCGGCGGGTTAACCAGTGGAGTAAAGAGCTCTGCGCTCAAGACGCAGCGCGCCAAGCGAGACCGGGCCCGCCGCACTCCTTCGCCGAAAGTGGGCGGGCTGAACGTCTTGCGCGCGCAGAACCTCGACGACATCCCCTGGCTGATCCATGGATTCAGCACGCGGCAGGGCGGTGTCAGCAAGAAGTACGGCGGAGGACAACTGAATCTTGGCTACACGCAAGAGGACTCACCGGAAACGGTCAACCGCAATCGTGAACTACTGGAGCACGCGGTTGGGGCACTCGACAAAAAGGGCAAACCGTGGCCGCTGGTGAACCTGCACCAGATACATTCGGCCATCATCCATCGTGTGCGCCGGGGCGCAGTAACGCCAAAGGCTGGCGATGGACTGATCACGGATACGCCGGGAATGTTATTGGCCGTGAAGGTGGCGGATTGTCTGCCGGTGATCGTAGTCGATCGAAAGCGCAAGGCGGTGGGAGTTTTTCATGCGGGTTGGCGCGGAACAACGAAGCGGATCGTCGAAAAGGGTGTGGGCGAAATGCGCAGGCAATTCGGCTCCGATCCAAAGGATCTGCTGGCGGCCATCGGCCCCGGCATCGGCAAGTGCTGCTACGAGATTGGGGAAGAAGTAGAGAGCGAGTTTGACTCGCAATTTGCGTACTCGAAAGAGCTGTTCGAAGACTTCTTTGATTCGTGGTCGTTGCACACAAAATATCCGCTGCTATTTATGAATCAGCGCGCGCCCGGACACGGGGAGCCCGCGCTGTCGCGGCATCTTGACCTGGTGAAGGCGAACCGCCTGCAACTACGCGACGCGGGAGTGCCTGACGAAAATATCGTCTCGCTGGAGCGGTGTACCGCGTGCGCGACGGACCTGTTCTTCTCGTACCGCAAGGAGCGCACTACGGGAAGAATGATGGCGGTGGTGGGAATTCGAGGATAATAACTCGCGCATGTTCCGCAATGGCCCGGGCTTTCAGCTCGGGCTTTTCTTCTGGTTGCGATTCGTTGCGCTTCGTCGTACAGTTTTCAGCACTCGTGTGGGGTGTCACACAATAAGGACGTCGGGAGAGCCCGTGAACATACGGCTGTGGTATGCGCGGAAGCGAACTGCGCTCTTTTTCTTGTTGCCGGCTGTCGTCCTGGTGGGGACCGCGGTTTGGTGGGCGCAAGCCCGTGTCAGCGCTGACGAACCTGCGGCGGCAAGAACTGTAGAGGGCGTTGCCTGCCTCGGCAGAATCGAACCGCTGGACGGGGTGCTGCGGGTGGCCGCGCCCTACTACTCGGCCGGTCCTGCGATTGTAGTGAAGCTGCTCGTCCACGAAGGCGACTCGGTGAAGCAAGGACAGATACTGGCAGTGCTCGACAGTCATCTTCCGATGGAGACGGCGCGCGAGCAGGCCGTCACAAAAGTACGCTCCGCCGAAGCCAGGCTGGCACAGGTGCAGGCTGGAGCGAAGGCTGGAGACATTGCGTCGCAAGCCGCTGAGTTGCAACGCACGCAAGCGGCACTCGTGCTGGCGAAAAACAATTACGACCGCAACCGTGCGCTCTACGCGGCGGGCGTGATTTCGAAATCGCAGTTGGATGAACAACGCACTACATGGGAAGAGAGCGTAAAGGCCGTTGAATCCGCCAAAGAGCGGCTGAACAGCGTCTCCGAGGTTCGTGCCACGGACGTACGCGCCGCAAAAACCGACATTATTTCGGCGAAAGCCGACCTGCAGCGAGCGGACGCCGAGTTGGCGAACACGGTTGTACGCGCTCCCTTTTCTGGGACCGTCTACAAGATTTACGCGTATCCGGGCGAAGAAACGGGAACAAAGGGCATTCTCGACATGGGCCGCACCGACCAGATGAGGATCATCGCCGAGGTCTATGAGACAGATGCTGTGCGGGTACGAACCGGTCAACAGGCAACGATCACTTCTCCCGCACTCGGAAGCCCCGTGCAAGGAACGGTTGAGCGGATCGAGGGTGAAGTGGCGAAGAACTCGATCCTGCCCGGCGATCCCACGGAGTTTGCGGAAGCGCGTATCGTGCGGGTCCACATACGGCCCGACAACAATAACGTATTGCGGCCGCTGGCAAGGGCAACCGTCTCCGTGGTGATACATCCATGAAGATGAATGTATTGCGGCTCGCCTGGCTACAGATAAGCAGCGAGCGTGGGCGGTTCATTGCCGCCGTGGCCGGCGTGAGCTTCGCCGTCGTACTTGTCCTGGTGCAGCTCGGGCTTCAGCAGGCGCTGTTCGCGAGCGTGGAGGGCCTGCCGCGTGCGATGGTGGGCGATCTGGTGCTTGTGAGCCCCGCGTTCCAGAACCTTTCCACGGCCGGGACATTTACACAGCGCAGGTTATACCAGGCGTTGGGAGATCCGGACGTAGCATCGGTCGTACCGATGTACATACGCGTAACGCCAATCAAGAATCCCGTGACTCGGCAGCAGCGCGACATCTTCGTCCTTGGATTCCCGCCAAGGCGCGGCGTGCTTGATTTGCCGGAGGTTGATGCACAGATCGACAAGTTGAAACTGCCGGACCGAGCGCTCTTCGACCGCCGTTCCCGCAAGGAGTTTGGCCCGTACGCGGCGCTCCTGCAAAAGGAACCGGAGGTGCGAACGGAAATCAATACTCAGCCGGTCTATGTCGACGGACTATTCACGCTCGGCACGTCATTTGCGGCTGACGGAAACCTGGTCACCAGCGACATCAATTTTCTGCGTTTTGTTCCCGACCGCAAATGGGGTGCCCTCAATGTCGGCCTGATCCAGCTACGCGATCACGCCGACGCACGGGCGGTGCAGTCGAGGCTCGCGCATTTTCTTCCGGACGACGTCCAGGTGCTGACGCACGCGGAGTTCGTCGAGCGTGAACGCGAGTATTGGGACCACTCGACGCCAATCGGTTTTGTTTTCCAACTCGGCGTCATCATGGGATTGATCGTCGGCGGTGTGATCGTCTACCAGATTCTCTATACGGATGTCAGCGAACATCTGCCGGATTACGCCACACTGAAGGCAATCGGCTACCGCGACCGCTTTCTGTTCGCACTGGTAATGCGACAGTCGCTGATCCTCTCGGTGTGTGGATTCGTTCCGGGCGTGGTCATTGCGGAGATCACTTATGCCATAACGCGCGCCGCGACCCATCTTCCGGTTACCACAAGTTTCGTGCGGCTCATCACGGTCTATGTGTTAACGCTGGCGATGTGCGCGGGGGCGGGGACGTTCGCGATGCTGAAAATACGCTCGGCCGACCCGGCGGAGGTCTTCTGATGGAACCAGTCATCAGCGTCTGCGGGCTCAATCACTTTTTCGGTGACGGTGACTCTCGCAAACAGGTACTGCACGGAGTGGAGTTGGAAGTGATGCCCGGGAGGATTCTGATTCTCACCGGTCCTTCCGGTTCAGGCAAGACGACGCTGCTCACGCTGATTGGCGGATTGCGCACGGTGGAAGATGGCGATGTCCGCGTCCTGGGCCACGCAATGCGCGAATCGCGGTCTCCCGCAGCCTACGCGGTACGTAAACAGATTGGGTTCATCTTCCAGCACAGCAACTTGCTGCAAGCGTTGAGTGCGTGTGAGAACGTGCAGATGTCATGCGGCACGAGCGATCGTCTACCTGACGACAGCCGTTCGTTGGCGGTGGAGATGCTGGAAGCCGTCGGTCTGGGACATCGAGTGGACTACCCCGTAGGGTTGCTCTCCGGAGGCGAGAGGCAACGCGTGGCAGTGGCCCGGGCGCTCGTGCGCAAGCCGAAGATCGTGCTGGCCGACGAGCCAACCGCGGCCCTCGACCGAAAATCTGGCCGTGACGTGGTTGAGCTGTTGCAGGCGCTGGCCAAGCGTCAACACTGTGCGGTGCTGCTGGTGACGCACGACAACCGCATCCTCGATATCGCTGACGAAATCGTGGCAATGGAAGACGGACGGATCACGCCGGTTGCGGCCGGCCTGGCAGCACACTCGGGACGCGTCTTGCAGGCGTTCTCGCGTCTTTCGCGCAGCGGAGAGCTTGCTCCGCAGGTACACACACTTTCAAACCGGCAGTTCCTCGAAATGCTGGAGGGCATGACCCACGAATTCGAGGAACTGCTGCGAGTACTCGACCTGGGCAATGACGAACTGCTGGAAGGACTTCTAAATCAGGTGCTTCGCGCCGTCACCGAGCGCACTCGCGACATGCTGCAGGCGGAGCGCGCCACGGTTTTCGTGGTCGACCGCACGCGAGGCGTGTTGCATTCACGCATCGCGGACACAACGGGAGCCAAACCGCTGGTGATCGAGATTGCGCTCGACAAAGGAATTGCCGGACGCGTCGCACGCAGCAATCGCGCGGAAAACATTTCCAATCCCGCGACCGATGCCGACTTCATCGCCGACATCGACCGCGACACCGGCTTCCACGCACGCAGCCTGCTTTGCATGCCCATTGACAATCGCGCGGGAGAGGTCATTGCCGTGGCCCAAATGTTGAACAAGAAGAACGGAGATCACTTCAGTGAAGCGGACCAACGCGCCTTCGAAGACTTTGCCGAGCCATTGGGGATCATGTTGGAAAGTTGCTTTGCGATCGCGAGACGGTCGCGGAGTTCGGCGGAGTAGCGCCCTGAAAACACCAACGGCGAGCATTTAGCTCGCCGAGTGAAAATCTTGAGACTATGACGGTTACGCGTTGCCCTCGGCGGGAGCGGCAGCGGGAAGTTCTTCGCCGCCATTGACCAGATCCTTTAACTCCTTGCTGGGCTTGAAGAATGGAATCTTTTTCGCCGGCACTTCGACGCGGTCGCCGGTCTTCGGGTTACGTCCGACGCGCGGTTTGCGCTGGCGCGTACGGAAGCTGCCAAAACCACGGATTTCGATCTTGTCACCGGCGCGGAGGGCATGCACCACGCTATCGAAGATGGTCTCGACGATGACTTCGCTGTCTTTGCGGGTAAGTTCCGCCAGACGTGAGACTTCCTCGATGAGATCGGCTTTAGTCATTGGCTGCTTCTCCCCTAGAAGTTGAGCACCTGGCGCTGCGGCTTAGGTGCCGTCGGGATAACAATCTCAGATTTTACAAGCACTTGGCAAGAGACTGTCTAGGATACCGATAGAATTTTCAACGCTTGCCCAAGCCAAGGAAACGGGCCAGGAACCATCCCGGGAAGGCTGAAGACCCCGTTTTAGCGGAAAATCCGGTGAAAAAATGCCCCGATGGCATGGAAGAATCCGCCCCTAGATTTGGGTTTCGCGGCTTCTCTGGCGCTTGATTTTCCGGCAGGGGGCGGCAGCACGGACGGTTCCAGGACCCGGTAAGCGTCCATGGTGCTGCGGGTCCGTATCTGGGCAATGTAGTAGGAAATATTGGGCGCCTGTCCACTGCCCTCGTAGATGAACGGGGCATCGACTTCCACATGGCTGTTGGGTGGCGCCGCAGAGCCCTGTGCGGGCTCGGCGTTCGAAGGCGGAGGAGAGGGCTTGGGGGAAGGGCATCCACAGGCAGAGACGTCGTGCACGGGGTTCGCCAGATGCCCTCCGGGGAACATTACAGACTCGTCCGGCTTGACCTGGTAGGTTCCCGAGCCCATGAGTTCGGTGACGATCAACGACGCGGCGTTGCCGGCACGGGGCGTGATGCAGGTGTCCCCCTTGGAGTTGGAGCCTATAGCGAAGTGGAATACTCCGGGACCTACAAGCTGGACACGGAAGTCAGGGGTCATGACGGCATCTGCCACCGCATTGAGCGAGTAGTGGAGTTCGAGCGCTCCGCCGCTGATGGCGAACATCAGCTCGGAACCGTTGGGCGACGTGCTGACGTTGAGTTTGGTATCGGGACAGATGCGCACTTCTCCCCCGCGATGGAGGCGAAGCAGTGCGGTGGCCGGACCGGCCGTAACCTGCGATCCGCTGAGTACCTCGGTTCCGCCAGCGGCGACAACAACGGACCCGCGCACGGATGCATCACTGGCGAATACCTGGCCGACGGGCTGTTGGGCATGGGCGGCAGGGACCAGTGGAAGGAGAACGGCAGTTGCGGCAAGCAACCGATGTACGGTCCTGAAGGTCACGTGGGTCTATTGAAGCACAACCGGAGTCCGGAAGGGAGAGCCCCTTGCGCGCTACTTGGGCAGAAACTCGTAGCGCTCGATGCGGGCGGCAACGGCCAGTTTGCCGGCATTGACCTCATCGATGCGCAAAACCTGGCCAAAGCAGCGCACCTGCATGGATTCGGTAAGTGTAATTTCCGGAGGGAGCATGAGAACAAATTCAACATTGGTTCCCGGCTCGAGTGGAGCCTCCGAATAGAAGCAGACACCGCGCGAGCTTACATCGCGGGTTTCCGTCTGAGCCGGCTCCGAAGTTGATCCGGTGGAAATCGCAACCGGCAGTTGCAGCGAGAACCGGCGAGTGGCTCGCTTCTCCGTGTTCATCATCCAAACCCTCCCGAGGTGGGATAAGGATTGCCGAGCACGTGGCAAGTGTCAAGTCGAAGGAAACAAAATGGTGACTTGGGACCACTGTGGGACGTCCTGGAGAACATCGGTTTGTGGACCACCGTAACGAGGAGCATTGAGATTAGCAATGGCGGAAATGTCCGGCTTTTGCCACAATTTGGTTGATCGTTGACGATAACCAGCGTGGCTGGCGTATACTTTGCCGACCCCGCCCTCCCCCGTTAGGATTGCCGTACTCGAGGTGTGTACCCGATTCTGTTTAGCGGGTCATTCTCTGGTTCGGTAGATAATTGCTTGCTGGACGCGGCCGTGGCCGCGCGATGAGGGCGCATGTACATCAAGTTCTGGGGCGTTCGTGGATCGACGCCCACACCGCAATTGGAAAACATGCGGTACGGAGGCAACACCTCCTGCGTGGAAGTGCGCGTCAACGGGCATATCTACGTCTTCGACTGCGGCACGGGCTTCCGCAATCTCGGGAAGCAACTGGTAACGGAATTCCAGAACCAGCCAATTTACGCGCATATTTTCATCTCGCATTTTCACTGGGACCACATTCAGGGAATTCCGTTTTTCTCGCCGCTATATGAAAGCCCGGACAACTACTTCTTCTTCCACTCGTCGAGCCGTACGCGTGGTCTGCAACGGGCGATTGAAGAACAGATGGCGGATCCGTACTTTCCGGTCGACATGAGCGAGATGGCGGCCCACCGGCATTTCTACGACATCGAAGAAGACCGCATCGCCTTCGACGATTGCGTGGTGCAGTCGCTATGGTTGAATCATCCACAGGGATGCCTGGGCTTCCGCATTGAAACCGATCAGGGCATCGTGGTCTACGCCACCGACAACGAACCGGGCCATCCCGTCTTCGACAAGAACGTACGCAAACTGGCCGAGGGCGCGGATGTATTGATCTATGATTCGCAATATCTGCCGGATGAGTACGAGGCGAAGAAGCGAGGCTGGGGACACAGCCACTGGCGCGAGGCGGTGAACATCGTGATGGAGAGCGGAGCGAAAGAACTGGTGCTCTTCCACCACGATCCGGATCACTCGGACGGATGCATCGACTCGATTGTGCAAAAGGCGCAGGAGTACTACCCGAAAGTTCGCGCCGCGAGCGAAGGCATGGAGATCAGCGTGGTTTCTTCCAAATAGCTCGGCGCATCTAACTTACTGGGGTAGCCGTCCGAATATCGACATCGCAACCATGAACAAACGCCTAACCCGCCCTCGCGGATCGGGTCTCTGGCCATGCCGCATGGCGAAAACGGGTGATCCGTGACGTCACACCTGCTGGTGATAGCGACTTGCAAGGCTTTCGACGCGGTGCATATACTAGCGAGTTTGCTCGCCCCGGAAAACGGGGCGCTCAGACTCGGAGCATTTCCGTACCACCCGGAAAAACGGCGGGGCGGGTGAGCCCATGGCCAGGCTCTGTTGGCAATTCAAGGTGGCACTGCACACACACAGACATTGAGATAACCCCCGGAGCAAAGGGGACGGAAGTTTCGGAGAATGCATGACAACCGCAATTCATGACAATACGGAAACCAATCCATGGGAAGCGCAAGCAGCGCGGTTTGATTTTGCCGCGCGCAAGCTGAACCTGGATGAGGGTCTATGGAAGATCCTGAGCCAGCCAAGCCGTGAAATCACGGTCAACATCCCTGTCCAGATGGACAACGGACACCTGGAAGTCTTTACCGGCTACCGAGTGCAACACTCGATGGCGCGCGGCCCTGCCAAGGGCGGACTGCGTTACTCGCCTGACGTGAATCTCGATGAAGTTCGCGCACTGGCGGCATGGATGACATGGAAGTGCGCGGTGGTCAACATCCCCTTCGGCGGCGCGAAGGGCGGAATCATCTGCGACCCCAAGAAAATGTCGATGAGCGAACTGGAGCGTATGACGCGCCGGTACACCGCCGAGTTGATCGAATTCATCGGTCCCGAAAAAGACGTGCCCGCGCCGGACGTGAACACCAACGAGCAGGTGATGGCGTGGATGATGGATACCTACTCGATGCACATGCGGCAGACGGTGACGGCAGTGGTTACCGGCAAGCCGGTGAACATTGGCGGTTCGCGCGGACGTCGCGAGGCCACGGGACGCGGCGTAACGATTGTGGCTAACCAGGCGATGAAGAAGCTGGGAATGGACCCGGCATCGACGCGCGTGGTGGTGCAGGGATTCGGCAACGTCGGTTCTCACGCGGCACGTCTGATGAACGAAGTGGGCTACAAGATTGTCGGGATTGCGGAGTGGGACGGCGGTCTGTACAACAAGAACGGAATCGACATTGAAGAGTTGTGGGAGTTCCGCGAACGCAATGGCACGATCCATGGCTTCCCCGGCGCTGAGAAGTACGACTCTTCGGAGTTGTTGATCACGGACTGCGACGTACTGGTACCGGCCGCGACGGAAAACGTCATCACCACCCACAACGCCGACAAGATCAAGGCCAAAGTGATCGTGGAAGGAGCCAACGGGCCAACCACGGCAGCAGCCGACGATATCCTGGCGGGCAAGGGCATTTTCGTCATTCCAGACATCCTGGCAAACGCGGGTGGCGTGACGACTTCCTACTTCGAGTGGGTGCAGGACCGGCAGGGCTACTTCTGGAAAGAAGCCGTGGTCAACGAGCAATTGAAGGACATCATGGAGTCGGCATTCGACGATGTGATCCGGTACTCGGAGACGCACGAGGTAAACAACCGTATCGCGGCGTACATGCTGGCGATTGACCGAGTGGCATACACGATCCGGCAGCGTGGTATCTACGCGTAACCCTCGCGATACGCCGACGGCGTCCAAATTGGGTACGGAAGTGCGGGGCGGCTACCTTGCCGCCCCTTTCGTCTACATGGCTCCTTGCGCTCGTTGATTTGACGCCGCGCAATGGAGCATAATCACTGTCTCTCCCACTTTATCGACGACAGTGTGGGAAGTTGCCTGGGCTGGCCTCGTCCGGTGAACCTGCCGAATTACATCACGACCGCGCGGATCTTTTCGGTGCCGCTGCTGATCTGGATTCTCTCCAGCAGCCGTTTCCATGGCGTGCACGGGGAACAGGAGCTGCTTGCCTCGGCGGTGTTTATCCTGGCCTCGGTGACCGATGGACTGGACGGCTTCCTGGCGCGACGCCGCGGGCAGGTCACGACGCTGGGAATGTTGCTGGATCCGCTGGCGGACAAATTGCTGATCGCCGGGGCGTTTATTTCGCTCGTGCAATTCGCGCCCCGGATCGTTTCGGCGTGGATCGCCGTGATCATCATCGGGCGGGAATTCCTGGTGACGGGGTTGCGTTCGATCGCCGCACAGGAAGGGTTCACGATCCAGGCAAGCGATGTCGGCAAGTTCAAGATGGTGGTGCAGATCGTGTCGGTCGTCGCGGTGATCCTGGCGCATCATTGGATGGTCTGGGACTTCAAGTATTTTATTTTCCCGGTACACGTGATCGCCGTGACCGCCGTGTGGTTCATGGTGGCGGTGTCGCTGTTCTCCGCGGGCGATTATTTCTGGGCGTTCTGGTCGAAGATCGACAAGCAAGCGGAGCGCAGGCGGCGCAGGCGCGTCTTTGTGATGAAACGCAGCAGGAAACGAGACGCTCCAGCCACCTAGCGCGGAGACTATGGATACTCCGAACGAGTATTCTCCCGAAGAACGACGGCTGTTGCTGCGCTGGGCACACGCGGCCATCCGCTCCGGCGTGGATGAAAAGGCGCTGGACTACACGGCTCCCACCCCGCACCTGGAAGAGTTGCGCGGCGCGTTCACGACACTGCACGAAGATGGCAGATTGCGTGGATGCATCGGATATGTGCAGGCGATTTTTCCGCTCTACCGCACCGTGTATGAAACCGCTCGAGCAGCGGCTTTCCACGATCCGCGGTTTGTTCCCATCACTAGAAACGAACTCTCGCACTTGCAGATTGAAATCAGCGTGATGTCGCCGCTGCGTCCGATTGAGCCGCAGGCGGTAGTGGTTGGCGTTCACGGCCTGGTGGTCTCGCGCGGCGGCTACTGCGGACTGCTGCTGCCGCAGGTGGCATCCGAATACGGATGGGACCGCGAACGATTCCTGGCAGAGACCTGCCGCAAGGCGGGACTGCCTTCCGACGCGCTGGCCCGCGGCGCAAAGCTCGAAGCCTTCACGGCAGAAGTTTTTGGCGAAGAATATCCCGGCAGCTCCCTCGTCGACTAAAAGAAAAACGCGCCACCGAAGCGGCGCGCGTTTCCCACTACAAGGAAAATTTAGTGTGTCACGGGGACCTCGACCTGGTCACCGAGATGCATATCTTCAAGGGTGAGGATCACCATGCCGGTGGCGGTGGTCGGAGTAACGGAAAGCACCATGATCTCGCCAATGCCGCGATGCGGCAGATACGCCAGCGCCTTCGGAGTTGGCGACGGCATCTTATGCTGAGTGTCTTCCCACACGGACGCCTTCTCGGAAAGCTTGTCGATGGGCGCCTCTTTGGCGGGATCGTAACCGCGAGTGACGCGCAGATATTCCCCGGGTTTGAGACCTTCGTTGGAACCGATGTTGAGATAGACCTTGGCACCGGTGGCAACGAAGCTATCGAAATCCTTGGCCATCGCAATTTGGCCGGTAATGTCACTCTTTGGTACGGCGAACTTCTGAAAATCTGAGGCAGACTGGCTGAAGACAGGCGCGGGGCGGTCTACGAACGGAATGACGAGGTCGCCGGGGACGATGGATTCGCAACTGAACTCGACTTTCGCAATGGCGATATCATGGTCGATGTAGTTGACTTTCACGATGCCAAGATCGGCATACATGCCGCCCATTTTCTTAAGAAGCTTCTGTTGTCCGGGAAAGAGTTCGTTCTTATTAGGGTCCTTCACGCGGCGCACGAGGCGGTACTTCTGGCCGACGGTGATGCCGGGTCCGGTGAGGTAAATGACGTCGCCGGTGCCGAAGCGAGTTGCATTGGGAGCGCGTTCACCGGCGAGCACAAGGTCCTTGATTGGAATAATCTCCGGTGTGACAAATCCGGCACAGTTGATGTCGGAATAAGTCGGCCCCTGGCGTTTCTCGACCAGGTTCGAACTGAAGGATCGCGGAGTTGAAGTTGCCTGCGGCGGCGCAGCCTGGGCGACGGCAGCCGTAGCGGCCAGCAGCAAAGCAATCGCAATCTTGTACATATACCCTCCGAGGCAGAGGCGGGCGAACCCATCCCCAGGGAAGCGTCTTCCGCTCAGCAAGCGAGCCATATTTCCGCAAAACGCTGGTTGACGCGCGGGGCTGGCTGACAGGTGCGGGTTACTTCGCGGTACACGGCGAAGAACTCTGAAGCGCACTCCTCCAGCGGGAACGCTAGCAAACGGCGTGATGGGGGTCAAGGTGACCTTGGTCCAGCGTATTAACCGTAAAGGTACTTCGTCGGGCATTTCACACGGTTCTTGCGGAAAGTGTATTGCATCTGGGGGGAGGCGCCTTTACCATTCAGCCGAACATGAGTGTCGCTCCCATCTCTTATGCGGCGCGCTCGCTGCGCCTGAGGCTGCCAAAGGTCTGCGTCGCGGTGACAGGCACGGACGCCGCCGAAATGCTGGACAAGGCGGAGACGCTCGTCCGGGAACATCCCTTTTTGGAATTCCGGCTCGACTACCTGAAAGCGCCACTTTCGGCCATTCCCCGCATAAAACGCCTGTTTGAATACCGTCCGGACGTGATCGCGATCGCCACCTGCCGACGCGCGGCAAACGGCGGAAAGTTCCGCGGCTCGGCGACGGCACAAATGGAAGTGCTGGAAAAAGCGGCGGCCGCCGGGTGCCAGATTGTCGACGTGGAACTTGAATCGGCCGAGGCGCTGAAGCACGGGGAGTTGGAGAAGCTCAGAACAGGCGCGACCCTGCTGCTCTCATACCACGATTTCAAGGCGACCCGGAAACTCGACGAGACCTTCGAAAGAATGAAGGTTTTCCAGGCGGATTTCTACAAGGTCGTCAGCACGGCTACCAGCCTTCACGACAACGTCACGATGATGAAGTTTCTGCAGAAGACCAGCGACCATCACTGGATGGTCGGGCTCTGCATGGGCGAACAGGGAATCATCAGTCGCGTGCTGGGAGTCCGGGCAGGAAGCATCTTCACCTTTGCATCGGCCGGTCCGGGAGAAGAGACCGGGCCGGGACAGATCACGGCGCGCGAACTGCGCGAGACCTATCGCATAGACCACGTGGACGCAGTGACCAAGGTCTACGGAGTCGCGGGTGATCCGGTATCGCAGTCGAAGTCGCCGGTAATGATGAACACGGCTTTCCGGCGGGAAAATGTGCACGGGGTTTACCTGGCTCTGCATGCCAAACACCTCGACGACCTGCTGGCATGCATACGCGATATTCCGTTGCATGGCGTGAGCGTGACCATGCCGTATAAGCGCGAGATTGTGGAGCATCTCGACAATAGCGATCCGCTTACCGCGCAATCGAACTCCTGTAACACGGTGGTGCGGGGGCAGGATGGCAGACTGTTCGGATTCAACACCGATGTCGCGGGGATGCAAATTCCGCTGGAGAAGTACATCTCGCTGCCAGGCGCGAAAATCCTGCTGCTCGGAGCCGGCGGACTGGCGAGCGCGGCGGCCTTCGGTCTGAAGGCCAAGGGCGCGGACATCTACCTGCTGAATCGCACGCCGCAACATGCACAGGCGCTGGCGAAAAAGGCGCAGGTCAAAACCGTTAAGCGCTCCGATCTCCCGAAGTTGACCTTCGACGTCATTTTCAACGCGACATCAGTGGGAATGGGAAGCAAGACGCAATCTCCGCTGGAAGAGAACGAGCTGAATGCGAAGATCGTGTTCGACGCGGTCTACAATCCACTGGAGACGAAGCTGCTGAAAATGGCGCGCGCGAAGGGACTCACGGCAATCCCGGGAATCGAAATGTTTGTGGGACAGGGTGCGCGACAGTTCGAGATCTGGACCGGAAAACCCGCTCCGGTAGAGGACATGTACAACGCAGTGCTGCGGCAGCTCGGAGACACGGCACCAGCCACTTCTTCTGCGCCAGCAACAGCCAGCCCCGCAGAACCCGCCAGCGCAGCGTCTGCAACCCAGACGCCCGAGCCTAAAACAGAAGCCGCCCAACCGACCTCCAAGCCCGCGAAGAAGCAAGCCTCCGCAAAAAAATCGGCAAGTCCTGCAAAGAAGACCAGCAAGAAGAAGTAAGAACCGCCACCATCGTGTCGATCAAATGATGTAGGCGATGAATTTATTCACACAACTGTAGAATTCCATTTATCTACAGCTGTTACTCGGGATATCTTGTCAATGCCTTGGCTGCTTTTACCGGTCTGCGCGACGAGGATGTAATGCTCGCAGCAAAGTCATCGCGGCTAAATTTGCGGCGCACGGAGTTGCTATTTACCTACCGCAGCGCTAGCATAGAGGTGGTGGGCTTCTACCCACTATACGGTTCGTCGGCGCTTTCTAGACCGTTCCGCCACAAACCCACATTCCGAAGTTGTCGGCCAAGTTACCTTTCCGTGGCGCTAACTTCCCCCGCCCGGCTACGTTGGAGAGACGGAAATGGCGTGGTACGCGTACTGCATTACCGAGCAGGCTACGTTTCAACAGGGTCGTGTTCGGCGTCCTTTTCCCATTGAGGAACTCAAAGGCATTCACGGCGCTCCCGTTTTAGGATATCCAAGCGGCGAGTTTGTTGTGTTGGTCAGCGAATTCCCCAGCAATCCAGAACTTTCACAGCAGGCGGTTTTTGATCATGCGCGAGTCGTATCGGATTGTTTCCGCATGGCAACCGTGCTGCCCTTCCGCTTCGGTACGATCTTCGATACCGATGAGGCGTTAAGACAAGCTGTCCGGGTCAACCGAAAAACCTTCACGGAAAGCGTGGAGAAGCTAAGAGGAAAAGCGGAAATGCACCTGAAGGTCACGGTGCAGGAAGACGAAGCGATTCCTCAGGTGATTCTGGATGTGCTGCCGTCACGCGCCGGCGGCGAGTACCTGACCAAGCTTCGCGAGAAAGCAAGTCGGGACCGCGAGCGCCAGTCGAAGGCTCGCGCATTGTCTGTCCAGGTGCACAAACTGTTTGATCCTCTGGAAGAAGACGTGGTGTGCAAGAAGGTCGATACCGGACTGGTGATCGACATTGCCCACCTCATCGACACCAGCGCCGTGCCGAAGTACCAGAACCGGTACAGCACGGCGATGAAGCAGTTGAAGGACTGCCGAGTGTCGGTAAGCGGCCCCTGGCCGCCGTATCACTTCCTGAAGGGCAAGTTGCGGACGGTGACAAACAGCAACTAGAAGAGCAGCCAGTACGCGAATTGGGGTTTGGAGGGCCGGCAAAGATGTCGGCCCTTTGCATTGGGCGGTCCGCAACCTGAAAGTGCCTCTTCAAATTCTCATACTGTATCCCGCGGTACCATAAGTTGGAATTCAGATAGAATGGCCTTCAGCAGCGCGGTGGAGAGTTGAGGATGTTTCCCCTACAGCCGAGGACGAAGGTACTTGCCGTCGCCGAAGACGCGATGCAGCGGATTCTCGCCTCCCAACTACAAGAAGGAAACTTTGACGTCAAAGCCGCCACGAAGGACGAAGACGCGCTGCGCCTGTTGCGCACATGGAATCCATCCGTCCTACTGGTGAATGTGAACGCCGATGGGCTGAGAGTGTTGGAGCTCATCCGGCAGAGCCAACCTGAAATTCCCGTAATCGCAATCTCCGCCGGAGCCGCGCCGGAGGAAATCTTCCAGGCGTCGAAGCTCGGAGCGAACGACTGGCTGACAGTCCCCTGCGACGGCGGTGCGCTGGCGGTGCGCATTGCACGACTGGCGGAAAAAGGCGGCAACGGAGAAGAGCCGCAACTGCGCGACCGCGTCCGCAAGCAGCGCGACTTCACGATGCTCTACGGCACCAGTCCGAAGATGGAAGACGTGAAGGACACGATTGAGCAAGTGGCCGGAACAAACGTCACAGTGCTGATCCGCGGCGAAAGCGGAACGGGCAAGGAAGTTGTGGCGAGGATGATTCACGCGAAATCTCCGCGAAAACAGAACCCGTTTGTGAAAGTCAACTGCGCGGCCATTCCAAACGAACTGCTGGAGAGCGAACTGTTCGGCTATGAGCAGGGCGCGTTTACCGGCGCGACAAGGCAGAAACCAGGCAAGTTCGACCAGGCAAACAACGGCACAATCTTCCTCGACGAAATCAGCGAGATGCATCCATCGCTGCAAGCCAAGCTGCTGCATGTGTTGCAGGACGGCGAGTTTGCGCGGCTCGGCAGCAAGCACGACGTGACGTCGGACGTGCGTGTGCTGGCTGCGACGAACAAGCCGCTCGAGAGCGCGGTGGCGGAAGGACAGTTTCGCGAAGACCTCTTCTACCGGCTGAACGTCGTCAGCATTCACATTCCTCCGCTGCGCGAACGGCGGCAGGAGATCCCGGTATTCCTCGACTTCTTCCTGAGCCGATACAGCGAGTATTACGGTAAGCAGCGCGGTGCGTTCAGTGCCTACGCAGTGAGTCGCATGATGGAGTACAACTGGCCGGGCAACATTCGCGAACTGGAAAACCTGGTCAAGCGCTTCGTCATCGTGGGCAATGAAGCGCAGATTATCCGCGAACTCTCGACGCCGAAGCCCTTGATGCGATCGGTGGCGTGGAGCTCCGCGGCGGCGCCTCTCGAAGAAAATTCGACGCCGACAGCAGAGGGACTCGAAAGGCGCGAGACGGAATCGCTCTCGCTGTTGGAGATTGGACGGCGCGCGGCGATGAAGGCCGAACGCGAAGCTATTGAACGCGTGCTGACGCAGACACGATGGAACCGTCGCGAGGCAGCAAAGATTCTGAAGGTAAGCTACAAGGCGCTGCTCAACAAGCTGAAGCTGATGGAAATTGAGGACGGCAAAGAGCAGAAGAAGAGTGCGTCCGAGTCCTGAAGTTCGATGGAAAACGTGATTTGACGGATTCCCATTGAAATATCCCTTCGTTTTCCCTTTGCACCTCTTTTCCGCTTTTGTGCATCAAACGTTGTTCGGGCTGGATGCGGAAGGTTGACGCAATTGCCTGCCGCGCATATGATTCCCGTTCTATTCCCTGGCGGGCCGGGGCACAAAAAGCCTGGCTGCCGTACGAAGGCACTTATGGACAAGAAGAGACTCGAACAATTCAAGAAGCGCCTGGAGGAGCGGCAACGCGAACTCCGTGAGAGCGTGAGCCGCACCGAGGAGGACGGCCGAACGACGGATTTGGGTGAGATTGCCCAGGACATCGCGGACCGCGCCTCGAACTCTTATCAGAAGGAATTCTTGTTCCACAAGAGCAACAATGACCGCCACCTGCTGCAGATGGTGGAAAGCGCACTCGCCCGCATTCGCGAGGGTTCGTTCGGAGAGTGCATTTCGTGCGGCGAAGAGATCAACGCCAAGCGGCTGGACGCCGTGCCGTGGACGCGCTATTGCATTGCCTGCCAGGAGAAGCAGGAACAGGGCCTGCTGGAAGAAGAGACCGGCACATAACGTCACGCCGGATGGATAGATATTGGAAAGCCGCCCGCTCAGGCGGCTTTTCTATTCGGCAAAGGCCACGTTCTGCGCGGGAAGGCGAACGATGCCCTTGGCTTCGATCTGGAACACGCGCGAGGCGTTCTCCCAGAGAAAGGCACGCAGGCGCTCCTCCGGCATTTCGAGACGCGCAATTCCCTCGATGAGATCCAGCCACGGAAGGCCGTTACTGCCAAACATGGCGCGCTCGGCGGCGAGCGGAGAGTGCAGGAAGGCGGAAACATCATGCGGGTCGGGCACAAGGCCGTCGAATGCGAAATAGACGTTGGGAAAATGCTCGATGACTTGCAGCGTGGCGGAAAGATCGATGGATCCGCATATACCGGCGACGATTAGAAGCTCAGGAAAGTCACGTGCGACCGGAACCAGGTCGGCGGGCTTGGCAATACTGGACATCGAAACGCCCACCTGGATAACGACTGGAATGCCCAGCTGCGCACACTTGCCGTAAAGCGGATACATGCGCTTGTCGTCGAGAGGGACATCGCCGCCCTCGGTGAGCACGTAGACGCCGCGGAAGGCGAAATCTTTAATGGCCTGATCGATGCGGTCGAGGCTTTCCTGAATGGCATAAGGGTTGTAGCCCGCCAGCCCGGAGAAATGCATGGGGGCGCTTGCGGTATATTGCACGATTTCGTCGATCTGAATTTCGCCGCAGATCCAGTGGCGCTCACACTGCCAGTGGCGGCAGGGCGCGAGCAGGAGATGCATCACACCGGCGCGATCCATGGCGCGAAGCAACGCGGGGTCGGGCGCGGCACACCTGGGGAGCACGAGTTTTCCCTGCGATTCAGGAGAGAAAAGACAATCGATGACGGGAACACTGGCCATGTGCGCCGCCTCTCAGTTCGGTACTTGGAGGCTAGCTTCGCGGGAAAACACAGGCAGTGAGAGGGGTCACTTTCCGGGGTGACTACTATCACGGCGAATGTCGATGTTCCCACCGGTTCGTGCTTGTTGCACAATGCTATTGCGAATCTTGCAGGGCCTCTTTTCGGCGGTTCACAGCATCTCTCCCGTATAATTAAACTCACTTGGTCAACGGAATGCACGCCCCTATCAGCTCACAGGCAGGTCTCTACACGGACACTTCCCCGTCAGCCGCAAGCGCGGGCACATCGCGCCACAAGTTCTACGTCCTGCTGATTTTCGGACTCTGGCTTGCGCTTTATGTACCAGGATTGTTCAGCCCCTCGTTGCTCGACGACGCAGACTCGATTCATGCCGAAGCGGCGCGCGAGATGGTTCTGCGGCACGACTGGTCCACGCTTTACATCAACAACGGCTTCCGCTACCTGGAAAAAGCGCCGCTGCTCTACTGGGGCATGGCGACGAGCTACAAGCTGTTCGGCGTGTCCGACTGGTCGGCACGACTTCCGCTGGCTCTCGGGGTGCTGGCTTCGCTGCTCGCCGTCTACAGCCTGGCACGAAGGGCGGTGAATGAAACTGCCGGACTCTACGCGGCAGTTGCGCTCGGACTTTCCTTCGGTCCATACATCTTCACGCGCATCCTGATACCGGATTTACTGGTGGGATTGTGGCTGACCATCGGGCTCGACTTCTTCTTGCGAGGACTGGAGCAGGAGCGACCGTCGCTGATCTCGTGCTGGGGACTGGCGGTTACGACGGCACTGAACATCCTGACGAAGGGATTGATCGGGTGCGTGTTTCCCTTCTTTATCATTTTCTTCTACCTGCTGATGACGAGGAATCTGCGGCACTTCCTGAAGATGCGACTGGTATCGTCGTTCTTCATCTTTCTCGCAGTAGCGGCGCCCTGGCACATCATTGCCGGGATAGAAAATCCGCCGATGGGCCAGTCGAAGGGATTCTTCTGGTTCTATTTCATCAACGAGCAGTTTTTGCGCTACCTGAACGAGCGCTTCCCAAAGGATTATGCGACGGTTCCGTTGTACATTTTCTGGGGCGTGCTTCTGATCTGGATGATGCCGTGGAGCGCGTTCCTATTCAACGGGTTGGCAAAGATTCCGTACAAGTGGCGCGAGTGGACGAACCTCGACCGGCGCGGCCGTGCGCTGCTGCTCTGCGGCGTCTGGGCGGCATTTATCCTGGTGTTCTTCAGCTTCTCCAGTCGGCAGGAGTACTACACGATTCCAGCGCTGCCTGCGCTGGCAATTCTCATCGGCATCTTCCTGGCGGACGAACAGCACGCACCAGCGGGTTCGAAGATACGACGCTCGGGACGGCGGATTGCGGCCACGATGTTCGGCATCGCCGTACCTGCATTTCTTGTAGCAATGACGCTGTTGTGGTACTCCGAGGCAGTGCCGATTGGCTCACACCTGGCCGACGTGCTGACGCAGAACCCCGGAGACTACTCGCTCTCGTTCGGACACATTTTCGATCTGACGCCGAAAGCAATGGGATTCTTCCGCGTGCCGCTGGCGCTTACTGGGATCGCGCTACTGCTGGGAACACTGGCAAGTTGGCTGCTGCGTCGCAAGGGCAAGGTCGTGGCGGGAAATATTGCGCTGGCGCTGATGTCGCTGATCTTTCTGCTGTGCGCGCACCAGGGTCTCTCGATCTTTGCGCCAATACTTTCATCAAAAGAACTGTCGGACGCGGTCTCGCAGGCGTATAAACCCGGCGATGCCGTAGTGATCAATGGCACGTATGAGGATGGATCGACGCTCAATTTCTACGGACATTTTCGGCTCCACGTTGTAGACTCACGCGACAATGGAAATCTTTATTACGGTTCACTCTTCCCAGATTCGCCAAAAATATTCGAGAATGACGAATCATTAGCAAAACTGTGGACGAGTCCGAGGCGCGTCTTCCTGTGGACGGAGATCGACAACATTCCGGCGTCGGTGAAGCAAACGGGCTACACGATTCTTGCCCGCAGCGGAGGCAAGTACATCCTGGTGAATCACCCGGAGGAGACATAACCGGCGCCGCCGGGCGCGTGAGGGACTTTCGATAGCAGCCATGCACTGGTTATCCGTACATTCGTTCTGGCCGGTCATCGTACTGCTGGGCGTGGTGGGCACAATTTCGTCCACCATCTTCCTCGTCATGGTGCTGGTTGCGGCACGGCGCTTTAAGCGCATCGCACAACAACAGGTCGCGGACGCACAGGCCGAGTATCCTCCCGTCACGGTGCTGAAGCCCGTACACGGATTTGAGCCGCAACTGGAAGCGAACCTCGAAAGCTTCTTCCTGCAGGATTACCGGGAGTACGAAATTGTCTTCGGCTGCCGCACCGCCGACGATCCTGCACTGGCCGTGGTGGAGAAGTTGCGCCAGAGATATGCGGCGGTGAACGTTCGCATCGTGCTCTCCGGCGAACCGCGACGGCCAAACGCGAAGGTGTACTCGCTCGACCGGATGATTGCATCCTCGACGAATGACTACTTCATCATCAGCGACAGCGACATTCGCGTACGGCCGGATTTTCTGCATCGTGTGATTGCGCCGTTGCTCGACAAGAAGAATGGACTGGTGACGTGCCTCTACCAGGGCGTGCCGACTGGCGATTTCTGGTCGGACATGGAAGCGCTGGGCATGTCGGTGGAGTTGCCTTCGGGTGTGATGGTAGCCGAGATGATGGAGGGCATGAAGTTCGCGCTCGGCGCGGTGATGGCCGTGCGTCGCGATGCGCTGGAAAGGATCGGCGGCATTGGAACGACAGCCGACTACTATTCCGACGACTTCGTGCTCGGCAGTCGGGTGGCGGAAGTAGGCCACACGGTGGTTCTCGCCAACCCCGGCGTGGGACACGTGCTCACCAGCCAAACCTTCCGGCAGACGTTCCGCACGCAATTGCGCTGGATGCAAAGTACACGGTATTCGCGCCCCAAGGGACACCTGGGAACGGGGCTGACATACTCGACGCCGTTCGGATTGCTCGCGCTGGCAGGATGCGCTGCCACCGGTGCGTTGCCATTGGGCATTGCGCTGTGCGCGTGGAGCTACATGAATCGCGTGGTACAGTGCCTGGCGGTGGGCTGGGGAGTAATTCGCGACCGGCACGCGCTGGCATATTGCTGGATCTACCCGCTGCGCGATCTACTTGGATTTTTCGTGTGGGCCGCGAGCTACCTGGGCGGGCGCTACTTCCATTGGCGCGGCGAACTCTATCGATTCACTCCCGGAGGCCGGATTGAGCCGGCAAGTAGAAAATTGCAGGCCGCCGGAAGAGGCGCATAAATTTATATATGTGAATCCATACAGAGCGAGACAGTTACACCCGCGTCAGTTTGCCATCCTTCAAATGAAAGACGTCTCCGCGCCAGGTCACGGTGTTCCCCGCATAAGTAGCGGCCCAGACTAATACTCCGGCGAAGTCGCGCAGTGGAACCAGCCACAAGTCCCGCAATGTCCGCAAGTCGTGCAGCACGGGATCGCACAGTACCCAGGCGGACAGCATGCGTAGAGCGGCGACGCATCCCAATAGCGCCAGCGACCACGCGGAGCCCTTCGCGAAGAGCGCGGCCAGCACGGCCCAGGGCAGCGCGTACGTCACCAGGACTCCCAGGTATCCCCAATGACGCTTGTCGCGCACGGTGCGGGCCCAGCGTAGCTGGTGCTGGAACATCGCGGCGAAGGTGTAGTCGGGAAGGTGCGTGTCGACAACCGTATCGGCGAGAACAACTGCATACCCGGCTCGCGAAGTGCGATTGCCGAGTTCGTAATCGTCGGCGAGATAGTCCACCAACGGTTCAAGTCCGCCAATCTCTTCAAGAACCTTGCGTCGAATGGCCAGCGTGGAGCCGAGTGCAAAATGCAATCCGCCTTCGAGTTGGATGGCGCTGAGCACGCCGCCGGCAAAGTCCGTCGCAATAATGACGGCTTCCAGGCGCGAGGCCAGCGTATGGCCCGCATGCGCACGGTAGAGAGTTGTCACCATTCCAACGTGTTCGCCGGCGAAGGGCGCCATCACGCGGCGAAGGTAATCGGGTTCGACGCGAATGTCACTGTCATTGATAAGTATGAATGCATGTTGCGCGTGGGCCATCATCTGAATAAGATTGCTGACCTTGCCATTTGTGCCGAGCACGCGCGGACACACCACGAGGCGAAGGTTGCGCTCGGGGAATTCGCGGCGCAGGCGCTCGACTTCCGCTACGGCTGCGTCATTCGGATCGCTGACGCCGAAGATAATCTCGTAGTCCGGATAGTCCTGCAAGCAGTGGCTGCGCAGGGCCTCGTGCATCTCGCGGTCAGCACCGTGCAACGGTTTGAGCAGGGTGACGGGAGGCGCGAACTCGCCGGACGCGCTGCGCGCGCGCTTCAGAAAGCGGAAGGCACTCCACAGCGACAATGCCAGATATCCCGAACCGCAGACGGCAAGCATGGCAAAGACCGCGGCACAGATCGACATATAGGAATGGATCATCTGCGGGTTACCTGGGCAAACTATTCATAACGAAGCGCCTCGATCGGATCGAGGTTCGCGGCCTTCCACGCCGGATAGATGCCGAAGACAAGACCAATAAACGCGGAAGCACCCATGGCGAACAATGCCCACTGCACGGACATGCGCGCCGGTAGCGCCGGAGCCACCAACGGAATCAGTAAAGTAAAGATGCCGCCAACCAGAATCCCAAGGAAGCCGCCGATACCGGTGAGCGCGATGGCCTCCAGCGTGAACTGAATCAGGATATCGCTCTTGCGCGCTCCGATGGCTTTACGGACGCCGATTTCGCGCGTGCGCTCTGTGACCGAGACCAGCATAATGGCCATGACGCCGACGCCGCCAACGAGCAGGCCCACGCTGGAGACCGCAAACATAAAGGCGAACAATCCGCCGGTGATCTGGTTCCAGACGTCGAGCAGAGAATCCTGACTGAAGACGGCAAAGTTGTCAGGCTGCTGAGGAGTCAACTTGCGGCGCCTGCGCAGCAGTCCGCGCATTTCGTCGATGGCTTTTTCCATGTCGGCCTGCGACGTTGCCTTGACACTGATCCAGTTCTGCTTGAGCTCGGGATGCAGCTTGCGGAACGTGTGGTAAGGAAAGAAAACGATGTTGTCTTCGGGATTGGAGCCGCCGCTGAAGGCGGTCTTCTTCTTTTCCGCGACGCCGATGACGGTGAACAACTGGCCTTCAATGTTGAGTTCCTTGCCGATGGCAGCGTGCGCGGAGCCGAACAACTGCTGCGCGGTATCCCAGCCAATGACAATGACGGGAGCACGAATCGTGTCTTCGGCGTCAATGAACCAGCGGCCCGCCGCCGCACCCGCGTCGAAGACCTGGGCCGCCGAAGGCATATCGCCCTCAAGGATCGTGTTCTTGACGATGCGCCCTTCGTATTTGACGGAGTAGCTGCCGGTGCCGAACTGCGGAAGAAAGTAGCGAATGCCTGCGTTCACGTACTTGACGTGCGGCAGGTCACGCATGGCCATCGCATCGTCGTAAGTGAGTTCCTTGCGGTTCAACATCTCCGCCGTGGGACGGCCGAAAGTAAACGGCTCCATGTGGAAGGCGAAGATGATGTTGGAACCCATCTGCTGCACCACGCCCTGCACGTTGGAGTTGAGACCGCGCACGACGGACGAGATGCCGATGACCGTGGTGACACCGATGACGATGCCGAGAATGGTCAGCCAGGAGCGCATTTTATTGCGCAGAAGCGTGTCCGCCGCCATGCGAACGATTTCCCGATAGTCGAGTTTGTGCGTCATGCTCACAGCTCAAAGCGCAGCGCGGCAATGGGATCAAGCTTGGCTGCCTTGCGCGCGGGATACACGCCGAAGAAAACTCCCACGCTGGTGGAGATGAACAACGCCGCCAGAATAGACCAGAGACGGATCGCCGAGGGCATGCCGATGGAGAGCGTAACCACCTTCGCGACGGAGATTCCGGTGAGTATGCCAACGACTCCGCCGATCATCGCCATGATGCCTGCCTCGAAGAGAAACTGCTTGAGAACGTCGTTGCGCCGCGCTCCCATGGCCTTGCGAATGCCGATTTCACGAGTGCGTTCGGTGACCGAGACCAGCATGATGTTCATGATGACGATGCCGCCGACAACCAGCGCGATGGATGTAATGGCGATCATCACGATGAAGAATGTGCTGCTGAGGCTCGCCCAGATGGAGAGGAAGTTCTGATTCGTCTCCGTCTCGAAGCTGTCGGGCTTCCCGGGAGCGTCGTGACGGCGGGAGCGCAGAATGACGCGAGCCTGATCTTCCGCGGCTTCCAAGGGAGATCCGACACCGTAAGCCTTGGCCCAAATGCGCAGGCTATTGTGCAAACCGAATTGCTTGAGCCACGAGGTGATGGGAAGTATCACCCAGTTGTCGCGGCTCTGGCCAAGAGTCTTGCCTTCCTTCTTGCCGACGCCGATCACGGTGTAGGTTTGTCCGTTGACGCGAATATCCTTGCCAATGGGATCGGTACCGGGCATCAGGTTGTCGAGGATGTCATGGCCGATGATGGCGACGCTGGATGTGTTCTCCATGTCGGCATCGGTCAGCACGCGCCCCATCACAATGTCGAGGTCGTAAATTGGCGCCATGGAGGGCGTCCAGCCGCGAACGATCGTGTCCGAACTACTCTCTTCGTTGTACTTGATGGTTCCGTTGGCGGTTCCAATCGCAGCGCCAATCACTTTGCATTCGGTGCAGGCTTCGGAGATCGCGCGATAGTCGTCGAGGTCGATGTCCTTGCGCTTGCGCGCCTCCAGAAACTGATCGACGTCGGTGATGACATTGGGAGATTTGGAGATGATGAAGACATCGGCGCCGAGGTTGAATATCTTTTCGGCGACATAGCCGTTGATGCCGTTGACGAACGTGACGACGGCAATCACGGCGGCCACTCCGATGACGATGCCCAGCAGGGTCAGGACGGAGCGGAGTTTATTCGCCCACAGCGACTGCAGGGCGAGTCGGATGGCTTCTACCGTATTCATCTCGATGGACTTGCAGCTTTCATTCTAGCAGTGGCACATCCGCGACAGGCGTAAATGGCCGCAAGATAGAAGAGTCGCGGAACTACCATTCCGGGGGAGTACGTCTTTTCGCAACCTCCCTCCGTGGCAAACGTCTATATAATGGAACGGTTCGCAGTCGAATCGGATGATCGCTTTCGCTCCGTTTACCCCCGGCCCAGCCGGACCGAACGGATGCCAAAGAGGAAAGTCCGAACTCCGTAGAGCAGTGTGCCGGATAACGTCCGGGAGCGTCACCGTCAAGGGTGGCCGACGGAAAGTGCCACAGAGAACATACCGCCGAACGCCGAAAGGCGTGGTAAGGGTGAAAAGGTGCGGTAAGAGCGCACCGCCCATCCAGCGATGGATGGGGCATGGCAAACCCCACACGGAGCAAGACCAAATAGGAGGGGAACGGTCCCTGCGGGAGCCTTCGGGTTCCCGGGCGTTCCGACAGACGCTGGGACCGTACGAGCCTGCTCGGCGCGTTAGAACCCTCGGGTAGGTCGCTTGAGCCACGCAGCAATGCGTGGCCTAGAGGAATGATCATCCCGCCGGGAAACTGGCGGACAGAATTCGGCTTATAGATTCGACCGCGACAAATTTGCCGCTCTCTCGCAAGGGAGGGCGGCTCATTTTTTGCGCTTGCTGGCGACGATTTCTTCGTAGACGCGGATGATCTGCCGCACGGATGTCTCCCACGAGAAACGCGCAGCCTGTTCCTTGCCCGCTATCTTCATGCGCTCTCGCAATGGCTGATCGACGAGCGCACGATGCATGGCGCGGCTGATTTCAAAGACATTCTCGGGATTCACCTGGATCGCGGCCTTGCCGACGACTTCAGGGAGCGCCGCGGTGTTCGAGGTTACAACCGGAGTGCCGTGCGCCATGGCTTCCAGCGGAGGAAGCCCGAAGCCCTCGTACAGCGAGGGGAAGACGAAGACCTTCGCGGCGTCGTAAAAGATACGCAGGATATCGATGGATACGAATCCAAGGAAACGCACGTCGTTTTGCACACCGCTCTTGATGACGGCGCGCCGGATGTCCGGGTGTTTGGAGACCTCGTCGCCGATGATGATGAGCTTCAGATCCTCGTACTTGTCTTCCTTGGCCAAATCGCTCTTGAGCGCCGAGAAAGCCTCGATGATGCGCACGACATTCTTGTGCGGACTAATGCGTCCGGCGTAAAGCAGGAATGGATAGTTCACCTGGTAGCGTTCGACAATCGTCTCGCGCTCCGCTGCCGTGGTGTGGCCAAGCTGGAAACCTTCATCGAGTGCGTTATAGACGACCTCAATCTTGTCTGGCGATATACCGAAGAAACGCGTGATGTCCTGCTTGGTGAAGTGGGAGACGGCGAAGAGACGCGCCGCTCCCTGCATCACGCGTCGGGTCATCTGAACGTGTACGAAACGTCCGAACGAAGTCGTGGTCCGCGTCCGGTACATGTAGTCAAGCAGGTCGTGCACGGTCATCACGTACGGGCACGAGAAGGGCACGGGACGCCAGAACATCTGTGGAATGTGGAGAAGATCGAACCGGTACGTCTTCAGCGCGTTGTGATAGTCAAGATAAGTGCGGACGGTGCTCTTGGTCGGGGTGAAGACCACCGTACGGAAGTTGTCCGGCAGATCGCCGAATTCCGGGACGCGCTCCGTGCCGCTGATGAGGAAATACTGGTTATTGCGATCAAGCCGACCAAGCGTGCGCACGACGTTGCGGATGTAGGTACCTACACCGAAGTCGCTGACGCGCCGGACATCGATTGCAACTTTCACTGGTTTTACCGTTTCTCCGCGGGAGGCACGGCCACCGCGTCATGTTGCCGCAATATCTCCATTGTGCGCTCGACTGGCAGGGCTTCGACCGTGTGGCCGTTGCCGGTCACGGTGGTGGCTTTGAACAGCGAATTGTACACGGCCTCTTCAGCGGCTTCGATGGCTGCGAGAAAGAGCGGCGAAACCGCATCGTTGGAGAGCAGCGTCACCTGCTGGAGCGGTTGCTCGCCATGGTCGCCGACCGTGATCTGGTTGACGGTGGAAAACGAAATCGCGTAATCGCCGCTGCCGTTTGAACCGGCGGCTCCCGTGCGCGCCACACCCATCATCGCGCGGCGCGCCAGTCGCTTCAAGTTGCGCGAACTGAGCGGAGCGTCGGTGGCGACGACGACCATCACTGAACCGTCCGCGCGGTCGCGCATGGCAGTGGCGCCGCGATTGCCCTGGGCCAACTGATCCTTCAGAAAGTAGCGGCCTAATTCCTGGCCGACCGGAGCACCGTTGATCGTCAGCACGCCGCCATAGTTCGTCTGCACCAGAACTCCGACCGTGTACCCGCCCAATTTCGCCGGAAGCCGGCGCGAAGCCGTCCCAATACCGCCCTTGAATCCGAATGCGACCGTGCCGGTTCCGGCACCTACCGAGCCCTCTTCGACGGGACCACCCTTGGCACTCTTGATCGCGGCGAAGACGTCGTCGCGCCCGACGGGTCGCGAGCGAATGTCATTGAGGTAGCCATCATTGGTTTCGCCGACAACCGGATTGATGGAGCGCACCTGTTCGTTGCCCGGCAGCGCCAGCATGTAGTCGATCAGGGCATCGGCCACCTTCGGCACGTTAAGCGTAGAGGTCAACAGGATGGGCGTTTCAATCTCGCCCAGTTCTTCGATTTGCGTGCTTCCCATCAGCTTGCCATAGGCGTTTTCGATGTAGACCGCACCGCGCACTTTTTCGCGATAGAGATTCCCTGCGTGCGGAAGAATGGCGGTGACTCCGGTGCGAACGTTGTCACCGCGAATCAGCGTGGTCTGCCCAACGAGCACTCCCGGCACGTCTGTGATCGCATCGAGCGGCCCCGGAGGCAGGATGCCGACACGAATGCCAAGGTCGCGCACGCGTGGCCGCTGCGACTGCGCTACGGCTCCGATGGTGAACAGCATCGCAATGAGTACAACGGCTAGCTTTGTCATATCCATAAAGCAACGCCCTCTCCAGGAGAGGGCGTGCGGAACGGGTTACACCGAAACCGGTGCAGGCTGTTTACTGCGCCTCACGGCATAGAGCGGGAAAGCCTCCGCCAGTTC
>Ga0307375_10000752_pt1 | contig 38569 bp, 31 predicted proteins | sample TR1MG_FD_202531 | JGI IMG/M metagenome (GOLD analysis project Ga0307375, IMG submission 202531) | Soil microbial communities from Risofladan, Vaasa, Finland - TR-1 | ecosystem: Environmental > Terrestrial > Soil > Coastal area > Acid sulfate soil | place: Finland: Risofladan, Vaasa | collected... | reverse complement strand
ACCACGCCGGTTACGACGAGGTGCTGGGCGCTGCCGCCGACAAGCCGGCGCAGCCGATACAGCGCCACACCGAGAAGGTCGGGCGCAACGATCCCTGCCCCTGCGGCTCGGGCAAGAAGTACAAGCACTGCCACGGGAAACTGAGCTGAACCAGGACTTGCAGACCCTCGCCGAGGATGGTGATGCCGTCCTCATCCTCGACCAGACGCTGCTGCCGCGCGAGATTGAGCAGCGTCGGCTGAATACCCTGGCCGAGGTCGCCCACGCCATCCGTGCTATGCAGGTGCGCGGCGCGCCGCTGATCGGCGCCTGCGCCGCCTACGGCGTCGCCCTGGCGCTGCGCCAGGACGCCGGCGATGACGCGCTCGACGCTGCGCTCAGCACGCTGGCCGCGACGCGGCCCACCGCCGTCAATCTCGACTGGGCGCTGGGCCGGATGCGCCGGCTGCTCGGACCGCTGGCACCCGCGCTGCGGGCGGCGGCCGCCTGGCGCGAGGCGCGCGCCATCGCAGAGGAGGACGCCGCAGCCAATGCCGCGATCGGCCGCCACGGCATGAGTCTGCTCGCCGGGATCGCGGCCCGCCGCGCAGGACGTGAGGAGCCGGTCCGGCTCATGACCCACTGCAACGCCGGACGTCTGGCCACGGTCCGCCACGGCACGGCGCTCGCCCCGGTCTATGCCGCGCATGACGCCGGCCTGGCCGTGCATGTCTGGGTGTCCGAGACGCGGCCGCGCAACCAGGGCCTGCTCACCGTTTGGGAGCTGGCCCAGGCCGGCGTGCCGCACACGCTGATCGCGGACAACGCCGCCGGCCTCTTGATGATGCGCGGACAGGTCGACATCGTCGTGGTCGGTGCCGACCGCCTCGCCGCCAACGGCGACACCGCCAACAAGATCGGCACCTATCTCAAGGCGCTGGCCGCGCGCGAACACGGGATCCCCTTCTACGTCGCAGCGCCGGTGTCCACCATCGACTATGCTTGTCCCGACGGCGCACACATCCCGATCGAGGAGCGTGACGGCCGCGAGCTCGGCGCGGGAGTCGAGGTGCCGGTCGCCAACCCGGCCTTCGACGTCACCCCGGCGAATCTGATCGCCGGCATCATCACCGAGCGCGGCGTCTTCCCGCCGGGAAACCTGGGAGCATCGGCGTGAGTGAACTGGACGCGCTGCGCGAAGCGGTGCTGGCCAGCGCCCGCGCCATGAACGCCGCCGGCTTGAACCGCGGCACGGCCGGCAACGTCAGCGCGAGGTGCGACGCGGGCTTCCTGATCACGCCGACCGGGCTCGCCTACGACGAGATTTCGGCAGCCGACATCGTCTGCATGACCCTAGCTGGAAGCGCCACCGGCGCGCGCAAGCCCTCCTCCGAATGGCGCTTCCACCGCGACATCTATGCGGCTAGGCCCGAAGCCGGCGCCGTCGTCCATGCCCATTCGCCCTTCGCCACGGCGCTGGCCTGCATGGCGCTCGACATCCCGCCCTTCCATTACATGATCGCGCGCTTCGGCGGCGCCGACGTGCGCTGCGCCCGCTACGCCACCTTCGGCAGCCAGGAATTGTCCGACGAGGCGCTCAAAGCGCTGGCGGGCCGCTCGGCCTGCCTGCTCGCGCACCACGGCATGCTGGCCGTCGGTCGCGACCTGAAACAGGCGCTGGCGCTGGCGCTGGAACTGGAGACGCTCGCCGAGCAGTACTGGCGCGTGCTGCAGATCGGCGAACCGCGCCTCTTGCCCGAAGAGGAGATGGAACGGGTGCTGGAGAAGTTTTCCGGCTACGGCCAGCAATAAAAAAACGGCCGCCCGAGGGCGGCCGTCCGAGTGAGGCTGGAACTTGGAACTTCTTAGAACGCGTGCGTGATGCCCATGTAGAACTGCGAGACATCCGAACCAACAGGGCCACCAGCACCACCGACGGCGGTATCGCCGGGGCGGGCAATGGCGAACAGGTTGTACTGGCCTTGCGCGTCGTTGGTCAGCTTGGTGTAGGTGACGCCGACGTTGGTGCGCTTGGACAGCGAGTAGCCGTAGCCCAGGCTCCAGGCCTTGGCGCCGGTGCTGCCGGCTTGGTTGCTGGTGTTGCCCGCCTTGGCGTAGGTCACGTTGACTTGGCTCGCACCGAAGGCGTAGGAGACCGGCAGCAGCCAGGCGTTACGCGACATTTCCGGGCCGGCGACGCTGCCAGCGACGGTGTCGTAGCGCGACTTGTTGTAGGCGATGCCGGCGGTAATGCCCATCGGGAAGGCGTAGCCGAACTGCAGGGTGTCGCCGCGCTGGTCCTGGCCAGTGACGCCACCTTCGGCCTTGGCATCCCAGTAGCTGTAGCCGGCCTTGATCGGGCCGTTGATGTAGTTCAGCGCGACGTTCAGAGCGCCGTTCTTGCTGCCGTCGTTCAGGCCGGAGCCCTCAACAGGGTTAGCAGCGCTCCACTGGGTGGAGTAGGCGATGCGGGCGCCCAGGCCGCTCATGTTCGGGGTGTCATAGAAAATGACGTTCGGGGTGCGGGTGCCGTTGGCGATGGTGGTGCCATTGACTTGGGCGAAGATGCCGTTGCCCAGGATGGTCTGCAACGAATAGACCTTGTAGCCCTCGATCATCGTGCCGTAGTGCAGGTCCTGGCGGCCGAGGTGCAGGGCGCCCCAGGCGCCGCCGATGCCGACGTGGGTGTTGCCGTCGCCGAAATGCCCGCCGTCAACGGAAGTGTCCGGTGCGAAGCGCTGGTCGATCAGGAAATCGGCGTAGTTGCCGTTGCCCATGTCTTCCTTGCCAGAGAACTCGAGCATCGAGGACTGGTCGGAGACGCGGTTCTCGGCCGAGTAGGAAGCGGCGCCGGTGTCGCTCAGCTTGTACTGCTCGAAGCCGACGCGGAACAGGCCGGAAATGCTGACGTTGGATTGCGCGAAGGCGCCGCCGGACATCAGGCCGGCGACGGCCAGAGCGATCAGTTTCTTTTGCATGTAGATCTCCTAGTTGGTGAAGAGTGCGGGCTTCCGTCTCGTCACGTGGTCGGCGTGTGTTGCGTGTGCTACGAGTGCCGCCCGCGCTATTCGCTTCATGGTTGAAGCTTCGCCAAGTTTGCCCTCCGGGAGGCCGGCGCGGCAAGGAGAATCAGGTTCTCCCGGCGAGATCCGCGGCTATCTGTTGTTTTTTAGCAACAGGCGGGAGAGGGCCAGGCCGGGGGAGGGCGCGCGCATCAGCGCCTCGCCGATCAGGAAGGCGGCAACGCCGGCGTCCAACATCCGCGCCATGTCCTCGGGCGTCAGGATGCCGGATTCGGTGACCACGATCCTGTCCCTCGGGATGCGCGGGAGCTGCTCCAGGGTGGTGGCGAGATTCACCTCGAAGCTGTTGAGGTCGCGGTTGTTGATACCGACGAGCGGGGTGTCGAGCTGCAGGGCCAGATCGACCTCGGCCCCGTCGTGGGCCTCGACCAGCACGGCCATGCCCAGGCTCCGGGCCACCGCCTCCATCTCCAGCATCTGCGGCAGCGACAGGGCGGCGACGATCAGCAGGATTGCGTCTGCGCCCATCGCGCGGGCCTCGACGACCTGATAGGCATCGACCAGGAAGTCCTTCCTCAGCACCGGCAGGCGGCAGGCGGCGCGGGCCAGTCGCAGGGTTTCCGGCGAGCCCTGGAAGAATTGCCGGTCGGTCAGCACCGAGAGGCAGGCGGCGCCGTGCGCCTCGTAGTCTGCGGCGATGGCGGCCGGATCGAAGTCGGCGCGCAGCACGCCCTTCGAGGGGCTGGCCCGCTTGATCTCGGCGATCGCCGCGGGCTGCCCCGCTGCGATCTTGCTCCGGATCGCGCCGAGAAAATCGCGCGCCGGCGGCCGGGACTCGGCCTCGGCCCCGAGCTCGGCCAGCGGCTTTTCAGCCTTGGCCGCCGCCACTTCCTCGCGCTTGGCGGCGAGGATCTTCTTCAGGATGTCGGACATTCGTTCCCCACTTTTTCACCACCAAGGCACCAAGGACACCAAGGGGCACCAAGAAAGTCATAGCACCAAGCGTTTGATCCCGTCCTTGATGAGCGGCGTGTTGAAATTGATCAGCAGACCCAGTCGGCGTTGCGAGAGACGCAGGTAGGTCAGCAGTTGGGCTTCGTGAATCGGTAGCAGCCTTTCAACAGCTTTCAATTCCACGATCAGCCGATCTTCGACCAGGATGTCCAGCCGAAACGCGGACTCAACGGTGGTGTCTTCGTAGATGATCGATAGAGGGAGCTGTGATTCGAAGTCGATGCCACGCCGGTTCAACTCGATCCCGAGACAAACCTCATAAGCCGATTCCAGCAAGCCTGGCCCCAAGGTCTTGTGAACAGTGAACGCAGCATCCACCACTTGCCGCGCCAATGCATCTAATTCTTTACCGACTTCTTGGTGCACCTTGGTGTCCTTGGTGTCTTGGTGGTAAGGCTTTCATGCAGTGAAGCTTCGCGTGAAATTTACGAACTGGTCGAGCTTGGCGCGCGCCGCGCCGCTGGCGATCGCCTCCCTGGCGCGTTTGATGCCGTCGCTGATGGAGTCGGCGAGATTGGCGGCATAGAGCGCAGCACCGGCGTTCAGCACCACGATCTCGCGCGGCGTGCCCTCCTTGTTCTCCAGCGCCTCGATCACCATTTCTTTCGATTCCCGGGCGTCGGCGACGCGCAGGCCGCGGTTCGACATCATCCGCAGGCCGAAGTCCTCGGGATGGATCTCGTATTCGCTGATCTCGCCGTTTCTCAGTTCGCCGACCATGGTGGTGGCGCCCAGGGAAATCTCGTCCATGCCGTCCTTGCCCCAGACCACCAGCACGTGCAGGGCGCCCAGGCGCTCCATGACCCGCACCAGGATGCCGACCAGATCGGGGTGGAAGACGCCCATCAGGGTGTTCGCGGCGCCGGCCGGGTTGGTGAGCGGTCCCAGGATGTTGAAGATGGTGCGCACACCCATTTCGCGCCGCACCGGCGCCACGTTCTTCATCGCCTGGTGATGGCTGGGGGCGAACATGAAGCCGATGCCGGTGGCGGCGATCGATTCGGCCACCTGCTGCGGCGTGAGCATGATGTTGGCACCCAGGGCTTCCAGCACGTCGGCGCTGCCCGAGCTGGACGAGACGCTGCGGTTGCCGTGCTTGGCGACCGTGGCTCCCGCCGCCGCGGCGACGAACATCGCGGCGGTCGAGATGTTGAAGGTATGGGCGCCGTCGCCGCCGGTGCCGACGATGTCCACGAAGTGCCGCTTGTCCGCTTCGGCAACCTCGACCTTGGTGGACAACTCGCGCATCACCTGGGCCGCGGCGGAGATCTCGCCGATGGTCTCTTTCTTGACGCGCAGTCCGGTGAGGATGGCCGCGACCATCAAGGGCGAGACCTCGCCCTGCATGATCTGGCGCATCAGGTGCAGCATCTCGTCGTGGAAAATCTCGCGGTGTTCGATGGTGCGCTGCAGGGCTTGCTGGGGGGTGATCATCGATCGGTCTCCAGGAAGTTCTTCAGGAGCAGGTGGCCGTGTTCGGTGAGGATGGATTCGGGATGGAACTGAACGCCTTCGACCCGGTGTTCCCGATGGCGTACGCCCATGATCTCGCCGTCCTCGCTCCAGGCGGTGATAGCCAGGCAATCGGGCAGGCTCTCCCGATTGATCGCCAGCGAATGGTAGCGGATTGCGCTGAAGGGGTCGGGCAGATCGCGGAAAACGCCTAGTCCGTCGTGGTGGATGCGCGAGGTCTTGCCATGCATCAAAGTCTTGGCGTGAACGATCTCGCCGCCGAAGGCGGCGCCTATGCTCTGGTGGCCGAGGCAGACGCCGAGTATCGGTATTTTCCCGGCGAATTCCCGGATCAGGGCCACCGAGATGCCGGCCTGCGCCGGCGAGCAGGGGCCGGGCGAGACGACGATGCGATCGGGCCGCATCGCCGCGATCTCCTTCAGGGTGATGGCGTCGTTGCGATAAACGCGCACCGCCTCGCCCAGTTCGCCGAAGTACTGCACCAGGTTGTAGGTGAAGGAGTCGTAGTTGTCGATCATCAGTAACATCGCCCTCTCCTATTCAATCTGCGTGTCGAGGCCGCGCTCGGCCATTTCCGCGGCGAAGATCAGCGCGCGGGCCTTGTTCTGGGTCTCGGTCCATTCGGCGTCGGGATCGGAGTCGGCGACGATGCCGGCGCCGGCCTGGACGTAGATCCTGCCGTCCTTGATCACCGCGGTGCGGATGGCGATGGCCAGGTCCATGTCGCGGTTGAAGCCGAGATAGCCGACGGCGCCGGCGTAGATGCCGCGCTTGCTGGGTTCCAGTTCGTCGATGATCTCCATCGCCCTGACCTTGGGCGCGCCCGAGACGGTGCCGGCCGGGAAACTGGCGCGCAGCGCGGAGAGTGCGCCCTCGTCGTCCTTCAATTCGCCCTCGACGTTGGAGACGATGTGCATCACGTGGGAATAGCGCTCGATCGCGAAGCGTTCGGTGACGCGCACCGTGCCGGTCTTGGCGACCCGACCGACGTCGTTGCGACCCAGGTCGAGCAGCATCAGGTGTTCGGCGCGCTCCTTCTCGTCGGCGAGCAGTTCCTCGGCGAGCGCCTCGTCCTCTTCGCTGGTGGCACCCCGTTTGCGGGTGCCGGCGATGGGGCGCAGGGTGAGCTTGGCTCTGCCCTCCTCTGCCTCCAGGCGCACCAGGATCTCGGGCGAGGCGCCGACGACGTGAAAATCCTCGAAGTCGAAGTAGAACATGTAGGGCGAGGGATTGAGCGTGCGCAGCGCCCGGTAGAGCGACAGCGGGCTGGCGGCGAAGGGCTTGCTGATGCGCTGGGAGAGCACCACCTGCATGACGTCGCCTTCGACGATGTATTCCTTGGCGCGGCGCACCGCCGCCTTGAATTCCTGCTCGCCGAATTCGGAGACCGCCGGGGCGGAGGCTACCGGGCTGCTGGCGGGAATCTGCGCCGGCCGACGCAATTGCGTCAGCAGCTCCTTCAGTCGCGCCTGGGCCTGCTTCCACGCCCCGGGAAAGCCGGGCTCGGCATAGACCACCAGGGTCAGCTTGCCCGACAGGTTGTCGACGATGGCGACCTCTTCCGAGAGCATCAGGAGGATGTCGGGCAGACCCAGGGCGTCGGACTTCTCGGTCTTGGCGAGCCTGGGCTCCAGGTAGCGCACCGTGTCGTAGCCGAAGGCGCCGACCAGGCCGCCGGCGAAGCGCGGCAGGCCCTTGACGTCGGGAACCTTGAAGCGCGCCATGAACTCGGAAATGAAGGACATCGGGTTGGTGTGTTCGCGCCGCTCCGCCACGCGGTTGCCCGAGAGCAGCATCACGGTCGAGCCATAGACGGCGATGCGCGTCGCGGCGGCGAGGCCAATGAAGGAGTAACGGCCGAAGCGCTCGCCGCCCTGCACCGATTCCAAGAGGTAGGAATAGGGCGCATTGGCTAGCTTGAGATAGATCGACAGCGGCGTGTCGAGATCGGCGAAGGTCTCCAGGGTGACCGGTATGCGGTTATAACCCTCGGCGGCCAGCCGGTTGAATTGGGATTCGTTCATGATGGCTCCACATGAGATTGCGACGGGTATTGCGACGTGCGCGCGGACAGAGCAGACGCCGCGCGCGGGCGAAAAAAATCAGCGCCAGGGGCGCCAGGGCCAGGCCTCGAGGGAGGCTTTCTTCGTCGTCGTCAGGTTCATGTGGAGCGTTTCGGGTTTCAGGCGTCTATCAATATCGCTGCTGCTTCTATGGACGCCACTATAGCATCGCAATCGAGTTCGCGCACGTCGCAGCCCTCGTTGTAGCCGTAGGGGACGCAGAATACCGGGCAGCCTGCGGCGCGGGCGGCCTCCGCGTCGTGCTTCGAGTCGCCTATGTGCAGGTTGTTCCCGGGCAGGGTACCCAGACGTTCGCAGGCATGAAGCAGCGGCAGCGGGTGCGGTTTTTTCTCCGCCAGAGTGTCGCCGGAAACGGCGAACTCGAGGTACTGGTTGAGCCCCGTGGCGACCAGCAGCGGCCCGGTGAAGGCCGCCGCCTTGTTGGTGATCACCGCCATCTTCAGCCCCATCTTGCGGAAATGCTCCAGACCATCGACGACGCCGGGAAAGGGCTGCGCAGCCTTGCCGTTGGTCGCCGCGTAGTGGCGCCGGAACACCGCCAGGGCGCGCTCGTGCGCCTCCAGCGTGGGCGCTTGATCGCGACTCAGGCAGCGCAGCACCAGGTTGTCGATGCCGCGCCCGACGAAGTCCCTGATCTCGTTCTCGGGCCGCTGCGGCAGACCCAGCTCGCGCAGCATGCCGTTGGCCGCGGCGCAAAGATCGGGCACCGTGTCGAGCAGCGTGCCGTCGAGGTCGAGGGTGACCGAGCGGATGGCGGACGGGGGAAGCTGAGGAGGCTTCATTTCACCCGGGCGAGTTCGCTGCGCAGCGCCTTGATGACGCTGTCGTAGCGGTGGGCGTCACTCTCGCGTCCGGCGCCGAACACCGCCGAGCCGGCGACGAAGGTGTCGGCACCGGCGCGCGCGATCTCGGCGATGTTGTCCACCTTGACGCCGCCATCGACCTCGAGCAGGATCTCGCGCCCGGTCGCGGCCTTGTGCGCAGCGATCTTCTGCCGCGCCTGTTTGAGCTTGTTCAAGGTCTCCGGAATGAATTTCTGGCCGCCGAAGCCGGGATTGACCGACATCAGCAGCACGACGTCGAGCTTGTCCATGACGTGATCCATGAACACCAGGGGTGTGGCCGGATTGAAGACCAGGCCGGCCTTGCAGCCCGACTCGCGGATCAGCGAGAGCGAACGGTCGATGTGCTCGGAGCCCTCCGGATGGAAGGTGATGACGTTGGCGCCGGCCCTGGCGAAATCGGGAATGATCCGATCGACGGGCTTCACCATCAGGTGCACGTCGATCACCGCCTCGGTCAGCGGCCTGATCGCCTCGCACACCAGCGGGCCGATGGTCAGGTTGGGGACGTAGTGGTTGTCCATGACGTCGAAGTGGATCCAGTCGGCACCCGAAGCGATGACGTCGGTGATCTCTTCGCCCAGCTTGGCGAAATTGGCGGAGAGGATGCTCGGGGCGATTCTGAAACGGGACATGGCGGCTTTCCTGGAGGCGATAGCCGCGATTTTATCGGCTTCCTGCGGCCCCCCCGGTAAATCTTTCTGATGCTTGATATAAGCTGCGGCGATCTTGCTATGACGCGGCTTTTCGTGTGCAATGGCGGCATGGCCGAGAGCAAAAAATACGAGATAGGGGTCGATGTCGCCACGCAATACCTGGCCGACCAGTCCGACCCGACCGCCGGGCGCTACGTCTTTGCCTATACGATAGGCATCAGCAACACCGGCACCGTCGCGGCCCAGCTGATCAGCCGGCACTGGGTGATCACCGACGCCGAAGGCGGCGTCCAGGAAGTGCGCGGCTTGGGCGTGGTCGGCCATCAACCGCTCCTGGCACCCGGACAGCGCTTCGAATATACCAGCGGCTGCGCCCTGACCACGCCGGTGGGCACGATGAAGGGCAGCTACCAGATGGTGGCGGACGACGGCCTGCCCTTCGATGCGCCGATCGCCGAATTCGTGCTCTCGATGCCCAGGGTGCTGCACTAACATCGAGTAGGCAGAATTTCGTCATTGCGATTGCCGCGGCCCCGTGGGCCTCTCCATGAACCCTCCATCAACCCGGTCATTGCGAGCGCAGCGTGGCAATCCGACTGCCGCGGCCTGCGGCCGCGCAGTGACGACCGGAGGAAGTCCCTGCGGGACAGGCCGCATCCATGTCCCTGAAGCATAGCTATACGCTGATCGCGCCCATCTACGACGCCCTGCTCGCCGGCGCGACGCGCTCGCCGCGGCGGAAGAGCCTGGCGCCGCTGGCCCCGCACGCGCCGCTGCAGGTGCTGATCAACGGCGTCGGCACCGGCCTCGACCTGCCCCACCTGCCGCGACAGCACCGCTATGTAGGCCTCGATCTGACCGCGGCCATGCTGCGCCGCGCGGTCGGACGCGAGGCGGGCCTGCATTTCCACCCGGTACGGGGCGACGCGCAGCGGCTGCCCTTCGCCGACGCGAGCTTCGACGCGGCGGTGCTGCACCTGATCCTGGCGGTTGTGCCGGAACCCGCGCGCTGCCTGGCGGAGACGGCGCGCGTGGTGAAGCGCGGCGGAGCTATCCTGGTGTTCGACAAATTCCTGCGCCACGGCGAGCGCGGCTGGTGGAAGCGGGCGCTCAACCCGCTCACGCGCCGGGTCGCGACCCGTCTCGACGTGGTGTTCGAGGAAGTGCTGGCGGCTACGGACTCGCTGGCGCGCCTGCGCGACGAGCCGGCGCTGGCGGGCGGCTGGTTCCGGCTGATCGAATTGCGCAAGAACTAACCACCGATAAGTTCGTCAGCGCGATTGCCACGGCCCCGGCGGCCTTTCCATGAACCCACCGCCAAGCCCGTCATTGCGAGGCCCGCTGGGCCGCGGCGCTCCGGTAATCGGCGTTAGGACGCGGTATCCCGCATGGTTGAGCGGTTCCGAAAATTTACATGGCTGGTGATACCCGCTTTTGTACCCGCTTTCCCGTTTCCTGCCTCATCGTAGCTTTGCCTTTCGATGCAATGTCACGGCGCGTTGCTCTGCGCCGTCCTGGCCTCGCTTATCCACCATACCCCGCGAAGTCAGGCAAATCAGCAAGCCCAGGCATCAACAGCACGGGCTCCGGCTGGAAAGCAGCGGGCGGCATAATCACAAGATCGGCTGTGGTTCCGTTCCCATCGAGACGATATGTGACCTCACTGATGAGCCAGCTTGTTTGCTGTAGCTTGAGGCTTGGCAATGAGAGCGGAACCAAAGTATTAGGCGCCCATAGTTTCCCGCTGGCATCGCGCCAACTGTCGGTCGTGAGGTGCAATTGATTCGATCGCCCGATTCGGCGAGCCGCCTCCCAGTGCGCTCGCAGAACGCAGACATCACCGCCACTATCGCCATACTCAGCGATGATGTCCATCTGGCGATGGCGTTTGACTCCCCGATCTGTTGCACTCCCAATTAGGTCGCCGCCATCGCCTACATCGCCCAAAACAGCCATAGACTGAAGAAACGCATCATATTTTGAGTAGCGCTGATCCATTGAATAATTAATATCCGCCTGCTGGATATTTTGGCCTTCGACAAAGCCGCTCGCTGCGAACACTGTTCCCACCCGTGTCAAGAATAAGTTGCCGTCCGGCAGCTCGTAAGCCAGCAGCCCACGAAATCGGCAGATTCGCTCAATGACTTCATAGGGGGTCTCGCCTCGAATTAGATTGAGCTGCGGAATCGTCGGACCCACATCGACCACCGTGGCGCTCACCGCGATTCCATAGGGCTTTGCGAGGTTCTGCGCGATCTGGAGCGCCGATGAGCCGCTGATCTGCCCATTCGGCCACTCGGCAGAACAGTCGACGAGGTCTTGGCACTTGCCGCGACCCCTCACCCCGATCATATGCGACGTCGGGGTAATGCTCGGGTGGAATTGATCCACATAGCCAGTTATCACCAGGTCGCCACCGATCGAGACCACGCAAGGGTCCCCCGGTTGCACAACGAGTGCCGATGCTTCGCCCGGAAATCGCTCGGTCAGCGACAGATCAAAGTCGGATGGGCAGCGCTCGATCCCGCGCGTTACGCGGATCGAGTCCCAGCCGGAAATGGACCGGCCGCCGATGGTCAGAGTAAGGTCGTCGCTCATACCCGCCCCCGCTCGGTCAATTCATTTGCCTCATCGATCAGACTCTTCCGGGAGAAGTCTCTGCCGTCTGAGGCCTCACCAGGCAGCAAGTTCCCATTGTGATTCGTCCCTCTCGCCGCCGATCGGCTCGATGCATGCACGCCGGCCGGATCGGGAGACCACTGAGCGCCCGTAGTAACCTGGTGATCGACCACCCCCAGCGCCTCCGCCATCGGCATATTGGCGAAGTCTGCACCGGCTACACCTGCGGCCGAATTTCCTTCAAGTGCTCGCTGCGCACGCATAGCATTCGGCTGCTGCACCGGCAGCGCCGGCCCCGTACGGATTTCATACCCGTGGTCGGTTGCCGGCGGGATCGGGCGCTCGGCGTGCTTGGACAGCTGAAGCATGGCATTCTTGACCGGCAGCAGCGCATCGTGGAGCGCTTTGGCCGCGGGGTCGTTCCGCCAGGTCTGCAACTGGTCCTCAACTTTACCGTCGACAAACATCCGGTAGGTTTGGAGAAAGGGATGCTGCCAGCTTGCTGGATTCGGTATCATCACGTCGCCCAGCGCCCGACCGAGTTCACGGTCAGGCAGCGTATTGTTCAGAGCGTGAGCCCGCAGCAGCACGGCCAGCAGCGGTTTTGCAGCTTCGGCAATCTCGGCGGAAATGGTCTGCACAAGATCGGTCGTGAGGTTGTTGGCAGCATCGCGCAGCGCATCCCGCGCCTGCGAAACGTCCAGGTCACTCTCCAGCGCCTTCGCTTTGAGCGCTTTGCCGATTCGCTCCAGCCGACCGACGCGTTGCCGCTTCTCTTCCGCGACTTCGCCGAACTTGATCGCCTCACGTTCCAGCTTTTTCGCCGCCGGCTCATCATCGGCGAGGGCCATCGTAGCTTCGGCTTTCGCCAGGACGTCGGCCGCAACCTCGAATTCGGCGCGGGCGGTTTCGATGTCCTTAATGTTCCTGGTGATGGCATCGGCGATCTTTGGACCGGCACCCAGGGCAGCTTCAGCCGCTGCCATGGCCGCGATAACGTCGGTGGGAAGCGCCAGAGTGTGTAAAGTGGTTTTGTATTTCGTGGTCATGATGAAAACTCCATGTTGTGGCCCGTGGGCCGTGATTGCGGCGATGCCGCGAGAAGTGGCCGAAGACGCTCGCGGTTGCGGGCGAATAAGACCGATTTGGTTGATACGAACTCAAAGCCGCAGACTGCAATGATCTGCAGTGCAATGTCTGTGCAGTGATGGCAGACGCCTCTCTTTGCCTGACCGGAGGGTATGAAGCGATCGCCGCAGCATTCGCAGTAGCGGGCGGGTGTCTTGGTCATTGCGATTGCTCCGAGACCTTACGCAGATCGTCGGCCGACATCTTCGCGGCATCGGCGAAGACCTGGCGCAATGCATCGCGCATCCTGACCTCGATACCGAAGGCATCGCCCGCCATCCCCGCGAATACCGGAGCCAACTGCGTGGGCAGGCCAAGCACCGTATCGCGCAGCATCCGGCCGGCAGTAAATGCCATCGCCTCGACGCGCTGCCTATCCACCAGGTTGCCGCACGTCTTGGCTAGCTCGATTTCGGCTAGCTCCGCGAGCGCGCCCTCGCGCCGCGTCTTGTTGTCCCAATACTTCGGGGCGGTGCAGACGTCTGCAAACAGCGCGCGCTCATCATCCGAAGCGGCATCGGGCCTGACGTGGGCGGCGACATGCTTCTCGACGCGGGCTGCGGCGTGGTGTTGCCGCATGTACTCCTTGCCAGGATCTCCAGTGCGCCGAAGTGCGGCCAATGTCATGTCGACATCGATCAGCTTCTGATCCGAACTCAGCACCAGGCGACCTTGATGTCCAAGCTTTGTAACGTAGCTGGCGCTCCACCCCTGTTGAGCTGCAAAGGCTGACCGCTTCAGAAATTCACCCATGGTTTAACCTTTCACCCATTTTTAACCTCGCCAGAAATCCAACCGCTAGAAAATGATCGAGGCGCGCAATGCCCGCATCTTGAAACGACCCAGGAAGGACCCGCCGCAAACCGTCTGCCACTGGTGGCGCCAGAGCCACAGCCCCACCACCTATCGAAAAAGTCGAATAACTCGAATAACCCGGTGATTCGACTTTTTCGACTTTTTCGATCCTCGACAGGGTTACGGGCGCAAGCGTCTGATATAAGAAAGAAAAGAATTCTCTAGATGATTCTTTGGCGAATAACTCGATCATGTCGAAGATCTCATGACGTAAGGCACCTCGGATTGATGCGATACCAGATAGAGGGCGGTGCGCCCTTGTTCGGTTCTTTGAACTCTCGCAATACATCACGCTCGATCAGGCGTTGTGCAGCAGCCGTCAGCCTGGCGACGTTGCGGAACCGTCCCTCCATAGCCTTCTGACAGGTCGAACGTCTGAACGATGACAAACCACCGGCACGCGCCCAGCGCAGCATGGCCATGGCGTCGGCGTCTGCGACATCGGCGCCGAGTAGGCCAAAGGCTTCCTGTGCATGCGGAATCAGTAGCTGGGCGATCTGAACCGCTCTAGTCACTGCCGCTTGGCTGATACTCCCGGCATCAAGTCCGCCTTCGGCTAGCTCGATAAGGCCGGCTATGCGCGCTGCCGCGCCTGGTAGTTTGCTGCTCCAGTCGCTGACGCTCTCCAGCTTCCCGCCTTCGCCCTGGTGGCGCTCGATCTCCTCGGCGAAGTCAAGCCAGCACTCCCGCGCGGGATCGGTGAAAGGCAGCACGCGCGACTTGCCGGGCAACAGCGGCCGGCCTTCAAGCAAGCGTCGCAACCCGGCCTCATAGGCATCGAGCACGGCCTCAGGGATCGGCGCGCGCCGGCGCACGTCGCGCCGCCCGACGTTGCTCTCGGGCATGGCGTAGAGAAAGCGGGCCAGCAGCCCGGAATCGCGGAAGCGTCGGCCGCTCGCTACGTCCGCCATGATGCCCGGCTGCAGGGCCAGGCCGAAGCTCAGCGCCGGCCGTTCCAGGTAGGCTTCGCGATCCGCTCTATCGACGCGCACCGGACTGCCGGCATGGGCCTGCAGGAACACGTCCAAAGAGGCTTTGCCGCCGCTATACAGTCCCGCCATGACGAGAAAGATGCCCGCCTCATCTGTCAGCACCGCCATGCGCTCGCCGTGCTTCACCAGGAGCGCCTGCAGCGTTTCTGCCGTTACGTCGCCGGTAAAGAGTTTGGGTGCATAGATGTCCTCGGGCATCTCCTCTTTCTCGCGCTGGATTTCCGCGCTCAACTTCCGGCGCGCCGCCTCGCTCTCGGCGTTCGCTGCATCACGCGTCAGCTTGTCGATACGGCGCAAGGCCACCGCACGGGCTGAGGAGATTCGCGCAATCTCGGAGCGCAACCGATCGCGCTCCAACTTCTCCCAGCGCATAAGGGGCGCCCCCAGGGCATTGATGACGGCCGTCTTGCGCGCCCCGCTCGGCATCGCGGTCAGCGTCCAAAGAGCCAGCGGCTCGGTGTATTCGTCGCCGTCGCCATACGGCTGCACCTCGAAGCGGCGCTGCAGCACTGTAGCCAGGACCGACAGCGCCAGCATGGTAGCCATGGCCACCGGCGTTTGGGTGCTATCCGCCACCGCCGCCGCCATGTCGCCCGCCCAGCTCGGCAACAAGCTGCAGGGGATGTCAGGCACGCGCATCGTGCCCGGCAGCATGGGGTCGGGCCAGTTCGTATCAGGCTGCGCCGGTGCCTCGCCCCCAATAACCGGCTGCGCCTTCTCGATGACAGCGCGCACCGCGCTCTTACCCTTGCTTTGGTACAGATCGTTCATGTCAGTAAGACCGCTCACCTGGCGTCCTTCTCGAAGTTTGGCACGGCCACCAGGCCGCGAACTGCGCGGGCTGCTTCGATTGCTCTGGAGAGCCCTGGATTGCCCGGCGTGGCGATGTCGTTATCAGCGCAGAGGATCAAGCGAATCTGTGGGAATTTCCGGCGTAAGGCCTGCGCCACTGGCAGCAGGTTGCCGGCGTCGAAAGCGCAGGCCGTGGCATGGCCGGTGGCCTCGAAGACGCTTGCCGCCGTGGCATAGCCTTCGACTACGCACAAAGCGTCGCGAACCGTCCCGATCGCGAGGTAACCGCCGCGCTTGCGGCCACCCGTCAGGAAGCGTTTGTCGCCGTCCTCACTGACAAACTGCAAGGTCCACAACACGCCGTCCGCATCGCGCACCGGTATCACCAGTTGGCTGCGCAGCAAGCGAAGGCCATAGGCATTGACCCCCTTGCGCTGCAGATAGGCATGCGCGTTCGTCGCCGGCTTGGCCGCCTTCCACAACTTCGCCGCGCGGCGTGCCGCTTCTGCCTGGCGCAATCGTTCGTCTGCCTCTTTCGCCTGGCGCGCAGCGTCCAAGCGCCGCCGCCATTCGGCCCGTTCGCTTGCGCTCAGCTCGCGCGAGGCCTCGGCGCGCCAGTCCTGCCAGCCCAGGCCGTCGCGAAAATTTTGAAAGCCACCAGCGACGAGGCCATCGAGATGCAGCAAGTAGGAGCCATCCTTGCGGCCGCCCTTGCCGCCTTCCACGGCGCAGCGATGCAAACATCCGTCCGCCAGCACGCCGTCATCAATGCGTAGCCCGCGATTGGCCGCGGCAGAGCGAAACTTCTCCAGGGAATCGCTCACTGCCGCGCCTCCTTGCCGTCCACAAAGGCTTCGATAGCAACCAGCAGCGCTTCGCGCGCGTCCCCGCCACTTCGATGCTTGGCGACACAGGCACCACACAGGGAATACTGAAGGGCTATTGGGATCAGAGCGTCGGCAGAGAAGAGCCGGATGCATTTGCGCCGTTTCCGCACGGCCGAGAAGGGCCTGCGGCATCCGGGACAGATCGCATTGGGGCTGCCTACATGGATATAGTCGCGCACCTCAGAGAAGGCCGGCAGAACGTCGCCGACGGCTTTGCCTGCCGGTAGCTCGATCAGGTTGTGCAGGTACGGTCGCATCGGTGCCTCAACCCTTACGGGCGGCAACCAGACGGTTGACCAGTTCCCTGATGTCGTCGTCGCCCCTGCCGGCGACACGGGCCGCCACCACCTGCTGATACTCGTGTCGAGGCCAGGCCACGGCGCGGGCGCCGATGCGGATCGGCGGGGGGAACACTCCACGGGAAACGTCAAGGTAGATTGCGGACCGGCGCTTGCCGGTGGCCGCCTCAACCGCGGGGCGGCGGTCGAGGGTGATGTCGTGCTGGGGATACTTCTGATTCGCCATGGATTGCTCCTTTAGGAGACGTTCCCGGCCGTTCCGGGAACTCATGGCGCATTATTGGATTTCGACGGAAGCTATGTAATGACGATAACTCCCGGTGACTTAGCGTCACCCTCGACCACGCGGCAAGATTCTTCGATGTCATCGAAGGCTTTCTTTTCTCGCTTACCGGCTGCGATGGCACGCTTCGGGTTTTCAGCAGCGATGATCTCCCCTATTTCGCTAATTCGATCACCATATGCAAGGTCTTCGCTAAGCGTTTCGTTAAGGATAAATGCCAGGCTATTTTTCAACTTCGATGCGGCGCTCCTGGGACGATAGGCAGGTTTCAGGTTGAGCGCTTTCGCCGCGTCACCGTCACGGACGATCGCCTGCATCACACCGGCGAAGTACCTGAATAATTCCTGACTGTGCAAAGGCCCAGGCGCGCGGCTCAAGTCTGTTGCGAACCATTTCACGAGGAGTATTGCTGCGCCCTTATCTCCTTTACCTGCATCGTCGATGGCTTTCACGTAAGCCGGTCGACGCTCTTGGTGGTGCCTGGAGAGTCTGCGGCCGTCGATAACACTGAACCCGGCTGCCTCAAGGGTGGCAAGCGCATTATTGATGTCCTGTTGGGACGGTTTGGTACAGCCATTCATGCCCGCATCCTTCCTGCGCCCTTCGATCAGGAGCCGCGCCAGGCCGGCGAAGGAACCGGCTTTTCGGGGATGAGCCTAGGCGCGGCTAAATCGTTACTTCCTGTCTCGCTCGCGGGCTGCTCTCTTACAGGCCAGCGCATCCTCCGGACATTCGAGATAATAGGAGAAACCAACGATCTCGCCACACACAAAGTCCAACTCACGATTGCTCTTGGCGGCAGCATATTTCTTCGCAAAGTCGAGAAGTAGGTATTGAAGGGTGCCCCCAACGCGGGCATCACCGCGCTTAGGGTTACTGAGCCAGCTTATGGCAGCTACAGTGCCAGAATCGCAGCCGTGGCCGTAGGTATCGGTGCTCATGCTGCCCCACCTTCCGTCGCTGCCTCAGCCAAACGCGCGATGGCGACAGAGTCTGTCACCTCAACGAGCATTTCCGCCTTCGCCGCAATCTGATTCGCAAGGCTATAGGCCGAGCCATCGTCACCAGCGTCAATTAACATGGCGATACCCGCCGCCAAAGCTCCGATCTCGGAAAACCCATCCTGTGCTCGCTGGAGTGCTTCCTCGTTTCTGCTAGACTTCTTCTTAGCCATTTTGCATCTCCTGTGTAGGTGCTTCGTGGTTAGGGCTGGCCCGGCGTTACTGCACCGGGTCGGCCCGCTTTGCCTGAGTCCGTCAGGCGGCGGTATTGCTCTATGCGGCAGATCGCTGGATCGGCACTACCGTGGCTCCCTGGCGCCACGCGTCAGCCAGATCTGCCCATTGCTGCAGCAGTTCCCGGCGTGCGGCCATTTTCTTCGCGTGGTTGTAGGCGCCCCTGATAACGTCCTTGTCCTTGTGCGCCAGGGTCAATTCGATCAGCTCGCTATCGACGTTCGCTTCGTTGAAGTAGGTGGAGAATGTCGAGCGGACGCCATGCGGGGTAAATTTCCCAGCGTAGCCGGCCCGGTTGAATACGTCGCGGATGGCCTCATGGGTCAATGGCCGCTCCCGATCCTTCCGGCCAGGGAATACGAAGCGCCCCCGGCCCGTCAAAGGCTGAATGGCACGAAGTAGCTCGATAGCTTGCCTTGATAGCGGTACCGCATGTACTTTCCGCATCTTCATGCGTGCCGCCGGCACAGTCCATAGGCCGGCCTCGAGGTCGAACTCCTGCCACTCTGCGCAGCGCAGTTCAACGGTGCGCACAACCGTCAACCAAAGCAGCTTGGCCGCTATCGTCGTTGCGTGCTCTGCCTGTACCCGCTCTATGGCCTGGAGAAAAGCGGGTATCTCCTTCGCCGTCAGGTGCTGGATATGCTGCGTTGCCGGCGCCTTGATGCTGAAGCGCAGCGGCCAGGTCGGGTCTGTTTCAAGTAGAAGTTCGCCGGCAGCGTAGCGGCAAACCCCGCCGATCCAGGTCCGCAACAGCTTGGCGCTGGCCGGAGCGCCGCGCTTCTGTACGCGCTTCAAGACATCCTTGACGTGCGCCGGGGTAACGTCCCGGATCGGCAGTGCCCCGATATGCGGGTAGGCATCGGCCGCGAATCGCTGAACGATTTGCCGACGGTAGTTATCCGACCAGCTTTTGTTCTCGGTAATCCAGGCTTCGGCCACCGCCTTGAACGTGTTGGCCGCCTCGAGGGACCGGCGCAGTTTTTCAGTCCGCTGACTGTGAGAGGGGTGAATGCCTTGCTTCACCAGCCCCCGGCAGCGTTCCCGTTCGACTCTGGCTTCGCTCAGGGTGAAGCGGCGCCCCTCGCGCCTTGCCTTTGCCTCATCGTCCGATTCTCCGGCGGGTGGCTGGCAGTAGTCGCCGACAGCGAACAGGTTTTCCTTGTCGTTGATCTTGTAGCGGTAGCGCCACAGCTTTGACCCATTGGGGCGGACTTCCAGATACAGCCCGTTGCTGTCTTTGAGCTTGAGCGGCTTGTCACCGGCCTTTGCGTTCCGAATCTCAGTATCCGTGAGCATTTTCCACCTCCTAAAGGCCGAAACCCGCGCCGCTATTGGGTTTCCGGCTGTACCCGCTTTTGGTATGACAGTGCGCCCTGTATATACCCGCTTTTGTACCCGCTTCATAGGCGGCTGTCAATGGAATGTATTGGCTCTCTACGGACTAAAAAGCCCGCATTTACGCGGGCTTTGTGGATGTTGTGGGACTTCCTTGGAATTGCTGTTTTACTAGCTGCGGTAGTCGGCGTTGATCTTGACGTAGTCGTAGGACAGGTCGCAGGTCCAGACCCGCGCCTGTGCGTCACCGCGGCCGAGGTCCACCCGCACCGCGATCTCCGCCGGCGCCATCGCCTTCGCGCCCTGCTCCTCGCGGTAGCCGGGCGAGCGGCCGCCGCTTTCCGCCACCAGTACCTCGCCGTCGCCACTGCCCAGCCAGAGTCTTACGCCCGCGGGGTCGAGGTCGGCTATGCCGGCGTTGCCGATGGCGGCGAGGATGCGGCCGAGATTCGGGTCGGAGGCGAAGAAGGCGGTCTTGACCAGCGGCGAGTGGGCGATGGCGTAGCCCACGGCCCGGCATTCGGCGCGGCTGGTGCCGCCTTGCACCTCGATCTCGATGAACTTGGTGGCGCCCTCGCCGTCGCGCACGATGGCCTGCGCCAGCTCGCTCGCCACCGCGATCACGGCTCGCGCCAGCGTCGCGTAGTCGGCGCTGGCGGCGTCGCTGATTTCGGCATTGCCGGCGGCGCCGCTGGCGATCAGCACGAAGGAGTCGTTGGTCGAGGTGTCGCCGTCCACCGTGATGCAGTTGAACGACTGTTCCGCGGCTTCCCTGACCAGCCGCTCCAAGAGCGTCTGGCTGACGGCGGCGTCGGTGGCGACGAAGCCGAGCATGGTCGCCATGTTCGGCTCGATCATGCCCGCGCCCTTGGCCATGCCGGTGACGGCGACGGTCTTGCCGCCGACCGTGACGCTGCGCGAGGCCGCCTTGGCGACGGTGTCGGTGGTCATGATCGCGTGCGCCGCGTCGAACCAGCCGTCGGCCGAGAGCGCTGCGGCGCAGGCAGGCAGCCCGGCGACGATGCGCTCGACCGGCAGCGGCTCCATGATGACGCCGGTGGAGAAGGGCAGCACCTGGCTCTCGACGAGCCCGAGGAGCCCGGCCGCGGCGGCACAGGTGGCGCGCGCCGCGGCCAGCCCGGCCGCCCCGGTGCCGGCGTTGGCGATGCCGGTGTTGATGACCAGGGCACGGATCGCCCCGGCCGCCAGATGCTCGCGACAGAGCAGAACCGGCGCGGCGCAATAGCGGTTGCGGGTGAACACACCGGCGGCGCGGCTGCCCGGGGCCAGTTCGATCAACGTCAGGTCGCGCCGGCCGGGCTTCCTGATGCTGGCGCTGGCGACGCCCAGCCGGACGCCGGCGACGGGCAGGAGTTGATCGGCGGGAGGGGTGGCGTAGTTGATGGTCATGAATTCGGGCGGGCAAAAGCTCGCATCATAAGGGATTATTCGGGGTTGATTCGCCGCCGAACACGGTGCGCCACAGCTCGCGCACGGCGGCGACGCGGCTTGCCACCGACTCGCGGGCGACGCGGCCGGGCAGGCTGTTCAGGCGCTGCGCGTGCTGCGTGCGGCGGTATTCGCGGTAGGCGTCGCCGACGCTCGCGGCCAGCGCCGGCGGGATCAGCCCGAGCCCGCCGGCGATCCGGAGCAGCGCGATGTTGCCCAGGTTGGCGACGAGCTCGGGATGCTCGCCGGCGTGACCGAGCACCAGATACTGGACGATGAACTCGACGTCGATCAGGCCGCCGGGATCCTGCTTCAGGTCGAAGCCGTCGTCGGCTTGCGTGGCCTTGGTGGCGTGGGCATCGACCATTTTCTGGCGCATCATTAGAACCTCGCGCCTGAGGTCTTCGAGCTCGCGCGGCTTTTTCAGGATCTCGGCGCGGATCTGCTCGAAGGCGCTCCCGATGCCGCGATCGCCGGCCGAGAAACGGGCCCGGGTCAGTGCCTGGTGCTCCCACACCCAGGCGGATTCGAGCTGGTACTTGCGGAAGGCGTCGAGCGAGCTGACCAGGAGACCCGAGTCGCCGTTCGGCCGCAGCCGCAGGTCGGTCTCGAACAGGATGCCGGCCGGCGTCCTGCCGGAAATCCAGGTGTTGATGCGCATCGCCAGCCGGGCGTAGATTTGCGCCGCTTCTGGTGACGGGTCGTCGAACAGGAAGATCAGGTCGAGGTCGGAGGCGTAACCCAGTTCCTTGCCGCCCAGCTTGCCGTAGCTGATGATGGCGAAGCGCGGCAGCTCGAGGTGGCGCTTGGGCAGCTTGCGCCAGGCGCAGACGAGGGCGAGATCGAGCATGATGTCGGCCAGCGCCGAGAGGTGGTCAGAGAGCCTCTCCAGCTGCAGCTGGCCGGCGATGTCCTGGGCCAGGAGGCGCAGCAGCTGGGCGTGATGGGCGTTCCTCATCATGTCCATCTGCTCTTCGGTGTCGGGCTCGGCCGCATCCAGGGCGGCCTGCAGCTGGCCCTGGAATGCCGCCCAGTCGGGCACCGCTTCGAGCAGGCGCGGATCGAGCAGTTCGTCGAGCAGCAGCGGATGCTGCCCCAGGTAGTCGGCCGCCCAGGCCGAGGCGCTGGCCAGTTCCGCGACCCGCGCGAGCGCCCGCGGATATTCCAGCAAGAGTTCCAGGTAGGCCGCCCGGCGCGCGATGGCTTCGACGATGCCCAGGCTGCGCGCGAGCGTCTCGTCCGGGTTTTGCGTCGCGGCGCAGACCTCGACCACTTGCGGCACCAGGGCGTCGAAGCGCTCGCGCACCGTCGCCGCCAGCTGCTGGTAGCGGCCGGATTGGTGCATGCCGGCCAGACGCTTGGCAACGGCGGCGGGGTCGCGGTAGCCGATGCTGGCGAGCGAGGCCGCCTGGTTCTCGTTGGCGTGCCAGACCCCTTCGAGCGCGTGGTTGGCCTGGTTGGGGTCGGCGAAAACGGCCTCGAAATGCCTGGAGACGTTGCCGCGATGGTCGTCGAGTTCGGTCGCGAGCGCCTCGTAGCTGGAATAGCCCATCGCTTGGGCCACCAGCGCCTGATCTTCCGGCTGCTCCGGCATGCTGTGGGTCTGCGCGTCGTCCAGGTATTGCAGCCGGTGTTCGAGGCGGCGCAGGAAGCCGTAGGCGCTCGTGAGTTCGCGCACCACGTCGGCGGCCAGGGTGCCGCGCCGGGCGAGCAGTGCCAGCACCTCGAGCGTCGGCCTGATCTGCAGTTGCGTCTCGCGGCCGCCGCGGATCAGCTGGAACACCTGGGCGATGAACTCGATCTCGCGTATGCCGCCGGGACCGAGCTTGACGTTGCCGGCCATGTCGCGGCGCGCCACTTCGCGCCGGATCTGCGCGTGCAGGCTGCGCATCGCGTTGATCGCGCCGAAGTCGAGATATTTGCGGAACACGAAGGGCAGCCGGATAGCCTCCAGTTCCCGCCAGCGGGCATCCGGCTCTCCCAGCGGGCGGGCCTTGATCCAGGCGTAGCGCTCCCACTCGCGGCCCTGCGCCACCAGGTAGTTCTCCAGCATCTCGAACGAACACACCAGCGGCCCGGAGTCGCCGTTGGGGCGCAGGCGCATGTCGACGCGGAACACCTGGCCCTCGCCGGTGACCTCGGAGATGGCGTTGATCAGGCTGCGGCCCAGGCGGGTGAAAAAATCGAAATTGCTGATCGCGCGCCCGCCCGAACCGTCGGTCTCGCCGTCTTCGGGGTAGACGAAGATCAGGTCGATGTCGGAGGAGGCGTTGAGTTCGCGTCCGCCCAGCTTGCCCATGGCGATGACGATCAACTGCTGCTCCTCGCCGGCCTCGGACAGGGGCCGGCCGAAGCGCGCTTTGAGCGCGCTACTCAGGATGGTCAGCGCCCTGGCCACGGCGATCTCGGCGATCAGCGTCATGGTCTCGGTGACTTCGGCGAGGTCGGCCAGGCCGGCCAGGTCGCGCGCCGCGATCTGGGCGTAGGCGCGCTGCTTGAAGCGGCGCAGTGCGGGTTTCAGCGTCTCCTCCGTGAGCGGCGGCAGCAGTTGGCCGAGTTCGGGCGCCGAGAGCGGCTCCAGCCAGGCCGAGGCCACCTCGTCTTGGATCCCGGGGCGGGCCGCGAACAGTCGGCTGAGGTAGCGCGACAGCGGCAGAATGTCGGTTAGGGAGGGCATTGGAGTAAAATTCAACTTTGATGCCGGAGAGCGGCCATTCTAGCCTTGATGCCCGGCCCATGGCCGCAGCCGGGCCGGAGTTACGCGCCGGCGATCCATTCATGCCAGATATCCTGCCCGAAATCATTGCCGTCTCGCGCCGCCACCCCTGGTGGCGCCGGGCCGCGCGCCTGGTCGCGGGCCTGCTGGTCCTTGGCTATTTCGGCTTCGCGCTGATCTTCCTGAGCCTGCGCTACGCGATACTGCCCCACATCGAGGACTACCGCGGCGACATCGCGCGCGCGCTGTCGGGCGCGATCGGGCTGCCGGTGACCATCGCCGGGATCGACGGAGAGTGGCAGGGTCTGCGTCCGCACCTGGGATTGCGCGGCTTCGCGGTGCGCGACCGTGAAGGCCGACCGGCGCTGACGCTGGACAAGGTCGAGGCGAACGTCTCCTGGACTTCACTGCTGCATTTCGGCTTGCGCCTTGAAAGGCTAGAGATCGTCTCCCCGTCGCTGACCGTCCGCCGCGATCCGACCGGGCGGATTTTCGTTGCCGGGCTGGCGCTCTCCAGCCAGAGCCAGGGGGGCGATTTTTCTGCCTGGCTGCTGGCGCAGCATCAGGTCGTGGTGCGCGATGCCGCGATCACCTGGCAGGATGAACAGCGCGGCGCGCCGCCGCTGGAGCTCACCCACCTCAACTTCCAATTGCAGAACAATGGCAGCCGCCATCGCTTCGGCCTCACCGCCGATCCGCCGAAGAATCTGGCGACGAAAATCGACGTGCGCGGCGACTTCAGGGGTAAAGGCCTGGATCAGCCTGACACCTGGCGAGGTCAGGCCTACGCCGAGCTCGACTACGCCGATCTCGCCGTCTGGCGCAGCTGGATCGATTATCCGCTGGAACTGCCGCGCGGCAGCGGCGGCATGCGCCTATGGCTGGGCTTTGCGAAAAAACAAGTCACCAGTTTCACCGCCGACATCGCGCTGGCCAACGTCGAGTTGCGTCTGGCCCATGATCTGCCGCTGCTCGATCTGCAAAGCGTCAGCGGCCGCTTGGCCGGCGCGCGCCTGCCGACCGGCTTCAGCGCCAGCGCCAAGCAGCTGGCGCTGACCACGGCCGACGGCATCAAGGTCGAGCCGAGCGACTTCCAGCTCTCCTGGAGTGCGGGCAAGGGCGCGGCCCCCGCTCAGGGCGAGCTCTCGGCCGACGGCGTAGACCTCGGCGCGTTCGGGCGACTCGCGGCTTTCCTGCCGCTCGATGCCGGCACGCGCCAGCGGCTGGCCGAGCTCGCGCCGCGCGGCAGGCTCTTCGGCCTCAAGGCATCCTGGAGCGGGACGGCGGCAAAACCGGTGGCTTACAGCCTGCTCGCCCGCTTCGAGAATCTGGGCATGCACGCCATCGGGCCCTTGCCCAGTGTCGAGGGCCTGACCGGCAGCGTCGATGCCAGCGAGCAGGGCGGTTCCTTCAGGCTCGCCAGCCATAAGGCGGCAGTCGATCTGCCCGCGGTCTTTGCCGATCCGCATCTCGACTTCGACTCGCTCAATGCCAGAGGCAGCTGGACGGTGGTCAAGGAGGGTGTCGAGGTCAAGTTGGACAGCCTCGCCTTCGAGAACAAGGACGCCGCCGGCGTCGCCGCCGGCCGCTATCTCGCGCGCCCGAATGATCCGGGCGACATCGACCTCAGCGCCCGGCTCAGCCGCGCCGATGCCGGCGCCGTCTGGCGCTACATGCCGCTGGTGGTGAACAAAGGTGTGCGCGACTGGCTGCACAGCGCGATCATCGACGGTACGAGCGACGGCACGACGCTGCGCCTGAAGGGCGACCTCACGCGCTTTCCTTTCACCGACCGGTCCGGCCTGTTCGAGGTCAAGGGTCAGTTCCGGGGGGCCACGCTGCGCTATGCGCCGAACTGGCCGGCGATCAAGGACATCACCGGCACGCTCGAGTTCATCGGCAAGGGCATGACCATCACCGCCAGTCGCGGCAGCATCTCCGGCGTCACCGTCAGCGACGTCCGCGCCCGGATCGACGACCTCGCCGCGTCGAAGGGCTTGCTCGATGTCAGCGGCAAGGCCAGTGGTCAGACCGCCGACTTCCTGCGCTTCATCGAGACCAGCCCGGTCGGGGAGCGCATCGATCATTTCACCGCCGGCATGGCAGCTTCGGGCAAGGGCGAGCTCGGCCTGAAGCTCGCCCTGCCGCTCGCGCATGTCGCCGACACCAAGATCGATGGCAGCTATCGGTTCGCCAACAACCGGCTGGTGCCGGGCGCAGGCATGCCGCCGTTGACCGAGCTCACCGGTCGGCTGCAGTTTTCCGGCGACAGCCTGAGGGCGGACAAGGTGCGGGCGAAGCTGCTCGACATGCCGCTGACCCTGAACGTGAACAACGGCGGCGACGGGACGGTGGCGCTCACCGCCGACGGCGGCGTCAATATCGCCGCGCTGCGCCGGCAGTATGCCCAGCCGCTGCTCGATCATCTCTCCGGCAGCACCACCTGGCACGCCAGCGCGCGCGTGCGCAAGCAGAGTATCGATGTCGCGATCGAGAGTCGGCTTCAGGGCATCACGTCGAGCCTGCCCGAGCCGTTCAACAAGAGCGCGGCGGAGGCCTTGCCGCTGCGCGTCTCACGCAAATTCCTGCCCCAGTCATCGCGCGATCAGGTCGATCTCACCCTGGGCAACGCCCTGGCCGCCCGTCTGGTCTATCGCCACGGCGGCCAGGGGGTGGAGCGTGGCGCGATCAGCGTCGGCGAACCGCTGGCCTTGCCCGACAGGGGAGTGCTGCTGGCGGTCAAGCTGAAGCGGATCGACGCCGATTTCTGGCGTCGCCTGCAGACCGAGTCTGGTGACCGCGGGATGCTGCCGCTCACCGCGGTGAGCATCAAGGCGCAGCAACTGACCATCTTCGGCCACGCCTTGAACGATCTCGCGCTCAAGGCCAGTCCGAGAGACGGCGGCTGGCACGCCGAGGTGAAGAGCCGGGAGCTCGCCGGCGCCCTCGACTGGCGCGGCGCTGGCGCCGGTCGCCTCACGGGCCACTTGAGTCGGCTGGCGCTGAACGAGACGGCGGCTTCCACCCTGACCAGCGGCCCCGAGCCCCAGGAACTGCCCGGCTTGAACATCGAGGCCGATCAGTTTCTGCTCCGCGGCAAGGCCCTGGGCAAGTTAAAGATCGACGCCGTCAATCGCAAGGGTGCTTGGGATGCCAAGCTCGACCTCAGCAACGAGGATGGCAGTCTCAGCGGTGACGGCACCTGGCGGTCAGCCGCGACCCAGGCCGATACCCGGCTGAAATTCACGCTGAATGCCAAGAATATCGAGAAGATGCTTTCCCGCGTGGGCTATCCGGATGTGGTGCGCCGTGGCCGCGCCATGCTGGAGGGCGATGTCGCCTGGAACGGGTCGCCGCTGGCGATCGATTACCCGTCGCTCGACGGCTCGATGAACGTCGTTGCCGCCGCCGGCCAGTTCAACAAGCTCGAACCGGGTGCCGGACGCCTGCTCGGCATCCTCAGTTTGCAATCGCTGCCGCGCCGGATTACGCTCAACTTCCGCGATATTTTCAGCGAGGGTTTCGCCTTCGACAGCATCGCCGGGCAGATCGGCATGAAGCACGGCGTGATGAGCTCGGACGACCTGAGAATCCAGGGGCCGTCGGCCAAGATCCTGATGAGCGGCAGCGTCGATCTGTCGCGGGAGACGCAAAATCTCAAGGTCAGGGTGCAACCCGCGATCGGCGAATCGCTCTCGGTCGGCGCGATCCTGATGGCACATCCGGCGGTGGGCGCGATCGCATACCTGGTGCAGAAGCTGCTGCGCGATCCGATCGACCAGGCGTTCTCATACGAGTATTCGGTGACCGGCACCTGGGCCGACCCCAAGGTCGAAAAACTTTCCGCGCCGCAGGCGCAGGAGGCTGGAGGGACGGGTCATGAGTAGCAGAACGAAGATTGCCGCGGTGCAGATGATTTCCGGCCCCGAGGTCGGCGCCAATCTGCTCGAAGCGGCGCGCCTGATCGAGCAGGCAGCGGCGGAGGGCGCGCAACTGGTGGCCCTGCCGGAGTATTTCCCGCTGATCGGCGCCAGCGACGCGGCGCGCCTGGAAGCGCGCGAGCGGGACGGCGACGGGCCGATCCAGGGCTTCCTCTCCGAGACCGCGAAGCGGCACGGCATCTGGCTGGTCGGCGGCTCGCTGCCGCTGGCCGCCGACGACCCGGGCAAGCTGCGCAACACCTGTCTGGTCTATGACGAGACCGGCCGGCGGGTGCTGCGCTACGACAAGATTCACCTGTTCGGCTTCGCGCGCGGGGCGGAGCGCTACGACGAGAGTCTGACCATCGAGCCGGGCAGCGAGGTGGCGGTCGTGGACTCGCCCTTCGGCCGCATCGGCCTGGCGATCTGCTACGATCTGCGCTTTCCGGAACTGTTCCGGGCGATGGGGGCGGTGGATCTGCTGGTGCTGCCCGCCGCCTTCACCGAGACCACCGGGCTCGCCCACTGGGAGTTGCTGCTGCGCGCCCGCGCCGTCGAGAACCAGTGCTACCTGCTGGCCGCAGCGCAAGGCGGGCGGCACCCGAACGGGCGCGTGACCCACGGCAACAGCATGATCGTCGATCCCTGGGGCGAGGTGCTGGCCCGGCTGGACAAGGGTCCGGGCGTCTGTCACGCCGAGATCGACCCGGCGCGCATTAGGGACGTCCGAGCGAGCCTGCCGGCGCTCAAGCACAAGCGACTTTAACGAACTGGTTACCCCATGACTGATCAGCAATCCGCCTACCTCACCGCCGAGCAAACCCTGCTGGCACCCTACGATCTGACCTCGGCCTCGGTCGAGGGCGTGTTCGGCGAGCTGCTTCGTCATCGCGTCGACTACGCCGATCTCTACTTCCAGTACGCCCGCTCCGAAGGCTGGAGCCTGGAGGAGGGCATCGTCAAGTCGGGCAGCTTCAACATCGAGCAGGGCGTCGGCGTGCGTGCCATCAGCGGCGACAAGACCGCCTTCGCTTACTCCGACGAGATCAGTCTGCCGGCCCTGACGGGCGCGGCGATGGCTGCGCGCGCCATCGCCGCCCAGGGCGGGACGGGAATCGCGCCCCTGCTGCGGGCGGGGCGGGTAGCTGTGCTCTATGGCGCAGCCGATCCGATCGCTTCGCTCGCCGCTGCCGAGAAGGTGAGCTTGCTGGAGCGGCTGGAGGGCTACGCCCGCGCCGAGGACCGGCAGGTCGTCGAAGTCATGGCCAGTCTCGCCGGCACCTGGGAAGTGGTGCTGGTGGCCAGGAGCGACGGCCAGTGGGTGGCCGACGTGCGACCCCTGGTGCGCGTCTCTGTCAATGTCATCATGGCGGCGAACGGCCGGCGCGAGCAGGGCTCGGCTGGCGGCGGCGGGCGCTTCGACTATGGCTACTTCTCCGATGCCGTGCTGATGGATTATGCGCGCAAAGCCGTGCACCAGGCCCGGACCAATCTCGCCGCAAAACCCGCACCGGCCGGCACCATGACCGTGGTCCTGGGTTCTGGCTGGCCGGGCATCCTGCTCCACGAGGCGATCGGCCACGGCCTCGAGGGCGACTTCAACCGCAAGGGCAGCTCCGCCTTCGCCGGGCGCATGGGCGAGCGTGTCGCCGCGAGGGGGGTGACGGTGGTCGATGACGGCACGCTGCCGGATCGGCGCGGATCGCTGTCGGTCGACGACGAGGGCAATCCGACGCAGCGCACCGTGCTGATCGAGGACGGCATCCTGGTCGGCTATCTGCAGGATTCGTTGAATGCCCGCCTGATGGGGGTTGCCCCCACCGGCAACGGACGGCGCGAGTCCTTCGCCCATTTGCCGCTGCCGCGGATGACCAATACTTACATGCTGAACGGCGGGCGGGATCCTCAGGAAATCATCGGCTCGGTGAAGAAGGGTCTCTATGCCGCCAACTTCGGCGGCGGCCAGGTGGATATCACCAGCGGCAAGTTCGTCTTCTCGGCGGCCGAAGCTTATCTGATCGAGAACGGCAGGATCACCACGCCGGTCAAGGGCGCGACCCTGATCGGCAACGGTCCCGACGTGCTCCAGCGGGTCTCGATGATCGGCAACGACCTGGCCCTCGACCCGGGGGTGGGCACCTGCGGCAAGGAAGGGCAGAGCGTGCCGGTCGGCGTCGGCCAACCGACGCTGAAGATCGAGGGCCTGACCGTCGGCGGCACCGGCTGAGAGATGCCCGCCTCATTCCAGGTAGCGCGTGGCGTTATCGAGGTCGCTGTGGATCGACGCCTTGCGCAAGGCGCTGACGAACTTGCGCCAGGCGAGGTCGGGTTCCTCGACCTTCAGCACGTAGGTGTTCGGATCGCTGCGTGACTTGCGTAGGACACGCACGCGCAGATGGCTCTGGTCGGCGCGGCCGAGATCGATGCGCGCCACGCCCTCGACCTCCAGCGGCAGGGCGAGACCGGAGCGCGCCCGGAAGCCGTTCATCGAGCACTCGACGACCTGTAGCGTGTAGCTGCGCTGCTGCCGGCCGCTGCCGACCGCTAGTTGCGCCGGGCAGACGACGGAGAAGCGCTGGTGCCGTCGCGGGTAGTCCGTCGCGCGTTCGCCCCCCTGGGGCAGGGGCGGCAGCACCGCCCGATATGCGGGCAAATCGTAGATCGCATGGAAGCGGCGTATTTCGTCGGCGCTCAGGCCGGCGAACACCCGGGTGCGCTGGTTGAAGAAGTAATCGAGGAGTTCCGGCGTCATCACCGGGTCGTTGGTCGTGTAGAAGCGCTTCTCCGGGAAGATGATGTTGGGCATACGCAAGTCGATGAAGTAGCGGTACAGGTTCTTGGCGGGCTCCTTGTCGCCGTAGTACTGCTTGTAGATCCCGGGCGCGGTCTTGAGATCGACGTGGGCGCCCACGGCCGGCGCGCCGTTGACGAAGTCGTAATGCTCGACGGGATTCTGTTTCAGGCGCTTGAAAAACAAAATCGACTCGTAAAAGCCGATGTGCCTGGGATTCACCGCGATCACCAGATGGCGGGTGTCGAACAGCTTGGTCGAGTATTCGTACATGAACTTCATCAGCGGAAACAGGATCACCCCGCCCATCGCCTGGAATCGCCGGTGGACGGCGAGCGCCGAGACCTCCGCGATATTGCCGCCGGTCCTGCGGATAGCCTCGATGTTGAAGATCTTTTGCATGGGAAAGCCGAGCGGACTCTCCCGGATCAGCGAAATGGTGCCGACGATCCTGCCGTCGTATCTGGCCAGCAGTGTCGTGGTCGTGGGCAGTGCGTGATAGATGGTGGCGCGCATGCCCGAGGGATCGGGTTTCATGAACCCCGCGCGCACATAGGCGTCGTGCAGCAGGCTGAAGCAGTCTTCCAGCTCCTCCCGCGTCTCGGCAACCTTGAGCACCAGCTTGTCGGGTGGGGCCACGTCGCACTTGATCAGGTTGCGGAAAACTGCGAAGCGCATCGGGCGCGGCAGGACGCCGGTCGCCCGGCGGGCTAATTGACGGTAGAACCTGACGAATTTGTTGGGCATCATCGGCCAGTCGGTCCTGATCAATCGGTCTCTCATGGTAATACACAAACGACATATTATCAAAACTGTGGCAGCGAGGCCGCTCAGCGCATGGCCGAAACGCTGCCTCTGCCCACTCCTGTGAAATTGCTCATATGACAAAAGCATGTTAGAGTGAATTGTCGTGTCGAGCCCGGGTCGGCGGCAATCGCCCCCGTGGATTGAGGGAGTAAGCAATGGAGCCCCATGCGTTGGCAGCAGCATCAGCCGACGACAAGGACGGCGAGAGGAACGCCGGCCCAGGATGTCTTGGTTCGATCAATTCGCTGGTACGACTCCTCCCATCGGCCTGTCTGGTCTTGGCCGCGGCCGCCTCGTTCGCTTTGCCCATCGGCGGGCGGACCACGGCGGGCAATGCCAGCGTGACTGCGGAATCCCCCACCGCTCTCGCGATCACCCAGAGCAGCCAGCGCGCGGTCATAGACTGGAGGAGCTTTGGCCTTGCCGCCGGCGAGAGCGTGGTCTTCAAGCAACCGGGTGCGGGTGCCGTGACGCTGAACCGGGTTATGGACGGCCAGCCGAGCGTGATCTTCGGACGCATCAGCGCCAATGGCCAGGTATTCCTGGTGAACCCCGGTGGGGTGCTGTTCGGGCCGACGGCGAGGGTCGATGTCGGCGGTTTGGTGGCCGCGACGCTGGCGATCTCGAATCGGGATTTCCTGGCCGGCAGGACGCAGTTTTCCGCAGCCGATGCCGCCGGCAGCATCAGGAACTCAGGCCGGCTCGGGGCAGAGGCCTACATCGCTCTGATCGCTCCGGAAGTCGCCAACAGCGGAACGATCGCGGCGAAAAACGTCGCGCTCGTCGCGGGCAAGAAGGTCAGCCTCGATTTCGCCGGCGACGACCTGCTCAAGATAAGAGTCGACGGGGCGGCCTTGAACGCCAGCATCGTCAACAGCGGTGCTATTTTGGCCGACGGCGGCACGGTGGTGCTCACGGCCCGCGCTGCCGGTGAACTGGTCGGGACGGTGATCAACCAGACCGGCATCGTTCAAGCCAGGAGCCTGAGCGTAAGAAACGGCCAGATCGTGCTCGATGGCGGCAGCGTCGGCAGCGTCGATGTCGCGGGTACGCTGGACGCCTCGGGCAATTCCGCCGGCGGCAGCATCGCCGTCTTCGGCGCCGACATCGATCTTCGGTCCACCAGACTCGATGCCTCGGGCGAGGGTGCCGGCGGCACGGTACTGGTGGGCGGGGACAGCCGTGGAACACCCGCGGCCGTGGCGGACAAACCAGTGAGCAATGCCCGCAACGTCAGCATCGACGCCGCCAGCATCATCATGGCCGACGCCAGGAACCGGGGCAATGGCGGCAAGGTGGTGGTCTGGGCCGAGAAAAACACCCGGTTCGACGGGCGCATCTCGGCGCGCGGCGGACCCGCTGGCGGCAATGGCGGCATGGTCGAGACTTCAGGCGCCCAACTCAAGGTCGGCAATAACGCTCGGGTCGACACTGACGCGGCGCGCGGCAGCGCCGGGATCTGGCTGCTCGATCCGGGCGACTTCACCATCGCCGCGAGCGGAGGCGACATGAGCGGTAGCGCGCTGTCAGGCAACCTGGGCACGGGCGATGTCCAAATTCAGAGTTCGTCGGGTGGCGGCGGCACGAACGGCGACATCAACGTCGATGACGGGGTGTCCTGGTCTAGCCATGTTTTGATGCTGACCGCGCAGAACAACATCAACATCAACACCGCCATGAATGCGTCGGGCACAGCCAGCTTGGCGCTGGAGTATGGACAGGGTGCGGTCGCTGCCGGCAATGCGAGCACCTACAATGTGTCGGCAGCGGTGAATCTTCCCACCGGCAATCATTTCAGCACCAAGCTGGGCTCCGATGGCAGCACGCTCAGCTACACCGTCATCAACAGCCTGGGTGCGGCAGGCAGCGCCACCGGCAGCGACCTGCAGGGCATGAACGGCAACCGCGCCGGAAAATATGCACTGGGCAGCGACATCGATGCCAGCACCACCAGCGGCTGGAATAGCGGCGCCGGCTTCCTCCCGGTGGGTGACGGCGCCATAGCATTCACCGGCCAGTTCGATGGTCTCGGCCACACGGTCAGCGGGCTCACGATCAACCGTCCGACGCAGGACTTCGCGGCCTTGTTCGGGTACATCGTGACGCCAGCCACGGTGAGCAACATCGGCATGGTGGGGGGCAAGGTCAGCGGCCAAAACAATGTCGGCGGGCTGGTCGGCAATAGCAATAATGGTACGGTCAATAACAGTTACGCTACCGGCAGCGCGACTGGGAACAGAGCTGTTGGCGGGCTGGTGGGTTATGCGGGAATTTCCTCCCGCATCACCAATTCCTATGCCACCGGCGCTGTGTCAGGGCATACTCAGCTTGGCGGACTGGTCGGGGGCGGCAATAGTGAAAGCATCACTAATTCCTACGCCAGTGGCGATGTGAGCGCAAGCGCCGATGACGGATTGTGGATCGGCGGGCTGGTGGGTGTGGATGTTTCCGGCACCATCACCAATTCCTATGCCACCGGCAATGTGAACGGCGGAACGTCGAGCTCCAGTGAGAAAACGGGAGGGCTGATCGGCTACAGCCTGGGCAGCGGCCGCTATACCGACGTTTATGCCACCGGCAGCGTGACGGGCTACACGGCGGTCGGCGGCTTGGTCGGCCAGAATAATGGCAGCATCACCCGCGGATATGCCAGCGGCCCCGTCACCTACGACACGACCTTCGGGAATGGGGGCGGATTCGTCGGGTTTAACTACGGTTTCATCAACAACAGTTTCTGGGACAAGAATACCGGGTATCCGACCGACGGCAACGGAAGCACTGCCGTGGGCCTGACCACCGCTCAGGCGCTGGCGCAGGCGAGCTACAGCGGTTTCGATTTCACCAACACCTGGTATCTTTCCGAGGGCAACACCCGTCCCTTCCTCAGGACGGAATACAGCACCGCCATCGGCAATGCCCACCAGTTGCAGTTGATGGCCGTGGATCCGAGCAAGGATTACACCCTGCTGCGCGATATCGACATGAGCGAGCTTGGCCGGGCGAGCGGTATGTGGAACGTCGCGACAGGCTTCGTTCCGGTAGGCACCGGCTCACCCTGGGCGCCATTTTCTGGCTCTCTCGACGGTCTCGGCCACACCATCGGCGGGCTCACCATCAATCTGCCGGCGACCGACCAGGTGGGCCTCTTCGGCGTCATCGCTGGCAAGATCAGCAATGTCGGACTGCGGGGAGGCGCCATCGCTGGACATGATTATGTCGGCGGCCTGACGGGTTATTGCAGCGCTTGCACAATCAGAAATGCCTACTCGACGGTCGCCGTGACTGGCAACGACAATATTGGCGGCCTGGTGGGAGCTAACTATGGATCCATCTATGATGCCTATGCCACCGGTGCGGCGTCAGGCAGGTCGCAGATCGGCGGCCTGGTGGGCTTAAACGAGCGGTCAATCAACAGATCCTATTCCACAGGACTGGTGACCGGCACCGGCACTTCGATCGGCGGCCTGATTGGGAACAATACCTACGCATACTTCGATTCTACCAATGGCCTCTACTGGGACAAAGGTTCGAGCGGACAGGATACCAGCGCCGGCGGAGCATACGTGGTAGGCATGGGCAGCGTCGGTACCACTCCTACCGCAGCCATGATGGATCACGCAAGCTTCGGCGGTTTCGGTTTCGATCCTTCAGGCAACGCCACAACCTGGCGTATCTATGATGGCCATACGCTTCCCATCTTGAAGGCGTTTCTCACGCCGCTCAGCGTGACCGCCAGCGCGGACAGCAAGACTTACGACGGTTTCTCCTATTCGGGCGGCAACGGCGTCGTCTATAGCGATCCCGCCGCCGTGCCGTCAGGGGCGCTCGGCTACGGCGGCAGCGCGCAGGGCGCGAAGAACGCTGGCTCGTACGCGATCACGCCCAATGGCCTGTGGTCCCCCCAATACGACATTACTTTCAATGACGGCACGCTGAGCATCAACAAGGCGGCGCTGACGCTCAACGCGGTCACGGACAGCAAGGTCTATGACGGCGGTACCGGCTCCGCCGGCGTGGTCGGTACGACAGGTCTTGTGGGCGGGGACACGGTCAGCAGCCTGAGCCAGAGCTTCACCAGCAAGAACGTGCCGGGTGTGAACGGCAGCACGCTGGCGGTCAATGCCGGCTACACGGTGAGCGACGGCAACGACGGCAACAATTACATCGTCACGGAAAACACCGCCACGGGCAGCATCACCGCAAAATCCGTGACGCTCACCGCCCCCGTGGTGAGCAAGACCTACGACGGAAGCCTCGGCTACACGACCGGCGGTGCCGACTTGGCCGAACTCTCCGCCGGCCTGGTCGGGGGCGACAAGGTGAGCGCCGCGACCATCGCCTACACCGACAAGAACGCCGGGAACGGCAACAAGACCGTGACGCTCGACAGCGCGACCTTGAGCGACGGCAATGGCGGGGCCAACTACAGCGTGACCCTGGCCGGCAATGCCGGCAGCACCATCGGCAAGGCAGCACTGACGGCGAGCGTGACGGCTGCCGACAAGGTCTACGACGGCACGACGGCGGCCGCCCTCACGAGCCGCACGCTTGGGGGCGTCATCGCTGGGGATGCGGTGAGTCTCACTGGCGGCAGCGCGAGCTTCGACACCAAGGACGTGGGCAATGCCAAGACGGTGACGGCCACCGGCTTGCACCTTGCCGGCCTGGATGCCGGCAACTACACGGCCGACACCACGGCGACGACGAGGGCCGACATCACGCCGGCGAGATTGGACCTCAGCCTGACTGCGGGCATCACCGTCGCCAACAAGGTCTATGAAGGCACGACGGCGGCCACCATCACCGGCCGCACGCTCGCCGGCGTGATTGGCGGCGACGACGTCAGCCTCATCGGCGGCACGGCGACTTTCGACAACAAGAATGTGGGTACGGCCAAGACGGTGACCGCGATCGACCTGGCCTTGAGCGGGACTGCGGCGGGAAACTACACGGCGAACACCACGGCGACCACCACCGCGAACATCGGTCCCAAGCCGCTGACCCTGGCCGCGACCGCCGCCAGCAAGACCTACGACGGCAGCGATTTGGCGACGGTGACGGGCTACGGTCTGTCCGGCTTCATCGGCACCGAGACCGTGATCGGTGCATCGACTGGGGCTAGTTTCTCGGACAGGAACGCCGCGGATGGCAAGACCGTCGCGATTACCGGCATCAGCCTGAGCAATGGCGCCAACGGGGGGCTCGCGTCAAATTACAGCGTTGCCGGCTCGACCACCACCACGGCCGACATCGGCAAGGCGGCACTGACGGCGAGCGTGACGGCCGCCGACAAGGTGTATGACGGCACGACGGCGGCCAGGATCACGAGCCGCGCGGTCAGCGGCGTCATCGGCGGGGATGCGGTGAGTCTCATCGGCGGCAACGCGAGCTTCGACACCAAGGGCGTGGGCGATGCCAAGAAGGTGACGGCCACGGGCTTGGCCCTTGGCGGCTTGGACGCAGGCAACTACACGGCGAACCCCGCGGCGACGACGACGGCCGGCATCACGCCGGCCCGGTTGATCTACCTCGCCGACGCGGCCAGCCGCGCCTATGGACAAGCCAATCCGGCATTCACTGGCAGCGTCGGCGGTTTTAGGCACGGAGAAACCTTGGCCGATGCGACCACCGGCGGCCTGGCGTTCAGCAGCGCCGCCACACCTGCGAGTCCTGCTGGAAACTACGAGATCACCGGCGGCGGTCTGTCCGCGGCCAACTACAGCTTCAGCCAGGCGCCGGGAAACAGCGCCGCGCTCCGGGTGTTCGCCGCAGCCGAGCCGCCCGTTCTGCTCCCTGCGGTCCCGCTGGTCGCCCCGCCGTTGCCTATGCCTGAGGCAGAGACAACGGTCTCGGCGAGCGCTGGGCAGAGCGAGCCGAACCGCCCCCGCGATGACTTCGTCCCGTGCAAGAGCGCCCTGTCGCAGAGTGCGCTAGGCGGCTATTCGGTTGCCTTGAGCTGCGGCGGCACGCCCAGCCGATAGCCGAGCTTTCGCCGTGCCGCCGGCCGTCAGCGCGCCTGGGACTGGATAAGCACCATGCCATGGGCGTAACATGGCGGCTATGAATAAGGAATATGACGAAAATCAGCCGCGCTGCCCCCGTCGGCCGTGATCATCGTGACGACCGCAAGGCTTCGGCTGATGCTGCAATTGCTCGCGACCCTCGCCGTCCTGGCTTGGCTGCCCGGCAATGCACTCAAGCTCGTCGCCTTTCTGGCCATCTGGGCGCTGGGTTTCGGTCGAGTTTCCCGACCAGAACTGCTGCTGATGCTCGGCATCAATGTCCTGTTCGTGCTCATGAATCTGGGCGCCTTGCGCCAGGGCGTATTCCGCTTCAATCGTCCCGACGCGCTCGGCATGCCGATGTACGAGTTCGTCATGTGGGGCTTCTACATTCTCAATGCCCTCCGCTTCCTCGACGGATGGCCGCCGCAGGGCGGACGATGGGCGGCGATCGGGCTGGCGGCGGTGTTCGCATTGCCATTTTCCACCGTCGGCGACGCCACGGCATTGACCTTGGTGTCGGGAGCGATCCTTGCTGTTTGTCTCGCCCTCTATCACGAGCCGATGGATCTGGCTTATGTCAGCTACATGATCGCCATGGGCGCCATGATCGAATACGTCGGCGTCGGGACAGGACAATGGGTTTACCCGGGCAGCGACGGCGTACCGCTCTGGTTCGTCACGATGTGGGGCGGGGTCGGGCTATTCAGCCGCAGGCTGCTGCTGCCGCTGCTGTTCCGGGATGGGGTGCCGGGTACGGCGCGTTGACTTGAGCCTGCCTTAGGGTTTTGAGAGGAGGAATCCGATGGACCTGGACAATGCTTTGCGCGATTGGGCCGCGCTGCTCGGCCAGCCGCGGGTCCTCGGGGCGGCGGCGGCCCAGGCCGAGTATGGGCGGTGCACGACGGGAATCAAGCGCCGGCTGGCGGGCGCGCTGAGGCCGGGCGAGCGCGCGCAGATTCCGGCGATCGTCGCGATCGCAGCCCGTTTCAAGCTTCCGCTCTACCCGATCAGCACCGGCCACAACTGGGGTTACGGAACGGCCCTGCCGGCGAGCGACGACTGCGTAGTTCTCGATCTCTCCGGGCTCGACCGGATCGTCGACTTCGACCCGGACAACGGCCTGGTCACGGTCGAGCCCGGCGTCACCCAGGGGCAGCTCGCCAACTTCCTCGACCAGGGCGGGCATCCCTACCTGGTGCCGGTGACCGGTGCCGGACCGAGCTGCAGCCTGGTCGGCAATGCACTCGAGCGCGGTTATGGGATCACGCCCCACGCCGACCACTTCGCCGCGGTGATGACGCTGGAAGCGGTGCTGCCCGACGGCCGCGTCTATCGTTCGGCGCTGTCCGGGATCAACGGCGAAGCGCTCGACCGCGCCTTCA